>ENA-UPTA01002711-UPTA01002711.1-activated-sludge-metagenome-genome-assembly--contig:-NODE-2711-length-18002-cov-5.529448_pt1 | contig 18002 bp, 10 predicted proteins | sample MGYA00238184_ERZ773361 | MGnify/ENA primary metagenome ERZ773361 (study PRJEB29100, sample SAMN05720205) | activated sludge metagenome | isolation source: anaerobic digester from wastewater...
GGGACTCCCCGACCATGAACGTGCGCGGGCGGCTCTCGGCTGTGCCCTCACGGTCAGTGACCTTCACGGTGTAGCTCCAGGAGCCCTTTTCCGTTGGCGCGAAACGGACCATCCAAAGGCGGGACCAGCCGGAGGGGTTGTAGAAACCCCAGATCGTCCACTGCTTGCCGGAGGGGGAAGTGAACTGGGCCTGTAAATCGATCTCCTCGGGGTCGTAGGGGTTCGCATACGTTGCATCCAGATCGATCCGGAGTTCGAACTTCTCGTATAGTCCGACACTCGTGGAGACTGCCTGGACCGACGAAATCGCGGGCTCCCTGGCTGATAACAGCGGCGTGGCGGTGATGATGACGCTAAGTGCGATCACGGTGCGATTCTGCATGTTGACCTCGATTCTGAGTGAACGTGGATCTGGCCGGCTCAATCCTGCCGCTTCATGTGAAGCACACACGGACGACGGGGCGGGAGTGTGAACGAGACCCGGCATCGCCGTCCGGCGACGTCGATACTCTGCTTCTCAATCGTCTCCGCCGCGGCCTGGCGCTCGACGGCAATCGTCAGCGTGTACGCGCCCGGCGCCAGCAGGTAGAATTCCGCACCCATCGGCCGGCCCGCCTCGCCGAAGTGGAACAACCGCGCGCGGAGTTCATCCCGGTTCTGTTCGGATACCAGGGCCGCGATGCCGCGAGGGGGCGTCAGCCATCGCACCGCGTTGAGCGGGAAGTAGTCCGGCGAGCCGGGGTCGCCCGTCGCGCTGGAGTACAGAACGCCGGGGCTCGGTGAGCGAATCGCGGGGACCGCTTTCCGGATGATACCGTCGGCGGTGAAGAGGCTGGGGAACCGGAGGACCCGGTCGGTGTAGCGGACCTCGCTTGTGTAGCCGGGGAAGTTGATCCGGAGTGCCTCGGCGTTCTGGCGCAGTGCGGCAACGAGCAGTCCCTCGTCTCCATTGTCGCGATACCGTACATAGGGCGGTTTTTCGCGGGCCAGCAGGGCGTCGAAATCCCCTCTGCCCGTGAGGAACTTGTACTTGGCGGCCACCTCAGACAGGCCGGCGAGCCGGGGCGCGCACCATGCCTCGCTGCCGGCAGGAGGTTGATCCTTCGGCGGCGATTTTAGGTGAGCCAGCCGGATTCTCGCCATGGACCGGAGGGGTTCGAGATACTTCTCGTCCCCGGTCATGTGATAGGTCAGCAGAAGCGTGTGAGTCATCAGGCTCATGGCGCTCGGGAAGCGGTAGAGCGTGTACTCCCCGTGGTTCCTCGGGTCCCACCAGTTGGGATCGAGCCCGCCGATGCCGCCTTCCGGCCAATGGATTGCGGTCGGGATGACGCCAGCCGGCTTGCCCCGTTCGGCCCTGGCGGCGGCATCGACCCAGGTATCCATCCAGTCTGCGAACAGCCTCGTCAGGCTCGCGTCGCCCGTTCGTTGCCAATAGAGCAGAGTGGGTTGCACGACTCGCGGATGATAGACCGTGTCGCAGGCACGAGCGGGCGTCAGGTCCACCTTCTCGGCCGTGAAGTATGTGCTCCTAAATTGCAGGAAGCCCCGCCCATTGCGGCCGGCCCAAAGGGTCTCCATCAGTTCGGCCAGACGCAGGGCCCGTCGGCTCCAGTCGGGATTGTCCGGGTCGACGTGCATCATGGGCGTGATCGCGTCGGCCGAATCCTCGGCCGTGTGTTCGACGTCGGACATTCTGGTCGTGTAGCCGGGCTTCATGTGGGTCTGCGAGAGAATCGCCCGCGAGAACTTCGCCTGGGCCCGGTTGATCTTGGCATCTTCGAATCCGATCAGGATCGGGGTCCACCAGCGCCACATCTCGCAGTCGTCGCCCCAGCCGCCGCCGTACCGGCCGTCTTCCTGCATCCGATTGTCGATCCACCACTCGATAATATCGGCCAGTCGCTCCAGGCCCTCTCGCTGGCAGACGGCCCACTCGGGCGCGCCCTCCACGGCTGGATATTGCCTGTCGCTCGGAATCGGCGTCCCCAAGTACATCCGGGCGATCTTGTTCTCAGGGAACGCTTTGACGGCCTTCTCGAAGAACTCGCAGGCCACATCGAGGAACGATTCCTTGCGACCGGGAATCTTCCACACGCCTCCCGACTCCAGCGCATACCACGTCACCATCCGCCCGCGATAGAGGTACGTCAGGGGATATAGCGGCGAGTCCTCTGATATTCCGAAATCGTAATCCATCGTCCGCGACACCTGGGCGCCGAAGTAATCGAGCGACCTGCCATCGACCCATCGCTCAATCTCCCGGATGAAGCGGTCGAGGTCACGCTGCAGGGAACGATCCAGACTGGGACGTTCCCGCAGTTCCCGCAAATACGCGAGGCGGACTTCGTCCGAATCGGCATTCCCCGCGGATCGGACCAGGTCAGCGGTTTCGTCTGCCATTAGGGGAGAACTCCCAATGTCAGCCCCGTCCGCCAATACAAGGGCCATGAGGACGATGACTATCCGCTGCCACATTGAGATGCGCCGCCACATTTCGTTCTATTTGTGCTTCAGCATCGGGTCGGCCCGGCGAAGGAATTGGATAGCGAGGCCCCAGGGGTCGCGGAGCATGGCGATCCGGTCTCCGGCCGGGGTGACGGTGATTTCGCCGACGGCCGTGGCGCCGGCTGCAATGAGCTTGCTTCGGATGGCATCGACGTCGTCAACCATGAACGCAACGTGCAGAATCAGCGGGTCCATCGAAGCGTAGTCGGGTACGGCCTCCGGCGGATTGTGGTACAGCTCCAGCATCATATTGCCGCCCGCGTCCGCCAGGAACCGGGCGTTGATTGGAGCCGGGCCCTCTCGCAGGACCTTCATGTCCAGATGATCCACGTACCACTGGGCCATCTTCGCCGGCTCGGCGACATTCAAGGCGATGTGTTCCAGGCGTATCCGGTTGGTCCGTGCATTCATCTGTGGCCTGTCTCCTGTGCGTTCGTTCAAAGCGGCGATGGTGGCGGCTGCCGCCACACAGAGCGTCCCCGCAGCAAATGCCGTAACGGTTCTGTGTCTGAGTGTCATCTGACCTCCTTCTGGAATCCCGGGCGAACTCGCGAGTATAGCGTCACCATCTCTTGTGGCAAACAGAAGATTTCAGGCTTTGTTCACCCTTGATACGGATGCACCCACGGGGCCCGATAGGGACGTTTGAGCAGGCCTGCCGCCGCCGGATTTCCGACGATCTGTTCGGACTTCTCGTTCCACGTGATCCGGGCGCCCGTGCGGTAGGCAATCATGGCCAGCTTGACGGTGGTCGTGGAGCGGTAGCCTTCTTCGATGGAACAGCCGGCCGGCTTGCGCGTGCGAACGGCCTCGAGGAATTCAGCCATGTGTGCCAAGGCCATATCGGTGCCGGCCTTGTATTCAATACGTTCCTTGTTCTTGTCCTTGGGGACGATCAGCCAGCGATCGTCGGTGACGAAGAGCGTGCCGTTCTCCCCGTAGAAGAATATCCCGTTTGCGACTTCGGGCGCGTATTCCTGCGCGCCCCAGATGCGATGTCTCCAGAAGACGGGGCAGGTGTCGAAGTCGAACTGGACGGACAAGATATCCGGCGTGGTGATCTTCTCCTTGAAGTAGTAGATGCCACCGCCGGCCTCCACGGTGCGAGGCACCGATTCGCCGAGGGTGTATCGAACGGCGTCGATCAGGTGGATTCCCCAGTCCACGAGATGTCCGTGCCCGGTCGTCCGTTCGAGTCGCCAGGCAAAGTGCCCGACCTGAGGTGAGTAGGGGAGCTTGGGCGCCGGGCCGCACCAGAGGTCCCAGTCAAGAGAGGCCGGGGGATCTTGCGGCGTGGTGTCAAGCATACTGGCGGCGTAGTGAATCTGCGCGTCTACCTGGACGACCCGGCCGAGATTGCCCTGACGAATATAGTCGCAGGCCTGCCGGATGGCGGGACTCTGACGACGCTGAAAACCGATCTGGACGATGATGTCTTTCTTCTGGGCCGCCGCATCGACCATCACGCGTCCCTCGCGGATGTCGTAGGCGAGAGGCTTCTCGCAATAGACATCGAGATTCCTCTCGACAGCCGCGAGGAAGGGGATTGCGTGCCAATGCGGCGGAGTGGCGATGACGACCGCGTTGAGCCCGGGGACGTCCAGAAGCTCCTGATAGTTCTTGAAGGTCTTGGGCGGGGAGCCCTGCAGTTTCTCGATCTCCTGGGCGCTGTCGGTCAGGTGCCGGCTATCCACGTCGCATATGGCCAGTACCTCGACGCCGCCGGCTTTGAAAGCGGCGCGAATGTCCACCATGCCATACCATCCGCACCCGATCAGGCCGAGCTTGATCCTGGGTTGATGTGTCTGGCTGCCGGAGGCACGGGGGAGGATGCTGCCCATTGTCATACCGCCGGCCACTGCCGCCTTCACAAAGTCTCGCCGAAGGATCCGTTCCATTGTATCCCACCCTTTCTGTGCTCCGCCCGGCTTTGGCGTGCACACACTGGTTTCGGATCGTCACTTCATTGTCGTACTATCATAGGCCGGATGGTCGAGGTGGCAAACAGAAATCCTCGGTCGCACGGCAAATGCGGCCCCATGCCGAAGAGATTCCGAGCCGGGTTCGAGAGAGGGTCCGAAATGAAGGGGGCCCCGGTCGCAAAGACCAGGGCCCCGTCGTACTCATCGCCACATCGACGTGGTTCGAAGGCGGTCGTCCCCAGAGGGGCCGGGTGCCGCTACTTTCCCACGCGGATGTCGTCAACGTAGATCAGGCCGGCGCCGCCGAGGGTGGGATTATCCCGGTCGCCGATCCCGATAGACATCTTCTTGATCGCGCTGGCCTTGACGCCGAAATCGGCCAACGGAATCGTCCATTGTGTCCACATATCCGTTGTCGGGAGGGTCGCATTGGTGCTCTTGACCACACCGAGCTTTCCCGTGCTGTCCTGCAGGCCCACGTACAGGGTGCCCTCGCCATTGTCATCGGCCCCTTGAACGAAGAGGCTCAGCGTGTCCACGCCTTCGGCCGTCCAATCCTGGACCTGCGTCCAGGTCCGTGTGGTCTCGGAGTAGTACGGCGACTTCGTGTTGTCGTAGGCAAATGGCATGGACTGACTGCCGCCGTGGACCACCCAGATCTCACCGAACGTCTCGCCGTTGGCGTTCTCATAGCCGACGTACGAGCCGGTGCCATTCGTCAGGCCGTCGATCCACGTCTGGAAGATCGTCGTCCCGGCGTCCTCGTCGTCCGTGTAGCTCTCGAAGTCATCCACAGGCAGGTAGTCCGGCAGGGTGACCTTCCAGACATAGCCCTTGCGAACGGTGACGCCATCGGCCTCGACCTCGTCGATCCGCCAGTAGTAATCGCCGCCGCCGAAGGTGGCCAGATCGGAGATCGAGAAGCTCGGGTCCGTCTGGTTACCCTGGAACTCGGCCGCCTCGTGATCGGCCTGGGCCACGGCCTGGCGGTCGGTGCCGAAGTACACGTCATGGGAGGCCGCGTTAGCGCCGGCGGACCACAGGAGGTCCGGGACGTCCCGGATGTCCACCACAGTGCCACTGGCGGGCTGGGGATCGCTGGCCAAGTTCTCATCGCCGGCCATGATCTGCGTGATCGTCGCAGCGGTTGCCGCGGTGTCGTAGATGCGGAAATCGTCGATCACGCCGGGGAAGGTCCGGTCGGTCTGGGTGCTGTACTGGCGGCCGATGTGGAACCAATCCGTGCTGGGGGCCAGTCCGGTGTTGGTCGTAGCGTTCTGGAGGACGCCGTCCACGTAGAGGGTGTTGGCCTGGCCGTTGCGGACGCCGGCGACGTGATGCCATTCCGTGTCCGTGTAGGGGGCGTTGCTGCCGACGGCGCTCTTGGCGAGATCGGTGGAGCCGTCGCCGACCCAGAGCCGGAAGAAGTTGGAACTGTGCCGCACGAGCCCGAAGCCGAAGTAGTTGCCTGTGTATTGCAGTTTTCCGCCGAGGCCGCCATAGACTCCGGCGTTGGTGCGGTCGAGCTGGACCCACGCGGCGAGGGTGAAGTCGCCGGTGACTTCCGACGCGGCGTCGAAGCCGCAGTCGACGACCCTGCCGGAGCCGAAGTGCAGGGCGCCGCCGAAGAGTCCTTCGACGCGTTCGACACTCGCGTTGAGGATGCCGTGATGGCCATAGCCGGACGAGTCCACGGCGGTATCCGACGACCCTTCATCGAAGGTCCACCACCCCACGAGGTGCGGGTCCGCGATGGCGATGTCGGGCACGGTGCTGAAGCTCCAGACCTCGCCTTCGAAGTTGGCGGGGATTCCCGTCATATCCAGTGCGAACTCATCCACTCGCCAGTAGTAGGTCTTGCCGGCCTCGAGGGTCTCTACGAGGAACGTCGGATCGGCGACCTGGAGCGCCTCGGCCGTCGCATTTGCGACGTCGTCATAGCTCTCGCTGAAATAAACCGTGTGGAACACAGCACCGAGACCTGCGTTCCAGTTCAGGGCCTGGTCGGTGAGGACACATACGGCCCCGTCGGCAGGGGAGGGATTCCACGCCGTCAGCGGCTGCACCGTGAAGCTCCAGACCTCGCCCTTCCACGGGCTGTCCGGGTGAGCCTCGTTGACTTCATCCACGCGCCAGTAGTACGTCTGTCCGGCGACCAGTCCGGCCTCGTATCCCGGAACCAGTCCGGTCTCAAGAGACGGTTGGGTTGTGGGAACAGGCGTCACTTGGCCCGTGTTGACCGCATCGAAACTCTCGCCGAAGTAGACCATGTGCGATGCCGCGTAATCACCGGCCTCCCACGTCAACGCAAACTGAACCGTGTCGACCACGGTGCCGTTCGGCGGTATGACGGCCAGCGCCGCGGTGAATGGGATGGCGGTCATGGCCGCCTGCACGCCCGCCTCGTCCAGGGCATTGTCATATATGCGTACGTCATCGACCCGACCCTGCAACTCGCGGTCGGCCTCCCAGGTCTTTCCGATGACCACATTGTCCGCATCGCTTGCACCCGGCAGCACGATCCCACTGCCGCCGGAGCCGGCGATGCTCCCATTGATGAAATAGCGATGCTCGCCGTTGATGACCTGAGCCGCCAGGTGGACCCATTCATTCAGGGGAATGGTCCCCGTGCTGGTGGTCCCCACGCCGGCCGTGCTGAAATGCAGCACCTCGTCTGACTGCAGGTAGAGGCTGTAGGAGCGGGTACCGTTCGACTTGGCGATGATCCCTTGGTAGCCGGCGCCGTTCGGACCGGTGTACCGCTCGGCGTAGAGCCATGCGGTGACGGTGACTTCATCGTCCACGGTCAGGCGTGCGGAGTGGGGGATTTCCACGAAGTCGTCCACGCCGTCGAGCTGCAGGGCGCCGCCCAGAGCGCCGGTCGTCCACGCGGGATCGCCACGGAGGTTGCCGTTGTTACCATAGCCGCTGGTGTCGTAGGCGACTGTCCCCGCGCCCTCGTCCATCCTCCAGTGCCCGACGAGCTTTGCCGACGCCGATCCCGCGATCGGTCCCAGCAGCAAGGCCACAACCAAAGACAAAATCAAGTTTCTGTGCACGATAGACCTCCTGTAGTAAGGTTGAGTAATACGCGTGTCCGGGCCGCGTGACGCCCGCGCGTCCGGAGCCCTGAAGACTGGCGTGAATGCTACGCAGCACCACCTTTTCGACATCTGCTTTGGGGCAACATCCAGGATCTGCTCCTCCTTCCTTCAACGGCGAACCCCGTTCCGGGCATTCGCTCTGCACGCGGTGCGGCGTTTGGCGCACACACAATATCTAAGGGGTATTATACACTCAAGATGGGTCCCTGTCGATAGGAGATTCCAGAGAAATCGCGCTCATGGAACGGCCGGGGCTTATGTCTCTCGACACAAGCCCCGAAACCGCTTCAGCGTTCACTCTTTCTGTTTGCGCATGCACAGCCGGCACACCTCCCGGCTGCTCAAGCGATGCAACAGGTTCTATTTTGTGACGGTGATGTCGTCGATGTAGATCAGGCCGGCGCCGCCGGGCGTGGGATTATCCCGGTCGCCGATCCCGATATACATCTTCTTGATCGCGCTGGCCTTGACGCCAAAAGCGGCGAGCGGGATTCTCAACTGGGTCCAAGTGGTCTTCGTGGTGATCGCCGCTTCAGAGATGGCCACCACGCCGAGCTTGTTGGCGCTGTCCTGCAGGCCCACGTACATCGGGTCGGCGCCGTTCGTTGTGCTGCCTCGGACGAACAGACTCAGCGTGTCCACGCCTTCGGCCGTCCAATCCTGGGCCGTCGCCCATGTCCGTTCGGTCTCCGAGTAGTGTGGAGTCTCCGTATTATTGTAGGCCAACGGCATGGACTGGCTGCCACTGCGAACCACAGTGATTTCGCTGAACGTGTCGCCGCTGGCGTTCTCATAGCCGACGTACGAGCCGGTGCCATTCGTCAGGCCGTCGATCCACGTCTGGAAGATCGTCGTCCCGGCGTCCTCGTCGTCCGTGTAGCTCTCGAAGTCATCCACAGGCAGGTAGTCCGGCAGGGTGACCTTCCAGACATAGCCCTTGCGAACGGTGACGCCATCGGCCTCGACCTCGTCGATCCGCCAGTAGTAATCGCCGCCGCCGAAGGTGGCCAGATCGGAGATCGAGAAGCTCGGGTCCGTCTGGTTACCCTGGAACTCGGCCGCCTCGTGATCGGCCTGGGCCACGGCCTGGCGGTCGGTGCCGAAGTACACGTCATGGGAGGCCGCGTTAGCGCCGGCGGACCACAGGAGGTCCGGGACGTCCCGGATGTCCACCACAGTGCCACTGGCGGGCTGGGGATCGCTGGCCAAGTTCTCATCGCCGGCCATGATCTGCGTGATCGTCGCAGCGGTTGCCGCGGTGTCGTAGATGCGGAAATCGTCGATCACGCCGGGGAAGGTCCGGTCGGTCTGGGTGCTGTACTGGCGGCCGATGTGGAACCAATCCGTGCTGGGGGCCAGTCCGGTGTTGGTCGTAGCGTTCTGGAGGACGCCGTCCACGTAGAGGGTGTTGGCCTGGCCGTTGCGGACGCCGGCGACGTGATGCCATTCCGTGTCCGTGTAGGGGGCGTTGCTGCCGACGGCGCTCTTGGCGAGATCGGTGGAGCCGTCGCCGACCCAGAGCCGGAAGAAGTTGGAACTGTGCCGCACGAGCCCGAAGCCGAAGTAGTTGCCTGTGTATTGCAGTTTTCCGCCGAGGCCGCCATAGACTCCGGCGTTGGTGCGGTCGAGCTGGACCCACGCGGCGAGGGTGAAGTCGCCGGTGACTTCCGACGCGGCGTCGAAGCCGCAGTCGACGACCCTGCCGGAGCCGAAGTGCAGGGCGCCGCCGAAGAGTCCTTCGACGCGTTCGACACTCGCGTTGAGGATGCCGTGATGGCCATAGCCGGACGAGTCCACGGCGGTATCCGACGACCCTTCATCGAAGGTCCACCACCCCACGAGGTGCGGGTCCGCGATGGCGATGTCGGGCACGGTGCTGAAGCTCCAGACCTCGCCTTCGAAGTTGGCGGGGATTCCCGTCATATCCAGTGCGAACTCATCCACTCGCCAGTAGTAGGTCTTGCCGGCCTCGAGGGTCTCTACGAGGAACGTCGGATCGGCGACCTGGAGCGCCTCGGCCGTCGCATTTGCGACGTCGTCATAGCTCTCGCTGAAATAAACCGTGTGGAAGACGGCGCCCATGCCGGTGTTCCAACTCAGAGCTTGGTCGAGTCGGACGAAGGCGGCCCGATCGGCGGGAGTGGGACCCCACGCCGTTAGCGGACGGACCGTGAAGCTCCAGACCTTTCCTGTCCAGGGGCTGTCGGGCTCGGCCTCGTTGATCGCATCGACGCGCCAATAGTAGGTCTTGCCCGGAACGAGGCCGTCGGGAGCAGGGCCACCGGCCACGCCTATGGACAACTGCGTAGCGGTTTGCCTGCCGACATAGACACCGGCGTCGTCCGGTGTGGCCGCGCTGACTTCGTCGTAACTCTCACCGAAGTAGACGTCGTGCATCGCGGCGAGATCACCCGCTACCCACGCGGCCTCCACCGTCGTCGCGTCGACCGTGGCCCCATCTTTCGGGTCGGGCCTTCGAGCGAGCGGATTGGTGCCCGCGAACTTCGGGAGATACCAGTTGTTGATCCATTCACTGATGACTTCGCCGCGAGGGTCATCGTCCTGCGTGGAGGTCTGGAAGAAAACGCCTATGCGACCGCCGGTCACTGAGTTGCAGAGGATTACCGGTTCCGCTCTGTTCCCGTCGGCGGCCAGGGCAAGAATCAGTTCTGCATACCAATCGCCCGCCAGGGCATCCAGGTGGATGGCGCGGTCCGTGGCGAAGTCGATCAACGATGGAGTGTACTGTTGAGCTTCGGCCGTCACGGTAACAGGTGTATCATCGTCCCACATCTCCATGCTGGGAATGTCCATGATATTCGGCAGAGCAGCCGTGCCATTCGTGCCGGCGCCATCGACCATGTAGAAAATCCAGTCGCCTGTGTTGATGATACAGTTGCCGTCATCCAGGAACAATTCGACCAGCGAGCCGTCGGGCTGAGTGTTGCCCGGTGCATAGATTGTCGACGGGCACTGCCCGCACAGCATCAAAAGGTCCGACACGCCATCCCCGGTGTGCTCTATCACCCAGTCCGCCAGGGCAGCGTGGTCCGCTGCTGTGAAGAGCTCAACCGCGACAGTCTTCACATTGTCTACGATCTCCTGCGTCTCACGGTCCGCCGCAGTCTGTGACCACCAGTTCGCCTGCGTGGAAATGGCTATGTCAGAGGCCATCGCCGTTGCGCTGAGCACCAGTGTAGCGATGCATACCAACGCTGTCTTTCTCATTTGTCTTCCTCCTCATTTTTTGTTTCCAACCCTTTTGTCGGCAACGGGATACCTGCACATCTGAATTGCTGTGTCCGGGTCATCGTCGTTACCAGACGCTTGTCCCATGCGTACGATTTCCAGACGTCGCCCGCCCCAGGTTTGATGTGTCCCCATCCCCAGAAGAAATGGCGCATACCTCCAACACCACCATCCCGGGCCGGCACACAACAACCGGTGTCCGTCGGCGGACTGTAGGAATACACGCAGGCCAATCCGGGTACAATGTAGCATCCCGGAGATGCTCGTGTCAAGAGGGATCTGCTTGAAAATCCCAGTTCGGCAAGGGGGGAATCTCACGGATCATGCGCCGAAAGACGTGGAGGGATGTGCTTGAGTAGGCCTACCGCCATGCGAGGGCACGCTTCGCTCGATCTCGTCGCGGGACGACGGTGCAGAGCGGGCGTGGGATGCATGAAGACCCCCGCAGCCCATACCGTGCTCGCGGATATCTGTGCGACTACGACCGGGCGGTAGCGCCCAGAAGGAACAGGAGCATCACGAACAGAGTAAGGACAGCCTCATTCATAGCTTGGCACCACCCCAATGAACCATGCCCCTATTATACCACGGCGACCGCTCGCGATCAAGAGAGCACCTGCGGTGAATCCGCGGCGGAGTCGCGAAAATCCCCCTTCTGCCGCTTCGCAAGAGTGCCAGACATGGGTTTCTGGGACGCAGAACAAAAAAAATCTTCTTATGCGGATGTTCCGCGGGCCGCAGCACGACTATCTAAGCAACGGACCGCAGAACAACGGCGCCGGGCGGATCGGCCCTGCACTCGGCGGGGCCCCGTGGGCGAAATGGCCTTGCTGCATGCTTGTGGGGTGTATACATTGAAGCCATTGGGGTCAACAGGATCCATCCATCGCATAAAGTCGGAAGGTTGAATAGATGCACGACAGATTCACTCGCACATTGGCTATGAAAGTCATTTTCTATGGTCTGAGCATGTCCCTCCTGGCGGGCTCCGCGTATGGTCAGTCCGAGGGACCGTCGCGGAAGGCGCCCGCTAACACCAAGCCATGGACTCAGGTCCAACCGGCCGGTCGGTGGTCATTCCTGGGGGATGTCGCCGAGGACCAGGACTTGAGCGGTCTGGCGCGTATCTCGGAACGGTTCGGTCTTGTCGGGGCGGACGAATCCCGCGAGGTGCAGGTGGTCGAGCTGTCACGCCAGGCCAGGACGCTTCGGATCGTGGAGACGATTCCTCTGGCCCGCACCGGCGACGAGATCGATATAGAAGCCATCGCGGCCGAGGGGGATTGCTACTACATTATCGGCTCCCACGGAATCTCCAAGAAGCGAGGCGAGCGCCAGGGCAACCGGTACAGTGTCTTTCGTCTCAAGGTAAATCCGACCACGGGGCGACCGGTATGGCCCGTATCCTTGGACCGGGCGAGCTTCGCCCATATGTTGCGCGCGGATCCGGTCCTCGGTGAGTACTTCGGCAAACCCCTCCAGCAGAGGGGCGTCAACATTGAGGGGCTGGCCATTCGAGGCGGCCGGCTGTTTGTGGGATTGCGGGGCCCGAATCTGGGCGGCAGTGCGTTTGTCCTGGAGATTCCGGCGGATGAGGTGTTCAGCGGCAGCTCCCAGCCGAACTATGTGCTCCACAAGCTGCACCTGGGCGTTGGGTTCGGCATCCGTGAGATCGTCGCTGCGAAATCGGGTTTCCTGATCATCGCGGGCAACTCGGCCGCTGAGCCCTCCCAGAAGTACGTACAATCGGAGGACTACGACGAGGACCGCGAGTTCTTCCTTTGCTCCTGGGACGGCAAAGGCTCGGAGGTGCGCAAGATCGGCGCCATTCCGGACGTGCCCGGGAAGGCGGAGGCCATGACGATCCTGGAGGAAGCTGAGGATCACATGTCGGTCCTCGTCCTCTTCGATGGCCCCAGGCAGGGACGGCCCACCGAGTATCGGATTGATTAGCCGGCGCATGCCTGTCGTTCGGAGGTGAATAGGTGTGTGCTGTAAGGTTGTTGCTGTCTGTCGGCGTGACCTTGGCGTGTGTATGGGGCAGGGGAGCCCAGGGGGCCGCCAAGCCCGATTCGCTGCGGATCGAGAACCCGTCGGTGATCGTGCAATTCGCCAGGGAGCGGCTGGCGCCGTTCGGATTCTCCGTGATGCAGATCGGCCCGGACAACGGCCGCAAGTGGGCGGACATGCGCCGGGGTCCGTTCAGCGGCAGCAATCTGTACTTCCTGCACGGCCGCGTCTGGTACAACGATCCCGACCCGATCTACGTCCGCGACGATGTCCCGCTGGATCATGCCCGGGCGCTGGTTTCCTGGGTCACGCTGACCGGCCAACTGAACGCCAGCAGCGAGGATTGCAGGGCCCTGTCGCCGAATCGTGTTCACCTCTTGCAGCGTTCGATGCCCGCTCACAGCCTCAAGCCTCGCCCGGCCGATCTGTTCGAGGTGAAGATCGCCAGAATCTGGCTTCTGACTGACGACCGGCACGAGCCGAGGCGTGATGTCATCGGCTTGTTCAACTGGTCTGAGAAGGAACCGGCCCGCGTTTCCTGCTCGACCGGGCGAATCGGTCTGCCCCGGGCCGACCGCTATGCAGCGTTCGACTACTGGGGGGATGAGTTCATCGATCCGTTTGGCGACGCGTTGGAGAGCGACCTGCCGCCGGCAAGCTGCCGCGTTCTCGCGATCCGGCCGGTTTCCTGGCAACCGCAGGTCGTCGGCACGTCGCGCCGCATCACGCAAGGGGTCATCGATCTGCTGCAAGAGACGTGGGATGGTGACACGAGGACCCTGCGAGGCGTCAGCCGGATCGTCGCAGACGATCCGTATGAACTGAGAATCGCCGCCATGGGCCCGGACGGCCCCTGACGCACGTGTGATCTCGCGGCGTTCTCGGCGGATTCACAGGAAGAGATTGCGATCAAGCTCGCCCGCCAGGACGACTGGCGGACCACAGTACGCATCGACAGCCCCAAGAGCCAGGACGTTCACTGGTCCGTCCGCTTTGCCGGTGCTCGTTGACAGCCGCCCGCCGGGTTACTCTCCCAGGTTGCCTTGCTTGTGGGAGGTGTCGGCATCCTGCGCTTCGGAGTGACGGGCGAATAGATGTCTCTTGAGCCAGCCGGGGTGGTTTGTCGTAATGCCGTCGACGCCCAGCGTGCGCAGACGAGACGCGTCGCCGGGATGGTCCACTGTCCAGGCGTAGAGTCTCAGGCGGGCCTTCCGCACGGCTCGGGCGAAACGCCACGTGACGGCCGACCAGTGTACGTTCACGCCGTCAAGGCCGTGCGCCTTGGCTCTTTTCGCGAGCCCGCCGGGCGGCCACCAGGCCTTCTTGTCGCAGAGCCAGTGTGCGGGGATATCCGGCATGATTTCCTTGGCGGCCTTCAGGGTCTGGACATCGAAGCCGATGAGGGCGACCTGGGACCGCTTGCCGCTGCGGACGAGGACCTCGTTCAGGACGGGCAGGATCTCCGGGCCGCACTTGACCTCGATGAACAAATGCCGCCCCGGGCCAACAGTGTCCAGGACCTCCTCCAGGAATGGAATGGTCTCGCCTGAGAAATCTGCGTGCTTGTGGCTGCCCACATCCAGCCCGCGCAGGTCCGTCGAATGCGTCGTCGCGACCTCCAGATCTTTGCCCGCCGTCCGCCCGGTGGTGTGGTCGTGGATCGCCACGATCCGGCGGTCCTTCGTCAGGTGCACATCCACTTCGACGATGTCGGCCCCGTGCTCCCAAGCCAGGTTGATCGAGGCCAGCGTGTTCTCCGGCGCCAGGTGCGAGGCCCCGCGATGGGCGATCACCTTCACGGGTCCGGCTCGGTGCCCCCGACTCCATCGCCCGGGCACGAACCGGCTGCACACCATCAGCCAGCGAGCATACAGCCGTGCCAGAGATGATTCAGCCTTCGCGATTACGCGACGCCTCATGTGAGTTCAGCCACTCCCGAAACAAGCATCTGCCATAGGCGCGATACACGACGATCCACAAAACAACCATTGTACCAAATGATGGCCGGCAGATTCGAGATTCGGAACTCGAGATCGGCAGTTTCCCAAGCCTCCATCGGCCTGTGAAAGGGAGTGCCGCAGATGTACCCTTTGTCCTGTGCGATTACACAGATCGCCTCCATGCCCTTCGGCCTGGTTGCCCGCCCGCCGCTGCGGTTCAACCGAATTCTCTCAGAACCGGCGAAGGGACATGCCGTATCGGCGCCATTCGGATCTCTATCGAGTCTTTCGCCCTTGTCCCGATGGCCCCGAATCACGAGAGCGACGATGGCGAGCCGGGAAGGGGGGAACACGCGTAACGAGCCGATACAGGGTTGTTGCAGTCGCGGGGAGGCGGCTATACAATGGGGGGCCGTGGGAGTACTGGTTGTTCCTTTTGAAGGGAGGTCACGATGATTCAGATGCGTTGGATTCGACTCGCGTGCGTGGTTCTGCTGGTCTGCGGTTCTGCCTGGGCGCCGGCGGCGATGGGGGCTTCGGCGGCCGAGGAGCTGACGAAGCGGCTGCCGGACGGCGTGATTGCCTTCGTGGGCACGAACGGGGGCGACGCCCTGAAGGCGGATTTCGAGAAGACGGCTCTCGGACGCATCTGGAACGACCAGGGTGTGCAGACGTTCTGCCAGTCGATCAAGACCGAGTTGATGGCGAAGGCCAAGGAAAAGTCGGGAGACCCGAATGTCGCGCAGAAAGTCGATATGGTCGTCGACTGCCTCCGGTTGGCGTTGAGCAGGCCGATTGTCCTGGGCGTCGCGCAGGTGCCGGTGGAGGAGGGGCCGCCCGTCGCCGCGTTCGCGATCCTCGATAGCGGCGACCGTCAGCCGGCGCTGGCCGCACTGGTGAGCAAGCTGGAGGCGATGGCCGGTCAGGACCAGATCGTCGATAAGGAAGTGGGTTCGCTGAAGCTGCGAGGGCCCGAGGACAGCGATTTCCCCGTCTACTGGGGGTGGGCGGGTAGTCGCTTCGTCGTCGCACTGAACGACAGCCAGGGTGCCGCCGTCAAGTATCTCTCCCAGCCGCGTTCGGCGCCGCCTGCCTCTCTGGGCAGAGTGCCGGGTACTGACGATGCCCTGGTAATCAACGCGGATATCCAGAAGGCCCTCCAACTGGCTGGCTCGATCATCCGCAAGGAGTCGGGCGAGAAAGACGCGGACACCTTCACGACGGTTCTGGGCAAACTCGGTCTCGCCGACGTCAAGGGCTTCTGCGCGAGGGCGGGTTTTGCGGGTCCCGACGTGGTCGTCCAGGCCATGTTGGAGATGCCCACACCCGGGACCGGCGTCTTCGCGGCGTCCAAGCCGATCGATCCGGCGTGGTTCGGGGCCGTGGATGCCCGTGCGGTCACGGCCAGTGCAGGCAACTGGAATCCGGCCGTCGTGTATGACACGGTTTTAGGAGCTCTGAAAACGGCCCTGCCGGAGAGTGATTACGCCCATATCCAGGAGGGTATTGCCGGCGTCGAATCCGAGCTGAAGCTGAGGATTCGGGACGAGTTGTTGGGTTCGATGGCCGGTCCGATGATCTCATATTCTCTGCCGGCCGGGACGATGGCCGAGGCCCCGATGGGGGGAGCTGTCGTGGCCGCGAAGCTCGACAATGCCCAGGTATTCGAGAAGTCCATGACGGCCCTCGGAGAATTCATCAGTGCGCAAGCCGGTGGCATGCTCCAGATCGGCTCTCAGCAGCGGGATGACGGCCGGACCGTGCACGTCTGGACGATCGCGCCGGTGGCGATGATGGGCGTGATGCCGACGTGGTCGATTGCGAATGACCATGTGGTGATTGCATCCAACACGCCGTTGTGCGATCTCGGCGTCAAGCAGCTTGTCTCGAAAGGGGCCGACGGGAAGTCCTTGTTGGATGCCGAGGGCTACAAGAAAGTGGCGGCCGGCTTGCCCGCGAGTCTGTCGAGTCTGTCTTACGTCGATTCGGCAGTTCAACTCACCCAGGTCATGACGCAGGTGCAACAGATGTGGCCCATGGCGACCATGCTGGCGGCGCAGCAGGGATTCAAGCTGCCCATGATGCTGCCGTCGCTGGCGCACATCGCCAAGGACATGGGCCCGTCGATCGATTACTGCCAGGTGACCCCCGATGGGATGCGTTCGTTGTACCGCGGGCCGGGCGTCGAGATCAGCTTGGCGGCTGTGGCCGGCGGCGCCGTGGGCGCCGGGATCGCGCTGCCGGCTATGGCGAGGACACGCGAGCAGGCCAGGACCGTTGCTTCCATGTCGAACCTCAAGCAAGTCGGACTCGCCTTGCACACGTACGCAGAGGATCACGACGACAAGTTCCCATCCGATCTGGACCAGCTCGGACGTTATCTTGGCAACGCCAAGGTCCTGCAGTCTCCGCACAAACCCAAGGACTTCGACGGGCCCAGCTACATCTACATCCCCGACCAGAGCCTGGATGGCTATCCCGGCAATATCGTGGCATACGAGAATCCGGAGTTTGCCGGGGATGAGATCGTGACTCTTTTCCTGGATGGCCATGTGGAGAAGATGCCGCAGGACAGATTCCGGAGCGAGTTGGACGCAACCTACGAAAGACTCGACCGCAAGAAGCCGGAAACCGGGGTTTGATGCCTGACGGGCCTCCGGGCATCAGCTTGTGGGGAGCGCGAGCCGCGGCCAGGACCTCCGGGTTTCCCGCGGGGTGCCGATGCGCGTATATTCCATTGAATTGGCGCCGCGGGCCCCGTATAATCCCGCTCTCCGCAACATTTCTGTGCATGAAGGGTAAACTATGGCAAAGAACGAGAAGGTAGTGTTGGCGTATAGCGGCGGGCTGGATACGAGTGTGATCCTCCCGTGGCTGAAAGAGACCTACGGATATGACGTGATCGCGTTTGCCGCCGAGCTGGGGCAGGGCGATGAGCTGGCGGGGATCAAGAAGAAGGCCTTGGAGAGTGGGGCGGTCAAGTGCGTGGTCAAGGATCTGCGACGGGAGTTCGTCGAGGACTACCTCTGGCGGATGCTCAAGGCCGGAGCGGTCTATGAGAACGGCTACCTGCTGGGGACCAGCATCGCGCGTCCGCTGATCGCCAAGCATCAGGTCGAAGTGGCCCATGCGGAGAAGGCAATGGGCGTCGCCCACGGGGCCACCGGCAAGGACAACGACCAGGTCCGCTTCGAGGTGACATTCATGGCCTTGGACCCGACGCTCAAGATCATCGCCCCCTGGAAGGATCCGAACTTCAAGCTGACCTC
>ENA-UPTA01002714-UPTA01002714.1-activated-sludge-metagenome-genome-assembly--contig:-NODE-2714-length-17996-cov-32.426286_pt1 | contig 17996 bp, 15 predicted proteins | sample MGYA00238184_ERZ773361 | MGnify/ENA primary metagenome ERZ773361 (study PRJEB29100, sample SAMN05720205) | activated sludge metagenome | isolation source: anaerobic digester from wastewater...
TCAGCTAAAGACATCTACAACACCCTCTCACTGGATATACTCAAATCTGGCAAAGATTCTGACGTTCTGAATCTCTGTGTAAGCCCTGATATTCGCGTATACATCCAGTGAACCTATCGTGTTGCCGGATGTAGGAATAATGCTTAACGTGCCAGAGTCGTACAGGCCAAGTTCTGCGCCAGCCTGTATCGAGGATTCCATTTCCGTCTTCATGGCCTCAACGTAAATGGGGGAATTTGGTTTGCCAACATATCTTTCGCCAATACTTCTGAGCCTGTTTACGACATAGTTGATAACCCTAACAGTGGAAACTTTTGTAAACGAACTCTCTGGCTTGGCGGCCGTTCTGCCGGTTACAAGATAAGTCTGAAGGCCAGAAATCGTTCTCTGTATAAATACTGGCGTCATCCTTCCTCCGGCAATGGTGTTGGCTTGATTCATGTTTATGTCGTATATCAAACTGGCTTTAGGGAGTACCGTTCTAGCAGCGCCGGTACCCAACGGCTGTGAAATCATAAACCCGCCAACATAAGGGGCCAGATTTCTTCTGCCAGACTTGCCAAGCACTGTACCGTGGCCAACAACGACACATAGGTTTTTACCCATATCTATGAGTGAACCTTCAGTATCGGTCATGGCCTCTCCGGTAACAAGGCCGTCTGCGGTCTTGTACATATCTGGCAGAGACGTGGCTAATGTACTTGCCCATGTTGACATGGCTGCAAATCCGTAGTCTGTTGGTTCATTAACGCCCATGAATGCTATGCACTGCGTAGAAAGCGAAGAGTTGTCGTAGGCAAATCTTGCCACCTGATAAGGCACGCTCAAGTCTGTGTGACTATCGGCTCCGGCATCCGGGTCATCTTCGTCCAAATATGTCAGAACCGTCGCTGTAACCGTGTCGTCAGCATAAACGCCGGCAACCACGATATAACTTGCGTCATAACCTTCAAGGGCCTTAAAGGCATCGGACAAGGCTTTGTATCTCTTATTGGCAGTGTCGGGCTCTTCGGCGTATGTTACCGTTATTTCAAAGTAATCACCGTCAGCAACGGCAGCTGGAGTGGCCGCCGCCACAGCTAGCGTGAATTTAAGCCCAGTTGCAGGTACGGTCAGTACATAGCTGGAACCTGAAATTGTAACGTTTTCAAATCCCGGTTCATATGAAGCCCCTTCATCGAACGACACGGCTATAACTCCACCGTCAAAAGATGTGGCGGCGTCTGGTGCGTCTATAAATACTATTCTTACTGTACCGTTGAATTTTCCCTGAAAACCGGAACCTGTGGTAAGCTCTTCCACGTCACACGTTGGTATGTTGGCTTTAACTATTGTGGTATCGTCGGAATCTTTTAGAGTACCGGTAGCGTCAAATTCATTGACCTGAAATCCCGTTCTAACAAGAACAGGCACAGCGGCAGGAGTCCCGCCGGTACCGGTTGAACCTACATAAAAATCATAGGCAGCTCCAAGCAAATCAGACGATGTAGTAAACATTGTCTCAAGCGCACTAGATGCTGGTATCGGATATGGTTCATTAAACATAATCGGAGTACCATCACTAAATGAGTCCTGAGAAGTCCAGCCAAAGATTAGCGCAGCGGGAAGAGAGGTATTGATACTTACCATCTGTCCGCCGTCTATTAAAAATTGTTCTACCCCAGGTAGATTAGGGTATTTTTGCATCGGTTGACCTCCTCTTGACCGTTAAAGGTCAAATTATCTTTGCGTTGGTTAAAATTTCTTTTATCAGGCCTACGTTGCTGGCAAAAGTCTTGTTAGTCCTGACATAGTACTTCAACACGGAGTAGAAAGCCTGTGTATCGTCTATGTTTTCGGCATCGTCACTCAAGCGTTCAGACATGTATATTTCGCATACGCCGAGTCTTCTAAATGCACCACGCACGAGTTGCATAAAATCTTCAAAAGTCATCGTGGTCGCATCTCTGATACTGGCATCGGTTGAAAATACCCTGAACTCGAGTTCGTTGTCATAAAACATAAGGTCGGTTTGTTCGCCTTCAATTCCCAAAACGTCAGGCTCTATCTCTATCGTTCTGGGTACTTTCCAGCTTGTACCGGAGAAGGGTTTACCACTTACCGCACCTGGTCTACGCCTTACAAGCCTGTATGTAATTACCGGGCCGTCGGAAATTGTTATACCAAAATCGCTTGTTGGCTTGTACGGGACCATTACAACGGTATCAATAAAACCAGCTTCTTTTCTATAAGTGTCAAACAGGTTTTTAATGCCTTTTATAACCGTATCTATGTCTTTCTTCGCTATGGTTTTTACATCAACCTGTTCCACTTACCAAGCTCCTCCCTGTTACAGTACAGTTGTAGAAATAACACCTTGTTTGAAAATTCAACGGTGTCAACCTTGGAAACGGAATATACCTCTATCACTTTTATAGGTTTGTTTATAACGCCGTTTTTCTTGTAAATATTGAATACGATGTCACCCTTCTTCGGAAGGAAGTTGCAATTATCTGCTTCTACAAGGAAACGCACGTATTCCTCCTCGTTGGCACCAGGGGCGTAATACTCGGTAGCTTTAGAGAGAGACCTGTCCAAACTTGTAGTCTGTTTTACTGTGACAAACACATGGTCAAGCACAGACCCGTCGCTTAGCCTCTCGCGATAGATATATTCGTTGCCGTTTTCAGAAAAGAAGTCGGATATTTTTTCTTCGAAGTTTTCAAACAGCTCATTCATGTTAGTGTGCTCCATACTCTACTAAACGTCTTTGGCACGTACTTTCCTCTAAGCGCGGCATATGCTGAAGGCGTAGCGGAGACGAGTGATTGCTCGGCCTTTTTAACGGCATCCCTGTAATACTCGAGCATCGCGCTTTTTGACGCGCCATACTGTATAGAGTTACCAGACACCATAACGGAGTCACCAGACTTAAAGTCCTTTTCGAGGAATATCATCTCGAGCAGATTCAACATTGTCCTGTCCCTGACGTAGTTCCTTTCTATCGTTGTAAGTACGCTGCCAGTAACGCCTATTATTACCTTGCCTGTTATCGCCTCGAGCCTTAGAAGGGAGTCTATGTAGGAAAGGTATACGTCCCTTTCCTTGACCCTTGTCTTTAAAGTACCCAACCTTGAGTGTATTGTCCTTATATTAACGATGCGCGGATACATGCTGGTGAAGAAGTCTATCTGAGTCGGTTCGCATATAAGGCCGTTGTCAGAAACGACAGAGTTTATAAAAACGGTTATATACGAGTTGGTCAGAAGACCTTCCATCTCTATTCTCAATACATTGGAGTCTACCGTTATCGTTGTAGTTACCTCGGATTCCTCGCCGGTTATAACATGAGTCTGTTCTATCGATACATCGTATGTATCTATATCGTCGGTGAACTCCAGTGATATCATAGGATCTGCTCCCCACAATACCGATGACATAGGAAATACCCCGATAAGTTTCATGTCTATAAACGGGTTATCTGGTATGATTTCAGAGGAATACATCGGATCGGTAGACGGGTCTTTGCCTTCAGCTGAAGCGGATGCTGCTGACGTGGTGAAACTTATGTACACGTCTTCTGTCAGGTTATTACCTTCTATATCCTTGATGTAAGAGTCTGTAAGGTAGTCGCGCCTGTTGAGTTTTAGCGTATAGGTCGTCTGCGCCAAGAGTGCCATTACTGGTTTTATGACCAAGAGCGTATTTGAATTTTTCCACTCTACGGTAAAGTCAACAGGTATGGTGGTGTTCAAACCCTGAAGCAAAACCATCGATTCGTCAAAGGTGCTCGTGTCTACATTTGCGCTGAAAGTTATCTCCGGCTGTATTATTCTTGATACATTTGTCGCACCGTCAGCCGGGTAAACGGTAAGTATAGTCAAGCTAATCACCTCATGTCAGTCTTACTTAGAAATAACAAAAAGCCCCGACGAATCGGGGCCTATTTACTATTTAATCAGCCTTTATGTAGCGGAGGGCGGATTAATTGAGTAGAATGGAACTGGATCGTAAGACTTGCCTGCATAAACGTCCGAGAGCTTAACAATAAAAGTGCCTTCGTTCTTAGGTGCAAGAGCATATCTTTCAACAATTGCAACTCTTTCAAGCATTCTGATATCGTCTCTAACGTTAATTGCGGTAGGAAGCTGATCCTGTACGATGTATCCGAGCTGCGTAGAATCTGCAATAATAACATCTGTGAGCTTTGTATCTGATGCGTAGTCAACAAACGGGCTCATAACTACCTTGAGATTTCTGCCAAATGGCGCAGATGGGAATGTGATTGAATTGACCTGCTGCCCAACAGGGGTTCTCTGAGTCCAGCCATTAAGGTTTTCAATCGTGCTAGTGAGGCTTGCTCCGGCCCAATTGTAAGGCTGCGTTACTCCGGCCAGTCCGTTGAAGAAGAAACTTCTAAGGCTTGGATTGAGGATAAACATCTGGTATGCAAGGGGGTGAACTATCAAAAGGTCTGGATTTCCGCCCTTGTTTATGATGTTCATCATGGCAACTATGATATCGTCAAATGTCAAACCGTCGTTATCCGTACCGGTAGCGTCAACGCCAGATCCGCCAGACTGAACCGATGTAGCTGCGGCTGTGATCATCTTGGCGGCCTGCTGTTCCTTCCATCTAATTAGAGCCTGCGAAGCCTGTCTAACCAGAATATTGAAGATCGGGAAGTTGGAATACTTTACAGCCTCGTCGGTAAGCTTAATGCTGACACCGTGCTTACCAAGCAAGACCTGTTTCCATCCACCGGCCTGGAATTCCAGTTCGGGTGGCTCGTCGCCTTCGGCCATCATGAGGCTCTGACCGGAAAGGCTGATAGCTGGCATTGTGATATGAGTACCTTTAAACGGAACGTATTCAAGCAACGATGTGAGCACTGGCTGAAGATCCCAAGCCTCTACTACCATTCTCGTTACGACCTTTGGGAACATTGACGTCCAATCTGGCGATGAGACCAAATCTTTCCACTTAAGTCTTTCGTTGCCTTCTGGATCTGAAAGGTGGTCGTAAGGTGTAAGATATCCGTTATTGCTGATTATGGTCTTCATAACTTCGGCCTTTGCATCGAGCTTAAAGTTGTCTACAAGATGTGAAAGTCCAAGTTCGGTATAATCGGTTTCAATATCGGAAGCATTGATAACGCCGACTACTTCATCTCTTATCTTTTCTATGTAACCGGCCATTCTGTCAAATTTGTTTGTAGGATTCATTTACACAACACTCCTTAAAATCCCAACTGGATGAGGACGCCTTTTTTCGTAGTCGCGTCCATACCCGGCATAACTCCGCCGTTTTCAGTTCCAACAAGGCCGAGTCCGCTAAGGGGTATCGTATAGTTCAATCCAGCGATAAAGTCTTCATCCATATCAACGTTTGTAGGATCTACAACCTTGATGATTCTTCCAACTACCTGATGAAGAACATCACTAAGGTCAAGAGTCCCGGTGCCTGCAGCTCCATCGACAGCAACGGTAATAGCAACTTCTGATACGTCAAGTGGTACTGGATAACCTTCGGTATCTGGAATGACCCACATACCTGGCGTATAGGTGTAAGAATCGTCTCTGGTCTCGTCGATTGCGTACATGACAAAGTAATCTTCCAAAATAGCTATCTGTTTCTGTATCTGGTACCAAGGATCTTCGTTCATATCCCACTGGAAAACGTCGTACTGAAGTACACCGATAGGATAATTGGCAGCTATCTTTTCAGTAGATTCGCCAGCAGTTTCAACGGCGCCCTGCGTAGTTGCCCAAAGATCGATATCGATGACTCCTTCCTCAATATCTCTTGAATCATAAGTAATTGCCTGTGCCGTTCCACCGTTAGCGGGGACAATGTATCCGTCAGAAGTAATAGATACAATGGTACCTTTCTTCATAACTATGCCTTTTTCTACATTTTTGTCCCATTCGACAATATGAAGGTAAGGCGCCGGTCTGAAGTTAAGGCCGCCACCGACTCTTATACCGTCAGAGTATTCCCTAAAAGTGGACGTCTTAGCAGTAAATACAGTTTTTGGCACTTAAATGACCTCCAGTCACTTTATTCCTAGTAATCTTTTTGCGCGTTCCGACGGCCTTTCGGTTACGCGATTTTTGCTTACATCAGTAGAGATAACAGCGTTTTTGTCTTCTATGGCAATGCGCTTTTTACCGTTGTCCTGTTCTTTGTTTTTTGCATCAACTGGATCTTCGGCTTTATCTTCTTCAGACGTATCATTGTTGTTTTCTTCAGTTTCTGGCGCGGCATCTGCGCTATCGGCCTCGGCGTTATCGCCATGTTCTGCGTTATCTGTACCGGCAGATTTGGAATCGGCGCTATCTGTTTCTGCCGGCTTTTCACTATCGCTTGCAGGCTTTTCCGCTTCGGCACTATCTGTTTCCGGTTTCGACTCAATATCTTTTTCTGATATCTCGGCCACCATATTAACGTCTTCGAGGCCGTCTTGTGTCTCCTGTGCTTTATTAAGCTCAGCACTATCGGTTTCTGTCTCTACCTCTTCGGCCTTGTTGAACTTTGCCACGGCCGCGTCGACTATCTCTGACACCATGTCTCTGAATGCAGACAGTGTGTCGATGTCCATAGAGCCGTAGTCGTCTTTGGTTTCAAGGTCAATGGCCTTAAGCTTATCCGACATAGACCTCAGTATCTCAGACTTGGCTATCTTTTCCAATTTTTCTACCTTGGATTCAAGGTCTTTCAATTTTTCCTCGCTCATGTTATCTTCCTCCGTTATAGTTGGTGTGTTATCTTCAATAGAACACGATTCAACAGATGCGTTAGAGTTGTAAAAAGTATCACTTTCAGCAGTTTCTTCCGGTACTACCACCCTGGCATATTTGTCGGCAGGCTCGTTAACAAAACTAACCTCACGAAAGTCCATGTGCTCGAGTATGAGAACACATTTTTCATCACCATACTTTCTGCCGGGCACGTGTTTACATGGACCTTCGGCCCAGTTTTTATCGCAGATGGAACATCTCGCCACTTCTGTTGTAAAGCCTATGCTTACGGAAAAATACCTCTCGTCCTCTATCTTTGCTACCGCATCATCGTCCCTTATATCTGCCTTAAGCACAACCGCGCCTGTGGCGTTTTCTGGAAATTTTGCGCTGGCGCCCATCAGCTTTTCTGCGGCTTCCCAATCTTCCCTGTAAAAATAATATGATTCCTGTACCCTGCCTATTGCATCCCTGTAATCGTCGTGATTGAGCAGTACCGGTTTCTTGTAAGGTCTTACAAAAGTATCGGTACCGTTTCTCATGGCAAACGTCGTATAGATACGGTTGTTTATCTCGATATCTGAATGCGTTGCCACTATCCATACGCTCTTACCTTCGGAATCAATAAGCTTGTCGCCCTTGACGAACATCGCGCTAAGTTCAACCGTCTTAGGCAGTCTATGATTGCCCACTGTTACCACTCCCAGTATGCTGATTTTGCGGATTTGTCCTGTTGTCCGTTTCCTGTGTACTCTTCTGTGCCAGTTTTGCGGATTCTTTTAACTGTCTCATCGTTATAAGTTCAAAGTGCATCTTTTTGCGCTGGTCTTCAGTCAGAGGCCTCATCTTTAACATCTCGCGCATTTCGTCTTCGTTTATCGCGTTATGCTCGTACAGGAAAACTACCTGATTTTCAAATTTGACCATCGACTCTATATCCGGATCCGGGAATATGAGTTTCGGCCTCTCGTCTTCAGACACTTCTTCAGGGCTTATACCCATATCCATAAGTATATGATCCAAAAAATGGGTCTCGAAAGTCTCGGCAAACACCTTTTGAAAGTCCCTTGCCTTGTCGTACACGCCCTGACTGGTCTCGATCGCGGTAGCCCTGTTTGCGGCACCGGGTTCACCCATTACAATGGGCGATACACCCAAAGAACCGTAATACCTGTTTCTGAAGTATTCGGCATAACCCTTTAAGTCGCTGAGGTTGGCAACTTCCTTATAATCTATTTCACAGTTGCCCGGCAGTATTAGGAACCCATCGTCAGAAGCGTTCTCTATTTCGGCCCTTACCCTTGCCAGCCGTTCAGGTGTGCCGGGAGACTCCTTAGTGCCTACGTAAATAACGGGCACATAAAACTGGTTGGTCTCGAGTAAATGTGACATAACAGACTCGATCATTCTTAAAACCATCAGGTCCTCTAACGATTCAAGGAAAAAGCTGCGTCCAAAAACGGAATCAGACTCGTCATATTTACCGTGCATCATCTCGATCGGCAAAAACTTCGGAAAGTTCTTGCCCTTTACGCTCGGTGTGGTCACGATATCTTCCTCGTAGTTATAGAAAAACATCATGCTCTCATTGTGGTAACGCACGTCCTGCCTGTATTCCGTTATGGTTCCGTGCTTGTCCGTAGACACTATTATCGATACCGGGTCTATACAGAACATGGAGGTTATGGGGTTCACTTTTTTGCCGTTATACTCGTAAGGCCTTCCGGTAGAGTTGTTCTCTGTCCTGCGCGTGTTGATAAAAAAGTTACCGTAGTATATAAGGTCGCCCATTGCCCTGCGTATTATCATGTTCATCTTTCTAGATGAGGCTGTTTCTATTTCCCTTATCCTCTGTTTTATATACTTGTCTATGGCCGGGTCTCCAGACTCTATCTTAAAGCCGTTTTGCAGGGCTACTTCCCTGAACCTTGCACCTATCTGTCTTATAGAAGCATCGGTTGTTATGGCCTTTTTTATTTCAAGCGCGGTAGAGTTGTACAGCGGAGCATTAGTAAAGGCACTGTTGTTAACGTAATCCGGAGTTACGGCCTTAGTGCGTTCTACGGATATCTTGTCTTCTTGTTTAACGAGTTGTTCATGTTTCCTGAATATGTCAAATATGCCCATTTTTCACCCCAAATAAAAATAACAGCCCTTATTCGTATCTAGACAGGGACTCCAGTGCTTTCTTAACATCATCGAAATATCTCATGTAAACGGAACGTTTTCCTATGACTCCCCTCGCGGCGTTCCTGTACTTGTTTGTCAATTCATCAAGTATCTTTTTGGGATCGTTAGAATTGACTATATCGTCGAACGCTCCGGGGTTAGACACTATGTGCTTTATTATTTCAGAGGCTTCTTTACTGTCGATTTCGTACTCGGTATAAAGCCCTTTACCAGACTTTGTTGACGGGTCTTTATTCCAGCCTTCCGTTACAGTATTGTAAGAATCACCGTATTCGGTATAACCTTCATAAGGAAGTTTTTCTTTAGCATTATCTTCATATTGTTGTTTTTCTTCCGTATAACCTTTATAAGGCGGTTTGCCTTTAACGTTGTCTTTATTGTCTTCATGTGTCTGTTTTTCATCAGTATAACCTTGGTAAGACGGTTCGTCTTCGGTATAACCTTTATAAGGCGGTTTCCCTTCGGCATAATCGTTATAGGGTTGTTTTTCTCCAGTATAATATTTATATGGTTGCTTTTCTGACGTATCGCCTTTATAAGGTTGATCCTTTCCTTGGGCGTTTGTTTTGCCTTGTTCTACACCAGTTACTGGCTTAACTGTAACGTTTACATTATCGCCACTTATGATGTCATTTATACGCTGAACTGGTGTTTTTGGTTCGTAACGATTCTCTATGCGTTTCAAGAAGGTTTCAGGCAAATCTATTATCCTGTCGTTGAAGCCTATACTCTTCAAAACTTTGCCTATATCCGACGGGTCTTCATTACCGGGCACCGGGTCTATTACCGGCACAACGTCTTCCTTTATGGACTTTACCTTCTTATAGCAGTCCTCTAGCTTGGCGGTTGAAAAGTCTATCGCTATTATGTCCTCAACGATATCTATGGCCTTGTCTATGATGTTTATGACCTTGAAGTCAACGGAATTGAGTTTAAAGTTCACGACTGACGCCAACAACTTTTTTGTGAGATCGGTGAGCCAGCTGACCGAAGAGTTTATACCCTGATTTATGGACATCTGTATTATCTCAAACACAGGCATACACATCCTGCATATATCCTGATCGTTGGCATCAGGCCCTTTCTTTGAGTCTTCAAGTCTGTTCATGTAATTTTCGTGAGAGTAATTTATGAACTCATATGCATCGGTATTGGATATACCAGCAAGTGCAAGAAGGTTACGCACGACCACGGGTTCTTCCTTGTTTTCAAACTTTTCGACTATGTTGCCGAGCATGGTGCCGAACACGGCCACTTCATCATAATTGTTCACAAACTCGAGGTGTATATAGTCTGAAAGGGACTTACCACAAATCGTGACGTTGAGCTTATCGCCTATATTACCCAGCATCTCTTCTGCCTTCGTTGAAATAATCGAAATGATGCCATATATAGCAACCTTCAAGATTATAGAGAGCATGTCGTTGAGGCTCTTGGCTATACCGTTAACGAAACCTATGCCTTTGTTGACCTCCTGCTCCGTTTCTTGAAGAAAGTCCTTAACTGTTTTCAGCCATTCGACTACTTTTTCAAGGCCAGATTTGTCTATGTCGTTCCTCTGCGGTACCTCTATGTTTCCATAGAACATCATGCAACAAAGCATATCCTGCGCGGCCTCTCTGGTATCTGTGAAGGCCAGATCGACAAGGTCAACAAGCGCATCGAGTATCATCTCGGAATAACCATAAACCATATCCAGGTAGCCGGCATTCTCGTCTGTGGCAAGTGCGGACTGTCTTTCCTGATACTGGCCTATCTTATCCATCACATTTGGAATAAGGGCGGCCATTTTACCGAACCAAGGTAATGCGGCCCTGCCGTTTTCTTCGAAATCGCGCATGTTGTTGTAAAAGCCCTGATTCTCGGTCACTATCGTATCTATCTGGTCTATGGCGTTAGAGGCCACAACCGGGTTTATTGGGTCATCTGTTTTTATGTTCTGATCAGACTTGTGCGACTGGTAGTAATCGGCCACAGTCATGGCCGCTATTCTCACCCGCGGGTCTACTGACGACTCCATCGGAGATATGTTGTAGTTAGACTTATCCTTCAGAATGCCATAAGTCTGTTTTGTATCAGGTTTCCGGGTCTTCATAGTATCCGCCTTCCTCTTTGCCGTCGACTATTCTCTTTTCGGGAAATATTTCGTCGAAGTAGATGTAATACCTGCTTTCCATCATCCTGAAGTTCATTATCGAGGTAATTACCTTCTGCATCCTCTTCAGAGGAGTAAGGCCAGCATATATCTTGTAGTTTTTCATCCTGAACACATTTATAAGCCTCGTTGAAATCGTGTCGAATATCGGGTTATACTCGTTGGCGTGTTCTGTGTCGTCGCCCATATACACAAAATCGTCTTTGCCTTCGTATATTGAAGCCATCTGATTTAAAGTGTTTGAGCCGAGTATCATGAGCATGTCGTAATCTATCTGCATATATTGCGTTATGTATTCAAGGGCGGTATCGACCAGATCTTCGTCAGGGAACTCTATGTTCGCGAACAGTGCCGGGCAATCGTAGACAAAGGCAGATAAGGATATGGCTATTTGTCTATTGTCGTTCAAAAGCCTCTCGTAAGACTCAGACGCCTGCAGCCTTTCCACTTCTGGAGATATTATCTCCGATACTATCTGATTGGCTATCCAGTCGTTTTCTTTTCCCTTCATAAAGTATTTTTCCGAAGAGAGCAGACCGCCGAAGTCGAAGCAGGAATACTTTTTTGTTAGTATTAGCCTTCTTCCACATATCTGATCCGCTTTTGCTTTGGCTATCTTGTACATAAATTCCTCTACGAAATAGAAGTAAGGTATAGCGTTAGCTATAAGCGGACCAACAAAAGGTATCAACACGACTATTAACTTTATTTTTGCTACGAAGTTTATGTTCCATGCTGTCTGTATTGGGCATAGAATGAATGTAGACAAAACCCATGCAAGGTCTATGGTCTCGTCCTCGGTCATGAGGACTCCTAGCAGGAAGTACAGGAACCAGTTGGTATTTTGCTTGCAAGGTTTTCTCTTGACGCCGCTTAACTCTTCCGGGTCTTCAACGTATATAACCTCATCGTCAGTAACGAACACTTTGTCACCGTATGAGACGTTATCTCCGTTGAAGTTTGGCATAAGATCTACATTTTCCTGTATGGCAGTTGAATTTGGAAGGCCTATCTTAACTATGTCCATGGCATATCTCGCGTCATCTTCCATTATGATGTCTGGAGGAAGCGGATTTTTGCGTATATACTTCTGCGGATTTTTATCTGTATTTTTTCGTAAATATTCATCTGTGTAATTTTCTATATTTTCAGCTATATGTTTTCGTAAATCTTCGTCCGTATACTTTTTGGGATTTTCATGTACATACTTTTCCGTTTTTCTTTTTATATACTTTTGTAAACCTTCACCTATATTTTTTTCTGGATTTTCATCTATATACTTTTTTATATTTTTGTCTATCTGCTTTTGCATATCTTTATCTACATATTCTTTGGGAACAATTAAATCTGTATCTCCACTATAATCATCCTCAAAAGTTATACTTGAAGGTCCTGGTATCTTACCGCCATCATAAGTTTGCGGCTCATATTCTCTTATACCGCCAGACTCTTCGTCGGTCTTTCCGGGATAAAATCCACCTTCGGTATATTCTTCCATGCCATAAGGCACAGACGAGGACTTGTATAACGCGCCACCTGCAGATCTAAGTATTCTCAACGCATCGATTACGTCCTGTCTGGTTGGAGGTATAGGCACAGACATATCCTTGGCAGATTCGAACAATTCCTTTATCAGCTCTTCTGTAACACTGTCTATAATCTGCACATTCTCATCTATTGCCTGTTTAAGCACTTCATTTCTGTCATCTTGATTCTTGCCGGTAGTCACCAATTCTTTGAGTTCGTTTTCGGCAGAACCTATATGTTCCTTAACGTCGTGCTCTATATATTTGCCTTTATTTTTAAGGTTTTTAAACAAGGAATCGTCTCCTCTTGCCGAAGTTGTAGTCTTTTAGAAAGCCCCTGTCACGCGAAAATCTGCGCCTTGATGTGTACATGACGTCTGATGACTCTTTCTTTTTGGCCTTAAAAAGTCTGTCTGAAACCACGTTTTCAACAAGGTCTTTAGAATACAGTTTCCACATGCCGAGGACAGACAGCTGCCACGCCTCAAGGGTGTGTACGTTGCCCTTTGTGTAATTCGGCACACCTTTTGCACCATATCCCTCTATTACGTAGTTGCGCATCTGACCGATCAACTTTGAAGGGTAATCCTCGGAAGCGGGCAATATTATCTTGTCCTCTTCCAGATACCTTACAGATATGTCAACCATAACCGGTTTAACCGGTTGTACGGTTATACCGCCGCTTACCGGATCGTACAACTCTATCGTCGATTGAAACGGCAGCATCTCCATCCTCTGTTCAAGCCTTCTCTCGGGCTGATGATGCGCAGTCTGTAACATCATCTGGTACTGAGTATTACCGTACCCGGCATCTAGCATTATCTTCCTCGGATTGTATATTGAGTCCATTTCCAGTATCTTTTCAACCGCCACTATCTGTGTGAGCTTGGATGGCGGGACCACCACTATGTTTGAAACGACTATGCGCCCGTCTAACTTATCCAGTTTAGACACCACTATATGGACACCGGCCGATTCGTTCCAGTCGACGCCGAAAGTGTATATGCCTTCACTCACCATCTGTAAATCGTCAAACTTGTAGTCCCTTAACGCTCGCTCTATGAAATCCGGCCTGTACACCCCGGATTCCTGCAGTGTAAATTCCGCCAGTATCTCACGTTGATACCGTTCTAACGGATACGTTTCCTTGAACTCCTGATCCTGTTCCGGGTTGTAATGCTCCAATTCCTGATAAACATAATGCACGTGCTTATAAGAATCCGAATGGCACCACTCGTAGAAGTAAGATTTTTTACCGGCCGGGGTAGAAGCCGCCACAAATATTGTATCCGGACTGGTTGCCAGTATTGGTAATATGGCCTCTATGTCGCCCTCGTTCATGTAGTCCACTTCGTCCAGTATTATGAGGTCGGCTGACTGTCCACGGATGTTGGCGGCTTCCTGTGCGCCTGTTGTCAGACCGACTATCTCTGACCCGTTTACAAATGTAAACAGATGCGGGTTGGACTTGTACAGCTTGTGCTTTGAGTTAGAACCCTTCGTGACACCGGACATCAGCAGCTCGGACTTTTTTATGAACTCGTTCATCTGCTTGAATATGACCTCTATCTGTACTACGTAAGGCGCGGCCACGAGTATCTTGGCGTTGCTGTGCTTCATCGCAAACGTCAGGCCGAGTATGGCCATAACTACGGTTTTGCCGGCCCTACGCGGCAACCTCAGCACCTTTCGCCTTGAAGTACACCTCAGTATCTCAGACTGAAACCTTCTCAGCATCATGTCGAGCTGTGATACCGCAAATATATCGTAGTCAGATATCATCCTGTAAAGCGCATATTCTCTATCTGAAAGGTTGTGATTTTCTTCATTTTCTTCTTTTCTCAAAGGATTACACTGTATCTTAAACTTCTTGCCTTCGTTTTCAACGTGGTTCAAAATACAGTTAACGCACATGGGATCTAGCTCGTAATCTACGCCGGCTATCTCACGTGCGCGCCTTTCTCTATTGTCTATCAAACTACCACCCTATTTTACTTGTCCCAGTATTTCTTCCTTATAAAGCTCGTCGGTGTAGTACCTTATCAGGTTGGTAGACGGGTCGTGATAAAACCTCAACTTGTGCCAGTCGCAGTTTATGTAAAAGTCGTTGAAATAAGAACCGGACCTTGGCGTCGATATAGCTATGATATTTTCTGAAGCCGTCAGACAGCTCAAAAACTCACGTTCGTCGTATGTCGCGGCCTCATCCATCAGCACATAGTCGAAGTATTTCCCCATCATATACCTTGGTTCCAATGCCTCTGTCCTCTTGTGCAAATAAAGACTTTGAGCGTTCTTCGTCGCTATGCACACCCTGTAGCCTTCGTTAGCGTACTTGTCTGAAAACATCTCACACGCGGTGGTTTTGCCCAAAGCCCTGCCGGAAGTTATAATGTGCCTGCCTGCAGACAGGTTTAACATCACCGTTTGAAGTAGATTGGGCTTTATATCTATACCCCCATATACCTGTAAAACCGATAAGGGTTCTCTGACACTATCTGTGCCTCGTTCTGCTGCTGCATCATATACTGTTCCCTCGACTGTACCAGTGCGTTCAATGCCACTTCTCGCATAGAAGACGCGGCCTTTGAGTCAACAAACTCCTCGAGTCTGGCTACCGGTACTCCCCCGTCCACATATGTCGCCTTCCTATACCCTGCATAACTGCCTAAGGACGAAAAATAGTCATACGCGCCCTTGCCAAGTGTAAACGCCAGCTCCACCATGCCGTATATCTGAAACGCATTTATGACACTGGATACAGACTGGCCTAACACGGCGGTACCTAGCACCTGTTTGGTTCCGCCCTGTGCCACGTACCCGCCCTTGCCGTACATATTTTTAAGAAACTTGGTCATACTGTTCTCGCCGAAGAAAAGCCTTTCGGGCACTATCATGCCTTCCTGTAAAGCCCTCTGTTTAACCACCTTGGCGGCCTGCCTGGCAAACTTGTTCCTGCCAAACATGTTTATATTGGCCTTCTTCTTAAAAACTGTATCGAGGCCTAAATCGTCTAACGCGTTTAAACCTTTAGCACCGCCCACTCTGGATACAACGTTCTTCTGCCACCAGCTGTTGTCCAGTCCCTTTAACGCGGCAAACTCCATATTTTCAAACAACGCGGTCTCAACGCCGTAACGAGCGGCAATGCCGACGGCACCGCCTAAAAAGTCGCTGGCAAAACTCAATGAACTTATCTGGTTCTGCGCGTTAGTCTCGTTGTTTAAATAGTAAGAATATGAAGGCAAATTAGATCCTGCCTCTCCTTATAGCGTCTTCAGTAGCCACGTCTAAAACCTTATTTGGTACAGAGAGTAGATTGGCACCAAAAGTGATGCCTACGGTTGGAGCGACCATACCAAGTACTCCTCTGACGGGTGTTGCTTTACCGTTCTTTATAAATCTGGCGCCAAACATGGCACCGGCCTGACCTCTTATACCGGCATCCTTTATATTTCTGCCGAGCATGCCCATGATATCGTTATCTAAACCTATCTGGCCAAGAGTCCTGTCTATGTTCATAACGTCTTCGGCCTTTGAGATATCCACGCCGAGACTTCTTAAACCCTGTGCGTGTATGGCCACAGCCTGATCCAGGGCATCACTCTTGATATCCTTCAAATACTCCGGTGTGTTGCCAGAAATCAGGCTGGATATACTTTCATCTATATCCACCGTACCTTTTTCCGAAACGGTTTTAAACGCATCTGTGCCCCTTAAAGTTTCCTCGAGCACATTTCTGGACTGTACGGCACCGTACACCCTTTTAGACACATCACCGGCAAAACGTCTGGTCACGATTTCATCATTGCCTTTGTTTAAACCAACCAGACTTTGCGCCGTCTTTCTTAGCCTGCCTACATCAGACCCGGCATGCACCGCATTGAAGTCTACGTTTCTTGTGGCCTGTTGTATCAAATCACTGGCCGCATCACCGGCCTTGGGCAACTCTTTAAACGAACCAACAAACGTCTCTATAAGCTGTTTTACTACACTAGTTCCAGCAGACATGTAAACCTACCCCTTTATTTTTTCGAGTTTAACTTTTCCATGGCCTGTTGCAGCTCGGTTATGGGATCTTTCTTAGGCGGCGCGTTACTGCCTTCCCTAGTAGCATTAAAGGCCTTTATGATCTTTATCTTCTGATCGTTAAGCCTGCCTATCGTGCCAAGCAGTGAATGTTCCTTACGCTCCACTATGGTACTCTCATCAGAAGAGGTCTTATATACCTTTTGCTGCATACCCTGATAACTCAATTCAGCGTTGGCGCGCATTAGTTGAAGCTCTATGCCCACCATGGTGTGAAGCATACTGACTTCTGACCTGTTGCCCATGTCTACGCCCAAACTGGCACGGTATTCGTTAAACCATTTAGAGGCCAAAGCACGCTCCACAGGACACTTTCTGCCCTCCGGATAATTTGGTGCAAATGGACACTCTGGCGCGTAAGGACAGCGTTCTATACCCCTGCATGTCAGTACGGCCGTATAAACCGAACCGCCAGAAAACTTTTCAAGCCGCTGCGCCAGCGCTATCTTTTCCTCATCACTAAACTCTTCTAAACCGTCTATATAACCTTCTATCTCCCACAGCTCTAATTTGTCTACATATGGTTTCACATAGGTAGGACTATTAACCGGTTGAATAATCTCTACAGTCGTCTTTGAAGGTAAATGTGCATTGTGTTTGCTCTTGTCCATAGGTTAGATATAACACTTGCATGTGTATCTTTCACATAAAGAGCGCAGGGATGAGGGTTGCATGGCTTAACCTTTATTATTGCTTTATACTCACAGTTTGACGCACACATTCGACGCGCCAAAGTCATATGTGTCACCCTATACTCAATACCTCAATAGCCCAAATACATCTAATCATCCGTTTAACTATTCACAATTTTCGGCGATATGTCCATATATGTGGACAAAATATGAGCCATAATGGGTCTTATATACTCATTATTTATATCACTTTTAGCGCATTTGGCCATATAAGCCATATATAGAAATAAATACTTGTGTGTATACCACCTACCTATATACAACCATATACCCTAAAATTGTATTTTTAATTTTTAGAGGTCGAGATATCACAAACAGATTTATACTCTAAAACTGCCCCACCCCTTTTGTACTGTCGATATAAATCGTACGCATGAAAAACTATGGATGAACAAACGATGGATGGAGGATATTGTGATTTAAGAGCAAGGCTGGATTATGAACAAACGATGGATGAAGGATAGTGTATGGCTGTTGTGAATTTTTGAGCTAGAGGATATAGCACCATTTTTGGGAAAACGATGGATGGAGGATAGTGTGATGTATGGCTATTGTGGGGATTTTTGAGATTTGTGCCCCACCCATCTCCACATCATGCATCACAAAATCTCGTGCGCCAACACGT
>ENA-UPTA01002721-UPTA01002721.1-activated-sludge-metagenome-genome-assembly--contig:-NODE-2721-length-17959-cov-8.105507_pt1 | contig 17959 bp, 10 predicted proteins | sample MGYA00238184_ERZ773361 | MGnify/ENA primary metagenome ERZ773361 (study PRJEB29100, sample SAMN05720205) | activated sludge metagenome | isolation source: anaerobic digester from wastewater...
GTGGGAGAGGGGGGGAGTCTTTCTCATTCGTCTCATTCGAACGGGAAGTACGCCGTTCGTCCGTCCCTCTGGAACACGAGACGCGTAACGAGATCGGCAGGAGTCGCGTTCCAGAGGGACCACTCGGAACGCCAGCTGTCGCCGTCGAGGGCGAGCGGGAAGACAGGGGCGAGGTCCCTCGTACCGGCGGCTCCGTCGAGGACGGGGAAGCCCGCCAGGATCTCCTCGCCCCGGTCGTTCACGCGGCGGAGGAAGCCGACGACGTCGAGCGTCGCACCGTTCGGGCCGGCGACCGTGCCGGCCAGGGACCCCTGAAGGTCGCCCGCCGAAGGGAAGAGGGAGCGGCACGATATGGCCACCTGCCCTCCGGCCGGGACCGGGACGTCTGCGGACCCGACCGTCCCTCCGCCCGAGTCCCGCAGCGTCAGGGTCGCCGTGACGGCCAGTCCCAGGCGGTTCGTCAGTATGACCCCGCTGTCCCTGAGGGCGAGCTCCACCGGAACGAGGAAGCGCGTCACCGCCCGGGAGGGTGGAACGGTGCGGGGCAGGACGACGGGTTGCCCGGAGGTGTTTCCCACGGTCCTCTCCTCGACGAGCTGGACCATCGGGGCCGGCTGGCTGGCGCTGGGGCGCGGAGCGAGAGCTCCGACCGCCTGGTCGTTGCGCGGCAGGACCCGGACCTGGGCCGTCCGAACCTCGGCGTCGGAAGGGCGCGCGTCCGGTACGCGGAACCGGAAGACCGCGGTTCCCCCGGGCGGCAGCTCGTAGCCTGCGGTCGTGGCGTGGCCGGACTCGAGCTCGACCCGGAGCGGAGCGCCGGTGTCGTCCCGGAACGCGAGGGTCCCCGAAAGGCCCGCCAGGCCGGTGTTCGAGACTGCGAGGCGGTGGACCGTGTCGGGGGTCAGAAGAATGCTCTGTACTGCGGCGCTCGACGGGACCCCGCTGTCGGCGTCGTTGAAGGGGGCGACGAGGACGGGGTCGAGAAAGCTCGACGGCCTGAGGTTCGCCCTCATGGAGTGGACGGACGTGGCCAGCGGGCGGTTCGAGACGAGCGTCAGGAGTCCGCGGACCTGCTCCGGGAATGCGAGGAGGTCGGACAGGAACTGGACCGTGAAGCCCCCCGCCGGCACGCGGAACGCGGCGGACGTCGTCTGGATGGGCGTGCCGTCGAGCCCGCGCAGGACGAGGTCCACGGAGGCCTCCGCCGTGCCGGGGTTATACGCCGTGATCCGGGTCCGGCCCGCCGTTCCCCCTTCCTCGACGTAGGCGTGGCTCAGGAGCCGCGGCTCCGAGGAGACGGTCGCCAGCTCCGTCACGACGGTTCCGTCGAGGCGGCCGCTCAGGACCTGAAGCGCCTCCGGCGCCGGAGCGCCCGTGGCGGGCGTGAGGAGAAGCGCCGCGAGCCTCGGGGCGTCGTCCTGGCCCGTGGTCTTCAGGAAGGCGGAGCCCGACGCCGGCACGGCGAGCGTCGTGATCGTCGGGATGTACCGCGCCGTGAGGTCGGTGACGAAGGTGTCGCGGTGCACCACCACGCTGTGCTCCCGGTCGCCGAGGTCGCTCCAGCCATCGAAGGCGAGCGGCCGGGAGCCTTCTCCCCGATCGACGAGCTCGGGGGCCGAGACGACGTGGACGGAGCCCGACGCCCATTGGAACGTTGCGGGAGTCGTGGACGAGGCCCCGTCGACGCCGAGGGCGAGGCCGGAGGGCTCGCTCTTCACGACGAGATGGAGCGGCTCGAAGTGTGCCTTCACCGAGCGCGGGCGGTCCATGACCGCGAAGCCGAGGATGCCGTCGGACCCGCTCACGTCGCCGGAGTAGCCCGCGAACCGGTGCACGGGAGAGGGGATCGCGACGAGCGTCGCGAAGCTCCTCTCGACGTAGAAGCCGTCCGCCGAGGGCGGGTCGAGAGCGAGCGAGCCGCCCGAGGTCGGGGTGACCTCGGTGCGGAGGCGGTGCGATCGGCGGATCGCAGCCGTGAACCACTCGCGTCCGGTCGTCGTCGTGACCGGGTGGCTCGATGCTCCGCCGTCGCTCCAGGAGACGAAGACCTGGCGGGTGTCCTCGTTCTCGAAAAGGACGGGCTCGATCCGATGGACGGACCCGCGGGCCCAGCGAGCGTAGTAGGGAGTCGTGACGACCTGTCCGTCGACGAGGATCTCGAGTCCGGAGGGGATCGTGTCGATCGTCACGAGCTCCTCCAGCGGAATCCGGAAGACGCCGCGCCCGAAAGTCCCGGCGAAGAGGGTGTCGTCCGCCACCCGGAGCGCGCTCACCCCCGCGCCGGCGAGCCCGTTGCGGAACGCCGACCAGCTGGATCCGTCGTTGGGAGAGCGCCAGACTCCGTCAGACGTTCCGATGTAGAGCGCTCCGAACGCGTCCTTGACGATGCTGCTCGGCGTCGCGAGGCCCGGAAGGCTGATCTCCTCCCACGCTTGGCCGAAGTCGTAGGACTTGAAGACCCGCCCCGTCTGGGACGAAGGGTCGGCGAGCGTCGCGTACAGGACGTTCTCCGCGTCCGGATCGAGGTGGAGCGACGTGACGGCGAGTCCGGGGTCGTCGCTGATCGTGATCAGGTCCGTGCCGATGCCGTCGGCCTTGAAGAGCTTCGCTCCGAGGGCGACGGCGAAGTAGACCCGGCCGGAGCGGACCGGCGACACCGCGATCCGGGTGATCTCCGGCGACCCCGGGGGGCGGAAGCCGGTCCAGGAGTCGCCGGAATCGGTCGACCGGAAGAGCTGCATTCGGCCCGTGAAGAGAGTCCCGGGATCGAGTGGGCTGGGCTCGAGGGGGGCCTCGGTCGGGGCGGGCTGATCGAGGTCGAGCCCCTGGACGATCGGGCGGAAGCTCACTCCGCGGTCGTCGGAGCGGAAGAGGCGCCCCCCGGTCGAGGAGACGTAGAGGCGGTCGGCGTCGAAGGGGTCGAAGCGCGCCGGGCCCGCCGCTTCCCGCCTCCCGTGGATGACGTGCCAGACCGGGACGGGGTCGGCCGGCACCGCGAGAAGGGTGCCCGAGTCGGCCGTTCCCGCGAGGAGGCGAGGGGGCGACTCGCGGGAGGCGTCCAGGCTCGTGATCGAGGTGACGGCGAGCCCGTAGCTCGAGGACGTCGCCGTCGACCAGGCCGCGTCGAGCGTTGCGACTCCCGAGGTCCCCGCCACGAGGACCCGATCCGCGAGGACCAGGATCCGGTGCACGCCGGCCGCGTCCCCGGTGACGGCCCTCCAGGTCGCTCCGGCGTCCGTCGAAACGGAAAGCCCGTCCCCGCCGAGGAGGATCCGCGCGTCGTCGAGCGGGTCGAGCGCGATCGCCTGGGCGAATCCGCAGGAGGTGCAGAACGGAGGAGGCGCGAGCTCCTCGAACGTCGTTCCTCCGTCGCGAGAGCGCAGCAGGAGAGCCCGGTCGGTCCTGTTGAGGTCACCCAGCACCTGGATCGTCGCGTAGAGAAGTCCCGGAGTCCTCGCGGACACCGCCACGCTCGTCGTCCCGACCCCGAACGTGTCGGTGGCCCGGAGCGGCCACCCGGCCGTTCTCACCCACGTGCTCCCGCGGTCGTCGCTCCGGTAGAGGCCTCCCCGGCCCGACGCGAAGACCGAACCGGCGCGGAGAGGGTCACGGACCAGCATCGACACGGCATCCCCATCGAGGGTCGCGGCGAAGGTCGTCCCCGCGTCCGTCGAGAGCTTCACGCCGGTGTCGGTGGCGACGAGGACCCGCGATGGATCCGCGTCGTCGACGAGGAGTGCGGAGACGTAGAGACCCGCGCCGATGGGTCCGGCGACGGTCCATGAGGTGCCGCCATCCGTGGACCGGATCAGCCCGATCCCGGGGGAGACCGAGCCCCCGTCCGAGAGTGCCCCGGTCCCGGCAAGGAGGACGTTCGAGTCGACGGGGGAAATCGCGACGGCGCTCAGGGGCGTCGCCGCCAGCCACGGCGCGAGCGTCTGCCAGACCTGCCCGCCGTCGGTGGAGCGCCAGAGGCCACCCGCCGGGGTCCCGACGACGAGATGCCGGGGGTCGCGCGGGTCCGCCGCCAGCGCGGAGACCCTGCCGCCGACCGAGCTCGGTCCGAGCTCCTCCCAGCCCGGCTCCTGTGCCCGGGCCGCCGGGAAAACCACGAACAGGCCGGCCAGCGCAAGCCGGCGCCAGGGGAGCGTTTGGAGCATTTCCGAGATGTTATCTCATCTCGTGAGGCCGGCCCGCCGGGCCGGGCCCCGTCGCGGCGCTGTCCCGCCCCGGCCCGTTCCTACTTGCGGGGAGGAGCGACCGAGGTCGTGCGAGCCGGCGCCTGCTCGGCGACGAGGCTCAGGATCGCGTTTGGCGGGATCTCGACCTCGAGGGGGTTTCCAGCCGGGCATGGCCATGGCCTCGGTGCGATCTCCTCGCCGCCGGTCCGGGTCGTCGTCGTGAGCCCCGGCCCGTTGATCGAGGCCGGAGAAGGGGCCGTCAGGAGGAGGCAGTCGGTCGATCGCGGCGCGAAGCCCGCCATGGAAACGGCCGTGCGGAGCGGCCGATCGAGGCTCCGATTCACGAGGAGGGCCGTCAGGCGGCTGCCGTCGGCGCTCAGGCTCGCGCGCGCGAGGAGATCGGGCAGCCCGCTGTGAGCCTTCACGATCCCGTTGGCACGGGCGTCGAAGGTCGGAGAGGTGACGACCGTCGAGAGGAGACCCGGCTCGAAGCGGGAGCGGTAGAGCGAGTAGAGGTGATAGGTCGGCGTCCGGACGAGCCCCGCCTCGGTGTCGGTGAGGAGGCTCCCGTACCAGCGATGGATCGGGTTCGTGTAGCAGGCGAGGAAGATCCGAGGCTCCCCGAGGAAGACGTCGAGGAGAGACGCAACGTAGAGGGCGGCCGCCAGCGTCCGCGACTGGTCGACGTAGATGGCGTGCTGGTCCCGCCGGGAGCTCACGCCGAAGAGAGGTCCGAACTCCGTCACGGCGAGAGGCACGTTCGCGTTCGCGGGGGAGAGGCGGGCGAGCGTCTCCAGGACCTGGTCCAGGTTCTCCCGGGTCTCCGCCGCGCCCGCGTAGAGGCTCCGGTAGACCTCGCCCCTCGCGCGCTCGTCGGCGAAGGAGGCCGAGTCGTCGAGGATCACGGGCGCGTAGGCGTTGTGGACGGCCAGGAAGTCGACGGGTCCCTCGAGGGACTCCAGCATCCGGACGGTCCAGTCGCGACTTTCCTCGGGGGCCAGGGGGAACGCGCCCGTGTCGAGGTGTCCGATGGCCCCGACGAGCGCGTCCGGAAAGACCGCTCGAAGAGCGGACCGGTAGCGCGGGAAGTCCTTCGCGTACTCCTCCGGCCGACGGTAGATGGCCTTGCCGTTCGGTCCGCCTTCGCGCGGCCCGGTCAGATAGATCTCGTTGCCGACCTCCCAGAGCCGCGCCCGTGCACCGAGAGACCTGAGGTGCTTCGCCCAGGCCGATGCCTGCTCGGCGCTGCCGGTCCCGTAGTTCGCCGTCAGCACCGCCTCGGCGCCGGTCTTCTCGAGCAGCGCGACGAGCTCGGGCGTGCCGAAGCGGTGCTCCAGGCTCTGCCCGTTGAAGGCGTTCCGGCTCGAGCCCCGATGGTTCGGGCCGGCAATTCCGAGCGACCAGTCGTAGTAGTCGGCGTGGATCCCGCCCGGGAAACGGAAGGCCGGCACGCGAAGCGGCTGGAGGAGCTCGAGGACCTCGGAGCGGAGCGCGGGCCGATCGGCCTCGAGGAGCCCGTTTCCGTTCTCGACCCACTCGATGTGCATACCGAACAGGAGCGGGCTCACGAGCCTGAGGACGCGCGTGGCGTCGATCGTGACTTTGGCACGCTCCGGTGCGGCCGGAGGTGTCTGGGGCGCCGCCGCCACCACGCCGGATCCGGACGCCGAGGCCCGGTTCTTCCCGCAGCCCGCGACGAGCACGGTCAGCATCGGAAGGAGAAGGACCGCGCGTTTCACCTCAGGACCTCCCGGTAGATCGACTCGAACCGGCGCGTCATGGTCACGATATCGAACGTTCCGTCGAAGCGGGCCCGGGCGGATTCTCCGAGGCGGTGCGCCGACACCGGATCGCCGAGCAGCCCGAGGATGGCGTCGGCCATGGCCCGGGGGTCGTCCCGGGGAACGATCCGGGCTTCCGTCTCCCCGACCGCGTCGAGGCAGCCTTCCGCGTCCGTCGTGACGATCGGGAGGGAGCGTGCCATGTACTCCAGAAGGACGAGCGGGAGCCCCTCCCAGCGCGAGGAGAGGACGGCGACGGAGAAGAGCGGCATGAAAGGGGCGCTCGGGCGTCCGCCCGTCCAGCGGACCGCGTCCTTCAGGCCGAGCCGTCGCCCCTGCTCGTGGAGCTCGGTCTCGAGCTCCCCCTCGCCGACGACGACGATCTGTGCGTCGGGTCGCGCCTCATGGACGAGGGCTGCCGCCGCCAGGAAGACGTCGACCCCCTTCTGGACGTGCAGCCTTCCGACGAGCCCCACGACGGGGCGGCCGGGCTCGAGGCGGGCCGCCCGCCGGGCGCCCTCGATCTCCTCCGCCGTGGCGCGCGGCTCCGGTATCCCGTAGTAGACGAGCTCCAGCCTCTCCCGCGGCGCGTAGCCCCCGCTCGAGAGGAGCGCCAGGTCCGCGCTCGAGACCGGGATGACCCGATCCACCCTCCGGCAGATCGCCTTCTCCGCGGCCCGGCGGAGGCCGATCGTGAGGGGGCCGTAGTTGTGGTGGTGAAAGCCGTGCTGGTGATAGAGGAGCGGCACACGGGCCCCGAAGAGCCGCCTGGCCATCCAGCAGGTCGTGGCCGCGACGAGGCCGTGGGCGTGAACGACGTCGACCCTCTCCGACCGGACGAGGTCCGCGACGCGCCGCGCCGCCGAGGGGCGGAACCGCTTGTCGAATGGGATCGTGTGGACTCTCGTCCCGAGCGCCCGGGCGGCCTCCACGAGCGGGCCTCCGTCGCGGCAGGCCAGGAGCGACTCGACGTCGGTCCCCCGGAACCCCTCGAGGAGGTGCCGGACGACGGTCTGACCGCCTCCGAGGAAGGACTTGTCGATCACCTGGAGGACTCTCAACGCGGGCCCCTCCTCGTTCCTCGGCCGGCCTGGATGACCCGTCGCTGGCGCAGCGCCTCGGGAAGCCCCCGCGCGGCGAGCGCGTATCCGCGGAGGGCGCCGGGCGCGTTCCAGGCGAGGAACAGCGGCCGCGCGAGCTCGAACGGGACGAGCCAGGGGAGCGCGCCGAGCAAGTCGCGGAACCGTTCGCACTTGGCCATGACGAGGTAGCGATTCCGGACCGTCAGGGCCTGCTCGCTGCCGCGCGAGGGCCGGTCGGCCATCGCGCGGAGGGAGTTCCGGCCGGCCCGGCGATGACGCGCGACCAGAGCCGGGACGTACCGGCACCTCCAGCCCCGCAGGCGCGCCCGCCACGAGAGGTCCAGGTCGTCGTAGTAGGCGAAGAGGTTCTCGTCGAGCGCGAGCCCGCCGACGGCCACGTCCTGGAGCATCTCGCGCCGGTGGAGCGCCGCGGCGCCGGTGCAGGCCGGGACGTCCTCCTCGCTCCGGTAGCGGTCCGCCGAAGGCTCACCCCTCCCGCGGTCGTACGCGCGGCCGAAGCGGTCGACGACGATCCCCGTGCTGTCGACCCGTCCGTCGGGCAGCAGGATCAGCGGCGCCACGGTCCCGACGTCCGGAGGGAGGGCGTCGACGACGGCGAGCGCTCTCTCGACGAAGTCCGCCGGGAGCTCCGCGTCCGGGTTCAGGAACAGCACCCAGTCGCCCGAGGAGATCTCGAGGGCCCGGTTCTGCGCGGCGCAGAAGCCCGTGTTCCCGCTCTCGCGCCGGAGCGTTCCCGGGAGCCCCCGCGCGAACCACCTCTCGGCGACCTCCGCGGAGCCGTCGGTCGAAGCGTTGTCGACGACGATCACCTCCATCGCCGGGGACGTCTGGGCGTGGAGGCTCGCGAGGCAGGCGTCGAGGACGTCCGCGCTGTTCCAGGTCACGACCTGGACCGAGAGGCGCGGCGCCGTCGCATCCGGCGGCGCCGGCCGGACGGGGGCCGCCATCAGCGTCCGCTCCTCGAGACGGCCTCGAGAGCGTCGTCCTCGAGGCGCGTGAAGACGACGGACGGGTCGTAGAGCCGGTCCACGAGCTCCCGGGCCGCCCGGCCGTGGGCGCGGCGGAGGCCGGCGTCGGACAGGTACCGGACGACCGCGCCCGCGAAGTCCTGCGGCTCGTCCGCCTCGAGGTGATGCCGGCCCGGCTCCGCGTCGATCCCTTCCATCCCCATCGGTGTCGAGACGACGGGCCGCCCGCAGGAGAAGGCCTCGAGGACCTTCCCCCTCATCCCGCCCCCGGTCCGGATCGGGTTGACGAAGACGGCCGCCTGCTGGTAGCGCTCCACGAGGTTCTCCACGCGCCCCGGGGCGAGGACGCCGTCTCGCTCGTGCTCCCGTCGCCAGGCCTCGGTCAGCCCCGGTCCGACCGCCTCCAGGCGAGCGAGAGGCATGGCCGCCCGCACCCCGGGCCAGACGCTCTCGAGGAACCAGGTGAGGCCGTGAAGGTTCGGGCGATGGAGGAAGTTCCCGACGAAGAGGACGGTCGGCTCGGTCGGCTCGCCGGCCGCGGGGACGAAGGTCCGCGTTGCGACGACGTGCGGCAGGATCCCGACGCGGCGTCCGGTCCTCGCGGCCAGCCATGAGGCCTCCGTGCCGCTGATGCCGTAGAGGAGCTGGAAGGAGCGGAGGTGCTCGGCCTCGAAGCGGCGCACCTTCCCCTTCTCCAGCGGGAGGTAGCGCTCGAAGGGGGTCCGGCCCGCGAACGGGACCCTCCGGAGCCGGTCGAGCGCGAGCGACATCGTCTCCTGCTCGGCCAGTATCCGAACGGTCCGGGGCTGGAGCCTCGCGAGGAAGGGCGCCATGTACGAGAGCTCGACGTGCACGGCGTCCAGCCCTTCCTCCCGCTCCAGGGAGGCCAGGGCGTCGGCGAGGCCCGGGTTCCTGTTGTACGCGACGGCGTAAGGGGACCGGCCGAGGACCCACGAGAGGCGTTTCACCGCTCCCGCGCCGGGCCGAGGAAAGAGCAGCTGCTTCACGCCGATCTCCGCGAGCTCGCGAACGGCCTCGGCGTCCGAGGCCGGGTCCTCCCCGGCGTGGGCGAGGACGGTGACCCGGTGGCGGGGAGCGAGGTGGCGGACGAGGGCGTGGAGGCGGGTCACCCCGCCGACCGCGCGCCCGCTCACGGGGTAGGGGTGCAGGACGGCAATCCTCACGAGGCGACCGTCAGCTTCGGCGGGCGAAAGGCCTGGACGACCCGGTCGAGGTCGGACCGGCGCAGGAGGAAGGAGATGGCCCCGGCCGAGAGAGCGAGAAGGGAGACCGCGAACGCGGCGGGTCGCCAGATCGGGGGAGCGAGAAGGGCGAGGACGAGCGGACCGCCGATCGTCGCGAGCGACCCGAAGAGCCGCGCCCCGGGCTTGATCGGCGCCACGTTCCGATGGAAGCAGCGCGCGGCCCCGAGCGCGACGACCGAGGACGACAGGAAGAGGGCGGCGGCAGCTCCCTCGATCCCGAGGCGCGAAAGGAGGACGACGTTGGCGACCACGTGCGTGGCCAGGCCGAGGACGACGATCCGGAGCATCGCGCCCTGGAGCCGGGCCGCCTGCAGGGCCTGCCCGAGCACGCCGTTCACCGCGTGGAGCGGCAGGGAGACCGCGAGGAGGCGGAGCGTCGTGGCCGAGGAGAGGAACCGCTCTCCGTATGCGAGGCCCAGGACGCGGTCGGCGAAGCAGACGAGGAAGAGCGAAAGGGGGACGATCCCGACGACGAGGAGCCGCAACGAGAGGAGCGTCGCCTCGGCATAGCCCTCGGCCGAGGCCCGGAAGGACGAGGCGAGACGCGGGTAGACGGCGCCCATCGCGCTCTCGGGAAGGAGCAGGACGACCGAGTAGAGGGTGAGGGCCGCGCCGTACGTCCCCGTGTCTCCCTCCCCGCGCAGCGCCTCCACGAGGAGCACGTCCACCCGGAAGTAGAGCATCGAGAGCGCGAAGAGGACCGCGAACGGGGCCACCGTGCGGCCGAAGGCGAGCGCGCCCGCGAGCGTCGGGCGCCCCGTCCTGGGCGCTCCTGCCCGACGCATCAGGACGAACCCCGCGCCGAGGGCCAGGAACCGCGCCGCCGCGATTCCGGCGCAGAGCCCGAGGATGCCCGCCCCGAGCAGGTACGCCGCGACGGCCAGCGCCAGCTTCAGCGCGTTCTCGGCGAGGGAGACGACGGTGATCCGGTGGTGGGTCCGGGTCGCCATGAAGAACGCTTCCTGCGTCGCGATCCAGGCCGAGGGGAGGATCGTGAGCGAAAGGACGGCGGCGGAGAGGAGCCGGTCCTCGGGCAGCAGGAAGGCCGAGTAGGCGAGGAAGGCGAGCGTGGCGACGGAGCCGCTCAGGAGAGCGAAGGACCTCCCGCTCCCCAGGTGCGCCGCGGACTCCTCGGGCCTCGTCGCGAGCTCCCGGGTGAGGAGAAGGTTCATCCCCGCGCTGGCGGCCGCCTGGAAGATCAGGAGGAGCGCCAGCAGGTGAATGTAGACGCCGAGCGTCGCCGCGCCGTAGGCCCGTGCGATTCCGACGTTGATGGCGAACGAGAAGACGGGGACGAGGACCCGTGCCGCCAGCATCGAGATCCCGTTTGCGAGGAGCGAACGCACCGTCAGCTCTTCGGAACGCTCTCGGGGTCGGACCGCGACGGGCCCGGGAGCGGCTCCGCCTCCACGACGAGCCGCTCGCCCAGGCCGGCCCGCTCGAGGGAGCGGACCAAGGGCCGGAAGGCGAGGCGCGAGGCCTCCGTCAGGACGCGCTTCGGCCCGGTGGGCCGGCGATACGACGCCGGGTCCGACACTTCGGCCGGGCCGGCTCCGGGCGGGGGCGCCTCGTGCCGGGGCTGGCGAACGAGGGCCGGCAGGAGCCGCAGGCAGTTCAGCGCGGTCCGGAGGCTCCAGAGGGGCTCCCAGAGGGTCGTCACGCGAACGGGACGGAACCCGGCCTGCGAGAGGAGCTTCGCGAGGACCGAGGGCGTGTAGTGGAAGACGTGCTGGTCCGGCCGAAGGTCCCGCCACCGCGGTCCGTGGACGCGGGAGGCGAGGGACGAGAAGTTGGGGACCTCCACCACGAGGAGGCGCCCGACCCGGGGAGCCACCTCGTCCCTCAGGAACGGCAGGGGCTCGTGGATGTGCTCGAGGACGTGGTGGAGGGTGACGACGTCGAACCGCCGGCCGGCCGGAAGGCCGTCGAGGGAGCTCGCGACGGGGACGCCGAGCAGGGCCGACGTGCGCTCGCGGGCGAAATCCGCGACCTCGACCCCGGCGACCTCCCAACCCCGGGCCTGGGCGCGAGCCAGGAAGGCGCCGCTGGCGCAGCCGATGTCGAGCACGCTGCCCTTCAGCCCACGTGCCTCGATCCTCTGGAGCTCGGGCTCGAAACGCGCTTCGTCGTGGGCGCGGGCGAATTCCGACTCGAAGTTGTAGCCGGCCGTGCCGTCCTCGGTGAAGTAGGTCTCGTCGTAGACGAACTCGGGCAGCTCCGAGGTGGCGTGGAGCCCGCAGGCCGTGCAGCGCGACAGGAGCCCACCGTAGATCCTCTCCCATTCGGGATGCGGGCAGAGGGGAGCCCAGGACGAGCTCACGTCGGGGAGAACGATCGTCGTCACGCGGGGACGACCTCCTGATCGGGCGTTGTACCGGCGGACCCGACGCCCAGAATGCCGAAGAGGAGACCGAGGTGGACCCAGACGATCGACCGGAGCGGCTCGATCCGATGGCTGAAGTCCGCGACCTGGGAGACGGCGAAGCCCAGGAACCCCGCGAGAAGCGCCGCGGCGACCCAGGCGAGGGCCGGGTCCGCGACGGTCCGCAGCCGGCGCAGCGCGGACACGACGACGGTGAAGATGAGGAGGAGGAAGAGCAGGCCCCCGGGAAGGCCGGTCTCGGCGGCCTCGAGGAGGTAGAGGTTGTGGACGGTCGCGGGGAAGTACCGCTTCACGTTCCGCGGGTCGTAGCGCTCCATGACGTGGATGAAGCTGTTCAGCCCGACTCCGCCGACCGGGTGGCTCCCGATCATTCGCAGGGCGATCGCGTTGAGCTCGTAACGGACCTCGACGTTCCCCGCCTGGCTCCGGGCGAGACGGTCGTAGACCGCCGGCCCGAAGAGGACGCCGAGAGCCAGGACGAGGCCCGCGGCCCCCGCGAGAGCGCGCCGGACCGACCTCCGGGCCGCGCCAGCGAGGAGCCCGCGACGCCAGGCGAGGAGGAGCAGGGAGATCGATGCGATCGCGGCGGAGAACCAGGCGCCGCGGGAGAGGGTCAGGATCAGCCCTGCGGTTCCGAGGGAGAACGTCCCCGCAACGAGGGCCCTCTTCAGACCGCCGGAGCAGACGAAGTACCCGGCGGCCAGGACGGGGAGCGCGAGCACGAGGAAGTTCGCGTAGACGATCGGGTGGTCGAAGAGCCCCGAGGGCCTGAGCCGGACGGCCCCCGACACGAGGGTCTCCCGGAGCACCTCGGTCCCGTGGAAGAAGGAGCGCCCGACGGGGCGTCCCGTCGCGGCCTGGAGGAGCGCGAAGATCGTGTGGACGCTGACGGCGCACGAGAGGAGCACGAGGAAAGGAGTCAGCAGGGGGCGCCGGAAGAGCGCGGCCGTGGCGAACGCCAGGAAGAGGGCGTGGACGGCCGACGAGAGCTCGAAGAGGCCGAGGTCGCGGTGGGAGCCCGACAGGACGAGCGACATCGAGTACCAGGCCAGCAGCAGGCCATAGGCCAGGAGGACGGCGGCGGGAACGGCGTTCCGTCGTCGCCCCCACAGGAGGGCGGCCAGGAGGAGCGGGGCTGCCAGGGAGAGGAAGAGGTCCGAAAGAGAGAGCCGGAGTCCGGGCCAGCCCCCCACGTGAGGCTGGTAGAAGAAGTGCTTCGCGAGCGGGATCGAAACGACGCCGACGAAGCCGAGGAAGAGGCCGTCCGCCATTCGCGCCGGAGAGAAGGCGACGAGGGCCGCGAGCGCGGCGGCGCCCATGGAGGCCGCGAGGATCAGGAACGCCGTGCGGGAAGGTGCCACGGCGGCGACGGCGAACGGGAGTCCTCCCGCGAGGAGTCCCGGGAGGACCCAGGACACGCGACGCCCGGAGGGGGCTGCAGCCGTGCTCTCGGATGCCGTCGTCATCGGTTTTCTGGCCCTCGTTCGTCCGGCGCCCGTCAGGGCCGATCCAGCTCTTGCATCAGGTAGAGGAACCCGGATCCGACGGCGCCGACGGAGAGGAGGTGATAGGCCTCCCGGACGTGGAGGAGAGTGTCCGTCGCGCCGGCCGCAGTCCCGGCCGGGTCGCACGGGTCGGTCACGTAGACGTCGACGGGGTGGCCGGAGCCCTGACGGAGAACGGAGTAGAGGACCTGCTGGTCGAGCGGGACGACGTTGTCGGAGCCCGCCGACACGACGAGCGTCGGGGCGGTCTGGAAGGGGACGCCGGGGATCGGCGAGCGGACCTCGTACTCGGCGTCGGTGCAGTCGACGTGACCGCAGATCATCTGGTCGAGAACGTCGGCCAGCGCCGGGCCTCCCACGTCCCAGAGCCGGCTGCCGCCCTCGCAGAGCGACTCGGTGGCGGGGGCCCAGGACGTGCGGTGAAAGGCCACGAGGCCCTTCCAGTCCGTCGGCGGGACATAGGCCACGACGGCCCGCAATCCCTCGATCTGAGGCGCCGCGCGGAGGACGACACAGCCGCCGGTGGATCCGCCGACGAGCGCGACCCGGTCGGGGTCGGTGACCTCGAGCGAGCGAACGAGCGCGGCCGCCGCCCCGACGTCGTCCGCCTCCCCGAGGCAGAGCTCGGGGGCCCCTTCTCCGCCGTCCTGGCCGCGGAGCGAAGGAGCGAAGGCCGTCCTGCCGTACCGCCCGGCCCAGTCGATGCAGGTCTGCACCATGTCACCGTCGGCGTTCGTGAAGATCCCTCCGAACCCTCCATGGACGTGAAGGACCGTGCTGTGGGGGGTCCCGTCGTCCGGATACGCGAGGAGCCCGGCGACGACCAGCCCGCCGGAGGCGTAGGCGACGACGTCGAGTGCGACCTGGTCGACGGTCGCGATCCTGAGGCGGCCGACGAGGGCCCCGTCGTGCAGCGTCGTCGACCCCGAGGGCTGCGGCGACGTCGCGAGGGACCTCTCCAGGGCCTTCTCGGCGCTGGCGAAGGCGGCCAGGAGCGAAGCCCGAACGTCGGCCCGCATCGACCCGCCGTGGAGGCTCCCTCCCCGGCTTTCCGCCAGCGAAGCGCGCGCCTCGTGGGCGAAGGCCATCAGGACCCGCTGCCCGCGCGCCACCTCGTCCGATCGAGGTCCCCAGGGCACGCCCGATGCCGGGAGCCCGGAGCCGGGGCCGAGGGCGAGGAACAGCAGGGCCGCTCCCCAGGAGACAAATAGTCGCATTTTTGAACTGTAGCACGGCTCACCGAACCCTCCGGGATGGTCCCGACCTCCCTGCGGGACTCCCGCCGGGGCGGCGCCCGCTCCGGCGGACCACCGGCCCGACATTCTCGAGTCCTCCCCGGGGACACGCTTCGCGTGCGCGGGTAGAATCCCGAGGTTTCGAAGCCGAGCCTTGCAGCGATTGAGCTACCCAACCTCAGGAGGACTCCCATGACCAGCAAATCCGCGCCCTCCGCGCGCGGGACGAAGTACGTCTACTCCTTCGGCGGCGGATCCGCCGAGGGCGATGGCAGCCAGAAGAACCTCCTCGGCGGCAAAGGCGCGAACCTCGCCGAGATGGCGCGGATCGGCCTCCCGGTCCCCCCGGGGTTCACGATCACGACCGAGGTCTGCACGCACTTCTACGCGAACGGCCGGAGCTACCCGAAGGGCCTCGAGAAGGAGGTCGCGCAGCACCTCGCCGGCGTCGAGAAGAAGCTCGGCAAGAAGTTCGGCGACCCGAAGAACCCGCTCCTCGTGTCGGTCCGTTCGGGCGCGCGCGCCTCGATGCCCGGGATGATGGACACGATCCTGAACCTCGGCCTGAACGACGTGACGGTCGAGGGGCTCGCGAAGGCGTCGGGCAACCCGCGTTTCGCGTGGGACTGCTACCGGCGCTTCGTCGCCATGTACGGCGACGTCGTCCTCGACCTCAAGCCGGTCGGCAAGCACGAGCGGGACCCGTTCGAGGTGATCCTCGAGGCGAAGAAGGAGAAGTTCGGAGCGCACCTCGACACCGAGCTGACGGTCGAGGCGCTGAAGGAGCTCGTCGGCGAGTTCAAGAAGGCGATCAAGGAGAAGACCGGTCACGACTTCCCCGAGGACCCGCTGGCCCAGCTCTGGGGCGCCGTCGGGGCGGTCTTCTCGTCCTGGATGAACGAGCGGGCGATCGTCTACCGCCAGCTCAACTCGATCCCCGAGAGCTGGGGGACGGCCGTGAACGTCCAGTCGATGGTCTTCGGCAACCTCGGCGAGGACTGCGGCACGGGCGTCGCCTTCACGCGCGACCCCGCCACGGGCGAGAACCTCTTCTACGGCGAGTACCTCATCAACGCCCAGGGCGAGGACGTCGTCGCCGGCATCCGGACGCCCCAGAAGATCGCGACCCTCCAGCAGGCGATGCCGAAGGTCTACGACCAGCTGATGGGGATCCGCGCGACGCTCGAGAAGCACTACCGCGACATGCAGGACGTGGAGTTCACGGTCGAGCGCGGCCGGCTCTTCATGCTCCAGACGCGCACCGGCAAGCGGACCGGCTTCGCCGAGGTGCGGATCGCCGTCGAGATGGAGCGCGAGAAGCTCATCTCGCCCGAGGAGGCGATCCTCCGCGTCAACCCCGACTCGCTGAACCAGCTCCTCCGCCCGGTCTTCGACCCTGCCGCCAAGAAGGCCGCCGTCTCCGAGGGACAGCTCCTCGCGAAGGGCCTCAACGCCGGCCCGGGCGCCGCCACCGGCCGCGTCGTCTTCTCCGCCCAGGACGCCTTCGAGTGGGCGAAGAGGGGCGAGAAGGTCCTCCTCGTCCGCGAGGAGACGAGCCCCGAGGACATCAAGGGGATGAACGCGGCCGAGGGGATCCTCACGGCCCGCGGCGGCATGACCTCCCACGCGGCGCTCGTCGCGCGGCAGATGGGGAAGGTCTGCATCGTCGGCTGCGAGTCGCTCCGGATCGACTACGCCCAGCGCTGCATGACCGTCCGCGGCGACGTGAAGAACCGCGTCGTGATGGAGGGCGACTGGCTCTCCATCGACGGCTCGACGGGCGAGGTCCTCGAGGGGCGGATCGCGACGAAGCCGTCCGAGGTCCTCCAGGTCGTTCTCGAGAAGAGCCTCGCCCCCGAGGCGAGCCCGGTCTACACGCTCTACGCGACGATCATGGGCTGGGCCGACAAGGTCCGGCGCCTCCGCGTCCGCGCGAACGCCGACCAGCCCGACCAGGCCACGAACGCGGTCGAGTTCGGCGCCGAGGGGATCGGCCTCTGCCGCACCGAGCACATGTTCTTCGGCGGCGACCGGATCACGGCCGTCCGCGAGATGATCCTCGGCGACAGCGTCGAGGCGCGCGAGAAGGCGCTCGCGAAGCTGCTCCCGATGCAGCGCAGCGACTTCGAGGGGGTCTTCCGCGCGATGGGCCCGCGGCCCGTCACGATCCGGACGATCGACCCGCCGCTCCACGAGTTCCTCCCGCACACCCTCGACGAGCAGGCGGCCGTCGCCGAGAAGCTCGACGTCTCGTCCGCCGCCGTGGCCCAGAAGGTGAGCGAGCTCCACGAGATGAACCCGATGCTCGGCCACCGCGGCTGCCGCCTCGGGATCGTCTTCCCCGAGATCACGCGGATGCAGGCGCGCGCCATCCTCGAGGCGGCCTGCAACGTGAAGAAGGAGGGGGTCGAGGTCAAGCCGGAGATCATGATCCCGCTCGTCGGCCACGTGAACGAGCTGAAGGACCAGGAGAAGCTCGTCCGCGAGGTCGCGAAGGACGTCTTCGCGAAGGCCGGAATCCAGGTCGACTACCTGGTCGGGACGATGATCGAGCTCCCGCGCGCGGCGCTGACCGCCGACGAGATCGCCACGGTCGCGGAGTTCTTCAGCTACGGCACGAACGACCTGACGCAGACGACGTTCGGCCTCAGCCGCGACGACGCCGGGAAGTTCCTGCCCGACTACGTCAAGCGCGAGATCCTCCCCTCCGACCCGTTCGAGAAGATCGACCAGGCCGGCGTCGGCAAGCTCGTGAAGATGGGCGTCGAGCTCGGCCGGACGACCCGCCCGAAGCTGAAGATCGGCATCTGCGGCGAGCACGGCGGCGAGCCGTCGTCCGTCGAGTTCTGCCACCGGACGAACCTCGACTACGTCAGCTGCTCGCCGTTCCGGATCCCGATCGCCCGCCTCGCCGCCGGCCAGGCCGCCGTCCGCGAGGGCGCGACGGTCTCCGGGAAGCCGGCGAAGGCCGCGAAGGCAGCCGCGAAGCCGGCTCCCCCGAAGAAGGCGGCGCCGAAGGCGAAGCCCGCGGCGAAGCCGGTGAAGAAGGCCGCGAAGGCGAAGGCGCCGGCGAAGGTCGCGAAGAAGGTCGCGAAGAAGGTCGCCAAGGCGGCCCCGAAGGCGAAGCCGACCCCGAAGAGGGTCGCGAAGCCCGCCCCGAGGAAGCCCGCGAAGAAGGCCCCGGCGAAGAAGGGCCGGAAGTAGCACCACGCCCCGCGCCGGCAGGTCCGGCGCGGGGCGTCCGAGCCCGGGAGACGACGACGGCGGCCGAACGGCCGCCGTCGCTCTCTCCGGGGACGTCCCTTCGCGAAGAGGCCCGCGGCGGCCGATCGGCCGCCGCGGGCGGGGCGCAGGAGCCGGGAGAGCCGGGTCAGTTCGGGATCATGACGACGAGGTACCGGCTGTCGCGCCAGAAGGCCTCACGGTCCGTGACCTTCAGCGTCGACGAGCTCGGTCCTCCGGAGACGATCTGATAGCTCTCCTCCGGATGCCCGGGAAGGACTCGGACCTTCTCCGCGGGCGCCGGGATCGTGAGCTC
>ENA-UPTA01002722-UPTA01002722.1-activated-sludge-metagenome-genome-assembly--contig:-NODE-2722-length-17959-cov-7.613662_pt1 | contig 17959 bp, 16 predicted proteins | sample MGYA00238184_ERZ773361 | MGnify/ENA primary metagenome ERZ773361 (study PRJEB29100, sample SAMN05720205) | activated sludge metagenome | isolation source: anaerobic digester from wastewater...
AGGACGAACTGCTGCGCGTGCCAGGCCGGGTCGTCGACCGCATGCTCGACCTCGCGGCCGAAGCGGCGATCCTCCTGTCCCAGGTGCAGGAGCAGGTCGCCCTGTTGAACGCGACCCGCGCGGCGTTCCGGCTGGGGACCGAGCGTCTGGGCGAGCTGTCGGGCGAGCTCGACCGGCTGGTCGACGGGCGCGGCGTGTCGCTCACGGGACGTCGGTCGCGCGGCGAGTTCGACGCGCTCGAGTTCGACGACTTCGACGAACTGCACACCGTGTCGCGCCGCATCGCCGAGTCGGCGGCCGACGAGAAGCTGATCGAGCAGCAGTTGCAGCGCCACGGATTCGGGCTGGCCGAATCCGTCGGGCATCTCGAGCGGGTGCAGACGGACCTGCGCGAGGCGGTGATGCAGTCGCGCATGATGGCCGTGTCGTCGATCGCGCCCCGTCTGCAGCGCGCGGCGCGTCAGGCGGCACGCATGATCGGCAGGCGTATCGAGCTCGCGATCGTCGGCGAACAGACCGCGGTCGATGCGCAGCTGCTGCAGCGCATCGTCGATCCCATCGCCCATCTGCTGCGCAATGCGGTCGACCATGGCATCGAGCCCGAAGAGCGTCGGATCGCCCAGGGCAAGCCGGCGACGGGGCGCATCGAACTGCGGTTCGAGCGCGACGGGGCGCTGCTGCGGGTGCACTGCACCGACGACGGCGCGGGCCTGGATCTCGACGCGATCCGGCGCAAGGCGCTGGCGCTCGGCCTGCTGGCGCACGATCAGGCGGCGACCGATGCGCAGATCGCGCGCCTGACCCTGCACCCCGGGTTCTCGACGCGCGATGCCGCCACGCAGGTCTCGGGCCGAGGCATCGGCCTGGACGTGGTCAACCGCACCGTGCAGGGGCTGCGCGGCGCGGTCGACATCACGTCCAGCCCCGGCGCCGGCACCACGGTCACGCTGGCCTTCCCCGAGCGCATGGCCACGACCGCCGTGGCCGTGTCGCGCACGCCGAGCCACGTGCTGGCCCTGTCCGTGCGCGGTGTCGAGCGGGTGCTCGCCGCGGACGGGCTCGCACCCGACGAGCGCGGCGCGCTGCGCTTCGTACTCGAGGACGACGTGGTGCCGGCCGTGCCGCTCGATGTCGCGCTTGGCCTGCCGGCCGGCTTCTTCGCGCGCGACGTCGAGCTCGCGCGGCGCAGCGGTGCCGCCCACGCGACGGCCAGCGCCGCGCAGGTCGTGCTGCTGGTGCGGCGCGACGACGGCGAGCGGGTCGCTCTGGTCGCGCCCGATCTGGCGCAGACGCGCAACGTCGTCGTCCGTCCGTTCCCGTCCTGGATGCCGCGACGGCGGGCCATCGACGGCGCCGCCGTGCTGGGCGACGGTGCGGTCGCTCCGGTCATCGACCTGCCGGCGCTGCTGGCGGGCGGCGACCCGGTGGTGGCCCCCGACGTGGAGCTGCCGACCGCCGGCCGCGCTGCGCCGGTGTGTCTGGTGGTCGACGATTCGGTGAGCGTGCGCCGCTCGATGCAGACCTTCCTGCAGGATCTCGGCTTCGAGGTCGATGCCGCGGGCGACGGCGTCGAGGCGCTCGCGATGATCGAGCGGCGGGTGCCCGACGTGGCCATCGTCGATCTCGAGATGCCGCGCATGAACGGCGTCGAGTTCGCGGCCGCGCTGCGCGCGCACGAGCGCACCGTCGAGGTGCCGGTGATCATGATCACGTCGCGCTATTCGGAGCGGCACCGCGCGATGGCCATCGACGCCGGCGTCGACGTCTTCCTGACCAAGCCGTACTCCGAGGACGAGCTGGCGGCGCACGTCCGGCGTTGCCTTGAACGTGGGGCTGCACTGGGCTAGCATCCCGAGACGATCACGGAGGCGGCCATGCAAGTCAGCGAAATTCTGCGCGTCAAGGGAAGCACGCTGTTCACCGTGACGCCGGACACGATGCTGTCCGACTGCGTGATGACCATGTCGGAGCACGACATCGGCTCTCTCGTCGTCATGGATCGCGGCAAGCTCGCCGGCATGCTCACCTTCCGTGAAGTCATCCGGGTGCTCGCGCGCCGCCAGAAGGAGCTGCGCACCGGCCCCACGCCGCCGGTGGCCGAGATCGTCGTGCGCGAGGTGATGAACGTGACGCCGACGGTGGCCACGCCGACGATGGACGTCAACGATCTGCGCCGCTCGATGATCGAGACCCACCAGCGCTATCTGCCCGTGATGGACGGCGACACGCTGCTCGGCGTGATCTCCTTTCTCGACGTGGCGCGGGCGGTGCTCGAGGAGCAGAGCTTCGAGAACCGCATGCTCAAGGCCTACATCCGCGACTGGCCGGCCGAGGGCTGACCGGCGGTCGAGGTCCGCCTGGCATCGACGCCGAGGGCCGGCGTCGACAGTTCCGCCGAACCCGAAGCCGAAGGACCGAAGGCGACGCACACGCAAGCGTCCTTCGCGCCGTTGCACCCGGGCTGTCCCGCGCGGCCGGCCCCTGCGCGATTCGATAGAATCCGCGGATGCGCATCCTGATCAGCAACGACGACGGCTACTTCTCCCCCGGCATCGAAGCACTGGCCCGCGTCGTGTCCGGGTTCGCCGAGGTCACCGTGGTGGCGCCGGAACGCGACCGCAGCGGGGCATCGAACTCGCTGACGCTCGACCGGCCCCTGTCGGTGCGGCGGGCTGCCAACGGGTTCCTGTACCTGAACGGCACGCCCACCGACTGCGTGCACGTGGCGATCACCGGCATGCTCGATCACCGGCCCGATCTGGTCATCTCGGGCATCAACGACGGCGCCAACATGGGCGACGACACCATCTACTCCGGCACCGTCGCGGCGGCCATGGAAGGCTTCCTGCTCGGCGTGCCCTCGATCGCGTTCTCGCTCGCACAGCGGGGCCACGCGCACCTGGACACCGCGGCGGCCATCGCCGGCGAGATGGTGCAGTCGCTCGCCCCGCGACTGATCGGTGCGCCGATGCTGCTGAACGTCAACTTCCCGGCACTGCCGCGGGCGGCGGTCCGCGGCATCCGGGTCACGCGGCTGGGCAAGCGCCACGTCGCCGAGCCGGTGATCAAGGACCAGAACCCCCGCGGCGACACCATCTACTGGATCGGCCCGGCCGGCAGCGCGAAGGAGGCGGGGCCGGGCACCGACTTCCATGCGGTGGCCGAAGGCTGGGTGTCGATCACGCCGCTCGACATCGACCTGACGGGCACCCGGCAGCTCGAGACGGTACGCGGCTGGTTCCCGGGCTGACGTCGATGGTGACGCGCCGCACACCGCCCGATCCGGTCTCCGTGGGGGCCGCGCGCCACACGGTGCGTCCGTCCGTGCCCGAAGGGCTGGGCCTCGCGTCCGACAGCGCCCGGCGGCGCATGGTCGAAGGGCTGCGCGCCATCGGCATCCGCGACGCGGACGTGCTGGCGGCGATGGAGCAGGTGCCGCGCCACCAGTTCGTCGAACCCGGACTGGCCAGCCGCGCCTACGAGGACGTGGCGCTCCCGATCGGTCATGGCCAGACGATCTCGCGCCCGAGCACGGTCGCACGCATGCTCGAGATGGCGGTGGCCTCGGTGCCGCGCGGCCAGCGGCGTACGGCCAAGGCGCTGGAAGTCGGCACCGGCTGCGGATATCAGGCCGCGGTGCTGGCTGCGCTGTTCGGCGAGGTCGTGTCGATCGAACGCGTGCGCGGGCTGCACGAGACCGCACGCACCAACCTGCGTCCGCTGCGCCTGCCCAACCTGCGCCTGGCGTTCGGCGACGGGCGGCTGGGCGCGCCGTCGTCGGCGCCGTTCGACGCGATCGTCGTCGCCGCGGCGGGCGACGCCATCCCCGACGACCTCCTGACCCAGATGCACGTGCCGGGCCGTCTGCTCGCACCGGTGGTGCGGCAGGGCGGGCAGGCGCTGCACCTCGTGGAACGCGTGTCGCGCGATTCCTGGCAACTCACCGTGCTCGACTCGGTACGCTTCGTGCCGCTTCGGGCGGGAACCGTTTGAGCGTCGGCGGTCGGGCGCGGCGACCTTCGCCGCAGACCCGGCGCGGCCGCGCCTGCATCGACGATGGACCCACACCACATGCCACAACGCACCATTGAACGGACGGGCGCCCCGCGGCGCGCGATGCTCGCCGCGTCGTTGCTGCTGCTCGCCGCCTGCGGCAGCAATCCGCCGGCGCCGGTCGAGCACCGCACCGAACCGCGCGCCGACCTGCGCACCCGGCCCGCACCCGCCGCCGCGTCCGCGGCCGCCGGCGCAGTGGCGGGTACGGCCCCTTCGCCCGCCATGGCCAACGCGCCGGACTCCGGCCCCCAGACCGCGCCCATCCGCTCGGCGGGCGTCGAAGTGCGGCCGCTCGATCGGTCCGCGGAAGCGCCGCGTGCACCCGCCATCGCGCCGGGCATGCAGCGCACGGCCCCGCGCGGCGTGAAGCGCCCCTACCGCGACGAGCGCCTGGCCGAAATGCGGGCATCGGGCCAGGCGTCGCCCCTGGCGTCCGGTGCGGTACCGCCGGCCCCCGCGGCGTCCGGCGGCTCCGGCGCAGCGGGCGCGTCGGGCGCGACCAGCGCAACCGCGCCGGGGACTGCTGCGGCGCCCGCGACCGGCTCCGCCGGCGCTTCCCGGACCGACGGCGACGACACCCGCGCCGAGAAGACCGAGAAGGCCGACGCGAAGCCCGCCGCCGCGGGCGGATTCGACTGGCCGGCCAAGGGGCGCGTGATCCAGGGCTTCACGGAGCCGCGCAGCATGGGCATCGCCATTGCGGGCAGCCCGGGCGATCCGGTCACCGCGGCTGCCGACGGCAAGGTGATCTTCAGCGGCCCGGGCCCGCGCGGCTACGGCAACCTGCTGATCGTCAAGCACGAGGGCGACACGCTCACGGTCTATGCCCACAACCGCGCACTGCTGGTCAAGGACGGCCAGGCCGTCAGGCGCGGCCAGAAGATCGCCGAACTGGGCGACAGCGGCACCGACCGTCCGAAGCTGCATTTCGAGGTGCGCAGGAGCGGCCGTCCCGTCGATCCCCAGAAGCTGCTGCCGCCGCGATGACGCCGACCCTGGTGTTCGACATCGAGACCGTGCCCGACACGGTGGGGTTGCGGCGCATCCTGGGCCTGGCATCCGACATGCCCGACGCCGAGGTCGCCGAGCTCGCCTTCGCACGACGTCGCGAGAAGACCGGCAGCGACTTCCTGCCGCTGCACGTGCAGCGGGTGATCGCCATCGGCTGCCTGTTCCGCGATGCCGAGGGGGTGCGTGTGCGCTGCCTCGGGCAACCCGGCGATCCCGAGGGGCGGATCGTCCAGGACTTCTTTCGCGTGATCGAACGCTACACGCCGCAGCTCGTGTCGTGGAACGGATCGGGGTTCGACCTGCAGGTGCTGCACTACCGCGGGCTCGTGCATGGCGTGCAGGCGCCGCGCTACTGGGATCAGGGCGACGACGACCGCGAGTTCAAGTGGAACAACTACCTGAGCCGGTACCACCAGCGCCACCTCGACCTGATGGACCAGCTGGCGCTGTTCAACGGACGCGCCAACGCGCCGCTCGACGAGCTGGCGCGGCTGTGCGGCTTCCCGGGCAAGCTCGGCATGGACGGATCGCAGGTGTGGCCGGCGTTCCGCGAAGGCCGGATCGGCGAGATCCGCGACTATTGCGAGACCGACGTCGCGAACACCTGGCTGGTGTTCTGCCGGTTCCAGCTGATGCGCGGGCACTGGACGCCCGAGCAGTACCGGCAGGAGACCGCGCTGCTGCGCACGATGCTCGAACGGCACGAGGGCGCGCACTGGCGGTCGTTCCTCGCGCAGTGGGACGAAGGCGAAGGCGAGGGCGCGACATGAGGGACGGACCGGTGCTCGAGCTCGAGGTCGAATCGATCGACCTCGACGCCAACGGGGTCGCCCATCACGAGGGCAAGGTCGTGTTCGTGCGCGACGCACTGCCCGGGGAGCGCGTGCGCGCGCAGGTGGTGCGCAGGAAGCCGCGCTTCGACGTGGCGCAGACCGAGCAGGTGCTGCGGGGCAGCGTCGCGCGGGTTGCGCCGCGCTGCCCGCACTTCGGCGTGTGCGGCGGCTGCTCGATGCAGCACCTCGAGCCGCGCACCCAGCTCGCGATCAAGCAGCGCGCCCTCGAGGACCAGCTCTGGCACCTCGGCCGCGTGCGACCGGGCACGGTGCTGCGCCCGATCGCCGGGCCGACCTGGAGCTACCGCTACCGTGCGCGCCTGTCGGTGCGCCACGTCGCCAAGAAGGGCGGCGTGCTGGTGGGGTTCCACGAGCGCGGATCGAGCTACGTCGCCGACATGCACGGCTGTGCGGTGATGCCGCCGCGCGTGTCGGACCTGATCGATCCGCTGCGCACGTTCATCGGCACGCTCGACATGCGCGACCGCATGCCGCAGATCGAGGTCGCGCTGGGCGAGGTCGAGACCGGCGAGGTGCTGGCGCTGGTGTTCCGCGTGCTCGAGCCGCCCACGGACCGCGATCGTGCGGCGCTGATCGCCTTCGCGCGCACGCACGCCTTCGAGCTGTGGTTCCAGCCCAAGGGCCCCGACACCGTCCACCTGGTCTGGGCGCCGCACGACGACGGGGCGCAGGCGCCGAGCTCCCGGCTGGCGTACACGCTGCCCGAGTTCGACGTGCGCATGCCGTTCCGGCCCACCGACTTCACGCAGGTGAACCACCGGGTCAACGAGATGCTCGTCGCGCACGCGCTGCGCCTGCTCCAGCCTCGGCCCGACGACCGGGTCGCCGACATGTTCTGCGGGCTGGGCAACTTCTCGCTGCCGCTGGCGCGTCGCGCGCGCGCGGTGGTCGGCGTGGAGGGCAGTGCCACGCTGGTGGCGCGCGCCACCGAGAACGCGCGCGCCAACGGCCTGTCCGGACGGGCCACGTTCCAGGTGGCGAACCTGTTCGAGGTCGACGACACCCGCTGGCGCGCGCTCGGTCCGTTCGATCGCGTATTGATCGATCCGCCCCGCGAAGGGGCGCTCGAGCTGGCCAAGGCGCTGTCCTCCGATCCCCACAAGCCGGAGCGCATCGTCTATGTTTCATGCAATCCCGCCACGCTCGCGCGCGACGCCGGTGTGCTGGTCCACACCGGCGGGTTCACGCTGCTCGCGGCGGGCGCCGTGAACATGTTTCCGCACACCTCGCACGTCGAGTCGATCGCGGTCTTCGTGCCCGCCGACCCGGCGGTGCACGCTTCGCAAGGACAGGAATGAGCAAAGCCTACGCCGGACTGAAAGTCCTCGACTTCACCACCACGATCTCCGGACCGCACTGCACGCGCCTGCTGGCCGACCTCGGCGCCGAGGTCATCAAGGTCGAGGCGCCCGAGGGCGACATGATGCGCATGCGTCCGCCCCAGCGGAACGGCGCGAGCACGGCGTTCGGGCAGCTCAACGCCGGCAAGAAGAGCGTGGCGCTCGATCTGAAGGATCCGCGCGCGATCGCGGCGCTGCGCCGCCTCGTGGCCGACGTCGACGTGCTGGTCGAGAACTTCCGTCCGGGCGTGATGGCGCGCCTGGGCCTCGATTACGCGAGCCTTGCGCCGCTGAACCCGCGCCTCGTCTACTGCTCGATCTCCGGTTACGGGCAGACCGGGCCGTCGTCGCAGCTGCCGGCCTACGCACCCGTGATCCACGCCGCGTCGGGCTACGACCGTGCGCACCTGTCCTACCAGATGGGCCGTGAGCGGCCCGACTACTGCGGCATCTTCGTCGCCGACGTCGGGGCGGGCGCCTATGCGTTCGGCGCGATCGGCGCGGCCCTGCACCAGCGCGCGCAGACCGGCAAGGGGCAGCACGTCGACGTGTCGATGATGGAGACCATGCTCGGGATGACGCTCAACGAAGTGCAGGCCGCGCAGTTCCAGGTGCCGCCGCCGGGGCGTCCGCTGTTCGGTCCGATGCGCACCGCCGAGGGCTACGTGATGGTCGCGATCGCCAGCGAGCGCACGTTCCAGGGCTTTCTCGCGGCGATGGGGCGACCCGACCTCGAGCAGGATCCGCGCTTCGCGCGCTACGTCGACCGTCGCCTGAACTGGGGCGAACTGATGGACATCGCCGAAGCGTGGTCGGAACAGCTCGGCAGCGACGCCTGCCTGGCGGCCCTCGACGCGAACGGGGTCCCGTGCTCGCACTACCGCACGGTGGCCGAGGCGATGGCCGATCCCCAGATCGCGCACCGTCGCGCGCTGGCCGAGATCCACGACGCCGGCGGCACCTTCAAGGTGGTGAACCCGCCGTTCCGCATGAGCGGCGGCAGCACCGATGCCAGCGGCAACGTCTCGGCGAAGCTGGGCGAGCACACCCGTGAGGTGCTGCGCGCAGCGGGCCTCGACGACGCCGAGATCGCGGCGCTGGGTCAGGAGTGACACGATGAGATTCGAGGATCTGATTCCCCTGGCCGAGCGCGTCGGCCATGCGCTGAAGGCGCGCGGCGAGACGGTGGCGGTCGGCGAGTCTTCCGCCGCCGGACTGGTCTCGGCGGCGCTGCTGGCGGTGCCCGGTGCGTCTGGCTGGTACCTGGGCGGCGCGGTCGTCTACACGCGCCGCGCGCGCCGCGGCCTGGTCGACATTCCGGACGAGGCGATGACCGGCATGCGCTCGTCGAGCGAACCCTACGCGATGCTGCTGGCGGGACAGGTGCGCGCGCGTCTGCGCGCGTCCTGGGGGCTGGCCGAGACCGGCGCGAGCGGGCCGACCGGTAACTCCTACGGGGACGCGGCCGGCCACAGCTGCCTGGCGGTGTCCGGCCCGGTCACGCGCGTGATCACCATCGAGACCGGCAGCGCCGATCGGCTGGCCAACATGGTGGTGTTCGCGCAGCGCGCGCTGCTGCTGCTGGACGAGGCGCTTCAGCAGCCGATGACCGCCTGAGCAGGCGCATGCTCCGGGCCGTTCGACCCGGAGCGACGACGTCACTCCGAGTGCCAGTTCGGCTTGCGCTTCTCGGAGAACGCCTTCGGCCCTTCGATGAAGTCCTTGCTGGCACGCATGCGCGCGACGGCGTCGTACTCGACCTTGTAGGCGGTCATCACATCGGGGATCGACAGACCCTGCATGGCGGCCTGCTTGGTGGCGCGCAGGGACATCGGCGAGCACTCGAGCATCATGGCCGCCCACTTCTTCGCTTCCTCCAGCGCGCCGCCTTCCGGTGCCAGCGCGGTGACGAAGCCGAGCTCGTAGCCTTCCTTGGCCGGCACGTGGCGTCCGGTCAGCATCATGCCCATCGCGCGCTTCAGGCCGATGGTGCGGGGCAGGCGGTGCACGCCGCCGGCCAGCGCTGCGAGGCCGACCTTCGGCTCGGGCAGCGCGAACTTCGCGTTCTCGGCGGCGATGATGATGTCGCAGGCCAGCGCGATCTCGAAGCCGCCGCCCATCGCCACGCCGTTGACGGCGGCGATCACGGGCTTCCAGAGGTCGTTGCGTGCGGTCAGGCCGGCGAAGCCGCTCTTGACGAAGCCGCGGTGTCCGCCGCCCGCCTGGTACTTCAGGTCGTTGCCGGCGCTGAACGCGCGGGGGCCGGCGCCGGTGACGATCGCGACCCACTGCTCGGGGTCGGCGTCGAATTCGTTCCAGACCTTCTCGAGTTCGAGGTGCGCCGGATAGTGCAGCGCGTTCATCACGTCCGGACGGTTGAGCGTGACGATGGTCAGGTGGCCTTCGCGTTCGACTTTACAGAATTCAGGCATGGGGTCTCCTCCTGCAATGGGTTGGACTTCGAGAGCACGGGTTGGACTTCGAGAGTAGCACCGGACGCGGATGCGGCCTGCCGTGGGGTCAGGCCGTGGGGTCCGGCCGTGGGGTCCGGCTGCGGGGGCAGGCCGCGGGGTCAGGCGGCAGGCAGCCGTTCGCGCAGCGTGCGCTTGAGCAGCTTGCCGTTGGCGTTGCGGGGCAGCGGCTCGTCGAGCAGCGTGAACGACTCCGGCACCTTGTAGTCGGCCAGGCGCGCGGCGCAGAACGCCTTCAGCGTGTCGGCATCGAGCGCGGGGTCGCGGCGGGTGACGAACGCGTGCACCCGCTCGCCCAGCACGGGGCAGGGCTTGCCCACGATCGCGCTTTCGAGCACGCCCGGGTGATGGCTGAGCACGTGTTCGACCTCGACCGAGAAGATCTTGTAGCCGCCGCGGTTCAGCATGTCCTTGATGCGGTCGAACACGCACACGTAGCCGTCGGCGTCGATGGAGCCGACGTCGCCCGAGCGCCAGAAGCCCGCGACGAAGCTGTCGCGGGTGGCCTCGGGGTTGTTCCAGTAGCCGGGCACCACCATCGGCCCGCGGATCCAGAGCTCGCCGGCCTCGCCGTAGGGCACCTCGCAGCCGTCGGGCCCCATCACGACGACCTCGGCGCAGGGCAGGGGCAGGCCGACGCTGTCCGGGCGCAGCGCGACCCGGTCGGCCGGCAGCAGGGTGGTGGGCGAGGTGGTCTCGGTCGCGCCGTAGGCGTTGATCAGCTGCAGACGGGGCAGGCGCTGCGCCAGCGTCGCGATCGTGGCTTCGGGCATCGGCGCGCCGCCATAGCCGCCGATGCGCCAGGCCGACAGATCGTGCTCGGCGAAGTCGGGCTGCAGCAGGCACAGGTTGTACATCGCCGGCACGAGCACCGTGTGGGTGATGCATTCCCGGGCGGCCAGCGCCAGGAAGGCGGGCGCCTTGAACTCGCTCATGAGCACGGTCGCCCCGCCGGTCTGCCACATCGCGACAATGATCGCGACCAGGCCCGTCACGTGGCTGGCCGGCACCGCGAGCAGCGAGCGTTCGGCCGCGCGCAGGTCCATGCCCTGCTGGAAATGCATGGCCGAGTGCACGATGTTCAGGTGGGTGAGCATCGCGCCCTTGGGACGGCCGGTCGTGCCCGAGGTGTAGAGGATCACGGCCGTGTCCTCCTCGCGCACGCCGGCGGCCGCATCGCGCGGCGCCGCCCGCGGGCATTCCACCACGCGGCAGCGCAGGCCGGGCACGTCGGCCGCGTCGGGCAGGCGGTCGGCCAGCTCGGCGTCGTGGAACAGCACGCCGGCGCCGCAGTGCTCGACGATGTACGCGATCTCGGGGGTCTGCAGGCGCGTGCCCATCGGGACGGCGATTGCGCCCAGCCGCAGGGTGCCGAGCAGCGCGAACACGAACTCCGGGCGATTGCCGACCAGCATCGCCACCCGGTCGCCGGCGCCGACCCCGAGCTCGGCCAGCCCGCCGGCCACCCGGGCGGCCTCCTCGTCGAGCGCCCGGTAGCTCCAGCGCCGGCCTTCGAAGACCAGGGCGTCGGCGTCGGGCGACTGCGTCAGGGCCCGGGCGAACAGTGCGTGCACGTTGTCGAGGCGCTCGGCGTAGCAGCGCACGACGCGGTCGCGGAAGTGCGTTTCGTGGCGGATGGCGGGCGGCGGGGTGGTCGTGGACATCGGGCGACTCCGGAACGAAGGGCGGCGTGCCGAGGCACGGGTCGATCTGGGGTGCGAGTCTACGACGTGCGGGGGCCGGAAAAGAACGGGGCCGCGCAAGCGGCCCCGGGGCTGGATGGGCGCCCGCGCAGTGCGGGCGCCGGCACGGCGGTCAGTCGTCGTTGCCGCCGAAGATGCCGAGCATCGCCAGCAGGTTGCTGAACACGTTGTACACGCTGAGGTAGACCGACAGCGTGGCCGTCACGTAGTTGGTCTCGCCGCCGTTCACCACGCGCTGCAGGTCGACCAGGATGAAGGCCGAGAAGATCAGGATCGCCAGCGCGGAGATGGTGAGGGTGAGCGCGGGCATCTGCAGCCAGATGTTGGCCACCGCGGCGGCCAGGATCACCAGCACGCCGACGAACAGCCAGCGGCCCATGCCGGTGAAGTCACGCTTGGACACGGTGGCCACCGTCGCCATCACGGCGAAGATCGCCGCGGTGCCGCCGAAGGCCGTCATCACCAGCGAGGCCCCGTTGGAGAAGCCGAGCACGTGCCCCACCAGGCGCGACAGCATCAGCCCCATGAAGAACGTGAAGCCCAGCAGCAGGGCGACGCCCAGGCCGCTGTTCTTGAACTTCTCGATGGCGAAGAAGAAGCCGAAGGCGATCCCCATGAACACCATCAGCCCGATGAAGGGGCTGCCCGAGAAGAACGTGAACCCCGTGCGCACGCCGATCGCGGCGCCGATCACGGTGGGCACCATCGACAGTGCGAGGAGCAGGTAGGTATTGCGCAGCACGCGGTTGCGCTGCACCGCACCGAGCGCGCCCGACGAGGCGCCGAACGATGAGGCGGAAAGTCGGTCGTGTTCGAGAGCCATCTGTGAACCTCACTGAGAGTGTTGACGCGTGTGGACTGTAGGGACTTCGGACACCGAATTCAACCGCGCGATGCTCAGGGTTGCCCCGGTACCCGACGTCAGGCGGTCGGTCGCGGTCGCCTGCGGGACCTTACGGTGCACGAACGCACGCGGGTGAACCCCCCGGGCCGATCCCGGGCAAATCTCGGCCTATGTTAAACTCGAATGTTCAGCAGATTCCTGCAAAGTTCACATAAGCTCCTCATTTATCAAGACAAACGCCGGTGTCGGGGCCGGACGCGGTGCGATCTCGCAGCGCGTTGCACGCAGCCCGCGCCGGACCAACAAGGATCGAACATCATGGCCATCGAACGCACCCTGTCCATCATCAAGCCCGACGCCGTCGCCAAGAACGTGATCGGCCAGATCTACAGCCGCTTCGAAGGCGCCGGCCTGAAGATCGTTGCTGCCCGCATGATGCATCTGTCGCGTGGCGAAGCCGAGGCGTTCTACGGCGTGCATCGCGAGCGCCCCTTCTTCAAGGACCTCGTCGACTTCATGATCTCCGGTCCGGTGATGGTCCAGGTGCTCGAAGGCGAAGGCGCGATCCTGAAGAACCGCGACCTGATGGGCGCGACCGATCCGAAGAAGGCCGCCCCCGGCACGATCCGCGCCGACTTCGCCGACAGCATCGACGCGAACGCCGTGCACGGCTCCGATGCCGCCGAGACCGCACAGGTCGAGATCGCGTTCTTCTTCCCCGCGATGAACGTACACTCCCGCTGAACGGCGCCGCAGAGCAGCGCCGGTCGCGTGCGGCGCCGATCCGCAGCACGCCGCGGCGCCCCGGGGCGACCGCCCCCCGGTTCGGGGCGTCGGCCGGTGTCCTCCCTCCACGGTGTCCTCCCTCCAGGTAGCAGAGGTGATCCATGACTGAGCCGGTAGGCAGCGCGCCTGTCAATCTCCTCGGGCTGGACGCCGAGGCGTTGGCGCGCGTCTGCGCCGAATGGGGCGAGAAGCCGTTCCGTGCCCGCCAGCTGATGCGTTGGGTGCATCAGCGCGGCGAGGACCGCTTCTCGGAGATGACCGATCTCGCCAAGTCCTTCCGTGCGCGCCTCGAGCGCGACGCGGTCGTGCGTGCGCCCGCCGTGCTGCGCGATCACGTGTCGTCCGACGGCACGCGCAAGTGGCTGCTCGACGTGGGCGGCGGCGACGCGGTCGAGTCCGTGTTCATCCCCGAGACGAGCCGGGGCACCCTGTGCGTGTCCACGCAGGCGGGGTGCGCGGTCAACTGCCGGTTCTGCTCGACCGGCAAGCAGGGGTTCAGCCGCAACCTCGCGGTGCACGAGATCGTCGGGCAGCTGTGGTGGGCCAACCGCTGCCTGGCGCCGGCGCCCGGTGCGGCCGATCTGCTGACCGAGCGGCCGCGCCCGATCAGCAACGTGGTGTTCATGGGCATGGGCGAGCCGCTGCAGAACTACGCGGCCACGCTGTCGTCGCTGCGCATCATGCTCGACGACAATGCCTACGGCCTGTCGCGTCGACGCGTGACGGTGTCCACCTCCGGCGTGGTGCCGATGATCGACCGTCTGCGCGAGGACTGCCCGGTGGCGCTGGCGGTCTCGCTGCATGCACCCGACGACACGCTGCGCAACGAGCTCGTGCCCATCAACCGCAAGTACCCGCTGGCCGAGCTGATGCAGGCATGCCGGCGATACCTCGAGAAGGCGCCGCGCGATTTCATCACCTTCGAGTACGTGATGCTCGACGGCGTGAACGACAGCGACGCGCAGGCCGAGGCGCTCGTGCGCCTCACGCGCGACGTGCCCTGCAAGTTCAACCTGATCCCGTTCAACCCGTTCCCCGAGTCCGGCCTGCGGCGCTCGAGCGACGCGCGTGTGCGCCGGTTCGGGCAGCTGCTGATCGACGCCGGCATCGTGACCACCATCCGCAAGACGCGCGGCGACGACATCGACGCCGCCTGTGGGCAGCTGGCGGGCGAGGTGCAGGATCGCACCCGCCTCGAGGAGCGGTCGCGTCGGGTGATCCCGGTGGCGGAGGTGCGATGACCGGATCCGCGGCGAACGGCCGGGCGGCCGTCGTGGGCCTGCGGTGGTGCGCAGCCCTTCTGGCGACCCTCGTCTGCCTGGGGCTGACGGCGTGCACGGGACTCGACGAGCGCGCAGGGGCGGGGGCCGACGCCCGCGACGGCGTCGATCGTTCGCCGCTGCCGGAGTCCAACGAGGAGTCGGATGCGCGCCGTCGTGCCCGCATCCGCCTCGAGCTCGGGGCCAGCTACTACCAGCAGGGCAACTTCAAGGTGGCCCTCGACGAGTTGCGCCAGGCCGTCTCGGCCGACCCGGACTATGCGCCGGCCTACGGGATGATCGGCCTCGTCTACATGGCGATCGGCGAGAACGCGCGGGCCGACGAGAACTTCCTGCGCGGTCTGCGGCTCGCTCCGGCCGATTCCGATCTCAACAACAACTACGGCTGGTTCCTGTGCCAGACGGGCAAGGCGCGCGAGTCGCTCGACTATTTCGCGCGGGCGCTGCGCAATCCCTTGTACACGACGCCGGCCAGGCCGCTGCACAACGCCGGCATCTGTGCGCTGCGCCTGGGCGATACGGCCGCGGCCGAGTCCTATTTCCTGCGCTCGTTCCAGGTCGATCCATCGAATCCGGTCGCGATGTTCAACCTGGCCGAGCTGTTTCTCAAACGGGGCGACGTCGAGCGCGCGCGGTTCTATTCGCAGCGACTGGTCGCCAATTTCGATCCCAGCCCGGAAATCCTCTGGCTCGCCCTGCGCATCGAGCGCAAGGCCGGCAACCGCGACGTACAGGCCAGCCTGGAGTCGCAGCTGCGCAGGCGCTTTCCGGCGTCCGGCGAGGCGGCGAAGCTGGCCAAGGGCGAATTCGAGGACTGATTCGTGTCGGAACCGATCTCCACCATCGAACAACTCGTCGCTGCACGGCAGGCGCGCGGCGTCAGCGCCGAGGACATGCTGCGCGTGCTGAAGATCGCGCCGCGTCAGCTCGAGGCGCTGGAGCGGGGCGACTGGTCGGCGCTGCCCGGCACGCCGTTCGTGCGGGGCGTGCTGCGCGCCTATGCGCGGTCCCTCGAGGTCGACGTGGCGCCGCTGCTCGACACGGTCGGCGGTCGCGTGCAGCCCAACGAACTGAAGCCCGCCGGGCCGCTCGACGAGCCCCTGCGCTCGCGTGGCATGCTGGGGTTCGGAAGCGGCGGCTCGGGGCATCGGCTGGTCTGGGTGGGCCTGGTGCTGCTCGGCGTGCTGGCGTTTGCGCTGTTCTTCGGGCGCGGCACCGATTTCGATGCGATCCCGTCCTGGTTCGACAAGCGCACCGCCGCGACCGACGAAGCGGCCGCCGCGCGGCCCGAGGCCGGCGCGACACCCGGATCGACGGTCGAGACGATCGCATTGCCCGGGACCGCATCGACGGCCGGGGCGTCTGCGGAGCCCGCTGCAGGTGCAACAGGCGCGTCGGGCTCGGCCGCCGCAGCGTCTGCCGCGACGTCCGTGCCGCCGGCCGGCGCGGGCGCCGGCGCGAATCCGGCGCCCCCGGCTGCGGCTCCGGGTGCTGCACCGGGAGCCGACGGCGCCGCAGGGTCCGCGTCGGGCGCCGCCGGCGCCGCGGGGGCGCCGGCCGGGCAGGGGGCGGGCGGCCTGCGGCTGAGCTTTGCCGGGGAGTCGTGGGTGGACATCAAGCAGGCCGACGGCAAGGTGCTGCTGTCGGGCCTGCAGCGCGCGTCGACCGCGCAGACGCTGAATCCCACGGGCAGCGTGACGCTCGTGATCGGCAATGCGTCGGGCGTCACGGTCGAGTTCGCGGGCAAGCCGGTGGATCTCAAGCCCCACATCCGCGGCAGCATCGCGCGCCTGACCCTGCCCTGACATCGACCGTGCATCGACCTTGCCGTGACCCCGATCCTGCCATGACCCACACCCCGAGCGACCCGATGCGATCTTCCGCAGACGAGCCCGGTGCCGGTTGCCCCGGGCCGATGCCGGTCGGACCCGTTCCCCGGCGCGGCACGCGCCAGGCACAGGTGCGGTGGGGGCAGCGCGTCGTGCGCATCGGCGGCGATGCGCCCGTGATGGTGCAGTCGATGACCAACACCGACACCGCCGACGCGATCGCCACCGCGATCCAGGTCAAGGAACTGGCGCGGGCCGGTTCCGAGGTGGTGCGCATCACGGTGAACACCCCGGACGCGGCGGCCGCCGTGCCGGCGATCCGCGCGCAGCTCGACCGCATGGGCGTCGACGTGCCGCTGGTCGGCGACTTCCACTACAACGGCCACAAGCTGCTGACCGAGTTTCCCGAGTGCGCGCAGGCGCTCTCGAAGTACCGGATCAACCCCGGCAACGTGGGCAGCGGCAAGCGCCGCGACGACAACTTCGCACGCATGATCGAGGTCGCGTGCCGCTGGGACAAGCCGGTGCGCATCGGCGTCAACTGGGGCAGCCTCGACGCGGCGCTGCTGGCGCGTCTGATGGACGAGAACGCCGCGCGCGCGCGCCCGTGGGAGGCGGCCAGCGTGATGCGCGAGGCGCTGGTGACGTCGGCGATCGACAACGCCCGCCGGGCGGAGTCGCTCGGGCTTGCGGCCGACCGCATCGTGCTGTCGGCCAAGGTGTCGAGCGTGCAGGACCTGATCGCCGTCTACCGCGCGCTGTCCGCGCGCTGCGACTACCCCTTGCACCTGGGGCTCACCGAGGCCGGCATGGGCAGCAAGGGCATCGTCGCGTCGACGGCGGCCATGGCGGTGCTGCTGCAGGAAGGCATCGGCGACACCATCCGCGTGTCGCTCACGCCCGAGCCCAACGGCGACCGCACCCGCGAAGTCATCGTCGCGCAGGAGATGCTCCAGACGATGGGGCTGCGCGCCTTCACGCCGATGGTCGTGGCGTGCCCGGGGTGCGGCCGCACCAGCAGCACCTTCTTCCAGGAGCTGGCCGACAGCATCCAGCGCTTCCTGCGCGCGCAGATGCCGGTCTGGAAGGGGCTGTATCCGGGGGTCGAGAGCATGCAGGTCGCGGTGATGGGCTGCGTGGTGAACGGGCCGGGCGAAAGCCGGCATGCCGACATCGGCATCTCGCTGCCGGGCGCCGACGAGGCGCCGGTGGCGCCGGTCTTCGTGGACGGCGAGCGCACCGTCACCCTGAAAGGCGATCGCATCGCCGAGGAATTCCAGTCGATCGTCGAGGACTACGTCCGGCGGCGGTATGCGATGAACCCGGCGGCCTCCGCCGATGCGGGCGCGCGGGCCGCCGCGTCTGCGATCCAGACCCAGACATGAGCAAGAACGACAAGATCCAGGGCGTGCGCGGCATGAACGACGTGCTGCCCGCCGACGAGGCGCTGTGGACGCGGCTCGAGCAGAGCGTGGCCGACGTGATGCGCGGTTACGGCTATCAGCGCATCCGCACGCCCATCCTCGAGCACACGCGCCTGTTCGTGCGCGGCATCGGCGAGGTCACCGACATCGTCGAGAAGGAGATGTACGCGTTCACCGACGCACTCAACGGCGAGGAGCTGTGCCTGCGTCCGGAGAACACGGCCGGGGTGGTGCGGGCGGTGCTCGAGCACAACCTGCTGTACGACGGCCCCAAGCGGCTCTGGTACACCGGCCCCATGTTCCGGCACGAGCGACCGCAGAAGGGGTGCTACCGTCAGTTCCATCAGGTCGGCGCCGAGGC
>ENA-UPTA01002723-UPTA01002723.1-activated-sludge-metagenome-genome-assembly--contig:-NODE-2723-length-17956-cov-4.733702_pt1 | contig 17956 bp, 12 predicted proteins | sample MGYA00238184_ERZ773361 | MGnify/ENA primary metagenome ERZ773361 (study PRJEB29100, sample SAMN05720205) | activated sludge metagenome | isolation source: anaerobic digester from wastewater...
GTCAGAAAAGTGATTAATTTATCCAGTAAATCGATGTGTCCTGTTGCTGTGCCGGTTTCGTATGCCATAGTTTACCTCATAATCTGTTGTAATTCATAACGATTTGCCGCCAAGACATTGACCAGCGTTTTCTGGCCGGCGTTGCTTGCTAGATATTTGTCCAATAAGGCCGGATCAATGACATTGACGATTTGCAGATTTTGTTGGTCTTTGTCCCTGGTTTCATGTTTTTGGTTGCTGGCAATCAAACCGCCTTCCGCGTAATGGGTTTTGTAATCCACAGTCGCGGGGGAGGGGATGCTGAAATTCAAATCATTGACAGGGATCAATCCTCTGTTTAAGGCGTCCAGAAACGATGTTCCATATTTCTGTGCAGAGGATTTTTTGATAACAAATTCTCCACCCATCGCCATAATAGGGACATCATCTTTGGTCCCGGAGCCGCCTTTAATCGGGCCGCCTTCGGCTTTCCCGGTGGGGCCTGCGACGGCTGACGCCGCAATCAGTCCCAGTTGTGTTCCGACAAAAGCCGAGGCAATTGCGCCATAGGCGGCGGCGATGGCCGGAGCAGCGGGTCCGCCAACGGACATACCGGCTGCGTAGGCGCTCATAATAGTCTGAAGTCCCTTGACCGATGCTTCCGCAAAGGCCATTGCTTTCATGACGTAAAATGCTTCTTTGGACTGCTTTCCGGATGCTTCATAGAGCATTTCCGCCGTCTGTCCAATCATGCCTGCCATGCCTTGTGCTACGTTGATACGCTTCTTGGCGGTTGATTCTTCGAATTGCACAAGGAGATCATTGCGTTGCTGATCCAAGAGGGCAAAAGAGTCTTTTAATTCCCTGATCTTAATAAGTCCTTCTTGCGTTGGTTTAAATTCGGCATCTGCTAATTTTGTTGCAAATTCCTTCCTCGCCCGAATCAGAAAATCTTCATTGGATTCGTCAATTTGCTGCGGATTAAACATATCACCGCCTGGAAGTTTGCTGACTTTTCCTAATCTTGATATAGATTCAGCATTAAGTCTTTTTACTTTTTCTTCATAGGCCAGACGATCTGCGTCAAAGCCATACGGCGCATAGGGTGAAGTGCTGCGACCAAAGGTCACGCCTTTTTCAAGAGAAGCATTTTTAAAGACCAGGGGATCGGTCATCATGTGCTGGCTGTAAATCTTGTTGCGGATGTCGGCTGATTCTTTTTGCAGGGCGTTGACGGTAGCGGTGAACTTGCGCTGATCTTCTTCGGATTTGATTTTATTTTCCTGAATCTTGCCTTTAATGGAATTTTTCGCATGTTCCAGTTTGCTGATCATGTCGTTCAGTTCTTCAATGTCCGGGCCAACTGTTTTTGCCAAATCCGTAGCCAGCGCAAGAGCTTCCGTGATAGTCTTCAGGGCATTCTCTGGCGATGTATTTGGGTTTTTTAGTGTAGCGATCAAGTTTTTAAACGCTTGCTCGTTATATTTTATATCCAGGCCAGAGGTTTGTCCTTGTGTGTAAATATCTAACTTTATTCCATTTCGATCCGGTTCTAATTTATTGATTTTTGATATAAACTCATCAAGGCTTTTGACTGTTGATGTTAATGCAATGACCTTATCTTTGAATGTTTTAATATCTTCAGGCGAAGTGGAGCTTTTATTGATTGCATTAATCGAATATTCTATCGTCTGCCCACCAACAACCAGAAATTCAAGGTTATCTGGGATCTGGATTCGTGGCTTTTGTGCTTCTTGCTGATTCTTGGCTTCCTTGAGAACAAGCTCCATGAATTCAAGCTGATTGGCTGCATTCAAGGCTTGCGTTGAAGATTCGGCCTTTAATTTTTCGCCATAATACCCTTCAATGGTTTTACCGCCGCGCTCATAGACTCCTTTTAATCCCTCAAGGATTATTTTGGTGCGCTCCGTGTTATGCTTTTCAAGGAACTCAATTTCTTTCTTGGCATCCTTGACAATCTGATCCATTCTTTCCTTGGCATATTTCTTATTGATGGCGTCTTCAGCCATTTTGATTTGTTCATTGTCCTTATTGGCCTTGGCATAGGCGTAATCATCCGTGCCATAATATTTTTTCAGTTCAGCCTGTCTTTGTGTTTCGATCTTTGCATAGGGGCTGACTTGCGCTTTGGCGAGGTTTTCGAGAATATTGCCAAATGCCGTGCTGCGCCTTGCGTCAAGCTTTTCCAATTCATGCTTTTGTCTGGCTTCAATGGCCTCATACATTTTCCTGGTCCATTCAAGCCCGCGCCCCGCTGCTTCAGCGGATTGTTTTGCCGCCTCTGCTTCTTTATTGATGGAATAGGGAGTCTTGAGCGTTGATGCTCTCCACATTTCTCCAAGGCGCTGCATATCGCTCTGAAGTTTTTCTTGTGCTTTATTGAACGCAATCTGGCGAGGATTCAGGCCGGCCGTGACATATTTCTTTAACTCATCGTCCGTGAAAAATGTATTTTCATCTTTCCTTCGGACACGGGTTTTTTCGTATCGTTCTTTTTCCTCATCGAGTGCTTTTTGCAGGTCATTGGCATCGCGATACCAATTTTTAGCGTTGGCTTGAATATTGCCTAATCTTTGGAGATGGGCGCGCTGATCTCCCTCGGCAATATCTCCTGTGTATGCCAGGGTCTCTGCGCGTTGCTTGCCCCAATTATCGATTTCCGAGAGAATTCTGATTTGCGATGAAACATCTTTGTCGCCCCATTGAATTTGCCCGGAAAGAATATCCGCTTTTGTTCGTTTCTTGAATTCGGCGGCGAATTTCGAGAAAGTTTCGTTATTCAGGGGTTTCTTGTCGGTCGGCGTCGGTGTCGGAGCCTGCGATCCGTCTGATCCGAACCATGCGGAAAGGCGGCTGTTTTGCAGAATGCCGCCGTTATCGTATTTTTTCTTCAAGGCATCTATTCGCGCCATGTTGTTTTCGCTGGTATCGTATTCACGGAACGATGTAAAAACGCTTGATAAGTCCTTTTTGGGATCGAAAGCATTTAAGACGGGCTTCATCATTGGGCCGGCTGAAGTATTAAGCAGCCATTTCATCCAGGGATCGACCGTATTATTGTCTTTGTCATATCCAAGGACAGCCCTGAATATCGGCGGAAGATTGGCGTATTGACCGGCGCGATTATCCGTTGAAATGCGTTTTCCGGAAAAGACATTATAATCCAATGCCCCTTCTGTGGCGAGTTTGGCAAGGGGAGCGGTTTTGCTATAAATGGACTTCCAATCGAGAGATGCAAAGCGCAAAAAATCCTCGGCCTGAAATCCAACATTTCCATAGGATCCGAACGAGAATTGGTTTTTCCGGTATTCCGGAATTAAATCACGATTCTTGCGTTCTGATTCAGGGGCGGTTGCTTCTTTGGTTTTGGCGAGGCCGAGATAGAAATTCTTTAACTTTGCCAATGCTTTTGGAAAATATTTGATTTGTCCCTTATCGAAAGAATAAAACGGGTCAATCCGCTTCATAATCAGTTTTTCAAATTTGGTCAGGACGGCAGGAGAGTAATTATAAAATACGTGCATCGATCTTGCGATGGCATCCTGCAATCCTTTACCTTTGGAAACATCTGACAAGACCAGAGCTGTCCGGTTCAGGGATTCGCCCCAGTTGGCCATTTTTCCCCACCATTCAGCCATTGGTCGTTCAAAAATACCCGGTTGCGATAATGCGCCGCCGCGCTCCAAGGCATCGTATGTGGTTTTGTCTTTTGCCCCTTTTGTCCAGAGAAGTTTCGCTGCGTTAGCATAACTTGAGAGCGTCGATCCCTCTGATATGCCTTGCACCATTGCGGATGTAAAATTTCTGGTTTGAAAAATAGGCGAAAGCGACATGAGGCGCTTGAATGCACCAGAAGTCATATCAATCCCGCGACCAAGTGAATTGTCTAGGAATTGCCCGACCTTGCTGGTAGGCGCAGATGGGTTTAGTGCCTCATCTATGATTTTTGCAAATTTGAGATTATTTTCATATTTTACAATGTCCTTTTGAATGACAGACATTTTTTTGGCTAATTCTTTTTTTATTGCTGATGGAGCCAATGCTTTACGTGCGTCAGCAAGGAAATCGATTTTTCCAACTAACTCATTTGCTTTATCTTTGTAACCTTTGAATAATGTAGCCAATTCATCCGCGCTGAATGTTTGAGATCCTTTCTTTTGCATCTGCTCTATGGCTTTGGCATTTGCTTCAGTTATTTTTAATTCGCTTTTTAAGGAACTAATTTCATTCGCCATCTCTTTTCTTTTGGCGGCATTATGTCTTGGTTTAAGTGATGCAAGTTCCGCCTGTAATGATGCCATAACGTCCTTGCTTAACTTTAGGTTATCGGCTTCGATCTTTGCAAGACTGGCTGTTGGATCACCCTTGAGGGCCTTAATTCCGAGGTTCCATTTATCGAAAACTTTTAATGAACGAGTTGAGGCAAATTCCTGAAAAGCCTTTTTAAATTCAGCGACATCTGCCGCAGGCATGGTCTTTTCAATTTCATGAAAAAGGTTGAACTGACTTTGCAGGGCGTCGATGCCCTTGGCAATGCGTGGCGATTTGGAGGCGATGTCCGCAAAAGCCTTTCCTGCCTTTCCAATAAGACCTGTGACCGGCTTCAGGGGTATTGCATTGCCGGGGTTGGAGCCGATGTCTCCGGCAAGACCAAGCAGGGTTGGAGTATTGGGGAGCCATGATGTCTTTTTGACAAATTCCGGCGTCAGGGCGTCATTTTTCATCCCGGCCTGATTCAGAATATCCCGGTAATATTTGCGCTGCCCCATATAATCTTTGCCGGTGGCAAGAGTGGCAAGATTATCGCGCATGTTCTTGGCCTGCGCGGTTGCCAGTTTTTTCGCGTATGCTGTTATGGTGGCGTTGTGTAATTGGTTGGCCTGGTGGATCGCGTCAATCGGATTGAGAATATCCAGAGGAGCTTCAATAAAACGCCGGATAATCCCGGCGTCTGTCTTTTGGGCGTTCAGATATTCGGTAATCTGTTTGCGTCGTTTTGCTCCTTCTTCGAAATGCGTCTTGGAGAAGAATGAATCTTCAATTTTTGCATTCTTACGTTCTAATTCATTGATTTTTTGTGCGATTTTTACGCCTTTTTCAAGTCGCTCACTTGATTCCCGTAGCCGTTTTTCGCGTTCTTCTAGTGCCCTTAATTCTTCGTCGGTCATTTTTAACACCTATGATCGCATATATTTATCGAAATCTTTCTTGTCGGCATGTTGTCCGATACGCACGCCAACGGCTATCGTTTTGCCAAGAGTTTTGAAAAAGTTGCTTTCTCGCTGAATGTCCTCCTCGATGGCCGTTAAGAAGAAACTGTATCCATAGTCCCAGACTCCATCGTGTCCGGCGGCAATGAGGCGACATATCGACGCATCAAATCTTTCATGATTGCTTCCCTTAGTCCTGTTAAGAGCGGGTTTTCTCCTTCCAGTTTCAGGGACAGGTCGAAAAAAACGGCATTAACCTCACTGAAAGCATCATAAATGATCTTCAATTCGCTTGGGGTCAGGTCTTCGGATTCTTCCAAGGTGATTCCGTGGACACATTTATCCCAATGAGTGCGCATCAACTGATCACTGGAAAATAATGACGCTTCGGGACTTTCCATATTGGTTCCGGTAAGATCGCCCCAGAGTTTTTTGATGTCCTTTACGGTCATCTCAAAAACGGTGATATTTTTTCCTGCTACTTTTACTTCTTTGGCTAATCGTGACATGGATAATCATCCTCCCTGATGATTGAAAATGCCGGCGCATGACCGAATTATCGATATGCGCCGGTGATGTGATTAGGCGACAATTAAGCGGATGTTGTCGTCGTTGTGGTTGTGGTCGTGCTTGTGGTGGTATCGAACGTCGCCGTAATAAACGGAGAGGTCGAATGATATGCCCGATCCGCCAGGCCCTTGCCGGAAAACGACAAGCTTGTGTATTCATCGGAAATCAATGAAAACGCGCTGCTCGGCGTTAATTTGCACTTATGAAACTCATAATTACAATTCGGTCCAACCGGGTTGTCAGAGATGAATTTCAGGGCATATAACTGATTGACGTTCTGGTTGGCGTAAATAATTCGCGTTCCACTCAACGTGCCCTTCATAAACATTCTCAAATTCTCTACGGAAATCTCATCCAGGGTGAAATTGACGTTATATCCGGACGTAATAACCGTCTCCTGGTCCTGTTCTTTAAGGCTCTGCCGTGACGAAAAATGTTCCAGAGTGGTTTCTGTCATCTCGTATTCAAATTTGGGGCAGTTCCCAACATCGACAAACGAACCAATTGTTCCGCCATCCCACTTGGCGATCTGCAAAACTCCTTTTCCGATCATGTAGTTATCCACATTCGGCGATGTTCTCGGCGATCCCATTTTTTCCTCCTATCTTCCTATTTCATTTTGGTAAAATTTCATGTCGTACACGGTGAATAAATCTGATGTAATGAGGTATTCACCGTCATTGATCACGCTTAACGCACCAGCTCCTTTGACAAGGACAGTCCCTTGCAAAGCATTGGTCACTTGCTCCATTAATGAAAAAATTTCCGGCACATTAATATTATTGAAATCGTGCATATTGGCCGTTCCAATATAAATCGACAGATCATGACGCCATTTCACCGATGTACCCTGGTTTTCCATTCTGGTCCGACTCTTGGAGATAATCAGAGCAAACGGCGTGGTCAGGTTCACCATTGCCGGAAATATTTCCGATTCAAGTTGCATCTTCTTGCTGTATCGATCCAATTCCCCGTGATACGGCTTCACCAATTTCAAATCAGGCACATGGGCACGCAAATGATCGCATAGCGCAGAGATGGTTTGTCCTCTTTCAACCATTAGAATGTCTCCATGTAATCTTCAGTGAACTTCTGCGTGCGCGAACTAACAACATGTCCAGTATTTGCAGCTTGCGAAACGGAAATGTCTTCTTGCCCAAGCGTCAGTTTTCCGGATGCAATTTTTTCCAGAGTACGAATGCAATCTGAATATGCTTCTCTCCACACTTTCGAATCGAAATATTTCCGCAAATGCAGTTTCCAGATGGCAATTTGTTGCGATAAATTAGAAACCAATGGGGCAACCGGAGACAATGGCACGACATAACCGGCAATGGACAGATAAGCATCGATCTCACGGTCGGCGAGGTCGATGGCTTCGTCAATATTGTCCTGATTGACTGTCACAGCGCCAGTTGTGTCATTGGATAAATTGATCAACATGGAAGCCGGGAGCAGTTTTTCTAAATCTGTCAATGTGCAATATGCCATTCTTCATCACCTGATTTTCAGTTGCCGGCAGGCCCCGAAAATCGAGACCCACCGGCAGCCCTTTTATTTCTTGCAGTTGGAGATGAGGTAGCCAGCGTCGGCCATAATCATCTTCGTGTCGTACATATCCGTGCAGCGGACATTGACCAGCTTGCCGCCTTCTTCCGTATAAATATCAACATACGGGAACGGATTCGGGGAAAACGACGGTTTAATGGTGTATCCGAAAGACGGTTCGTCGATGTCCGGCGTAACCGTATCGGGGATGTAACAAAGAATCGCGTTGTCGCTCCACAGGTCATAGAACGCATTGGTCGAATTGTTCAGGCCCATTGAAAGACCGATGATGACGCGCTTCAGGTCATGCACTTGCGCCAGCAATTCCGGACGCACTACCTTGTCGGTCGTGCTTTTCAGGATATTGGTGTAGGAAGCGTGAAATTTGAGCTGCGCGTAGGCATCCGCGCCCAGGACCAGCGTGTTCGGATAAACGCCGATTTTCCCTCGGATAACCTCTCTGGCATCTTCGATATTCGTAACGGGGTCGGAACCGGCCTCGGACCAGCAGGTGCCGTTCGCCAGGGCAAGCTGATTGTCCGCGCCATAATTCGATGCGTTCTGGACTTCCGTGGCGATCAGCGTTTCCAGTTCGAGCTTCAAATTCCACTGGACTCTGCGGCGTTGACGGTCCTGCAAGTTGAAAAGCGCCTTCAAAGCTGCGTCGCCAGGGATATTTTTCAGTTCGTCCAGTTCACGTTTATCGAGCGGAATTGCCAGATCATGTTCCTCGCAAGCAAACGTGATCCATGAATCTGCCGTCATGCCTGCCCGGTTACTAAAAGCTCCGCGAGCCCGCAAGGTTTCGTAAACCTTAAAAGCGTCTTTCCCGAAAATAGGGATTTTGCCGCTTTTGGTCATAGATTTAACTACGGGAAAGACGGACTCCCCGATCAGTCCCATCGGTTTATAGCCGGATGCGAGAGTTGTCAAAGGAACGCTGACACCCTCGGTAATGGAATCAAAAAAACTAGGCATGGTTTATGTCCTCCTTTTTCGTTATTATGCGCTGGTGGTTGTGGTGGTCGTTGACGAAGACGATGTGGTCGATGTCGTGGTCGATGTCGTGGTCGGAACGGTGCTGATCATGTTCCCGCCAAGACGGACTTCAACTAGCTGACCGGAGACAGCCTGTGCCCTCATAACAATCCCGTTGATGTATTCGCCCTTGTCGGCAACGACTGCTTTCCCCAACGCGTCGCTGGTGACTTTATCGCCAAGATCAAGTGCGTCTCCTGCTTCCACCAATGCTGTTCCATCGATGACAATGGCAAACGATTTGCCGATGTCCGTGTCCTCGTCCCTTGAAACGCCCTTGGCGAGCGCCCCCTTCACCGAAATCACCTTATCGTCGTAACCGATGAATCGGCGTTTCGTAATCGCTGCGCCGGCTACGCCTGTCGTGATGATGCCGGGTTTTTCAGTATGCAAAGCCATTTTCCTTCCTCCTTTACTGTTATAAGTTCCGGTTATGCAGACGCATATGCTGCGGCAGCTACTTCATAACTGCATTTGTGTTCTTCAGCGTAGGCCCGGATCTCCGAATCAATTTCAATTGACAGGGGGTCCACATCCAACTCGCCATATTCAGCCAGGGCATTGTCTTTTTTCGAGCCCGCGCGATCCTGTGACGCAAAAGATTTCTTGCCGGTTGCGAAAACTACCGGGCGCGATGCCAGCCGAATCTTCATTTTCTCGGAAGGCTTGACAGTCCCTTCGGAGAAAGTCAGGGTTCTCTCGGCGATGAGCAACTCGGAATATTCTTCCATCAGGCTGTCTTTTTCCGCAGGCAGGACTTTTCCGTCTTTGATCTGGTCTTCGCAGAACGACGCAAACGTGGTTTTGGCGGAATTAAGCACGGCCTCCTGTGTGGCGGCTTCGCTTGCTTTGATTTGCCCATCGACCATGTTGGTCAGTCTGTCGATGGCGGTCGTCAGGTTAGTTTTCAGCTCGCCCATTTTTTCGGAAAATTCGACGGACTGTGCGGCCAATTTCCCTTCCAAATCAGCGATTTTCTGCTTCATTTCTTCATTCATCTTTCCTTCCTCCTCTGAATAGTTGTTATTTGCATTGGGTTCGGATTCATTGATGTATGTAGTGGATGGATAATCGTGCAGCCGGTCAATGTCGCCCTTGTCGATGGACTTGTCAGTCATCTCCAAGCCGAACTTCTCAACCAGAATATCCCGGATACCAGACAGAACCCTTCCAATGATCGGAACGCGGCTTTCGTCCGTCGCCCACGCATACTCCTCAAACTCATCTTCTTCGTTGAATTGCACATCAGCCAGGCCCTTGATGGCGGGCGGCGTCGCGCCAAGCAGCCCGATATGGCGCAACCGGCCGTCGCCATACAGGGCAATGCTGACTTTCTTGTAATGTCCGTTCTTGACGGCCTCCACGACCGGCGCGCTCACTTCATCGACATAGGCGATTAGTTTTTCGCCAACGCGCTTCAGTGATTTTGTCCATCCATAGGCCGGGCTATTGGTTTTGGGATGACCAAGTACAAGCGGAGCTTTATGTTCGTTCTCGTTGTATCCGGATGCAATGGCATCAAGATCATCCTTGGAATATTCCTTCGTGATCCCGTTGCCGGAAGTGTGCTTTCCTGCTTTAAATACTTCTATCCATGCGCCTGCCATGCTATTCCTCCCTTGCTTTCTCTTTCTTCACGTTGACCAATGGTTGATCTGATTCTTTGGGTTTGTTTTCCGTGCCGGTTACTTGCAGCTTCGACGGGTCGATCACTTCCTTGATGTCGTCTTCTTCAAGACGGTAAGTGCGGATAAAATAGGATTTATTGAAGCGGATACCGGCGCGGGACAGAGCTTCATCCCGGGTGGCTCGCTCCATTTCCACTTCATCAGCCTGAAAGGGAGTGATACGCGGGCGAGGGGTCTCGATATATCCGTTGCGCATCATGATTAAATTGATGATGTCGCTCCAAATGGATCGCACCATAGCGATGTCCCGCTTTTGGATGTCGTTACGGACGGTCAATGCTCCCTTGGTAGCTGCATAGGATGATTTATCGCCGGAATCTGTTGCGAGCGTGTGTCCCAAAATCGTCTTGGAGATTTGCGAGTCCATGAAATCGCACAGGATTTTGAATCCTTCGTTATTGCCGTTTTGATTTTTGGATTCGAGAATTTCCACAGAACGGTTGCCGCCAACGGCGATCACCGCGTCTTGCACCAATGTCTTCAGATCATCGGCAAATGCCGTCATGGTGGCGCTGTCCGGCGCCCCGGATTCAATTTTTCCCATGACCCACGGCGTGCCGAACCGCTCCATGAAGTTCAGCCAGAATTCCATGCCGGCTCGTTTAAAGACGATGGGCCAGAAGCATCGCGAAGCAACGCCCCGGCCATACGGGTTATCGTATGTCGGTTTAATGCGGGGGCAGATCATCGTCCAGGGATCCGGCGGCTTCTCGCCGTCAATGGGGTTTTCCGTAGATAAAAATCTCAACTCCGGAACGCCGGATTCATTGATGTACCAGATGAACCATTCCGGCGGTTTGGGTGTGATTTGCACCGGCAGCCACATGCCGTACAGGTAATCCCAGGTCAGTTCGGCGGGCTGGTATCCCCAGTAAATGACATCAAGGAGATTGGAAGTCAGTTCATCGCGGGATAGATCCTCGATGCACATTTTTCTTTCCATGATGCTGAAGAACCACTTTTCGATAATTTTATGGATTCTTGAGGGACAGTCGCCTCGCTCAATGCGCCAATCATATGAAAGCGTCGCTGATTCGCGGCTGTCCAGGGTCGCCATCAGATGAGCGTCGGATAATAATTCGCGATAGACGGCCAATGATTGCCCACGTTTTCGCAGTACTCTGTCCGGATTAGGCATGTGGGAATTGATAATGCTGTATGCGCCGAGAGCGGACGTAAAGGTGTAGTGCTGTTTGCGATAGGCAAGCACCTGTGTTTCCGCGCTCTTTGATGCTAAATTATTCTTTTCACTCTGTCTTTTCATCGAATTAATAATTATCTCAATTAGTTACAATATTTTGATGATTTAGAAATCTGCATCTGTCCTCGTTTCCATGAAGCAATTCCCAGGATTGCTCCCGGAATGGAAAACAGGGTTGCGAATGCACCGATAATCAGAGGGATGGTTCCAAGGGCCGAGGCGTCCTTTCCATAGACGGCCTGCCACGAAAGAAGACACACCAGCACACAGACAAAGAAAAATGCCAGGCCGGAGGCGAATCCCCAGAAGGGTCGCCATGAATATTGCGGCCAATGCTCCGAAAGGCTTTCCGCGCGCATGGTTTCGTTGATTGCTTGTAGGGTGATGGTTTCTTGCTTGAGAATTTCGAGGTTGAAGTTATTCTCCGCGAGCATGATTTTCAGGCGCGCTTCAGGATCAGCGACGATGGCGTTCTGAATATCTTCCGCCTTGGCCTCGCTGCCCAATCCAAGGGCTTTGCCCAGGGTTCCGAGGGCCTTGACCGCTGCTCCGGCGGGAGCGCCGACAACCGATGCCGTTAAAATTGAACCGATTGTTGGGGCAATATCGACAATGCCGTCGCCGATTTTCTTGAGAATATTTTCGTCAGACATCCAGAACTCCTTAACAATGTGTTAAGTTTCTGGATATCGGCGTTCATTTTAAATGTCAAAAATTAGATTAAGGCAAAAAGCGACGATATTTTGTGCAGAGGATTTTTATCGATTATTTAGAAAAATTTTCCCCTTCTTTCATATGCTCCGATGTCTGGTTTGCCGACAATCGGCTTACCTCGAATGTTCGTGGATATGTCAAGGATTTAGTTTATTTCACATTAGTCGCCTGAAATCTTCCAGTAAGAGGCTGGACTTGCGACGCTCGAAAGACATGACCTTCCCGCCGCCGGCCATTAACATGATATAGGCAAGGGCCTGGCTCATGGTATCAATTTCATCCTTAAAGAAGGAATTTGGAAATGTCGTGCAATTATCTACAAAATCAACCACCCATGAATTCTCCGGATGTTTAGGATCTGTTGGATCCGGCAGCCAGGCCCGGCCACTCTCCTGCATCGGAGAGACGGCCTGCGCCCGAATAACTTTGTCCACATCTGGGATGATCCCCAGGACCGGCATCGTAGTTTCCTGACGCAACGCTTGTATCAGTGCTTTCCCGGAATCCTTATCTTCGATCAGCACAACATTGGGGTGGAATCTTGAATATTGCATTTCCGCCTGCCTGCGTAACTGCGGATATTCAACTTTATCGCGCCATTGCCCCAATAACACCGCTCCAACATCGGAAATCCCCCATGTCTGGCACACGGAATAGGCCGAGTCCCAGTTGGTCTTGGATGCCGTGTCCCACGACTGAAGAATAAAGGTGCATTTTGGCGCTACTCTGTAATATTTCCATTTTTCCCTTAAAAATATCGAACCTTCCTGTGGGGCCGGCCGCTGCTGAAACAGCGCGTTCCACATCTGCGCGGTCATGTTCGACTTAATGCGATTCAGGGCTTCTTCATTGTATCTCTGCGGACAGAGGGCTTCTCCTTCTTCCCGGCCAAGCGGGTCTTCTTCGCCATTGTAATTTTCGCCAATCGCCGGAATCCGGATCGGGAACCATCCATCGGATATTTTCTCGCGCAACAAATATCCGATCAGGTCGTTTTCCGACCATCGCGTGTTATGAACGATAAATCCGTTTGCTATAAAATTCTCATGTTTTCCATCCATTACAACGTCATAGACCGGCTTGCGGCCAACATTTGTAATGGATGTTATTTTTTCAGGGCGCGTCTGGAAAAACGTAGTGCGTTTCATGCAATTAAATATTGTTTTCAACTCATAACGTTGGTGCCTGTCTGTAACATCCGTGCGGTAGATAGTGCTTTCGATTGGTTGCTTGCTATTTGGCGGTTGGGTTGTTTGGCGGCAAATATAGATTTTCGACGGGCGCATTCCACATGTTAGCGCCAGCTCCCTGACATCTTCAACAAGTTCTCTGTTGGCGCAAGCATAGCTCCATGACGGGACATATCTTTTTGATTTTTTTGTTGCTTTTGATTTGCGTTGGCAACCGTCAGCTTCAAATAATCCGCGAAGGAATTCTCTTTTCCCATCAGGACGAAGTTTGAATATCCACGGAGCAAGTCGCTTGCCTTTCGCTCCGCCAATAACGCCGGCTCGATATTTCAACATTTTCCCCGCTCCATAACTGTCGAGCCGATAGTAACCAAATTTTGTTAATGTTGGTCGCCGACCAAAATACTTCTCAACAATAGAACAAATTTTCTCGTTGACTTCTTCATTGATACCCTTTGCTATACACACAGCAAAACTGTTTTTAGTGTTGCCATTTGGACCGCCTTTTCGATCAAATTCTGTTACCCATCCATCTCCTATCATCATTCCAAGAAGCCACAGGAAATCATTCTCCATGAATTTCCTGCTTCCAGGCACCCGGTAATGAGTTCCGCTTCTTGATGGCAGAGATTTTAACGTCAATACATAGTCGCCAACCTGAAGGTCTTTCAGTTGCTTCCATTCAGTAACCCAGTCTCTTTTATTCTGGCCGATCTTTTTTATGACCAGGAATGGATGCCTTGCGTTTGATTCAATGCTTTTACGAACTGTTTGAACTTGAAAAATATCATCCTCTCCCTGCGGGACAAGTTCTTTCATTTGTTCTCTGATCATTTTTTCGCCATCAAATGTCCAGAGTATTTCGCCTGATTTTAAATCTTCGATGTTTTTCCAACCTTCAGCGGACAGCACTCGCGAACCTTCTGCCAAGCAATGCAGAATCACAATCGTACCTTGGGGCTCAAGTCTGGTATAAAACGTCGAATCGAACCACTCATGGATGGATTTCAGGATGGTTGGGCTCTGGGCCTCCTGCCAGTTCTTGTGAGGGTCATCAATGATTCCAAGGTCGCACCCCTTTCCGGTGATCGGCCCGCCGACGCCCGCAGTGACCATGCCGCCGCCCTCGGTTGTCGCCCAGTTGTTCGACGCCGTAGCGTCATCGGCCAGAAACAATCCGACGCGTTCGCCTTTCTCCTTGATGATGTTCCTTGCGCGCCGCCCCCAGGTCGCGGCGAAGTTAGCTTCGTAAGTGCTTAATAATACTCTTTTATGCGGCCACATGCTCAAGAACCAGACCGGCAACCATTGGGAAATAAAGAACGAGTTGTGCGTAGGGATCATGGTTTCGCCGGCAAGATAGATGCCGCCTTCAACTTGGATGCAGCGACCCGGCTTTACTTGGTTTGGACTTACCTTCAATACATCCACAATGGCTCTCCGTCTATGGATGTATTGAATGTTTTTATTACTTTTTCGTTCCAGGGCAACTGGAAGAATATGGGGTAGGTTAAATCCTACTTGATAAACAGGTTGTTTTCCTTGCACGCCTGATGATGACAATACGGGTTCGGCTTTCATGATATAACAATAACCGCCCAGTGAATTTACCAATGTCTTGATTTGGTGCGTTATTTTTTCATTACAGGTGGAAATCCGGTATCTCCCACTTGGATCGCGATGACCGTCCGTATCGACCAGACCAGCCAGCATCTCCATGCGCTGCTGAAAAGAAGAGAAGAGGTATAAATCGGGAATGTGCTTATTATTCAGCACGTTGAGATCGCGCAATATTTTCTTGATTCCATCTCTGTAATAGCAATAATGAACCCCAGTATCCTTGTGTATCCATCGGCTTGATGTCCTGTATCCGAGAGATTCCAGTTTATCGGAAATCACAGCTACATCATCGGCTGCCCCGCAAAAATCAGGGGATGTTGATCTCCCATCTCCGAGCCAGACTCCAAAGAAATATGGATGCAGTGGCAGATTTTTCTCTGGAAAATCAATGGTAGTATTGGCGTCCACTTGAAATCTGTTTCGATGTCCGCGCTTTCCTCGTTCGCCCTCGCACGATAAGCTGTGCTCAAGTAAATATTTTGTTTCTATGATTTTTTCTTTTTGGGCATTGCGATCATAGACAACCCATTCATGGTTCTCATGACAGTGGATAGCCGTTCCGTCCGAAAACCCAACTTCATACTCGCCGATAGTTTCCGGCGAGACACCCTGCACTATTACTGGCTGCCCATTGCGACCAAATACATAGTCACCCGGGCGAAGGTCGCCGTGTTTGCGCCATCCATCGGGAGTTAAAATTGGAGTATCATGCGCCAATTGTTTTCCATGTCTAGGTGGAATACTGACCAATATTCTCCCGTTGCCCCGGGCGATGGCCGTTGTGATAATATTGCTCAACATGACGATGTACGGATACGGCTTCCATAATTTATCGGACATCACGGATGCAAAAGTATGCGGCAAATACCTCCATGTATCGGCCGGCAGTTGCTCAAGGAACCGATCATAACCCATCGATATTGTATCTTCCGGTCTCGATGTCACCTTCTTCTTCACTGTCGGCATCGCCTTCTTCTTCCCTTTCTCCCAAGTATAGACCATCTGGCGCAATGTTTTCGGCTTCCTCACTTTTTCGTCCAGGATCCTCTCCGTCTCCTCCGCATCGATCATCTTCTTGATCTTTCGTGCGCTTCTTTTTTCTAACATTTTCAATATGGATTCTTCTTGCGTTTCTGACGGCTTCTTCGTGGCTGTTGTCAGGCTCAATGAGCTCTGCCCCATCGCCGTTGTTGGATTTGACGCCATTCTGGACCTCGATCATTTTCTTTGTTATTTTCGCCATGTTCTTTTCAAACTCCACACGCTGCTTGTCATTTCCGACCAGCGCGATCTGCTTGTCATATAAACATTCGGCAAGGTGCTCGATAGATCGACGCTTGATCGGGTCCATTAAGATCGTGTTAATCTGCACTTGGGTGATCTTTGCCGGGCCCTCAACTTTGGATTCATGCAGTTCGAGTTCTTTCAGTATGTCAAATAATCTTTCGAGCGCAGGCTGCTTGTTGTGGAGCTTAATGGTTACGACCTTGCCAGTCTTGCCGGATGTTTCCTTGATTTCCAGGATCCCGGCTTTCTGGGCCTTGGTCAATTGCGATGAGGATTTCAATTTCATGCTGTCATGGGTCCAGGAAACGTAATCATCCATGTTCGTGAACGCCATTGCCTTGAATTCATCCACAATGTCATCCATCGAGAATCCGAGCCGGGACGCCACAGATTGTTTTAATAAGTTAATATATTCCTGCACATGGGGGAGATTAAAGACGCGCTCAAAGTCATGCTCCATGAGTTTAGTCTGCGCGCCGCCTTTATGTTGCGGCGTGTAATATCCTCCTTCCTTGAGGGCGAGCTCCTTGCTGAAAGTTCGCACATACACCTCGCAAAACACTTTCTGTTTTTCTGTTAATTTGGCCAGCGCAAGCCTTTCTCGTCGATACAAGTCTAATTGCGCCAGGGTCAGGGGAGATTGTTGCGGCATATTGTTCCTCCTTTGTCGGTAACGGCAATTTGCTTGACATCCACAATAATGTCAAGTACATTGCCTTTAACAACGCGCCTCTCCTTGATTGTTGCTTGCCACTCCAAAGTAAAAAGCCCGGATAATCGTTCCGGGCTTTTTGCGCTCTTGGTAATCCACACCGATATAGTTCGTTATGTTATTTTCGTTTGATCGTCCCAGATATAAAAAATCAATAAATCATTTATCACTGTTTTATTTTAAATTTTAAATTTTTTAAATAAACACGTACTTTATTCATTAATAGGTGATTGAATGATCAAAAAACAGAGATTTTGGAGAAATTTTTGGAAATTTATTCATGACCCTAAAATCGGGCTTCCGGTTGTGAATAAAGGTGAAATGAACAATATTAAATACTTATGGTTCAAAGAGCCGATTATTTATTCACCATAATCGCCATAATCGCGAAAAAAAAATATCGCGATTAAGTTATTAGATCAAGGGGTTAGGCCCGAAAAAAGGGCCAAAAAAGGGGGTTTTCTATATAAGGAAAATATTTTTACCTAAAAGTTAAATACAATTTATTTTTAGGTAAAAAAATATTGAATTATGTGATTATCACGATTAAGTTAAGGAATACACACACTTATGATGATTAAGATCATGATTATGACGATTATGATGAATAAACTACACACAACCTATTCAGGGAGCCAGCATTTTTATAGGATGGTAGGGAAAAATAATAAGTTTACTAAAAATATCTTCCTTATATAGGGTGTGTTTTTATGTGGTCTTATCACCCTATAATTCGCATATATATAAAGATTAATAAAAACAAATAATTAAAGAGCTATCGAAAAAAGAGATATGGACGCCTCTAAACACACAGAAAATTCATTAATAGGTGATGAGGTATAATTCGGAAAATATTGTCCTGAATAATAGGGGATTATGTGGATTATGGAGAATAAAAAGCGCATTGGCTGAAAAAATGGTGCGTTTTACAAGTGGCCTTACCCCCCTCCATCAATATCCTGTGAGAATTAACCCCCACCGGGTCAGGCCCCCGTTCTGTAGGTTTATGCAATTCGATACTTGGCTCTTTGGGTTGCGGGCATGGCCCGCTCCGGTCGCTCGCGCCGATACACGGCTGGCTCGCTCCCTGCGCTTGGCCTCGCTGCCGCTCGGCGCTCGTTGAATATAATTATGAGCTCTGGGCATGGAATTCAATGATTCTAGCGCAATGAGCCCGC
>ENA-UPTA01002725-UPTA01002725.1-activated-sludge-metagenome-genome-assembly--contig:-NODE-2725-length-17948-cov-6.473090_pt1 | contig 17948 bp, 15 predicted proteins | sample MGYA00238184_ERZ773361 | MGnify/ENA primary metagenome ERZ773361 (study PRJEB29100, sample SAMN05720205) | activated sludge metagenome | isolation source: anaerobic digester from wastewater...
CTCGCCGTCTTTCTCAATGGTGTAGTTGTAATTTACCTGGACCACAGTTTTTTTCGGTTCGTCAAGAAGGTGAAAACCCCGTTCCCGTGTGATTCTGGTCCCTTCAAATAGTGAGGTCGAAACTTTCGCCAGCTCCTTTTCTTTTATCTGTTGAACCGGCAGTGCGTTCCAGATTTCAAAGAGTCCCGATCCGTCGTTCTTCAGTGCACGCCAGGTGTTCCACAGGACTTTATCGACATCATCATCATCAATGAGATAATTGAATGTTCCGAAAAGACATGTTGTGAGATCGAATTCATCAAAAAAATCAATCTCGGTCATGTTTTTATGGAGATACGTTGCCGCGTCAGGAAACCTGAGACGGGCGATCCTGAGCATTGATTCGCTGCTGTCAATGCCGAAACAACGGTATCCTTCACGGTCCATCAGGTTGATGTGTTCACCGGTTCCACATCCGATATCAAGGACAACAGGGTTCACACGGTTTCCAATGATAGAACGGATTAGGACAATATCGTCACGTATATTTCTGTGGTTGTTTTCAATTGAAAAATAGTATTCCGCCAGCTCTTTGTATAGTTTCATTGCTGTTGAGTGTAATGCCGGGCCCCGATTTATAATGTAAGCCAGGGAAATTTTTCTTTTTGGAGAGAAAAAACCTTTGATTCTATGTCGTGCGTTTTTTCACATTTCATGAGTTCATCAACAAGTTCCCTGCATTCCTGCCCGGTGACAGATCGTATAATTCTTTTAACCTGATTCATATATGCCGAACTCATGGAAAATTCCCTGAAGCCGAGGCCGATAAGCACCATGGTATATTTTGGCTCACCTGCCATCTCACCGCAAATGGAAAGTGGAATGGAAAGCCGGTTGGAAGTGTCAACAAGCTGTTTCAATAGTCGCAGCACAGAAAGGTTCAGGGGATTATAGAGATATGCAATTTTTTCGCTTATTCTGTCGACAGCAAGCGTATATTGTACGAGGTCATTTGTCCCCACAGAAAAGAAATCGGCGTATTTTGCTAAAATATCCGCATTTATCAAAGCGGATGGTACTTCAATCATTATTCCGATTTTAATATTTTCATCATAAGGAATGCCTTTTTTCTTGAGATCATTCATGCATTCGTAGGTGATGCTTTTAGATTTTATGAGTTCCTCGACGGTTGTTATCATGGGGAACATTATTTTTACATTACCGTAATGGCTTGCACGGAGAATTGCTCTGATCTGGGTCCTCAAAAGGTCTTCATTCTGGAGGCTGAAGCGGATTGCCCGGCATCCGAGAAAAGGATTTCGTTCCTTGTAGTCATTGGTATATGCATAAATTTTGTCTCCACCGACATCAAGGGTGCGTATTACCGTGGGGAAGGGGTTGAAGTATTCCGCTACTGCCCGGTATCCCCTGAATTGCATCTCCTCATCGGGAAGGGACTTATCCAGAAATAAAAATTCTGAACGGAAAAGGCCGATGCCCTGGGCACCGTGGTCCTTAATTATCTGCATTTCTTCCGGAATCTCGATGTTACCATAGATAAATATTTCATTTTCATCAAGTGTCTTTGATGGAAGGTGGGTGAGCTCCGCGAGTTCAGCGTCAAGACGTTTTAAGTCCTCACGGTATTTGGTGTATTCCTTAATTTCAGCTTCAGATGGATCAATGATTACTTTCCCATGGAGTGCATCAACAATGACGATGTCACCGTCACGGACTTTAGAGGTTATATCAAGTGATCCCACAATGGCGGGAATTTCAAGGGCTCGCGCCATGATGGCAGTATGCGATGTGCGTCCACCCTTGTCTGTAACAAAGGCGAGGATAAAGTCCTTATTCAACATGGCAGTATCAGAGGGTGAAAGATCCTTGGAAAACAGGATTACCTCTTCTTTGAGATCATTGGGTGATATCGTTTTTCTGCTCTGGAGGTTATTGATCAAACGTTTGTTGATGTCAGACAGATCAATTATCCGTTCGCGGATATAATCGTCCTTTATGGTATTAAGGCTCTGCACAAGTTCGAGAGTGAGGTCGTTTATTATCCATTCAACATTTCGTTTTTCTGAAGAAATCTTATCTATTGTTTTTTCGATGATGAGTGGGTCTTCGAGAACCATCAGGTGACTTGTAAATATATCAGCCATTTCGCTGGAAAGACTGCTGGCAATCTGTTCCTGTATGGAAGTTATTTCCTCTTTCGTCTTTTTAATAGAATTTCTAAAACGTTCTATCTCACTTACGACATCTTCATCTTTAATGGTATATTTGGGAATAATTATTTCCGTAGTTTTATATAAATAGGCTTTGCCTATTCTTATACCGGGTGATGCTATTATTCCTCTGCATTCTGTTGACATGGTTGGCACTCAGCAAAAAGTATTTAATAGTATAAAGAAATGTGATTATATTTGATTTATGTCAAGCGGAATAACGAATATTTTTGGATGACGTCAGAGGGGCGAAGGAAAACAGGTTGTGATGATTTCAGGAAGTATAATATTGTAAAAACAGTGTGCAATATGTCTACATTTTAGTATTTTATTATTGAAATTATTAAGGGAAAGTAATACAGAGATGTGTAGAAAAAGAGAAGTGGGCACGATGTTTCTGGTAATTGCACCATTTATATTGGTTTCGTCTTTTTGTGCAGCGGGAAAGGGGAATAATGTGGAACAATTAAGAGAGTTAATGGTGGCCCGTCAGATTGAAGCACGGGGGGTAACAGATAAAAATGTTCTCAATGCTATGAGGATTGTTGAGCGGCATAAGTTTGTACCGGAACATAGTCTTCATGCGGCATATGATGATCACCCGCTGCCGATCGGGTATAGCCAGACAATATCACAGCCTTATATCGTGGCGCTTATGACAGAATTGTGTAATCTTGACGGCACGGAAAAAGTTCTGGAGATAGGAACCGGTTCAGGATATCAGGCCGCAGTCCTTTCGCGGTGTGCGAAAAATGTGTATTCAATCGAGATTGTGGAACCACTTGGCAAACTCGCGAAACAGCGTTTAAAAACAATGGGGTATGATAATATCCAGGTGCGGATAGGTGACGGATACAATGGCTGGCCTGAGGAAGCTCCCTTTGATGTGATAATTTTAACCGCTGCACCTCCTTCTGTTCCCGAAGCTTTGATTGAGCAGTTGAAGGATGGCGGTATACTCGTTGCTCCCGTGGGAGAATTTTTTCAGGAACTGATTCGGATCGATAAAATAAATAATACAATCCATCGGAAAACTGTGACACATGTCCGGTTTGTTCCTATGGTTCATGGCAACAATTAGCCGGTTTACGGGAAAAATGCAGGAATATCAAGTCCCGTTATTTCATCAAAGCCGAGCATTATATTGGCATTCTGTATCGCATTACCCGACTGTCCTTTCATGAGATTGTCGATCGCAGAAGTGATAAAAAGCTTTCCTGTTCTCGAATCAACCATGGCCCTTACATCACAGCGGTTTGATCCGCGGACATTTGTGGTGTTGAGAGAAGACTCCCGCACAACAACAAAATGCGAATCACGGTAAAATTCCCTGTAGAGTGTTAAAACTTTTTCTGTATCATAACCGGGGGCGATGTCGCAGTACATTGTCGTGAGTATTCCTCTTGACATGGGAACAACCTGGGGTACGAAAAATATTTTTATATTGTCGTTGTGAAGTGAATTCAGCACATTTTCCACTTCCACAAGGTGCTGATGTTTGCCTTCACGGTATGTGTTCATGTTCTCGTATCGTTGCGGATAATAGTTTGCTTCTCCGGGGTTTTTCCCCGCGCCGGAAACGCCTGTTTTCCCGTCACAAATAATTGATCTGGTATCAATGATTTTATGGTGAACCGCAGGGAGGAGTCCGAGGATCATGGATATGGCAAAGCATCCGGGATTTCCTATAATCCGTGCATTACGGATTTTGTCACGATACAATTCCGGGAGTCCATACACTGCATTGCCTAACATTTCCTTCGCGAGATGTTCGGTTTCCATTCCTTTATTATTGGCATATACTGTATAATCTTCTGTCGAAGCAAATCGGAAATCACCGCTGAAATCTATAACGGGAATGTTCTTTTCATGAAAGTCGCGAATGAGTGTCATTCCCGCCCTGTCAGGAGTGGAAAAAAATACGATATCGACATCTGAATAGTTGATATTTTCATTGCTTTGCACTGTGATGTCGCAGTGGCCCTTCAGGTTTGGAAATACATGGCTGATCGGTTGTCCGATATTGGTCCTGTCAATTAATTGAGAAATCTCCATCCCGGGATGTTGAAGTATGATGGTGATAAGACCGAGACCGCCGAATCCGCATGCGCCGATTATTGTCGCTTTTTTCATGGTTGTAACCTCCGGGAATAACATGGATGTAGAAGTGTGAAACACAGTATTGAAAAGCCGTCAATTGAATTTTTTATCAGGACTCATAGAAAATAGCGTCATTATCTTTCGATGGATATCCGGACAAGAAGCAGAAGAAAAAATATATTTAACTTGAAAATATTTAAAAATTATTGTAGATTCACTTTCTCAGGATTTCTCAATAATTTGATTTATCGCGTGATTTTTTAGAATAAAGGGCGCTCCCTTCGTTGACATGAAGAAAACCTGATTTTATTAAAAGAGAATGATAAAGGAATTTGCGGTGAAGAAGTACTACGGGTATATTTTTATTTTTTTCCTGGGTATTTATTTTGTTTACTTTGGTCTCTCTTTTTGTGATGGATGTGGTCAGGGAGTTACGGAATTGGTGTGTGTGTCGGAAGCCTGTGCGGAATCCGGCAAAAGCGATGCGGTAAATTTTATTGAACTCCATACGTTGTATCTGAAATGGAGTTCTGGATTGTTCGGGAGCAGGAAATATTACCGGCAGAAAATATATGTGCATCTTATGGAATTGTTAGATAAACGTATTAAAACAGGGTATGATTACTATCTTGAATCCCCGGAAGCAGTGTATGATACAAGGCTGCGGTTTGTTTTTTATAATGGAAACTGGTTATTCATTGAAGGAAAAGTCAATAAAGACAGTATAAAAGCAATTACCGGTGATAATCCGGAAATGCTGCTTCACTGGTGGCGTACCCGCAGGCTTTTATCGGTTTCCGGGAAAATACGCAATTACAGGATCGATGACTGGGATCGCAAGATTCATGTGATTCTCGATGATCTGTCAGTCCATGAATTGCATCATCCTCCATCAGAGAAACAGAACAGGTGATTTTGGCCGGTATGAAGATACCGCTGAAAATCTGATACGTGACGTAAATCGGGAGAGTATTATGTGTGGTATTATTGGATATGTAGGTTTTAAGAACGCGGATGAAGTTCTTATCAATGGGCTGAAGCGGCTTGAATACAGGGGATATGATTCCGCTGGTATAGCGATGGTTGATGGTGATCTTTTTGTTGAAAAAAAGAAAGGGAAGGTTCAGGAGCTGGTGAACGCATTACGTTCGCGTGAAGGAAACGGGTATCATACCGGAATTGGGCATACGCGCTGGGCAACCCATGGCGCACCGTCAGATGAAAACGCTCATCCCCATGTTGACTGTAAAGGTGAAATAGCTGTTGTTCATAATGGTATCATTGAAAATTACAGGACGATTCGCAGCATGCTGCAGGAGCGGGGGCATGTTTTCACAAGTGAAACTGATACTGAGGTGATTGCTCACCTTATTGAATACTACTCCGGTGAGCATTCTTTTTTTGATGCAGTGCAGTTGACGTTAACCAGGCTGGAAGGCACATACGGCATTCTCGTTGTTTCAAAAAATGAGCCGGGGAGAATTATTGCTGCGCGTCACGGAAGCCCTTTGCTGCTCGGCATTGGGGATGGAGAAATTGTGCTGGCGTCTGACGCGAGCGCGATTGTCGAACATACGAGAAAAGTGGTATATCTGGAAGACAATGAAATCGTCGATGTGACGAAGAACAGCTATAAAACATATAACCTTGAAAGCAAAAAAATTGAGAAAATTGTTCATGATATTGACTGGGACATTGAGGCAATTGAAAAGCAGGGATTTCCCTTCTTTATGCTCAAGGAGATATATGAGCAGCCTGAAACGGTATGCAACGCCTTCAGGGGAAGGCTCCTCATGGAGGAAGGAACTACCCGTCTTGACGGCCTGCAGCTTTCAGACGAAGAAATAAAGGGAATTGAGCGGATAATATTTATTGCCTGCGGAACATCGTGGCATGCCGGCCTCATCGGGGAATATTTGATTGAGCAGTATGCGCGGATTCCGGTGGAAGTGGAATATGCTTCAGAATTCAGATACAGGCGCCCTATTCTGAAAAAAGGGGATATTGTTTTTGTCATCAGCCAGTCCGGCGAAACCGCAGATACACTTGCTGCGCTGAGGGAAGCGAAGGCCAGGGGAGTAAAGGTCCTGGGAATAACAAATGTTGTGGGAAGCACCATCGCCCGTGAAACCGATGGCGGAATTTATATTCATGCAGGTCCGGAAATCGGTGTCGCGTCAACGAAGGCATTTACATCCCAGATAACTGTTATGATTCTGCTGACGATTCTTCTGGCGCGGAAAAGAGACATGACCCGGGAGGAAGCGATTCCATTTCTTGAAAGCCTTCAGCGGATTCCGGAATACATCAGAAAAATAACCGAAGGGAGTGATACGATAAAGGAGATTGCCGAAATATATAAGGACGACCGAAATTTCCTCTATCTTGGAAGGGGAATTAATTTTCCTGTGGCTCTTGAGGGTGCGTTGAAATTAAAGGAGATATCTTATATCCATGCAGAGGGATATCCGGCGGCGGAGATGAAGCATGGACCGATTGCCCTCATTGATGAGAATATGCCGGTCGTATTTATCGCCCCGCTTCATGACATGTACAGTAAGATTGTCAGCAATATGGAGGAAGTAAAAGCAAGGCAGGGAAAAATTATAACCATAGCCTTTGAGGGAGATAGGGAAATTCAAAAGTATTCGGACCATGTTATTTATGTCCCTGAGGTTAATAATATGGTTTCGCCGTTGCTGACTGTAATACCACTGCAGCTTCTGGCATATTATATCGCAGTAATGCGGGGTTGCGATGTTGATACGCCCAGGAATCTTGCAAAAAGTGTAACTGTCGAATAGTAATTAAAATATTGCCCAAAATAATGGGGGGTGGGGACGCTTTTTTATTCAGGGTGCGATATATATTTATTGACATAAAACATTTGATTTTATAGGTTTTTTCTAAATTAAGAGTAGGGAAATGAAAGCATCCTGTGCGGGAACTGCTATTGATAATGCTGATATAATTCTAAAAACGGGAAGAGGTTACAATGATAGTAATTGAAGAGATAGATCATATCGGATTGACGGTGTCCAATCTTGAGAATTCAATTGAGTTTTATAAAGAATTGTTTGATTTTGAGCTGGTAGAGAAAATTACGAATGCCCGGCAGGCATTTATACGGGTCTCCGGTATATTGATTGGACTATATGAGGTTGAGGGATATAAGGCCACGGAAGGTACAAGAAATCATCTCAGTTTTTATATCGATGAAGAAGATTTTGATGATGCGGTTGAAGAAATTAAGTCCAGTGACATTCCAATAATTTCCGGGCCGGAAAATATCCGGAAAGGGCAGTCGGTCGTGTTCCTTGATCCCGATGGAAATCAGATAGAATTATGCTATCCAAGGATGAATATATAAATACTACTGAAGTATTCAGGGAAGCCAGGATTATTCCTGTGGCCGTTTTTTCAAATGCCCACAGGGCGGTCAGGACCGCAGCTTTATTGCGGTCCTATTCAATTAATGTCCTTGAAATAACGCTGCGAACCCGGGATGCATTTCAATGCATATCCGAAGTCCGGAAAAGCTTTCCGGACATGTGTGTCGGTGCAGGTAGTGTCCTCACCGTGGACGCATTGCGGGAGGCAGTGTCCTGCGGTGTGATGTTTGGAGTTGCCCCTTCCCTGGACATGCACGTTGTGAAGGAAGCAAAGGATGCAGGAATTCCATTTATTCCGGGAGTCGCTACACCGACTGAATTGTTGACAGCGCTGAATACGGGGAGTACGCTTATAAAAATATTTCCCGCGGTGGAGCTCGGGGGGGTGCCGTATATTAAAGCTATTACCGCTCCCTTTAAGATGATGGATTTTTCTCTTATACCTACCGGTGGTGTGGATGAAAAAAATTTTGCTTCCTTTATGGCTGCTGACCGTGTGATTGCCTGCGGCGCAAGCTACCCGGTTCAAAGTACCCTTGTTGATGCGGAAAAATTTGATGAACTTGAGAAAAGAATTGCCCACATTAAGGAAATTTGTGACTCTCTGCAGTAATTTTCAAAAACCTCAGTACATATTCTTCCGGGACCTGGTAGTTACACATCATCATGCTGACAAAAGATAAACTGATTCAATCATTTAACAGTCGCAATGCCTGTAATGCCCGGGAAGGAACGAACTGTTACCGCCTTTTTCATGGAGAAGGTGACGGGTATGATGGACTTACGATCGACATATACAATGAGTATGTTGTGGTTCAGTTTTTCAAAAAAGAGCTGTTCCGGGACCGTGACGAAATTACTGCACTGGTTGTTGAGAGTATCACGGAGAAATACAGGTCTGTGAAGGGGATTGTTTTTAAAGATCGAACGCAAATTGCGGGAGAAAATCCCCAGGATGCACGGAAGAGTATCCCGGTCTGGGGTAATGTACCTCCGGATAGTTATACTGTTTTCCAGAATAATATGGTCCTGGATGTTGATCTTCTGCATGGTCAGAGCACAGGGGTTTTTCTTGACATGAGAGAAATGCGGGACAGGATGCTGCCGTTTTATGATAGCTGCCGTTCGCTGCTGAACCTCTTTTCATATACCGGTGCTTTTTCAATTCATGCGTTGTTGCATGGCGTGTCAAGGGCAGTCAATATTGATTTGTCAAAAACAGTACTCAGAAGAGCCATGAATAATTATCAATTGAATAGTCTCGATTGTGACGGACGAGATTTTATCGCAGGGGATGTTGGTGATATGCTGAAGGTTCTGAGGAAAAAGGAACAGCGTTTTGACATGGCGGTATATGATCCTCCAACATTTTCAAGAAACGGTAAGAAAGTATTTAATGTGCGGCGTGATTACAGGAAGCACCTTGAGATGCTCTCTGAAATTATCAAGGGGGGATATGTTCTCACGTCAGTAAACGCAGCATCCATATCCCAAAAAGAATATCGGTCGTATCATCCGGATGGGTGGGTGCCGGTAATGTGGGGAAATGAATCAAAAGATTTTCCTTTTGTCGGGGAACCATACCTGAAAGTTGCAGTATGGAAAGTACCATGAATGATGCAATGAACGATGATTTTCTGATTTGATATACTGTTTTTTTTACAGCAGAATATGGAATAATATGCCGAACCTTGTAATGAGGCATTCTGTCAGTGCCAATGATACCGTGTCATGAAATGGAGCTGCTATGCTGTATATTGCAATAGCATTAATAATTATTGGTGTTGCAGTGATTTTTTTGTCTTTTTTCAGGAAAGAAGAAAATGGAAATCATGAAAGCACTATTGTAAGAAAAAGACCTCCTGAATATTCGGATGATGATATTGTTGGTTTAGCGGTACATGCTGAAATGGATGGATATGGCGAGTTCGCAGAACACCACTCTTCCCCGAATGAGGCAGATCCCGCAATTCAGACAAAATTTTCTGTTCCGGAGTCCGTTGATGATGCCTTGCATCTGGAAACTGCTCCGGTATATTCCGGCCCAATTGAGCGGGGTATTCAGGATGCTGTCAATGACCAGGTTCGTAACGGACATGATACCATACCCGCAGGGTCGGTAAAAGAGGGTATTGAAAAACAAAAATCCAAAAATACTGATATGATAAAGGACAGTGGGGACGAAACAGAGAAGGGTTTGCCTTACGATAACAATGTGTATGCTGTTCTATTTAATGATTATTCTGGTGACATTGAGTATGATGGAAGTGATAATACTATTGATCCCACTTTCGGCAAGTATTCCGCTCTGAAACGTGTGGGGAGAGGGACAATTGAAGTAATAAAAGATGGAATTAATTTTAAACTGTTAAAAAATCTTTACCGGTTTGATTTTCACCGTATTCATGATATACAGGGCAGTGAAAATTATGTAGCGGTATTATTAAAGGGCAGTGATATAATCCGGCTGTTTCTTGTTGAAAATGATGATTATTGTTTAAAAATTATTCGAGATTATAAGAATTTCTGTAGAAAATGATAGTATTTAAATGTGCTTGTTGGCATGATTGATTTCTTGTCCAATAAATTATGTAATAACTCCTCGAAGCGGGTGTGATGTGTTATGTATTACCGTTATAAGTCAAAGAAACGAAATAATAAAATATATAAAGTAATTTTAATCGTGATACTGGTTGTTTCTGCAGGGTATCTGGTGTATTCATTTCGATCATATTTGATGTTCTGGAAATATAATTACAGTACCCTTGATAAAAAGATAATGGCGCTCAACGCGGTACGGGGAGAGCAGAACCGCATTATGATGCTGCAGAACCTTCGGGACGTATGTGATAAATACAAAGAAGATAACCCTCTTTCACCTGATGCTTTTTTCTCTTCCGGCAAGGTTCACCTTATGATTGGAGAAACAAAATTGGCTGAATCATTTTCTGAAATGGTTATTCACGAAAAGGATAATACAGTCAGCAGTGAGGCGCGGGAAGAATTCCTGACTGCAATTAAGGATATCAGAAAAGGTATGGCGTTAATTAATGGGATTGATGAGGAAATGACATATTTTAGTCTGGCAAAAGCCGGCTATTATAGTGATTACTATGAACAGCCTTACATTTATGAACTGATCAAGATGATACGGAATACTGAAAAAATTCGAGATGTAGAGGATGTCCGGTTTTATTCATTAATCTATATATTAAATGGAAATGCCGACTATGGTGTTGGATTTCTGAAAAATCATAAAACAGCGGTGGCGGGACCAAAGGGTGCACTTTTTATGGCTGCCGCTGAAAAGCTTGGTAATAATTTCACAAATGCAATTCTTATTAATAAGGAAATAATTAAATCTTCTCCAGGGTCAGATGCTGGGAAAATAGCCCACTTGAATCTTGGAAAAATTTATTATCATAAGTCTCTTTATAACGAGTCATTGTATCATTTGTCGGAGGCGGCTAAACTGGATGAGAATGATTTTTCAATACAGCTGTGGATTGGAAAAAGTTTTTATAAAGCGGGAGACAGAAAAAAAGCGGAGTTGGTCTGGAAAACCATCCTTCAGAAAGACAAGGAAAATGTGGATGCGAAAAAGCTTCTTGGTGGAATATGATACACATATAATTTAATAATGTATATTTATTTATGATTTTTATAAATTGATTAATGATATATTGCTATTGATCGCTTTCGTGAAAGTATGGTGATTTTCAGAAAAAAATCAGTTTTTACATGATACAATTAAAATAATTTGATTATGACTTGACAAATAATAGACAAGAGGTAATTGAAAATCCGGTGCAAGTAAAATAATCATTTAACCGGAGTTGTAATTAACAAATTTGTAATGCCGGTTGATTTTGTCGTGAGTTGCCGCATATAAATATAAATATTGCTATTACCTTCTTTTGGGATACTCGTATAATTTATATTCGTCCGTATGATTGTTTGTTTGATTCATGAGTTATTCTTATGGTGTTTTGGTAGAAATTGATAAAGGAGACAATAAATGATATTTGATTCATTTTATGGGATGTTCTCAAATGATATGGGAATTGATCTTGGGACTGCGAATACTCTTGTCCATGTGAAGGGTCAGGGAATCGTTCTCAGCGAGCCTTCTGTTGTTGCTGTGCAGACCAGTACGGGAAAGGTTCTTGCCGTAGGACATGAAGCGAAACGGATGCTCGGACGGACCCCTGGTGATATAGTTGCAATACGTCCAATGAAAGATGGAGTAATCGCCGATTTCGAAACGACAGAAAAAATGATTCGATATTTTATAACGAAAGTACATAAAAGGAAAACCCTTGTGAGGCCCAGAATCGTTATTGGTGTACCTTCGGGGATTACTGAAGTTGAGAAACGTGCAGTGCGTGAATCGGCAGAACAGGCGGGAGCGCGTGATATTTTCCTGATCGAAGAGGCCCTTGCGGCTGCTATCGGAGCTAATATACCGATTCATGAACCTGCGGGTCACATGATTGTTGATATCGGCGGCGGAACCACGGAGATTGCTGTTATTTCTCTTGGTGGTCTTGTTATTGCAGATTCAGTGAGGATAGCAGGGGATGAATTTGATGAAGCAGTAATTAAGTATATGAGGACCCAGTACAATCTTGTGATCGGTGAGCGGATGGCTGAGGATGTTAAGTTTCGTATTGGAAATGCATTTCCCGAAAAGAAGATTGATACAATGGAATTGAAGGGACGTGATGCGATATCAGGATTGCCGAGAACCCTCGAAATTGATTCTTCTGAGATGAGAAAAGCCCAGAAAGAGCCCGTTGATCAGATAATTGACGCGATAAAAAGAATACTTGAAAAGACACCGCCTGAACTTGCGGCGGATATCGTGGAACGGGGAATTGTTATGACCGGTGGCGGTTCGCTTCTTAAAGGTCTGGACAAATTTATCAGTAAGGAAACTGGTGTACCGGTAATCAGGGCTGAAAATCCTCTTACCTGTGTGGTGCTTGGAGCGGGGAAATTTCTTGAGGAATTGAAATTCCTATATCGGGCAAATTTAAAGTAATTGTGAAATAACGGTGCGGGGTAAGCACCGTTAATAATTTCTTTATTCTCGATTGTTAAGGTAATCATGCCGGTATTAACAGCTCTCGCTTTAATCACAACCGCGAAGGACGCCGAATATATGTTATTAAGTCGAGGTTTAATTGGAACTCTTCATACGACATAAAACAATTGTAGCCTTTATCTGCTTTACGTTATTCTGTATAATTTCTCTTTCTGTTCAATCTTCATCGTTTACTATGTCTTTTGAGGGAACAGGAAGCCTGCTGATGATGCCTTTCCAGAAAGGGTATCATGGAGTTCAGCAGGGGCTTCATAAGTTTTGGGCGGGATTTACCGAATTAAGTGATGTGAGAAAAGAATTGCGGGAAACCAGGGAGAAGCTTCTCCATTACGAAGCAATTGCTGACCAGCTCAGCGAAATAAAAAATGAGAATGCAAGGCTCAGGAACCTCCTTAACCTGAGTGACCGCGTATCCTATGAATCGATCCCTGCAGTTATTATATCCAAAGACCCGGACAACTGGTTCAGGACAATTATCCTGAATCGCGGTGAAAGTGACGGTGTTAAAAAGAATATGCCTGTCGTGGCGTTTGTCGGTGACGATAAAGCTGTTGTGGGAAAGATTATTGAAGTTCGGGGAAGTGTCTCGCGGCTCCTGCCGATCATATCGCCCTCTATGAAAATTGGAGTTATGCTGCAGAATTCCCGATTTCCGGGACTTCTCAGAGGCCATTCTTCAAATTCCAATCTGTGCATAATGGACTATATCAGTAAATCTGTTCTTGTTAATTTTGGTGATGTTGTCATTACATCAGGTCAGGGGGGAGTTTTCCCGAGCGGCCTGCTCATCGGTAAAGTGATTAAATCCGAGGTTATGGAAGCCAGTGCGTATCAACGGGCACTGATAAGTCCAATTGTCGACTATAACAGGCTTGAAGAAGTGTTCATTATCAAAAAGGAACCTGACATCGAATTTATGAAACTGCTGGAAGATACTGGAGATAAAGATAGTTTATGATTGTATCATATTTATTTACTGCGGGACTTATTATTGTGTCGCTGATTATTCAGGGGCATTCCTCATTTGATGTGCTGCGCATTGCCGGTGTGAAGCCGGATCTTCTTTTTATTACCATCGTGTTTCTTTCGTATTCCTTCGGTTCCTTTTACGGAGAAATCACCGGGTTTATTGGCGGTCTTTTGCATGATTCAGTTTCAAATTCACCATTAGGCCTCCTCACATTTCCTAAAATGGCACTGGGGTTTATTGTTGGAATGTTCGGGCGTTCGATATTGAAAGAAAGTTTTGTCTCAGTATTCCTGCTGCTGTTCGGAGCATCACTGATAAAGGGTGTTCTTACTCTGTTTCTCTGTTATCTCTTTCACGAGGCTTCGGTTTCCCAGATAGCGAGTGTGATCATACCTGAGTCATTTTATAATGCATTCGTTGCACCGCCGCTATTTATGTTGTATGATAAAATTTACGAGAAGGAAATAGAAAGGGAGGGGAATTAGCACATGATGCCGACATCTTTGAAGAACAAGATGTTGGAAGCCTTTCGCTTTCGGATGTATTTCTTTCTCGGCGTTGTTTCATTTGTGTTTTCTGTTCTCATACTTCAGCTTCTTTATCTTCAGGTTATAAGCGGAAGTGAATATGCGCGGAAATCACGGATAAATATGGAAAACAACATTCCAATCCCCGCCGCGAGAGGTGAACTCTACGACAGGCATTTCCAGCTCGGAAAGGAAAATAAGGTTATTGTTTCCAATCGACCATCTTTTAATATTACTACGATTCCCGCAAACTTTACCAGCAAAGAAGCAATGCGTGAGACGATTACGCTTCTTGCACGGCTGCTGCGCACAGATCCGGAAATAATACTGAATGATATAAAAGGGCGTAATCCCTGGGAGCGTATTATGCTCCAGGAGGATGTGGGATTTGATAAAATTGTAAAGATCGCCACCCATCAGGATAAGTTTCCGAACATCGACTGGGAGGATGCAAATGTCCGTGTATACAATTACGGGAATATGTTTGCACATCTTGTGGGGTACATCGGAGTAATAAGCAAAGAGGAATATCAAAAACTGAAGACTGAAGGATACCGGCATTATCACCGCGTCGGGAAAAACGGTATCGAGAAGCAGTATGACCGTCTGCTGAGGGGACGGGACGGATATGTGCGGCGTATTGTTGATGTCCATAACAGGACCGAGGGAGAGGAGATAGGTCTTGAGCCGGTAGCGGGAAACAACCTGATTCTAACTGTGGATTATGAAGTCCAGAAAGTTGCATATGATGCAATGGCAAACATGATGGGAGCCGCCATCGCGTTTAAGCCGGCAACCGGTGAAATAATTGCCCTTGTAAGCAGGCCGGATTATAATCCCAATGAGATCATTGCCACCAGTAATTATGAAATAATTCAGCAATTGATGAATGACCAGAGCCGGCCGTTTTTAAACAGGGCAATACAGTCAAGGTTCCCCCCGGCATCAACATTCAAACTTCTCACCGCAATTGCGGGACTTGAGGAGGAGCGCTGGATTCCCGGCACTACACTTTTTTGTTCCGGACGTTTTACGCTTCGAGGTTTTACGGATACTGATTTTTATGATTACCGGGCTCATGGCTCCCTTAACCTTTATGGGGCTATTGCTCAATCCTGTTGTGTATATTTCTATCAGGTGGGATTGCGGACGGGGCCAACGGTTTTATTGCGGTACGCAAACTATTTCGGCTTTGACGGTCTGACTGAGGTTGATCTTCCGGGGGAAGTACCGGGGTTTCTCCCTTCGCAACGGTGGAAGCTTCGGGTTTTCGGTCAGTCTTGGTATGATGGTGATACTGTTAATCTTTCAATAGGACAGGGTTTTATCAGTGTAACTCCTATCGGATTGGGGAATCTTGTTGCCGGGATTGTGAACAACGGTGTGATTTATAAACCATATGTTGTGCGGGAGGTTCGCTCACCTGACAACAGAACTGTTCTTCAGCGGTTTGTTCCACAGCGGCAGAGGGAAGTGCCGATATCTGCCGCAACACTTGCAATAGTCCGGGAAGGAATGAGAATGGCAGTTACTGGGGGAACATGCCAGCGGCTGAACCATCTCTCGGTTCCGATTGCAGGTAAGACAGGTACTGCGCAGACACGGTCGAGACGGGACGCAAACGCATCGCAGCATGGCTGGTTTATCGGATATGCTCCTTTTGACGGTCCCGTTGAAAATGCAGTTGCTGTTGTGGTATTTACTGAATTCAGCGGCGGCGGTGCTGCCGGTGCGGTACCGATTGCCGAGAAAATATTTGCAAAATTAATATCACTGGGTTATTTTTAATGCTTGGGAAAAACACTCTTTATAAAATAGATTTTCTCCTCGTGGCATCGGTTATTCTGGTGGTATTTCTCGGGGTATTAACTATTTACAGTGCCGGGTTTGATCCTGTGGATAAAGTGAATAGCGGTCTTTACAAGAGACAGCTTGTATGGTTTATTGTCGGCTTTGTCTTGATGATGGTATTCACGTTCGTAAATTATAAATATCTCGGTGATTATTCACTGTACATCTATGGATTTTTCCTGGTGCTTCTTATAATAACCACGGTGTTTGGTTCACCCATACGGAATACGCGGGCATGGATAAGTTTCGGTTTTTTTTCCATACAGCCATCGGAATTTATGAAGCTGTCTGTTGTGCTGATATTGGGAAAATATATTGAATTCAGGGAGCGGGACATCCGGAATCTGAGGGAATTATTTATTCCATCGATTCTGACAATGGTTCCGATGATTATCGTTTTTTTACAGCCGGATTTTGGTACTGCAGTTCTATTCATTCCGATTCTATTCGCCATGCTGTTCGTGGGAGGTGCTGATGTGACGCATCTTCTGTCAATAATCGGTATTGCCAGTATCGCAACTGTCGTTCCAATGGTGCTGACTTACAGGGAATGGATCGGAGCCAGCGGTTCAAATTTTCTTATGGATTTTTTCAAAGACACTGATTTACTGATAATCGTGTCAGGAATACTTGTTCTCGCGGCATTGATAACATTCATACTGAACTTCTTTATTCCCAATAAAATATTTCGAAAAATATATATACCTGCAACAGTGCTTTCGTTCGGTCTGTTTTTTTCAATTATTCTCCAGAAATATCTAAAAGTGTACCAGAAGCGCAGAATTCTTGTCTTTTTAAATCCAGATCTTGACCCCCATGGTTCGGGATATAATGTAATTCAATCAAAAATTGCGGTAGGCTCCGGGCAGTTTTTCGGAAAAGGTTTTTTAAACGGAAGTCAGTCTCAGTTGGGTTTTCTTCCGGAAAAAACATCAGACTTTGTGTTTTCTGTATTCGCGGAGGAATGGGGATTTTTTGGATCTTTAATTTTACTTGCTCTCATGGGGGTTATAGTTTTCAGGGGTATTCAGATCGCCTTTGAATCGAAGGATAAATTTGGCGCCCTTCTGGCGAGCGGTATTGTCGCGATTTTATTTTTTCATATTTTGATTAATGTGGGCATGGTGCTGGGTATAATGCCGGTAACAGGATTGCCGCTCCCCATGATGTCATATGGCGGTTCCAATCTTGTAATGTCCATGATCGCAATTGGAATACTAATAAATATTAGAATGAGAAAATTCGTTTACTAGCAATATGAAAATGAAATGGAAAAGATAAAAAACTTTTATTGCATTTTCATTTAGTTCCTGTATAGTAGTTCCAGTATGATGATTGGTTTCAGGTTTGTCAGCAATAACGGGAAAATATTGCAGTATAACGTAATTGATGTATGTTCGGTGATTTACACTGCAGATTGAAAGGTTAACGTCCTGTTTTCCCGGTAAGCTATTCCCTGATCAAATATAACGAGTGATTGTTTTTTTGTAAGAGTTAATGCAGTCATGGCTTTAAAAAATTATTATAAATAAAATGGTTATTATTGTTTACATTAAATTACATATATTGTATAATAAACTCTCACATCGGTCAGTTCCGGGCGTATGGCTGGCTTGATAGAGTTATTATATAATTAAATAAAATATGATTATAATAGTTTTTTTACTGTTACTGGTATTTTCGTTCAGCATTCATATCTATTTTCTTATACAATATGTATTAATTAAGTCAAATAGATATCTTAAGCTGTTTATCAATACCGCAGTGAGCAATATTGTTACTGCCGGTGCA
>ENA-UPTA01002728-UPTA01002728.1-activated-sludge-metagenome-genome-assembly--contig:-NODE-2728-length-17937-cov-5.852254_pt1 | contig 17937 bp, 15 predicted proteins | sample MGYA00238184_ERZ773361 | MGnify/ENA primary metagenome ERZ773361 (study PRJEB29100, sample SAMN05720205) | activated sludge metagenome | isolation source: anaerobic digester from wastewater...
GGGGTTGCAGTTGACCATGATGGACTCGACGCCCTCCTCCCGCAGGGCGAAGGAGGCGTGCACGCAGCAGTAATCGAACTCGATCCCCTGCCCGATCCGGTTGGGCCCGCCGCCGAGGACCATCACCTTGCGGTTCGACGTCGTCGTGACCCTGTCGGGCGCGTTGTAGGTGGAGTAGTAGTAGGCCGCGTTCTCGACGCCCGAGACCGGCACGGCGTCCCAGCACTCGACCGCCCCCAGGGCGATCCGCCGCTTGCGGATCCGCTCCTCGGGAACACCCAGGATCTGCGCCAGGTAGCGATCGGCGAACCCGTCCTTCTTGGCCTGGACGAGCAGCTCGTCCGGCAGCTCCCCGCCTTTCCATTTCAGTATCTTTTCCTCGAGTTCAACGAGTTCCTTCATCTGTTCGATGAACCAGTGTTTGATGTGCGTCCTGCGCGAGAGGTCGTCAACGGCGGCCCCCTTCCGCAGGGCCTCGTACATGATGAACTGGCGGTCGCTGGAAGGCTCGACGAGAAGATCCATCAGCTCCTCGAGCGTGCGGCGGTTGTAGTCCTTCGCGAACCCGAGGCCGTAACGGCCTTTCTCGAGGGACCGGATGGACTTCTGGAAGGCCTCCTTGTAGTTCTTCCCGATGCTCATCACCTCGCCGACGGCGCGCATCTGCGTGCCGAGCTTGTCCTCGGCGCCGGGGAACTTTTCGAAATCCCACCGGGCGAATTTCACGACGACATAATCGCCCCAGGGGGTGTACTTCTCGAGGGTCCCTTCCCGCCAGTACGGGATCTCGTCGAGGGTGAGGCCGCCGGCCAGCATGGCCGAGATCAGGGCGATGGGGAACCCCGTCGCCTTGGAGGCCAGGGCCGAGGACCGAGACGTCCGCGGGTTGATCTCGATGACCACGACGCGGCCCGTCTTCGGGTCGTGGGCGAACTGGACATTGGTGCCCCCGATCACCTGGATGGCCTCGACGATGTCGTAGGAGTACTTCTGGAGCTTCCGCTGCAGCTCTTCGCTGATGGTCAGCATGGGGGCCGTGCAGTAGGAGTCGCCCGTGTGGACCCCCATGGCGTCGACGTTTTCGATGAAGCAGACGGTGATCATCTGGTTCTTCGCGTCCCGGACCACCTCCAGCTCCAGCTCCTCCCACCCCAGGACGGACTCCTCGACGAGGATCTGGCCCACGAGACTCGCGGCAAGCCCCCGCGCCGCGACGACACGCAGCTCCTCGGGGTTGTACACGTGGCCGCCGCCCGTGCCGCCCATCGTGTAGGCCGGCCGGATGACGACGGGGTAGCCCAGCGTTGCGGCGATGGCCTCGGCCTCCTCGACGGTGTAGGCGATTTCGCTCTTGGGCATCTCGATGCCGAGCCGGTTCATCGTCTCCTTGAAGGCCATGCGGTCCTCGCCGCGCTCGATGGCGTCGACCTGGACGCCGATGACCTTCACGCCGTATTTTTGCAGGATCCCCTTCTTGTGGAGCTCCGAGGTCAGGTTGAGGCCCGTCTGCCCGCCGAGATTCGGCAGGATGGCGTCGGGGCGCTCGTTTTCGATGATCTCGACCATGCTCTGGAAATTGAGCGGCTCGATGTAGGTGATGTCGGCCATCCCGGGGTCCGTCATGATCGTGGCCGGGTTCGAGTTCACGAGCACGATTTCGTAACCGAGCTTTCTCAGGGCCTTGCAGGCTTGCGTGCCGGAATAGTCGAACTCGCAGGCCTGGCCGATGACGATGGGTCCCGACCCGATAATCATCACCTTCTTGATGTCGCTTCGCTTCGGCATGGTGGCATCCCCTCGCAGGTAGAAGTGAAACGGCAGCCGCTGCTGCCGTAAGTTCGCTTGAAAACTGTGCATTCAGGCGCAGGCACTATAGGCGAGACGCCCGGGTTCGTCAAGGCAAAACTCACCGCGGCCCCATCGGGCCGGGAAAGAAAGAGAAAGGGTGCAGTTACGAATCGGTGCCGCGGCTTCAGCACCCGATACAGAGGTAGGGTCTGAGCTTTTCGAGGCGTCTTTCCTTGATGCCCCTGACCTGCAGCAGATCGTCCAGCCTTCGGAACGTCCCGGCAAGCCCGCGCCGCTCGACGATCCGCTCGGCCGTCGCCTCCCCGATCCCGGGGACGAGGACCAGCTCCTCCCGGCTCGAGCGGTTGAGGTCGATGGGAATGCCGAGGGCAAGCCGCTTCGCGGCGGCCATGGGCCTGACCTCGACGGACGGTGCCCCCCGGAGGATGCGCACCGTGACGGCGCTCTTCAATGACGATGCCGTGTCCGGAGACGGCATCGTCGCTCCCCGGCCGGCTTCGGCCAATTCGAGCAGTCCCGGCAGGGTGGTTCCTTTCGGCACGAAGTAGACGCCGTTTCGGCCCGTGTCGCCCGAGACCTCCACCGCCACGGTCCCGGGTCCGCCCGCGGCGTGCGGGATCGCAGGGGGGGGCGAACCGGTCAGGATCCCCCCGGGGACATTGCAGAGCAAGGCGAGGGCCGCGAGGGCCAACAGGGCGGTGCTGCCGAGGGCGGGGTCCCTGCCGATCTTCATGCGCACGATCCCCCGGAAAAACCGCGCCGATTGCGGATCGGGGCCCGGGCCCCGCACGCCGACCGGCGCAAGAGGAGCCCTATTTGCGGTCGAGCCCGAAGGTCTCGTGGAGGACCATCACGGCCAGTTCCGTGTACTTCGCCTCGATCACGCAGGAGATCTTGATCTCGGAGGTGCTGATCATGAGGATGTTGATCCCCTCCTTGGCGAGGGCCGCGAACATCCGCGAGGCGACCCCGGCATGGCTTCGCATGCCGACCCCGACGATGGAGACCTTGGAGATGTTCTGGTCGTACTGGACACCCTGGGCCCCGATCTCCTGGGCCACGGGACCGATGAGCCGCTCGACCTCCTTCATGTCCTTCCTGGAGACGGTGAAGGAGAGGTCGGTGAAGCCGTCGATGCTGGCATTCTGGATGATCATGTCGACGGGGATGTTCCGGTCCGACAGCGTCGTGAAGAGTCGGGCTGCAATCCCGGGGCGGTCCGGGACATGGACGACGGTGACCTTGGCCTGATCCCTGTCATAGGTGACTCCCGACACAACGACTGCTTCCATTTCCTCATCCTCCTTGGTGACCAGAGTGCCTTCGTCCTCCGTGAACGACGACTTCACGTACACGGGCACGTCGTATTTCTTCGCCAGCTCGACCGAACGGGGATGCAGCACCTTGGCCCCCGCGCTCGCCATCTCGAGCATCTCGTCGTAGGACACCCGGTCGAGCTTGCGGGCCGCCGGGCACAGGTTCGGGTCCGTGGTGTAGACCCCGTCGACATCGGTGTAGATCTCGCAGACATCCGCTTTCAGCGCGGCCGCCAGCGCCACGGCGCTCGTGTCGGAGCCCCCTCGCCCCAGGGTCGTGATGTGGTTCTCCGAGTCGACCCCCTGGAAGCCGGCCACGACGATGACGTGGCCTTTCTTGAGTTCCTTCTCGATCTCGCGGGTGTCGATCTTGACGATCCGGGCCTTCGTGTGGGCCCGGTCGGTGTGGATCTTGACCTGGTGGGCCAGGAAGGATCGGGCCTTGTGCCCCATCCGGTTGAGGGTGAGCGCGAGCAGCGTCACCGTGACCTGTTCGCCCGTGGCGATCAGGGCGTCGTATTCCCGGTCGTCGGGCCGGTTCTCCGAGGCCTGGTTCGCCAGCCCGATGAGGCGGTCGGTCTCTCCCGCCATGGCCGAAAGGACGACGACGAGGCTGTTGCCCCTTTCCTTGGCGCGCACGACCCGCTCGGCCACGTTCCGGATCTTCTCCAGGTTGGCGACGGACGTCCCGCCGTATTTCTGTACGATCAGCGCCATGCGATTCCTCCGGATTTCAGACGGTCCTCCAATTTTCCCAGTGTCTCCGGGGGGCCCTCGATGATGAGCTCCCGGGTGTTCTCGTCGATGTAGGTCATGCGGACGACGATCGTCGTCTGCGGCAGCAGATCCAGGATCTTCTCGGCCCACTCGATGACCACGACCCCCCCGCCGTAGAAGTACTCCTCGTAGCCCATGTCCTCCAGGTCCGCGGGGCCCGACAGCCTGTAGACGTCCAGGTGGATCAGGGGGAGCCTCCCGGGGTACTCGTTGACCAGGGTGAAGGTGGGGCTCACGACGGGCACGTTCTCGGCCACGCCGAGCCCTTTCGCGATGCCCTGGGTGAGACTGGTCTTCCCGGAGCCGAGCTCCCCGATGAGCGCCACGATGTCCCCCCCGCCGAGGAAGGACCCGATCCGGCGGCCGATCTCGACGGTCTGCTCCCGACTATCAGAAATCAGTCTCAAAATCAATTCCTCTCTGGCGGCCTGCCGGCGGCCTCAGGTTTCGAAGACGACGACCGCCACGGCGCAGGAACCCGTGTGGGAGACGCTGACGTGAACCCTTCGGACGCCTCTGGCGTCCAGACGGGCCCGGATCCCCTCCGAGAACTCCAGCCGCGGCTTCCCGGATCGGTCGTTGAGCAGCTCGACCTCGTTCCACCGGAAGCCCCGGGACGACCCCATGCACTTGACGAAGGCCTCCTTCGCCGCGAAGCGGGCCGCAAAGCGAAGCGCCGCGTCCCGGTGACGTCTGCAGTACTGCGCTTCCCGCGGGGAGAAGGTTCGTTCGACAAACTTCTCCCCCCATCGTTCGAGGGCTTTGCGGATCCGCTCCGCGTCGGCGATGTCCACCCCGACGGCGTCGATCATCGGCTCCCCCTGACGGCGTCGGCCATGGCGGCCACCCGCCGCATGATGCCCACGTCGTGGACCCGGACGATGTCCGCCCCGTTGAGGATGGCCGCCGTGACGGCCGCGGCGGTCCCCTCGACGCGATCCTGCGGCCTTTCGACCCCGGTGATTTTTCCCGTGAAGTGCTTGCGGGAGACCCCGACGCAGATCGGTCGGCCCAGGGCCCGGAACTCCCCGAGATGACGAAGCAGGCGGAGGTTGTCGTCCACGCTCTTGCCGAACCCGATCCCGGGGTCGACGACGATCCGCTCCCGGTCCACGCCGGCGGCCGCCGCCTTCTGGATCCGCTCGTCCAGGAAACGGATAATCTCGCCGAGCAGCGAGCGATAGCGCAGATCCCCTTTCTGCATCGTCCTCGGCGTCCCCCGCATGTGCATGAGAATGACCGGGACGCCCGCCGCGGCGGCCACCCGGGCCATCTGGCGGTCGCCCCGGAGAGCCGTGATGTCGTTGATCATCTCGGCCCCGGCCTCGACGGCCTGCCGGGCGACCTCGGCCTTGGCCGTGTCGACCGAGACGGCAACGTCCGTTTCCCCGGCGATCAGTCGGATCAGGGGGATGACCCGGCGGAGCTCTTCCTGCAGGGGCACCGGCCTGGCGCCGGGCCGCGAGGACTCCCCGCCGACATCCAGGATGTCGGCCCCCTCGCCGATCAGGCGCAGGGCCTGCCGAAGCCCCTGCTGCGCGTCGGCGATCGCCCCGCCGTCGGAGAAGGAGTCCGGCGTCATGTTGATCACCCCCATGACGAGGGTCCGGCCGCCCAGCCGGATCTCGCGCCGGGGCGTCTTGAGCGAGAATTCCCGCCGCGCGGCGTGGTCGAGCAGCTCCCGGAGGTCCGACGAGACGTCCTTGAGCCCGAAGGGCTGGAGGCTGAGCTTTTCAGCGAACCGGAGCAGCTGCTTGACGGTGCCCATGACGACCACGTCCGTCTTCTTGACGCTGCAGTCGACCGAGCCGCGGGAAACGGCCGCGTCGCCGCCCTGCGAGAGCATCTCCTGCTTGATGATGTTGGCCACCTTCGGCGTGAGGCCCTCGATGAGCACGTTGCAGTGGCGCATCTTGGGGGCCATGGAGGCGATCCCGTAGGGCTCGACGCCGATTCCCCTCAGGAGATCCTCGGCCTCCGACCCGGACGGGACGTGCAGAAGGCGGATCCGGTTCTTCACGTGCCTCCTTAAAAAAAGTGCGTTTCCGAAGAAACGCACCCGGTGTCGCCGGCCTCCGGACGATCCCCGCGCGGCCCGAAGCGCTCGGTCCGCTTCCGCCCGGTCAGTGGGCGGGTTCCGGCACGGCCGCCGCTTCCTGCCCCGAAAGGCCGCGGCCGCTGATGATGGCGTCGAGGTCCTCGGCGTTCAGCACCTCCCTCTTGATCAGCTCCTCGGCGAGGGTGTGCAGGATCTGCAGATTTTCGGACAGGGCCTTTTTCGCCGTCGCATAGCCGTCCGACACGATGCGGGCGATCTCCGCATCGATCTTCCGGGCGGTCTCCTCGCTGTAGTCCTTGTGCATGGCCAGCTCGCGGCCCAGGAAGATCTGCTCCTCCTTCTTGCCGAAGCTCATGGGCCCCATGGGGCTCATGCCCCAGTCGCAGACCATGTGCCTCGCCAGGTCGGTGGCCCTCTCGATGTCGTTGCCGGCCCCCGTGGTGAAGTCGTCCAGGACGAGTTCCTCGGCCGCGCGGCCCCCCAGCAGGATGGCGATGCTGTTGAGCAGGTAACGCCTCGGGTAGGTGTGCTTCTCGTCCATGGGGAGCTGCTGCGTGAGGCCCAGCGCGCGGCCTCTGGGGATGATCGTGATCTTGTGGATCGGGTCGGTCCCGGGCAGCATCTTGGCCACCAGGGCGTGCCCCGCCTCGTGGTAGGCCGTGATCCGCTTCTCCTTTTCGCTGATGACCATGCTCTTGCGCTCGGCCCCCATCATGACCTTGTCCTTGGCGTACTCGAAGTCCATCATGGAGACCTTTTCCTTGCCGTTCCGCGCCGCGTGGAGGGCCGCCTCGTTGACGAGGTTTTCGATGTCGGCCCCCGAGAACCCCGGGGTTCCCCTCGCGATGACCGCACCCTGAACGTCCTCGGCGATGATGGTCTTGCGCATGTGCACCTCGAGGATCTTCTCCCTGCCCTTGACGTCGGGCAGCGGCACGACGACCTGGCGGTCGAAGCGTCCCGGCCGCAGCAGGGCCGGATCGAGGACGTCGGGGCGGTTGGTGGCCGACACGAGGATGACCCCCTCGTTGGACTCGAAGCCGTCCATCTCGACGAGCAGCGCGTTGAGGGTCTGCTCGCGCTCGTCGTGGCCGCCCCCGAGGCCCGCGCCCCGGTGGCGCCCGACGGCGTCGATCTCGTCGATGAAGATGATGCAGGGGGCGTTCTTCTTGCCCTGCGTGAAAAGGTCCCGCACGCGGGAGGCCCCGACGCCGACGAACATCTCGACGAAGTCCGAGCCGCTGATCGTGAAGAACGGCACGTCGGCCTCGCCGGCGATGGCTCGGGCCAGGAGAGTCTTGCCGGTGCCCGGGGGCCCGACAAGAAGCACGCCCTTGGGAATCCGCCCCCCGAGGCGGGTGAACTTCTTCGGGTCCCGCAAAAAGTCGATGATCTCCTGCAGTTCGGCCTTGGCCTCGTCGATCCCGGCCACGTCGTTGAAGGTCACCTTCTTGGAGCGGTCCGTCATGAGCCGGGCGCGGCTCTTGCCGAAGGACATGGCCTTCCCGCCCCCGGACTGCATCTGCCGCATGAAGAAGATCCAGATGGCGATCAGCAGGATCGTCGGGAACCACGAGATCAGGACCGTCATGTACCAGGGCGAGTCTTCGACGGGCTTGGCGGCGATCCGCACGCCTTTCTCCTTGAGCAGGGGGACCACCCCGGCTTCCTTGGGGGCGTAGGTCTTGAAGCTCTTGCCGTTGACGAACTTGCCCGAGATGTTCTCGCCCTGGATGCTGACCTCGACGACCTGCCCCTTTTCGACGGCGGCGATGAAGTCGCTGAAGATGACGCTGTCCTGGGCGTTCTTCGGCTGGTTGAAGAGGTTGTAGAGCAGCACGAAAATGAGGCTGATGATCAGCCACAGGGCGATATTCTTCTGTAAAGGATTCAATCCTCGCTTTCCTCCGTGAACGGTGCCGCCGCCCTGCCTGCGGGGTTGCGGCCCTTGGGTCTAGGGTTTGATCATTAACCCAGGAGGTTGAAAATTTCAAATGATTTCTGCCTTCAGGACATGCCGCGTCCCTTCGGCGACCCGGGCCCTCTCGGAGAGGCGGATGCCCGGCACCCACAGGACGGAGCGGTCGTCCGCCAGCACGGGGATCCGGCCTCGGTCGGCCCGCGGGACCTTCTCGTCGATGAACAGGCGGCTGAGTTTCCGGGTCCCCGGCATACCCAGGGGCTGGATCCGGTCCCCGGCCCTGGGGCTGCGCACCACCAGCGTCCCGTCGATCCGGTCGAGATCCAGGTACGCCCTGCGCGCCGTGGCCGACGGCACCGAGGGGGGCCGCCGGAGGACGCGGAACCGCATGCCGAGCCCCAGGCTCTCGATCCGGATGGTGCCCGGGACGGGGACCTCGAGGCAGAAAAGCTCACCGGGGCCCTCCGGCGGCCCCGGGACCCGCCCGCGGCGCTCCGAGCGCCCGCCGCGCCTGCATTCGAGAGTGCCGCCGCTCCTGCGCACCAGGACGTTTCCGGGCAGATCCAGCGATCCGCAGCGGCCCGGGCCCTCGGCCAGATCCAGCACGGCCTCCACGTGTTCCAGGCCGACGGCACGGTCCGGTCCCGCGAGGCGGCGCAGGGCCTCCAGGACGACCCGTCGCTTGAGCGCCGGGTGGAGCCTCGCGAGCCCGCGCACGGGAATCGTCGCCCCCTCCGCATCCCCCGGCCACGACGCGAGGGCCCGCAGGGCCCGGCCCCGCATGTAATCGTCCTCCTGCCGGACGATATCGGCCAGCCTGCACAGGGCATCGAGAATCGCCGGGTTGAACCGCCCCTGCAGCTCGGGCAGCAGGGTCCTTCGGACCCGGTTGCGCAGGAACCGCTCGTCGGCGTTGGAGCTGTCCGTGACGAAGCTGAGCCCCTCCCCCTCGAGGAAGAGGGCGATCTCCCCGGGCGAGCAGTCGATGAGCGGTCGGATGAACCGGCCGCCGTCCCGCACGGGCGGGATGCCCGCAAGGCCGCTCACGCCGCAACCGCGGATGAGGTGCATGAGGACCGTTTCCGCCTGGTCGCCGCGGTGGTGCCCCAGCGCGATGCGGTCTGCCCCCGCCCGCCGGCCCGCCGCCTCGAGAAATGCGTATCGCCTGCGCCGCAGGAAGTCCTCCGGGGAGAGGCCCTTCGTCCGTCGGGCCGCTCCGATCGAACCGGTCAGCAGCGGGATCCCGCGCGCGCGGCACAGGCGGCGCACGAAGTCCTCGTCGCGGTCCGACTCCGACGCCCGCATCCCGTGGTTGAAATGCGCCGCCGTCAGGGTGACCCCGCAGGCCGGGGCGAGACGCTGGAGCACGGCCAGAAGGGCGACGGAATCGGCGCCCCCGGACACCGCGGCCAGCACGTGGTCTCCGGGCCTGAGCATCCGGTGGGTCTCCAGGGTCTTTCGAACCTTCGTCAGCATCTCTGCGCTCGGCTCAACAGGCGATCCGCTCAAGATCGGCGATCCTCTCGACGGCGAAATCCGGCTTCAGGCCGAGCAGCTCCTCCCGGCCTCCGATCCCGTTGAGGAACGCACAGCAGCGCACCCCCGCGTTGCGGGCCAGCAGGATGTCGTTCACCCCGTCACCGACGATCAGGGTCTCTTCGGGTTTCGCCCCGTAGCGGTCCAGCAGGGGCAGCAGGACGCGGGGGTCCGGTTTCATGAACGCCGTCGAATCCCCGCCGATGATCTCCCGGAAACACGATTCGATGCCCAGCCCCCTGCACAGGGCAAGCGTGAAGTCCGTGTTCTTGTTCGTGATGATCACCTTGGCCTTGTCGGCGAAGAGGCGCAGGATGTCCGCCACGCCGGGGTAGAGGACCGTCCGGTCGAGCAGATGCTCGGCGTAGATCCCCTTGAACCGCGCGAGGGCCTCGTCGAGACGGTCCCGGTGACGATCTCCGAGGGACCGCTCGAGGAGCTTGCGCACGCCGTCGCCCACGAATCGGAGGATCTCGGGTTGCGGTCGCCCGGGAATGCCCATGGACCGGAGCGTCCGGTTGACGGAGTCGGCCAGGTCGGCCCCCGTGTCGGCCAGCGTGCCGTCGAGATCGAAGACCATGAGGTGCACCCACATCCTGCCGCGAAGCCGTCCCATGGCCTCCACTATAGGAAATCGGCGTCCCGATGACAAGGAAATTAGAGCCGCCGCGCGGCGCGTCCCCGCAGCCCCGGAACCGATGCTTGACAGGGTGCGGCGGCCGTGCTAACAGGAATTCACCGCTTGGATCCGATTGCAGGACCGGGACGGGGAACGGACCATGTTCAGCCACGGACGACGTGTGTAAAGCCTTCCCTGCGCAACCGGGGGGGCTTTTTTGTTGCAGGTCGATGCCGCCGCCGTGCAAGGCCGTCGGCCGGAACGGAAAGACCGGCAGCCGCGGATCTCGGAGAGGAGATGACCGAACGACCGAATCAAGAGCGCATCGCCGTTCTCGGGCCCGGCAAGGCCGGGACGGCCCTGGGTCACCTGCTCAGGAAGGCGGGCCGGGACATCGTGGCCGTCGCCGGCCGACGCCTCGAGACGGCGCAGCGCGCCGTCGCGTACACGGGGGGGACGGCGACGACGGATTTCGCCCAGGCCGCCCGGGGGGCCGACTGCGTCTTCATCACGACCAGCGATGACGCCATCGAGACCGTCTGCAGGGCCGTGGCCGCCGCGGGGGCCTTCCGGAAGGGGGCCAAGGTGGTGCACACCAGCGGCGTCGGCGGTCTCGATCTTCTCCGCGCGGCCCGCCGGCAGGGGGCTTGTGTGGCCTGCATCCACCCGCTGCAGACCTTCGCAGACGTGCAGAGCGCCATTGACAAGATCCCCGGCAGCACCTTCGGCATCACGGCCGACGAGGACATCCTGCCCTGGGCGGACCGGGTCGTCGAGGATCTCGGGGGGCGGCCCTTCCACGTCCCGCCCGAGGACAAGCCCCTCTACCACGCGGCGGCCTGCATGGCCTCGAATTACCTCGTGACCCTGATGTACCTGGTCGAGGAGATCTACGGACGCATGGGGCTTTCCCGCGAGGAGGCCCGTCGCGCTTTCTGGCCGCTCGTCCGGGGGACCCTCGACAACCTCGAGAGCAAGGGGACGATCCCGTCGCTGACAGGCCCGATCGCGCGGGGTGACGGGGGAACCGTCCGCAAGCATCTCCGGGGGTTCCGGAAACGCTTCCCGGAGCTCACGCGGCTCTATCGCGAGATGGGTCTCTTCACGGCGGACATCGCCGCCCGGAGGGGGACCGTGGGGGTGGACAAACTGGCGGAAATCCGAGCCATGCTGAAGGGAGGCCGAAAGGGATGAGCACACAGGTCAAGATCACGCGGGTCACCACGTCGACGATTCGGGACATGAAGAAAAAGGGCGAGCGGCTCACCATGCTCACCGCCTACGATTACCCGACGGCGGCGGCCATGGACGAGGCCGGGATCGACGTCATCCTCGTGGGGGATTCACTGGGGATGGTCGTTCTCGGCTACGACAGCACCCTTCCCGTGACGATGGAGGACATGCTGCACCACACGAAGGCCGTCACCCGGGCTGCCAAGCGGGCCATGGTGATCGGGGACATGCCGTTCATGTCCTACCAGGCGTCGGTGGAAGAGGCGGTACGCAATGCCGGGCGATTCATGCAGGAAGCCGGGGCCCAGGGGGTCAAGCTCGAGGGGGGCCGCGAGGTCGCCGAGGTGACGCGACGGATCGCCCAGGCGGGGATCCCCGTCATGGCGCACATCGGCCTCACGCCGCAGTCGGTGCACCAGCTCGGGGGCTACAAGGTGCAGGGCAAGGATCACCCCTCGGCCGTAAGGCTCCTCGAGGATGCCAGGATCCTCGAGGAGGCGGGCGCCTTTGCCGTCGTCCTGGAATGCGTCCCGGCGGCTCTGGCGGAGAAGATCACGGCCTCGCTGGCCATCTCCACGATCGGCATCGGCGGGGGCGTGCACTGCGACGGCCAGGTCCTGGTGGTGCACGACATGCTGGGGCTCTTCGAGCGATTCACCCCGAAGTTCGTCAAGAAGTACGCAAGCCTCAACGTGCAGATCAAGGAAGCGGTCACGCAGTACATCGACGAAGTGCGAAAGGGGGTATTCCCCGGCCCGGAACACTCCTTCTAGCGGGCGGAATGCCGCAGGCGTCAGGCGCAAGGCGACCGGCTTCGGGCGAAGACGGAAAGACCCCGTTCCCCCCTGTGAGCAGCGGGGCTTCTCTCTGTGCCGGCATCAGGGTTTTTCCTCGAGGCGGCCGGCCTTGAACGCCTCGATGGCCGATTGCACGGGTCCCGAGGCGCCCAGGAAGATCCGGATCCCCGCGTTCCGAAGGGCCGCCGACGCCTTTCGCCCGATGTGACCCGTCACGACGCAATCCACCCGCTCGCCGGCTACGAGGTTCCCGGTAGCCGTCCCGCGGGTGATTCAATGCATGCCGGCCGTGTTCTCCCTGGATTCGTGGCGTCCCGTGTGCAGGTCGTAGATCAGGTAGAACCGGCAGCGACTGAAGCGGGGGTCCACGAGGTCCTGCAGGCCGGGCCCCGTCGAGGAAACGGCGATCTTCATGGGTTTGCACTCCTCCTGTTTCTCCGGCACGTCGTCAGGCGGCCGGGGTTGTTCTCCGCGGTGTCGGCCCTTGCCGCCGTCGGGGTTCCCGGGCCGTGGGCGGTCACGCAAGCCCCTTCCCCTCCCCGCCCCCGGGCTGGTCGTCCATCTTTTCGTTGAGCGCCCGGAGGCGCTCGGACATCTCCCGGAGAAAGGCGACCACGATTCGGGGGTTCTCCCTGAGGATCGTATCGAGATTGGACTCCGAGATGACGACGAGCCGGGTGTCCGGGGCCGCCGCCACGGCGGCGGCCGTCCTCGGGGCCTCGATCAGCATGGCCATCTCGCCGAAATAGTCGCCGGCCTTCATTTCCCGGAGCAGTTTTCCCCTCTTGAGGATCCGCACCGCCCCGGACAGGACGTAGAACATGTCCCGGCCCCGGCTGTCCTCCTCGAAGATCACCTCCCCCGGTTCGCAGGAGCGGACGAAGCGGGAGGGGACGGAAGGGAACGCCGCCGCGCCGGGTTTCCGGTCTTCCAGCAGCCTTGCCAGCAGCAGGGCCTCGCGGCGGCGGGTGTTGGCCAGGATCTCCGTCCCGAAGAGGATCACGGCGAAGGTGTAGTAGACCCAGACGACCAGGACGAAGACCGCCTTGAGAGACCCGAAGGCCAGCCCGTAATCGGGGTTGACCTGCAGGAACACCCCGAACAGCGGGCGGACGATCGACCAGAGCACGGCCGTGGCCAGGGCGCTCAGGAGCAGATTCCACCACTCGAGCGCCACGGGGGAAAAGACCAGGAAGAAGACGGCGAGAAACAGGGTGCCCGTCAGCAGGGGGATCACCCCTTCCGTCAATCCCCGCAACGCGCCGGGGGGGCTCGCGGCCTCCGACGCGACCACGGCGTAGAAGATCTGTCCGGCGGCGAGGACCAGGAACATCAGCAGCAGCGACAGCACGGCGAGGAAATCGACGAGCCGGTCCCGGATGAAGCCGGCTGCGCGTTCCGTCTTGAAGACGCCGAGGAACCCGGCACGGATCGCGCGGACCAGGGGAACGACGGACCAGAGCAGCGGGACGAGGCCGATCAGGCCCAGGGCCTTCTGTTCCGCGAGGGTGAAGACCTCGCGGAGGATGACCTCGTAGTGCTGGGGCACGATCTGGATGATCACCGCCTCGACGGCCGCGCTGACCTGCCGGGACGAAACGAAGACCCGGCTCAGCAGCAGCAGGACCGCCACACACAGGGGGATCAGGGCGAAGACCCCGTAGAAGGCCATCGTGGCCGCCGTGTGGATGTCGCGGTTCCGCACGAAGGACAGCACCGAGTACCGCAGCACGACCGCGGGGGTGATCCACCAATCCCGGTGCCTCGTCAAGCGGCCTGTGAACTGAGAACCCACGGCATCCTCTCCCGGTCGGGGAAGCGTCGCGCGAAACGGGGTTGATTATAGGGGGCCGCCCGCAAAAAATCAACGGCGGAATCCCCGCCCGGACGGCCCCGTGCCGACCCGGCCGCGCCGTTGACAGGCGCAGGGCTTTGGTGTTAAGGGTGAAACCGTCGTCGAACCCCCGACCCGGCCGCGAGGCCGGCGAACCCGGCGCCAGGAAGACGGACGCGGAAGCATGCTCAAGAACTTTTTCCTCGATCTTTCCCTCAACAAGAAGCTCATCCTGATGATGCTCGTCATGACCGCGCTGCTGCTGGTCACCCTGATCACCATCTACTGGCAGTCCGAGAAGAACCTGATGGCCCAGATCGAGAGCCAGACCGCCGAACTGGCCCAGGCGGTCCAGGTGGGCGTCGAGGAGGTCACCGGGGGGGCCTCGAGCGAAACCCGCCTGGAGAAATACCTCTCCTCGCTGAAGACCAAGGGGATCAAGGAGATCTCCATCATCAGCAACGCCGACGAGATCATCGCGAGCACCAACCCCAACAAGGTCGGCACGCCGGTGAGCCAGAAGAAGAAGGAACTCATCATCAAGGCCGAGCTCGGGGAGCCCGCCGTCGACCAGGAGGGCAAGGCCTACAACGTCATCATCCCCGTCATCGCCGGCCAGGCCCACTACGGCTACATCCACCTCCAGATCAATGTCGAGAACCTGCAGGAGACGATGCGCCGCAACACGACGAAGCGCATCCTCGCGGCCCTGGCCGTCTTCGCCATCGGGATCCTCCTCTCGACCTTCCTGTCCATGTGGTACACCGGCCCCATCCACAACGTTGTCACGGCGGCCCGCAAGGTGGCGGCAGGCGATCTCGACCAGAGCCTCCCGGTGGAGCGCAGGGACGAAATCGGCGATCTGACCCGGAGCTTCAACTTCATGGTCCAGCGCCTCCGCGAGCAGAGAAGGCTCGAAGAGCGGCTCCGGGAGGCGGAGCACCTCTCCGCCGTGGGGCAGCTCTCCCGGGGGATCGCGCACGAGATCCGCAACCCGCTGAACTTCATCAGCCTCTCGATCGATCACATCCGGACGAAATACCGTCCGGCCGACGGCGCCGGGGCCGAGGGCTTCGAGAAGCTCGTGGAGAGCATGAAGGAGGAGATCCACCGCCTCGATCGCCTCGTGCGGGACTTCCTCGACTACGGCAGGCCGCTGAAGCTCGACCGGCAGCCCTGCGGCACGCGGGAGCTGCTGGCCGACGTCGTCGAGATCGTGAGGGCCAAGGCGGAATCGGACCGCATCCGGATCGTCGAGGCCTACGACGCCCTTCCGGAGCTGCGGCTCGACGCCGAGCTGATGAAGAGCTGCCTGTTCAACGTGGTGATGAACGCGTTTCAGGCCATGCCCGAAGGCGGAACCCTCACGCTCCGATCGGAGGAGCGCGACGGCCGGTTCGTGCTGCGCATCGGCGACACGGGCACCGGCATGTCGGCGGAGCAGCTGGCCCGCATTTTCGAACCTTTCTTCACGACCAAGAGCCAGGGGCTCGGCCTGGGGCTCGCCATGACCAGGCGGGTCATCGAGGAGCACGGCGGCAAGATCGAGATCGCCAGTGTCGAGTGACAGGGCAGCGAGGTGACGATCAGCCTGCCCCTGACCCCTCCCGCAGAGGCGGGACAGGCCGATGCCGGACCGGAAGAGGAGCAGCCATGGCGGTCATCCTGATCGTAGACGACGAAACCCTGCAGCGGGACATCCTGACGGCCATTCTCTCCGACGAGGGGTACGAGACCCTCTCGGCCGCCTCGGGCGAGGAGGCCCTGAGGCTGGTGAAGGCCTACGAGCCGGACCTCGTCCTCACGGATCTCAAGATGGGGCGGATGGACGGCATCGAGCTGCTCGAAAAGATCAAGGGTCTCAAGCAGCCCCCGACGGTGATCCTCATGACCGCCTTCGGCACCGTCGATTCGGCCGTCGAGGCGATGAAGAAGGGCGCCTTCGACTACCTGACCAAACCCCTCGACAAGGAGGTCGTCCTGCTGGCCATCCGCAGGGCCCTCGAGCGCAGGGAGCTGATGCGGCACAATCTCGAGCTGCGCAAGGCCCTCAACGACATGTTCAGCATCCAGGGGATCATCGGGCACTCGAAGGCCATCAAGGACGTCATCCACATCGTCCGGAAGGTGGCCGACAGCCCGGCCACGGTGCTGATCCTGGGGGAAAGCGGCACCGGGAAGGAACTGATCGCCAAGGCGATCCACTACAACAGCGCCCGCAGGGAGAAGGCCTTCATGGCCGTCAACTGCGCCGCCATCCCCGAAACCCTCCTCGAGAGCGAGCTCTTCGGCTACGAGCCCGGCGCCTTCACGGGCGCCACGCAGCGCAGGAAGGGGCTGTTCGAGGCCGCCGGCGGCGGGACGATCTTCCTCGACGAGGTCGGGGATCTTCCCCTGATGACCCAGTCCAAGATCCTTCGGGTTCTGCAGGAGCGGGAGATCATGCGGGTCGGGGGCCGCGAGCCGATCAAGGTCGACGTGCGGGTCGTCTCGGCCACCAACAAGGACCTTCACGAGGAGATGAGGAACGGCCGCTTCCGGGAGGATCTGTACTACCGGCTCAAGGTCGTGACGATCCACATGCCGCCGCTCAGGGAACGGAAGGAGGACATCCCCGACCTGGCCAATTTCTTCCTCCAGAAGTTCAATCACAGCTTCGGCAAGAACGTCGAGAAGATCGACGACGCGGCGATGAAGGGCATCGTCGGCTATTCCTGGCCGGGCAATGTCCGTGAGCTGCAATCCGTCCTGGAGAAAGCCGTCCTGATGAGCGAGTCCGACACGATCGGCCTGGGCGATATCCGCGGGGAACTGCGATCGGACCCCCGGGCCGCCATGGGCATCGAGATCCCCGATGAGGGAATCGATCTCGAGGAACTGGAAAAGGAACTCCTCGTCAAGGCCATGGCGAAATCCAACAACGTCATCGCGAAGGCCGCCCGGCTCCTGGACATGAACTACGATGCCTTCTGGTACAGCTGGAAGAAGCACGAGCTCGACTCCCCCGAGAAGCGAAGCGCCCTGAAGTGCATCATGCCCGGGGATCTGCCCGACGTGGGGATCAGTTACGAGGAACTCGAAAAGGACCTGATGCAGAAAGCCATGGAAAAGGCCAACCATGTCGGCGCCCGGGCCGCGAAGCTCTTGAACATGAGTTATCGGGCCTTCGCCTACCGGTGGGACAAGTACGGGCTGAGCCGACCGCCGCAGGGCTGAGCCGCCCGGGTCCGCTGCGGAATTCCGTCCCGCCGCGTGCTGAGATTGTGTGGTAATGCCTATTTCGTCATTCCGCACAAGCGAAGCGCGATGCGGAATCCGGTATTTTCAATGAATCCTGAATTCCCGCTGCCCGCCTCCGCGATGACACGCCCCGCGGAAATGACCGAATCTCAGTATCTTTCATGATCGTGACAAAGTCTCTCGAGGGAAGGGAAACGTGATAGCTGTTTCTGAGGTGGAATGATTCCCGACGATCTCAAGATTTTAAAAAATGTAATTTGTCATCCAAAATTTGTAATCCGCACCTCGAATTTGTCTGTCTGTTCCCGAATCGGTAAGTCACATGGCCAAAAAGTGAAAAACCCGGTCCTATCTCAAGATGGAATAATTTTAAGTAACTGTTTTTATTGATTATTTATTTATAGCGCTTCATGGCATGCTCCTTGTAAACGGGTGATTCAAACTTTATGAAAGGAGGTGAAAACTCAATGAAGAAGGTTCTCGCAATCCTGTTTGCCATGATGTTCGTGGTGGCGACGACGGGTCTGTGCTTCGCCCAGGCTGCCCCGGCAAAGGCCCCCGAGAAGAAGGAGGCTGCTCCGGCTCCCGAGAAGAAGGCTGACGACAAGGCCAAGAAGGCCGAGCCCAAGAAGGACGCCAAGAAGGCTGAGCCCAAGAAGGCCGAGAAGAAGCCCGCGAAGAAGGAGGCCAAGAAGGCTGAGCCCAAGAAGGCCGAGGCCAAGAAGGAAGAGCCCAAGAAGGCCGAGGAGAAGAAGGCCCCCGAGGCAAAGAAGTAAGCTGCTGACGGCATCATTTG
>ENA-UPTA01002734-UPTA01002734.1-activated-sludge-metagenome-genome-assembly--contig:-NODE-2734-length-17923-cov-4.655921_pt1 | contig 17923 bp, 17 predicted proteins | sample MGYA00238184_ERZ773361 | MGnify/ENA primary metagenome ERZ773361 (study PRJEB29100, sample SAMN05720205) | activated sludge metagenome | isolation source: anaerobic digester from wastewater...
TATGTGACTGGAGTTCAGACGTGTGCTCTTCCGATCTAGGCAATCCGCCGCCGGGTTTCGGCGTCGTCCAGGTCATAGATCTTGCCGAACAGGGTGAAGGTATCCATTGCCGGCAGGTGATACCACAACTGCGGGCGCTGACCAAAGACCGTGCCGATGTGGTGGGCCAGCTTCTGACGCTCGCGCCAGGGGCAGTAACCCAGCACGTCGGCTTCGCCAGCCGTGGGGTGCAGGATGCCGGTGAGCATTTTGATGGTGGTGGATTTGCCCGCCCCGTTGGGCCCGATGAACCCCAGCAGCTCGCCCGGTTCCATCTCAAACGAAATGCCGCGCACGGCTTCAACGGTGGCATACTGGGGCCGGAACAGCGAGCGGAAGCTGCCCCTCAGCCCGGCGGCCTTGTGTTTGGTCTGGAATGTCTTACGCAGCTCGCGCACGGTGATTGCTGCCATGGTCAACCTCGCAGTGTGGAATGAAAAATGATGGTCCTAAGCATATCACAGTTCACGCTGCCCGGGGCGCCGGGCTGCAAGGGTGATTTTAACCAGCGTCAGAATACCCCTCAATCCCGACAGAATCTTCTCCGCCGGTGAATTAAACCTGTCTGAGTTGTGCTATAATCCAGACAGCGTATTTTTTATTTCCCCAAGGAGTTAAAAATGACTTTCGACCCCTCAACCCCTCCGCCTGCCCCGGTAGAAATGCCGTCTATCTCGCAGCCCCCCGCCCCTGCTGAAAAAACCTGGCCCGCCATCACGGCACTGGTGCTGGGCATCATCAATATCTGTGGCTCATGCTTCCCGGTTTGTGGCGGCTTCATGGGTATCATTGGCGTCATCTTCGGCATCATGGGCCTTAAAACTTCCAAACGCACTCTGGCGATGATTGGCCTGATCTTATCTGCCCTGGCCGTTGTTCTCAATATCATTGCAACGATCTACTGGGGCGCCAACTGGGATGAGATTATTCGACAACTAGAGCCCTACATGCAGTAGGACGTAAAGTTTTACCCTGTTTTTCCATTGCGCCCGGGTTACTCCGGGCGCAAGTCATTTAAGGGGGATCTGTAAAACCCGACCGCCCAACGGTTGCCATCCGGCCCCGTCTGGGCTACAATCTGACTCATGGATTGGCAGATTGCCGGACACGACTGGGCCGCCCGCCTGCTGCAGCAGCAGTTGGCGCGCGGCGAAACGCGCCACGCTTACCTGTTCACCGGGCCGCCGGGGGTGGGGCGGCGTACGCTGGCCCTGCGGCTGGCACAGGCGCTCAACTGCCTGCAGCCCCCCGAGCCGGGACAGTTTTGCGGCGAATGTCGGGCCTGCAAGCAGACTGCCGCCATGCAGTTCCCCGATCTGACGGTGGTGCAATCGGCCCAGGTGGGCGATGAATTGAAGATTGACGCCATCCGGGCGCTGTCGCACACGCTCTCGCTGGCGCCCTATGCGGCGCGCTGGCGCGTGGCGCTGCTGCTGCGCTTTCACGAAGCCAACGCCAATGCCCAGAACGCCCTGCTCAAAACGCTGGAAGAGGCGCCCCCCAGCGCCATCCTGCTGCTGACCGCCGACTCGGCGGAAGACCTGCTGCCCACCATCTCCAGCCGCTGCGAGGTGGTGCGGCTGCGCCCCCTGGGATTGGACGCCCTGACCACCTACCTGACGCAGAATCACAGCCTGGGCGCGGCCGAGGCCCGCCAACTGGCGCAGATCTCTGCCGGGCGGGTGGGGCTGGCCGAGCGGTACCTGGCCGAGCCGCAGGCGGTTCAGGCGCGGGTTGAGCAGTTGGACGAGCTGTGGCAGATGCTCTGTGCGCCGCACCGCGAGCGGTTTTTACACGCCAAAAAGATCGCCCCGCCATCGTCCAAACAGGAGCGCAGCCTCACCCGGGCGGCGCTGCGCGGCCGTTTTGAATTGTGGCTCTCCTTCTGGCGAGACGTGCTGCTGCAGGTCAACGGCGCGGCCGCGCCCCTGAGCAACCCCGACCGGGCTGCTGAGATTGCCGCGGTGGTGGGGGTGGTAACGCCTGTTCAGGCGCTGCGGCAGGTCACCGCGCTGGAGCAGGCCATTGACCGCCTGCCGGGCGCCAACCTGCAGCTCCTGGTAGAGGTGCTGCTGCTCGACTGGCCGCGCCTGCCGGGCGGCAGTGCGCTTGCCAGCCTTCCAGAGATGGTCGCAGAGGATTAGCTCCGGGGGGAGATTCAGCCGCGGCTTTCGGCCAGGCAGTGGTTTCAACCGCCGCCGGTGGCGTTAATATACCAGGCCCCCTTCCCTCGCCGCTCCGGCGCTGCCAATGATGAACGCCCGCGCCCTCCAAAAAACAGCAGAGGCCAGGGCGCCTGCCCTGGCCTCTGGAAACGCGCCTTACACAAACTCAGGCTTTGCCGAACAGCGCCTTGAGGAACGTGCCGAACTTGAACTTCTGGCCCGAGAGCAGCACCTGGGCGCGGAACATGCCCGCCACCCCGCGCACAATCAGCCAGGCGGTGACCACCAGCAGCGCCAGCGAGAGCAGAATCTGCCAGAGCGGCACGGTGGCCGCGGCAATCCGCGTCATCATCGCCACCGGCGAGGTCAGCGGAATCAGGCTGAGCACAATCGCAATCACACCGTTGGGGTCTGAGACCATCGCATTGATCATCATCATCGGGATAATCAACGGCATGACGAAGATGGTGGTGGCGGCGCCGGTCTCGCGCATGTTGGGCGCCAGCGCCCCGGCTCCAGCCATCAGACTGGCATAGACCGCAAAGCCCAGGATGAAGAAGGGCAGGCTCCACAAAATCACTTCAAGGGGCAGCCGGATGTTTTCGGACAGGTTGAAGGCCTGCGGGCTGAACTGCAGCGCCAGCCAGCCCAACCCCAGCCAGAAGATAGTCTGCGAAATGCCAATGGCACCCAGCGCCAGGATTTTGCCCGCCAGCATCTCCACCGGGCGCATCGAGTTCATCAGGACCTCGATCAGGCGGTTTTCCTTCTCCTGCGTCACGCTGGTCAGCATCATGGTGGCGGTGCCGAAGATCAGGATGTACATGAACATCATGATGGCATAGGGCACAAGGAAGGCCGCGGCTTCGTTATCGCCATGGCGCGAGACGGCCGGGTCGAGGTACTGCGAGGTCATCACAATCGGGTTGTCAATGCGGTCAAACAGCGCCGGGTCGCGGCCGGTGATGTTGTAGTTGAGCGCGGTAATGATATCTTCGGAGCGGGTCAGGCCGGCCATGGGGTTAAAGTCTGGCCGGAAGGCCTGCAGGCGGCCGGTCTTCACATAATCGGCGGGGATGATGTAGTACCCGGCGATCTCTTCGGCGGTCACGGCGGCTTCGGCCTCGGCGGCGGTCTCAAAGGGCGTCAGCCGGTCGGCAATGCCTTCGGGCAGTTCCACCAGCAGGCCGCCTTCATCAATATAGCCAAACAGCTCTGGCTCCTCGGGCGCCTGGAAGAGCGTTTCCACGCTCTCGACCTTGTTGCTTTTCATCACGCTGGAAGCAATCAGATAGACGCCGCCGCCAATCAACGGCACCAGAATCAGGGCGATGATGAACGAACGCCGCCAGACAATGCGGATAATTTCCTGTTTGAAGACCATCCAGATCTTATTCATGGCCGCCCTCCAGTTTGGGGGTGGGTTTACTGCGCCGGAAGACCTCTTTCAACTTGAGGCGCTTGCCGTAGTTCAACATGCCCAGGCGGAAGGCCCGCCCGGCAAACCACATGCAGGCCAGCGCCGTGAGCCACAGCAGCCCGATTGACAGGGCAATCTGCCAGAAGGGCACGATGGTGAACGAGGCCCGCATGGTCAGCGCAATAGGCGCAGTGAACGGGAAGAGGCTCAGGCCCACAGACAGCGGGCTGTTGGGTTTGTCAATCAGCAGCATCATGAACCACAGCGGCACCACCAGCGGCAGGGTGAACAGCCCCGAATACTGATTGGCTTCGCTTTCGCTGGCCGCCGACGAGCCCACCGCCGCCATCAGCGCGGCGATCATCAAGAACGCCGGGATGAAGGCCAGCAGGCTGATCCAGATCAGGTTGGGGTCAACATCAGGCCGGGCCGATTCCGGCAGCGAGGTCATCAGGATAATCAGGCCAATGCCGGCGCTGCCGCCCCACACCAGCAGCGGCGTGAGACCCGCCAACAGGTTGCCCGCCACCTTGCCCGCCATTAAATGATTCGGCGAGATAGAGGTGAGCAAAATTTCAACCGTGCGGTTCTCTTTTTCTTCAATCAAGGCCGACATGAGGTAACCGCTGGAATAGCTGATGCCGAAGAAGAACAGCAGGCCAATGCCCAGCGGCAGCATAATGCCCCAGATGTTGGCGCCGCTCATCTGCTGCGAGCCGTCCATGGCCAGCACTTCTACCACGGGGCCGTTCATCACGCGCTTTTGCACCTCCGGCGGGAAGCGGCTGAGCAGGTTGTACTGCAAAATATCAGCCAGCTGGCTGCTCAGGCCCTCGTTGGGGCGATCCACCGCCACCAGGCGCACTGCGCCGGTTTCGAGGTAATCGGCCTCAATGACGTAATAGGCCTGGATCTCTTTGGCATCCAGGGCGGCGCGGGCCTCGGCCTCGGTGGCGTAGGGCAGCAGCTCCACATTCGAGAAGGGGTTTTCGCTGTCCAGGCTGGGGGCCGCCGCCGGCGGAATCACCTGAATGACGCCCGCCAGGTCCACATAGGCGGCGGGTTTGGGGTCCATGCTGGCTGCCACCGAGAGAAACCCCGCCCGAATGGAGACGACCAAAATAAGCGGGACGCTGAGCAGCGCGAAGATGAAGCCCTTGCGGGCCACATGGCGCATATATTCGTGCTTGAGTACCAGCCAGATGTCTCTCATGCGGCGTCTTCCTGGCCTTTGACCACCTGGATGAAGATTTCGTCCAGCGTGGGCATGGCAATTTCAAACATTTCGAGGGGCAGGCCGCGCGCCACCAGGTCTTGCAGCACGGCTTGCGGCGTGGCGCCGGGCAGCAGGTCCAGCCGGGTGTCGCCGTTGTGCCGGGTGATGTTGGCCACACCGGGCAGCGCGGCGGGCAGGTCGGCCAGGGCGCGCACATTCACGGCGTGCCCGGCATAGCTGCGGCGGATGTCGTTCAACGTGCCGTAGAGCATGGCCCGGCCCTGATGAATCAACACCAGCCGGTCGCAGAGTTCTTCCACCTGGTGCATCTGATGGGTGCACATCACCACCACGGTGCCGCGGTCACGTTCTTCGCGCAGCAGGTCTTTGACCATCTGGGTATTCACGGGGTCCAGCGCGCTGAAGGGCTCGTCAATAATCACGAGCTGGGGCTGGTGCACCAGCGTGGAAATGAGCTGAGCCTTCTGCTGCATGCCTTTGCTCAATTCTTTGATCTTCTTTTTGCTGTGCTCTGCCAGGTCAAAGCGCTCCAGCCAGGCGCCGATGCGCTTCTGCGCTTCGGAGGTCGTGAGCCCCTTGAGGGTCGCCAGGTAGACCAGCACCCGGTCCAGCCGCTGGTCCTGGTACAGGCCGCGTTCTTCGGGCAGGTAGCCAATGCGGTCTTTCTTGGTCTCGTCCATCGGGCCGCCCAGCACAGCCACACGGCCGGCATCGGGCTTGAAGATGTCGAGAATGATGCGGATGGAGGTGGTTTTTCCGGCGCCGTTGGGGCCCAGCAGGCCAAAGATTTCGCCGGGGTTCACCTCAAACGAAACATCGGAGACGGCGCACTGTTTGCCAAACGATTTTGCAATATGTTCAACTTCGATAGCGGGCATGAGCAAATCCTTCTATATAAAACGGGCCAGGTGGCCCGGTGGGTTAGAACAAAGGCCATTTGAGGTAATTATGCCTTTGTTTCCGGTTTTTGAGAAGGCCAGTCCCTGCAAACGGGTGATTTTTTACATCACAGCCCGGGCGCATCCATGCTACAATCCAACCAGCGGAGATTTTAACCCATGCTCACTTCCCTCAAAAATCCCAAAATTCAACAGGTGCGGGCGCTGCTGGGCCGCCGTGCCGAGCGCGAAGCCGCCGGGCTGTTCGTGGTGGAAGGCGTGCGCCTGACCGAAGAGGCGCTGGCGGGCGGCTGGCGGGCGCGGCTGGTGCTGGCGGGCGCTCAGCTTTCGGGGCGCGGGCGCAAGGTGGCGGCCGGATTTGCCGCCCAGGGCGCCGAACTGATCGAAACGGCTGACCATGTGCTGGCCGCCCTGACCGATACCGAAACCTCGCAGGGCATCCTGGCGGTGATTGAACACCAGCCCCTGCCGCTCAATCCACAGTCCACCTTCATATTAATTGCCGACGGGCTGCGTGACCCCGGTAACCTGGGCACGCTGCTGCGCACCGCGGCCGCAGCGGGGGTGCAGGCGGTTCTGCTGGCCCCCGGCACCACCGATGCCTTTGCCCCCAAGGTGCTGCGCGCCGGCATGGGGGCGCACTTCCGGCTGCCCATCTGGGCTTATGACTGGGAGCAGATCGCGGCCTTCTGCCATCAGACGCTGCGCCCACCGCTGCAAATTGCCCTGACCGCCGCACAAAACGGCGTGCCGCTGTGGCAGGCCGACCTGCGCGCGCCGCTGGCGGTGGTGGTGGGCGGCGAGGCCGAGGGCTACAGCCCACCGGCGGCTGCCGTGGCCGACCTGACGCTGACCATTCCGATGCCGGGGCAAAGCGAGTCGCTCAACGCGGCGGTTGCCGCGGCCATTGTCCTGTTTGAAGTTGTTCGCCAGAGGATGCCCGCATGAAAATTCGCTCCATCACCTGCTTTTACGACCCTTCGGCCCGCTATGCCCTGCGCACCCTGGGGCAGTTGGGCAAGTTTGCCCGGGCCGCCCGCCAGCGTTTTGAGTCCGCCGGGTTTGCCGTTCAGACCACCCGCCTGGCCGCGCCACCCTTCCCGCGCCTCGCGCCCACCTGCTGCGATCAGAGCGCCATCCAACTGGCGCAAACGCTGGAGGCACAGGCCGCCGCCGAGGGTTTTGATTATCTCTCGCTGGGCCCGGCGCTGCCAGACTATCCGCAGTCCTACCCCCTGATCCCCGAGATGATCGCCGCCACCCGGCAGGTCTTCTTCGGCGGGCTGATGACCGCTGCCGGGCAGGGCGTGAACCTGCCCGCCGTGCGCGCCTGCGCCGATGTCATCACCCGCGCAGCCACCATCACGCCCGATGGTTTTGCCAATTTGCGCTTTGCGGCGCTGGCCAATGTGCCGGCGGGCGGGCCCTTCTTCCCGGCGGGTTATGCCGCGCCGGGCGCCGGGCCGGCTTTTGCGCTGGCGCTCGAAACCGCCGACGAGGCCCAGGCGGCCTTTGCGGCCGCACCCGACCTGCCCGCCGCCCTGGCCAGCCTGATGACCCGGCTGAACGCCGCCGCGGCCGAGCTGGCGGCCCTTTCGGCGGGGCTGGCGCAGGAATACAGCCTGGACTTCACTGGTTTGGATGCCTCTACCGCGCCGCACCCGCGCCCCGACTGCTCCATTGGCGCCGCGCTGGAGCGGCTGGGCGGCGCGCCGCTGGGCTGTGCCGGGTCACTGGCGGGGGCGGCTCAACTGGCCGCCGCGCTGGCCGCCGGGCGCTGGCCGCAGGTGGGCTTCAACGGCCTGATGCTGCCCGTGCTGGAAGATGCCACCCTGGCAGCCCGCGCCGCCGAAGGCAGCCTGACGATCAAAGACCTGCTGATGTTCTCGGCAGTCTGCGGCGCCGGACTGGATACCCTGCCCCTGCCCGGCGATACCCCCACCGGGGCACTGGCCGCGCTGCTCTATGACGTGGCCGCACTGGCGGTGCGCCTGAACAAACCCCTCACCGCCCGGCTGATGCCCATCCCGGGTCAGCGCGCCGGCGACCCCACTGCCTTCCAGTTTGACTATTTTGCCAACAGCCGCGTGATGCGCCTGGACGCCCCCGCCGCCCCGGGCCTCTCAGCTCCCGGCTGGGTGGACATTGAGCGCCTGAAATCTAAGATTTAAGATTTGAGATTTAGGATTGCTGGAAGTCGCCCAGGGTCACGGTGACCATGCGCGGCGCCAGGGCCCGCGCCAGAGCCAGGCTGCCCCGGTGGGGAAAGCGGCAAATCAGCCTGGATCATTGACGGAATTTTGGGCCATATGTATCATATCCCGTCCAGTCTCGTTTATCTTCGAGAAAAATACTTTCGTCATGCGCTCCATAATACACCACATATCTGATGATTGTAACAGGTTGAATCGTGTACGAACCACCAGCCTGATATTCTTCAGGCTGCAACCCCAGTTGTAAATCTGCATAATAAATTCGCACCATTGACGTCCTGGTATCTTCGTAACCTTGGACAGCCACATTAACATAAGATGGTTCACCATATCGCTCCACCACTTCCTGCATGGTGATTTCAGCCTGAGGCGCAAATCCAATGTCTATGACATACGCCTTATTGTTATCAACTTCAATTCTAAAACTCGAATCATATTTATCCTTACAACTGATCAGCCAGCTGCCGCCGATATCCAATTCCTGGCAAAAATTATCGTAGTATTGGTAATCCTTAAGAATCTGGACCGCTTCTTCATAGCTGGTCTCATCTGGTATTATCCCCAAAAAGCACGGCAGCCCGCAGGGCTCCGCGGATAAAAACCCGCCATCGCCGATTGTAATCCGCGTGACCCGTGTCCTTTCGACAGTGGGTGCAATTTCAGGTGCCGGGGTGCCCTCATCGGTCGGGGCGATGGAGGGCGTACAGGCAGACAGGACGATGCAAATGAGGATGAGCAGAATTTTGGAGTAGTATCTACGTTTCATCTGGAGGGATATTTGATGCGCAGCAAACAATCTGATAAACGTGGTTGGCCAAACCCACCTGAATGGGGATGTTTTAATTCTAGACTCAGTAGTAAGATTTGTCAAATAAAGTTTCAGCTTGTTTCACATGCGGCTGCGCCCGAAACCGAATTCCTCAAATGCGGTATAATTATGAGAGAACCTAACCTTACCCACGGGAGCGATTGAATGGATCGGAAAATTCGTGTGTTGGTTGCCAAACCTGGCCTGGATGGGCATGACCGGGGCGCCAAAGTGGTAGCCCGGGCGCTGCGTGATGCCGGCATGGAAGTCATCTACACTGGCCTGCGCCAGACGCCTGAAATGATCGCCGAGGCGGCCCTGCAGGAAGATGTGGACGCCGTTGGGCTGTCCATTCTGTCGGGCGCGCACCTGGCGCTGACCCCGCGCGTGATCGAACTGCTGCGCGCCAACGGTCAGACCGATGTGCATGTCTTCCTGGGCGGCATCATTCCTGAAGAAGATGTGCCCCAACTGCTGGCGATGGGCGTGGCGGCGGTCTATGGCCCCGGCACTGCCACCAGCAAGATTGCCGAAGATATCCGCAAAGCCGTTCTGGGAGAATAACCGGCTTGATGGACGTGGCCGAAGCCGTTGAGGCCGTGCGGGCGGGCAGCCGCCTGGCGCTGGCCCGGCTGATTACACAGGTTGAAAATGATACGGCGGTCGGGCGAGCAGCGCTTGACCGCCTGTTTCCGTTCACCGGGCGCGCCCATCTGGTGGGCATCACCGGCTCGCCGGGCACGGGCAAGTCGTCGCTGGTCAATGCGCTGGCGCGTGAACTGCGCCGCCCCACCCCGGCTGGTCTGGAGCGGCGCATCGCCATCATCGCCGTGGACCCGTCCAGCCCCTTTACGGGCGGCGCGGTGCTCGGCGACCGGGTGCGCATGCGCGACCTGGCCGGCGACCCCGGCATCTTCATCCGTTCGATGGCCGCCCGCGGCGCACTGGGCGGGCTTTCGGCGGCTACGGCGGCGGTCTCGCAGGTGCTGGACGCGGCCGGTTTTGATGTGGTTCTGATTGAAACCGTGGGGGCGGGCCAGTCCGAGGTGGATATTGCCCGGCTGGCGCACACCACCCTGGTGGTCGAGTCGCCGGGGATGGGCGACGATATTCAGGCGATCAAAGCGGGGATTTTGGAAATTGCCGATATTCTGGTCGTCAACAAGGCCGACCGGCCCGGCGTGGAGAATACTGAGCGCGCCCTGCGCACCATGCTGGAGCTGGCCAAAAATCACACCGCTGAAGCGGCCTGGCTGCCGCCGGTGCTGCGGACGGTGGCGGTGCAATCGGTGGGGGTGGAAGATCTGCGGCAGATGATTGAAGCCCACAGCGAATACCTGCACCGCACCGGGCAGTGGCAGCAGCTCGAGGCCGAGCGGCTGCGCGCCGAGTTGGATCACCTGATTCAGGCCACGCTGGTTGAGCGCTGGCGCCGCGCCCTGCCCTCTGGCGCGCTGGATGCCGCCCTGACCGCCCTGGCCCAGCGCAAGATCTCGCCGCATCAGGCCCTGGAAGATCTGCTGTAAGGCCGCGGAAATTTTGGATTTTTGATTGTTGAAAGCGGCGATATCAGGCCGCCTCTGACCGGCTTGATCGTTTTGGGCCCTGCGGGGTGCTGCGCGACCCTTACGCTTCACGCGCTGCCACCCGTGGAACGTGGTACGTGGAACGAATACAGATTGTTTGTTTTCCCCGGGCGTTGTTTTTGTATACTATTTCCATGACTGCCATACGCCTTTTTTTGTTGATGCTGCTTTCGGCCGCGCTCAGCGGCCTGACCCCGCCGCCGGTTCAGGCTGCCTCCACGCCAGCACCAGAGGCCACCTACCAGGTGTACCTGCCATTGATTTCCAAGCTGCCGTACAAGGTCTTTATGCCGATCATCCTGGTCGCTCCGCCGCCGCCCCCGCCGCCGCTCATCCCGCCGTACAGCACCAGTATCTACCTGAATACGGCCTCACCATCGGCCGCCTACAGCCTGGGCTATGCCGCCGGGCAGCACGACCTGGCCCTCGCCGGCGCACAGGACAGCCTCATCATCCTTGATTATGGGCAGCCCTGGGAAGAAAACGGCGTTTGGGGTGTGGCCGTATTTGGTAATTATGATTTCTACCCCCTGGCCGACATCGCCGCCTCGGCCCGCGAGTTTGGACATGGTTATTACGATGGCGCCGGCGCCGATACGGCCTCACACATCACCCTGGGCATCGGCATCAACAGCTACGGCAGCTACGGCACCGGCAGCACCGACCCCGCCGTGCGCGCCGACGCCGCCTACGAACACGGCCTGGCTTATGCCGCCATGGTCGAATCCGCCGCCAACTGGGTCATCAACAACGGCTACGGCAGCCAGGTGCGCATTGTGGGCGCCAAAGATATTGAGCTGGCCTGGAACAAAGCCCAGGTCTCGCACGCCTGGGTCAACGGCTATTCCAGCTATTTCCCCAACCCGGCGAGCTATCACATCCCCTATTACAACTTTGGCACCTGCGAAAACTGCCCCACCCGGCTGGATACCTCGCTGGTGCCGGGCAACGGCTGGACGATGGAGCAGATCTGGTATGTCAACTGGGGCGCGCCGCCGGCCTGGCCCATCCCCGAAATTTATGTGACCAACGGGCGCAACGCCCGCCAGTGGGCCTACCTGAGCTACTATGCCGCCCAGAATCTGGGCGGGGCCATCACCTTCCCCGGCTTGATGACCCAGTGGCAGGCCTGCCAGCAGAACCCCGGCCAGTGCAGCACACTGGATAACACCCCCGAACAGGGCTGGCAGCAGCTTTATGATGAGGTGCACGACCCCTACTACGGCGGCTTAATCGTGCAGGAGACCATTCCATGGCTAACCGACATCAAGTGGCGATAAAAATCCTGGGGGCGCTGCTGGTTGTGATGCTTCTGGCGCTGCTGCTGCAGTCGGCAACGGCGCGACTGTCCACCGGGCAGGATGCACTGCTTGCCACGCTGCAAGCCCAGCGCGCCGCCGCCGTGGACCCCACTGCCCAGGCGCTGCTCGATGCCAAGATCGCCGCCCTGCAGGCCGATGCCGCCCAGCGCAGCAGCCTGAACAATGCGCCCACCAAACCCGCCGACCCCTGCTCGGGGCGGCCCACCGACCTGCCCGCCGCACTGGAGGCCGAGCCGCGCCAGGGCGGGTTCATCTTTGAGGGGTCGGGGCCCTTCCATGCGGAAGATGTGCTGGTGAGCAACCTCTGGGCCGACTGGATCAACGGCTGGTGGACGCAGGCGTACGCCGGGGCCTCTGGCGCAGACCCGGCCCAGGGCCTGGTGATTGTGCGGGTGGAAGGCCAGGGCGAGACGCGCTACCCCGCGCCCCCTGGCAGCGGCGCGCTGACCATCACCGCGGCCGCGGGCTGCCGCCTGACGCTGCAAACCGCCGCCGGCGAGACGCTCTACTTTGACGCCGCCGCCGGCCAATATGCCGCCAGCGCCGAACAGGTTCTGCCCACCCTCAGCCCCCGGCCCACCTTCACCCCCACGCCGCCGCTCTGCCCGTAGCGCGCGTTGACATCTGCCCGACTTGCGGTATAATAGCATTCGCCTTTGGCCCACTAGCTCAATGGCAGAGCAGTTGACTCTTAATCAATTGGTTCGGGGTTCAAGTCCCCGGTGGGTCACTAAATATGGCGGTTTCCTGCCGTAATACCCCCACATTCGGGGGTATTTTTCTTGTAATCTCGATTTAGGGATGGTTGCGTGTGCAATTGTGTGCAATTCATGTGCAATTGGGCTATTCAGCTTCAATTTCAATCATAGCATTAACCAGAATCGCTCCAATCGAGTAAAACTGCTCCGGTTGTGGGATGACCTGATCCATCATTTCTGCCGCTTGAATTTCCTGGACCGAGAATTCATGCCCGTACATGTTAATGGTGGTGCTGGGCTGCGCATGCCCCAGTATATAACTGACCACCAGCGCCGGCACGCCGTTATTCAACATAATTGAAGCCGCCATATGTCTCAGATCATGAAAAGTGATTTGTGGAACATTGGCTGCTTTTAGCACCGCGCGATAAGCCTTAAGAAAGTTAGATGGGTTTCGCGGAGTGCCCACTGTGCTGGGAAAAACCAACTGGAATTCCTGCCAGCGATCTCCTGCTGCGGCCCGCTGCATTGATACAACTTCCATCTGACGTTGGAGCATTTGCATGGTCCCCTCGCCAACGCTGATCAACCGATTGCCCGATTCGCTTTTCGGGCTTGAAAACACCAGGGTGGGCCGGCCATTTTCTTTCACACGCTGCACATTTCGCCGCACATGAATTTGCCGTTGCTGCCAGTCGATATCATCCCACTGTAAGGCGAATAATTCGCCCTGGCGCATGCCGGTTTTTACCGCAGTATAAACAAGCGAGCCGATTGGCGTTTGCATGGCTGTTTCTACCAAACGCCTGGTTTCTTCAAGGGTAAGGGGTGATCGGCGATGTTTTCGGCGTTCTACTCGGGGTAATTTTGCTTTCTCTGCCGGGTTGTAAGCCAGCAGCCGATCATCTACGGCGTCTTCCAACGCTTTACGCAAAACCCGATGGATGTAAATCACATAGGTCCGGCCCATGCCCTGTTCAATCAGTCGTGCATAAAACTGATCAAAAACTGAACGCCGTAGAGTTGACAACGTCAGTTCTCCAATCGCCGGACAAATGTGCTTTTCAATGATACGCTGGTAGTCTGACCGGGTTGTTGCCTTGAGCCCGCTTTGATGTACACCAAACCAGGTGGATAGATAGTCTCCTAAGGTTTGGTGGGTTTCATCATCAGGCTCAATTGCACCTTCCGGTTTTGACAATTTTGATTGTGACAACAGGGCAAATTTTTGCTCAATCAGCCAGTTTTGACCCGCAGTCTTGCTGTCAAACACTGCACTGATGCGCTTGCCATTCGGCAAACTGAGCATTGCCCGCCACCGTCCGCTGGTCATCCGATAAATCGTACCCTCGCCGCGACCGCGATGCGGCTTTCCGCTGCGTTTCATTAGGTGTGACTCCTTTGAAGTCGCACAGCAGGCAACAAATAAGAATCTGCCGCTTGAGCATATTGAGCTATTAAGGTGCCGTTTATGATTGTAACAGGCCCGGGCAGGGAAAGCAACATACGGTTATTACAACTCGGTAGATGGGACTAGGCGGCTACGGGGACCGTAGCTTCGGGACCATCATCGCACGAACCCTGATTCCTGTAACGCGTCTCAAGGAACTGCCTTACATCTGCCTCATCAGCCCGCTTGCTTCGGCCGAAATAGTAGCAAGGGATTTGCCCCGAATCGAGCAATTCGTAAGCGTAAGAGCGTGAAACGTTCAAGAGTTTGGCGATGTCCGAGGCTTTGATCAGCTTCGGAAAGGAGCCATTGCGGTTGGAAATATTTTGAGGGGACATTCTGCTTCCTTTCTAAAAACGATTTAAATTTTTAAGGGGCCAATAGGCACTTAAACAAAAAAGGCCACATCATGAATGCCTTAACTTAGCATTCGCGAGTGGGCCAATTGGTGTTCTAAATTTTGTCAATCGCTTATGGCGACTAACAGGTCGATCTAATGCCGGCATTGCCGGCGAAATTGTCGCCGAAAATTTTTCGGCGAGGCTTGTAAATTGTAGGGATTGGCGGCAGCAAAAATTACGGACTCATCTGGCACCTCGACTTCAAAAAATTGTGGATCATTTTTTGATCTGAATCAAGGATAGCACGTTTCCCATTCATTGTGGGTGCCAATTGTGTTCATTGTGTCCATTATGTCCGCAGAGTCTCGATTTTTCCCCCAAGAAACAAAATCCGCCCAGTATACGACCAGGCGGATGAACAGGCAAACAAAAAAGCAAACGGCAATTACTCAGGCTTGGGATAGGACATCGTGTCCTGCACTACGCCCAGGCGGGTACAGGTCTCGTAAAGGAGACCTGCATAGCCGCCGTTTCGAGTCATTGGAAATAACCCAGCCAGCAGGTGCGTGAGGATATACTTGAGATTAATTGGGTCGAGTGAAATATCCCCCGATACAAGCTCTTCAAATAGTTCCGTACACAACTCATCAACCAAAACCTGCAAGGGCCCGCCCATCTGCAACCGATCTCCAGAATCGCCAGCGTCCTCATACATGGTGAAGATCGCGCTTAACAACTCGAATCGCTGCCAGAAGGCGCTGCCAGGGCAATTTTCATATTCAATCGAAGCGTAATCATAAACCAGGCGCAACTCGTCTGCCACGCGCGATTCTGGTAGTTCCAGCTCTTCGACGGCGCAAATTGTCTGACAAGCCCAGGCTGAAATCTTGTACATCAAGTCAACATTATGCTTATCCATTTTTGCTCCTTTCCCTGTGCCGTTGGCATCAGGGACATTTCCGGGAATCCGGATTGAACAAACTCAGACCAACAAGATTACTCTTTCGCGGCGTCCTCCTCGCTGAATCCGTCCGGAATGTAATGATAGGTGACATCCAGGCGGTTATGTCCCAGCAGGTGAGAAATTTCCAGGCGGGCGGCCTGATCATCCAGGCCATCCTGGCGCAGACGCAAATAGCGCTGCTGGGCAAAATTGGCGCGCAGGCGGTGAACGCCTGTAAGCTGAATGCCCAGGGCTTTGGCGGCCCGCGCCACTGTCTGACGAAAAGCAGAGCGCCAGGCTGAGCTGGGGGTGAATTGATACTGCATCGAAGGATTGAGCCGGGCGGCGATATCCGTCGGCATAGGCACTGTGCGAACCTTGCCGCCTTTGCCGGTGACGTGCAGGCAGCTGCGAGCCAGATCAATGTCCTGACCGCGCAGGCCGGCAATCTCGTCTTCACGCAGACCGCAGCGCAGTGCCAGCTCAGCCGGCAGTGCAAACCGTGAGCTGCGCTCGGTCAGGTAGGCAACAATGCGCTCGGCATCAGTAAACTGATAGCCAAACCGGGGGGAGCGAACCCCCGGCCCATCAGCAATGCCCTTGATGTATTCTCGAAGTTGTGGGGTGATGGGGTTGGGTTGGCGTGCCCAGCCCAGCTTGCAGCAGCCGGCATAAACTTTGCCGATTGCCGCTACCAGCTTTGCCAGCGAACCAGGCGCAGGCGCCTGGTAAAATGCGTCCAGCGTTTGCTGGATGATTTCAGGGGTCAGCAGATCGACCAACAAGCCCCGGCCAGACAAAGCCTCAGCGCGTTGAAAAAAGCAGACTGCCGATTGAAAGTAAGCCGTGCGGGTGCCCACACCCAGGATGACCGGCAGCGGGCGGGTTGGGTCACCCGCTGGGCGCAGTGATTTTTTAACCGAGGCCGCTCCTGTGGACTGCTGGAAATCAGCAATCTCTTCAGCGCTCCAGGTGACTGCCCCGAGCGCGTGATTGATTTGGTTCGAGATGGAAGATAAAGACATACAGTTCTCCGTTCGCTGGAAACCCGGTTTCCAGCCGTTTCTAGGTTAAGCATGGTTGCTGTTGAGCCATTCGCCAGGTGCCTGGCGTACCGCAGGAGAATTTTGCAATCGTTGGCGCTGGCTTCCTGCCGGCCTCCCACCCCAATAATTGGGTAAGCGCCTCCGGACTGGGCTCTACGGGTCACCGCCAGGGAGGGCGGCACGAACAACCGACAGAGCAAGGATAAAAATTTAAAAAAATTGGTTTCTAGATTGACCGCAGCCGACTAATTTTTTTTTGACGCCGCAAGTGCGTCAAGCTTATCTTTATGATACCCAGTCGGTTAATACGGGGCAACCCGCAAAATCATTCACAGAGTCCATGCTGTACTGAGTTTTGAATTCGCTCCCCAAACCGCATTAAGTGGCGCCAGAGGGCGATGTTACCGGACAGGAGGCTGGTAACGTGCTGTTTGAATAGTTAACTTATCACTGGAACTCTTCCCCCCGTCTTTAGGATATAATTAACCCGCCAGCGGGGATTCTCTCCACTCGCTACCCCTTACTACGGAACCTGCCCATGACCAATCCCACCAGCTTTGCCGAGAAGACCAATTTCATCTGGTCAGTCGCCGACCTGATCCGCGATGCTTTTCGCCGCAGCAAGTATCAAGATATCATCCTGCCGTTTACGGTGCTGCGCCGCATTGACTGCGTGCTGGAGCCGACCAAGACCGCTGTGCTGCAGGCCCATGCCCGATACAAGAGTGAACTGCTCAATCTCGACCCGGTGCTGCGCAAGGCTTCGGGCTTTGTTTTCTACAATACCTCGCCCTTTACCTTTGAGCGCCTGACCGATGACCCCGCCAACCTGGCGGCCAATCTGCAGGCCTATATCAACGGCTTCAGCGATAATATGCGAGAGGTAATTGAAAAGTTTGACCTGCGCAACACCATCGCCAAGCTGGATGAGGCCGGGCTGCTCTTTTTGGTGGTCGAGCGCTTCAAAAATATTGATCTGCACCCCGACCAGGTGGACAACCACGCGATGGGCACCATCTTCGAGGAACTGATCCGCCGCTTTAACGAGGCGCTGGACGAGAACCCCGGCGAACACTTTACGCCGCGCGAGATTATTCACCTGATGGTGGATCTGCTGGTTGGCCCCGAAAATGGCAAGCTGCTCGAACCCTACCGCGTGATCAAAGTGGCCGACCCGGCTTGCGGCTCTGGCGGCATGTTGACGCTGGCCAAAACCCGCCTGCTTGCGGCCAACCCCACCCTGCAGGTGTACCTGTACGGGCAAGAGGTCAACCCCGAGACGTTTGCCATCTGTAAAGCTGACCTGTATATGAAGAGCCCCGACGGCAAAGATGCCGAGAATATCGCCTATGGCAGCACATTATCTGCTGAGGGCCACCCCAATGAGCGCTTCAATTACCAGCTTGCCAACCCGCCTTATGGCAAAGAGTGGAAGGTGGATGAGGAAAAAGTGCGGCAGGAAGCTGCCAAACCCGGTGGGCGCTTCAGCGCCGGGCTGCCGCGGGTGAGTGATGGGCAGCTGCTCTTTTTACAGCACATGCTCAGCCGCATGGCGCCGCCAGAGGATGGCGGCGGCCGGGTTGCCATTGTGATGAACGGTTCGCCGCTCTTTACCGGCGATGCCGGCAGCGGCGAAAGTGAAATCCGGCGCTGGATTTTGCAGAACGACTGGCTCGAAGCCATCATTGCCCTGCCCGAGCAGCTTTTCTACAACACCGGCATCGCCACCTATATCTGGGTGCTCAGCAACCGCAAG
>ENA-UPTA01002735-UPTA01002735.1-activated-sludge-metagenome-genome-assembly--contig:-NODE-2735-length-17919-cov-8.089678_pt1 | contig 17919 bp, 17 predicted proteins | sample MGYA00238184_ERZ773361 | MGnify/ENA primary metagenome ERZ773361 (study PRJEB29100, sample SAMN05720205) | activated sludge metagenome | isolation source: anaerobic digester from wastewater...
TCTCGGGGAGGCCGCGGTGCTTCCTCTGGGCGTTCAGGGCCATCCGGAGGAAGTACGTGTTCGCGACGCCCGGGATCTCGACCGGGTACTGGAAGGAGAGGAAGACGCCTTCGCGGGCGCGCTCCTCGGGGGCGAGGGAGAGGAGGTCCTTCCCCTTGTAAAGGACGGAGCCGTCCGTCACCTCGTAGCCGTCGCGGCCCGCGAGGACGTGGGCCAGGGTGCTCTTGCCCGAGCCGTTGGGGCCCATGATCGCGTGGACCTCGCCCGGCTTCACGGTCAGGTTCACGCCTTTGAGGATCTCGGTGCCGTCCTCGGCGATTCGGGCCTTCAGGTTGCGGATCTCGAGGAGGTTCGTCGTCACGTTCAGCCCACGCTTCCTTCGAGGCTCACGCCGAGGAGCTTCGTCGCCTCGACGGCGAACTCCATCGGGAGCTCCTTGATGACTCTCTTCGCGAAGCCGTTGACGATGAGCGACACGGCGTCCTCGCTCGTCAGGCCCCGCTGGCGGCAGTAGAAGAGCTGGTCCTCCCCGATCTTCGACGTCGAGGCCTCGTGCTCGATCATCGCGGTCGAGGTCTTCACGTCGAGGTAGGGGAACGTGTGCGCCCCGCACTGGGATCCGAGGAGGAGCGAGTCGCACTGGGAGTAGTTGCGCGCGCCGGTCGCCGACTTCGCGATCGAGACGCCGCCCCGGTAGGTGTTCTGGCCGTGGCCGGCGGAGATCCCCTTCGAGACGATCGTCGAGCGGGTGTTCTTCCCGACGTGGATCATCTTCGTGCCGGTGTCGGCCTGCTGGTAGTTGTTCGCGAGGGCGACCGAGTAGAACTCGCCGACGGAGTCGTCGCCGAGGAGGATGCAGCTCGGGTACTTCCAGGTGATCGACGAGCCGGTCTCCACCTGCGTCCAGGAGATCTTCGAGCGGCGGCCGGCGCACTTGCCGCGCTTCGTCACGAAGTTGTAGATGCCCCCTCTTCCGTCCTTGTCGCCCGGGTACCAGTTCTGGACGGTGGAGTACTTGATCTTCGCGTCGTCCAGCGCGACGAGCTCGACGACGGCGGCGTGGAGCTGGTTCGTGTCGCGCTTCGGGGCGGTGCACCCCTCGAGGTACGACACCGAGGCGCCTTCCTCCGCGACGATCAGCGTCCGCTCGAACTGCCCCGTGTCGGGCTGGTTGATCCGGAAGTAGGTCGACAGCTCCATCGGGCAGCGGACCCCCTTCGGCACGAAGCAGAAGGAGCCGTCCGAGAAGACCGCGGAGTTGAGCGTCGCGAAGAAGTTGTCGGTGTAGGGGACGACCGAGCCGAGGTACTTCTTCACGAGCTCCGGGTGCTCCTGCACCGCCTCGGAGAAGGAGCAGAAGATGACGCCGACCTTCGCGAGGCTCTCGCGGAACGTCGTCGCGACCGACACGCTGTCGAAGACGGCGTCGACGGCGACGCCCGCGAGGATCGCCCGCTCCTCGAGCGGGACGCCCAGCTTCTCGTACGTGCGGAGCAGCTCGGGGTCGACTTCGTCGAGCGTCTTCGGTCCGTCCTTCGTCGACTTCGGCGCGGCGTAGTAGCGGATCGCCTGGTAGTCGATCGCGGGGTAGGAGACCTTCGCCCACCTCGGCTCGGTCATCGTCTTCCAGTGGCGGAACGCCTTGAGCCGCCAGTCGAGGAGCCACTGCGGCTCCTTCTTCTTCGCGGAGATGGCCGCCACGATCTCCTCGGACAGGCCGGGAGGGAAGACGTCGGATTCGATCTCCGTGACGAAGCCGTGCCGGTATTCCTGGCTCGTCAGCTCGGAGAGGACTTCGTTCGAGCTCATGAAGCGATGCTCCTGGGGGCGGAATCGACCGCCGGAAGCGGGGACCCGGTGCGGGTCGCCCCCGACGACGCCGGGCGCGTCATGTCGGCGAGGGTCAGGCGCGAGAGCGCGTCCTGGATGACGTCGTTCACGGCCTTCCAGTTCGGACGGGCGGGGCAGCCCCGCTCGTGGGCGCAGGTCCCGGGAAGGCTGCACTCCGTGATCGCGAGCGGCCCTTCGAGCGCCTCGATGATCGCGGCGACCGGAATCTCCTCCGGCGACCTCGCGAGCGCGTAGCCCCCCTTCGTCCCGCGCTGGGAGACGAGGAGGCCCGCCTTCAGCAGCGTCTTCAGGAGCTTCACGACCGTCGGCTGCGGGATCTCGGTCCGGACGGAGAGCTCGCGCGCGCTGATGCCGAGCGCCGGCTCGTGCGCGAACGTCGTCAGGAGGACGACCCCGTAGTCGGTGAGCTTGTTCATTCGGATCATGTCTGGTGCTTCCTGCCGCCGCCCCAATCGAGACGCGGGCTCAATTAGGACCTCTCCAGTACTGTATTTCCGGAGACCGGAGGTGTCAAGCGTTGAAGGGCGGGCCGGAAGGGGTGAAAGGCGAAGCGCCCCGGCTCCTTTCGGCGCCGGGGCGCGAGATCCGGAGCGAGGTCCCCGTCAGGACAGCTTGAACGAGACGGTGACCGTGAGGAAGACCTTCACGGGCTTCCCCTTCTTCGTGGCCGGCTTGTAGGTCCACTTCTTCACGGCGTCCAGCGCCGATTCGGTCAGCATCGGATCGGACGACTCGACCGCTTCGACCTTCGTGACGACTCCCTTCTCGTCGATGACGGCCCGGACGACGACGCGCCCCTGGACCCGGTTCTTTCGCGCCTCCTCGGGGTAGGTCGGCTGGACGCGCTGAATCTCGACCGGCTCCTTCACATCGCCGCCGACCTTGAGGATGACGTCGTCGCCGGTTCCCTCCGCGACGCCGCCGGCCGCGCCTCCCCACACGCCCCCGGCGACGCCCTCCCGGACGGCGTCCGACGGCGAGGCCGCGGACGAGGCGGCGGGCTCCGCCCCGGGATCGCCCGCGGAGCTTCCGAACGGGACGGCGGCGGCTCCGGCGGCGCCGACGAGGAGGAGGAGGGCCGCCGCGGCGGTGGTCGTGAGGACGAGGCTCCTGCGTGACATGGGGACCTCCTTTGCGAGGTGGGCCACCCTCCGAAGGAGGTGGCTCCGCGTGTGGAAGGGGAGCGCCCCCGAGGGGGCCTCCTGGGCGAAGGCGGCGAGCCGGGCGAGCGCACGGAGGTAGGAGCGGCGATCGCCGGTGGATCGGACGACGTCGCCGTCGATCGCCTGCTCCCGCGCGAGAGAGATGCCCGAGAGGAGCCCCCACGCGGCCGGCTGCGACCAGAGGAGCGCCCGCGCGAGCTCCTCGAGGAGGACGGCCCGGGAGTCGCGGCGTTTCACGTGCAGGAGCTCGTGGCAGGCGACAGCCTCCTGCTCCGAGGCCCCGAGCGCCGCGAAGCGCTCCGGGAGGATCACGGCCGGGCGTCGCCATCCGATCGCGACGGGGGAGGCGACCTCGGAGGAGACGAGGAGCTCGGCGCACGCCCCCGTCCGCTCCTCGGCGGAGACGACGGATGCCGGGACGGGGGCGAGGGGGCGCGCTCTCCGGCGGAGGGCCCGCAGGCTCAGGAGCCCCGCCCCGAGCCAGCCGAGCCGAAGGAGGGCGCCCGCGGAGAGCGCCGCGAGGACGGCCGTTTCGAGGGAGGGCGCGCCGGCCGTCGCGCCGGGCTCGACGGGGACGACGAGCGAGAACGCCGTCCGGATGCTGGCGCCGCCGGCCCCATCCGCGGGGCGCGGAGGCTGGACGAAGGGGAGGGCGAAGGCCGCGAGCAGCGCCGCCTGCGCGATCCGCAGCCGCGCCGCCGGGTCGCGCAGCCGGACCGCCGCGGGGACGAGGAGCGCGGCGCCGAGGAGGAGCCCCGACTGGAGCCACCAGGAGGCGAGGTCGGCGAGGAGGGGCGTCATCGGTCGTGCTCCTCCGCGAGCCGCGCGATCTCGTCGAGCTCGCGCTTCGAGATCTTCCGGTCCTTCAGGAGCGCGAGGACGAGCGGCCGGGCGGAGCCACGGAAGACCCGCTCCACGAAGTCGTCGAGCATCCGCGAGACGACGCGTCCCTTCGGGTGCGCCGGCCGGTAGACGAAGGCCCTCCCCGACTCCTCCCGCTTCAGGTGCCCCTTCTTCGCGAGGAGGCCGAGCATCGTCATGACCGTCGTGTAGGCGACGGGGCGGCGGGCGGAGAGGACGTCGTGGACCTGCCTCACCGTCGCGTCGCCGAGCTCCCAGACGACGTGCATGATCTCGAGCTCGGCTTCCGTGAGGGGCGTCGGTACGGGTCGCATAGTACTAAGAACTTAGTACTACATGCTTCGGATGTCAAGGGCCGGGCTTCCGAGCCCGGTCCGGGGAAAACCCGGCGCGTCCGCCCCCGTATCCTGAGGGCATGTCCGTCGCCGCGAGGTCCCCGTCCTGACCCCCGCTCTCGAGGTCTCCGGCCTCCGGAAGTCGTACGGCGCCGTCCAGGCCGTCGCCGGCGTGTCGTTCCGCGTCGGAGGAGGGACGATCGTCGGCCTCCTCGGGCCGAACGGGGCCGGCAAGACGACGACCGTCTCGATCGTCTGCGGTCTCGTCCCTCCCGATGCGGGAGAGGTGAAGGTCGGGGGCGTCGCCCTTTCGGGGGACACCGACCCGGCGAAGGGGCGTCTCGGCCTCGTGCCGCAGGAGCCGGCGCTCTACGAGGAGCTGACGGCCGAGGACAACCTCCGGTTCTTCGGGGCGCTCCAGCGAATGGAGGGGGCCCGCCTCGCCTCCCGGATCGACGCCGTCCTTCGGCTCACGGGGCTCCTCGAGCGCCGCCGGGACCGCGTGAAGGTCTACAGCGGCGGAATGAAGCGACGCCTGAACCTCGCGGCGGGGCTGCTGCACGACCCCGAAGTCCTCCTCCTCGACGAGCCGACGGTCGGCGTCGACCCCCAGAGCCGGAACGCGATCTTCGAGAGCCTCGAGGCGCTCCGGGACGCCGGGAAGGCGATCCTCTACACGACGCACTACATGGAGGAGGCCGAACGGCTCTGCGACCGCATCGTCATCGTCGACCGCGGCCGGGTCGTGGCCGAGGGGACGAAGGACGAGCTGGGCGCGCTCCTGCCGGGCAACGGCGCTCGCGATCTCGACGACGAGGCGCGCGCCGCCGTCGCGCTCCTCGCCGCTCGGGGGATCGCCGTTCCCGGAGCGGACGGCGGGACGCCGCGGCTCGAGAAGGTCTTCCTCCACCTGACGGGCCACGCCCTGAGGGACGAGCCGTGAAGCAGGCCCTCGCGATCGTCGTCCACGAGCTGAAGCTCTTCCTCTCCGACCGGCGATCCGTCGTCGTCGGGATCGTGACGCCGATCCTTCTGGCGACGTTCTTCGGCTTCCTCTTCTCGGGCGCGGGGCGGCAGGACGCGGCGAAGATCCCGGTCCTCGTCGCCGACGCGGACGACAGCGCCGTGTCGCGCGCGGTCGTGGCGGGGCTCGCTGCCGACGCGCTCCTCTCCGTGAGCCCGGCGGCCGCGGAGGACGCGCGGCAGGCCGTGCGGAGAGGGAAGGCCGCCGCGGGCGTCGTCCTGCCGAAGGGCTTCGGCGAAGGCGCCGTGCAGGCGTTCTTCGGCGCCGCGGCGGCATCCGAGATCGTCCTCCTCGTCGATCCCTCGCGCGCGACGGAGGCCGGCCTCGTGCGGGGCCTCCTCGCCGAGAAGGTCTTCCGCGAGGCTTCGCGGGAGGCTTTCGGCGGGGCGACCGGGACGAAAGTCCTCGAGGAGAGCCTGGGCGTGCTCGAGGCCGATCCGTCGCCTCCGACGCCCGAGCGTCAGGCCTTGAAGGACCTGCTGCGCGACGTGACGCGCTGGCAGGGGGCGGCGAAGGGCGGAACGGCCGGGGGCGGCGCGGCGGGCGGGCTGGGGACGGCGGTCCCGTTCACCCTGAAGGAAGAGCCGGTCACCGCGCGGCAGGGGGTGACGTACAACAGCTACGCGCACTCCTTCGCCGGGATGGCGATCCAGTTCCTCCTCTTCGTCGCGATCGACTTCGGCATCGCGCTCCTCCTGGAGCGGCAGGGCGGGCTCTGGAAGCGCCTCCGTTCCGCACCGCTCTCCCGCTCGGCTCTCCTCCTCGGAAAGACGGCCGCCGGGGCGCTCGTCGGCCTCGTCTCCGTCGCGGCGACGTTCGCGTTCGGCATCGTCGTCCTCGGGATCCGGATCGAGGGGAGTGTTCCGGGCTTCGTCCTCCTCCTCCTCGCGTCGGCGCTGATGGCCTCCTCGTTCGGCCTCCTCCTCGCGGCACTGGGAAGGACTCCGGGGGCCACGCGCGGCCTCGCGATCCTCGCCGTCCTCCTCCTCGTGATGCTCGGCGGGGGCTGGGTCCCCGCGTTCGTCTTTCCGGCGTGGCTGCAGAAGGTGACGCTCGTCCTGCCGACGCGCTGGGCGATCGACGGCCTCGACGCGGTGACGTGGCGCGGCGCCGGCCTCGCGGCCGGCGCCCTTCCGGCCGTCGCGGTCCTCCTCGGCTACACGGTCCTGTTCCTCCTCGTCGCGCGCCTGCGCTTCCGCTGGACCGACCGGTAGCCCGCCAGTCCCGGCGCCTTCCGGACCGGGTCGCCCAGGGGAGACCCCCGCATCTGTGCCAGGCGTGAATTCGCGGGGAGTGGTGCCAGGCGTGAAATCGTGTATTGTTTTCAACAATACACGATTTCACGCCTGGCACCGAGCCCCGGGTTCCGAGGCCACGGGGCGCCGGACTCGCGGGCCCTCCGCTCCGCCCGCCGTCGACGCGTCCTTCCTCGGGGACGAGGGCCTCAGCGGAGCCGGAACGTGAGCGTGACTCGGAGGACGACGGAGACGGGGCGCGCGCCGAGGCGGGCCGGCGTATAGCGCCAGCTCGAGACGGCCTCGATGGCGAGCCGCTCGAGGACGGGGTGCGCATCGTTCTCGACCGCGACGTCGACGACCCTGCCGTCGGAGGCGATCGTCGCCGAGAGGACGACGACGCCCGCGGCGCGGACGATGCGGGCGGCCTCGCTGTAGGCGGGCGCGGGGGTGTCGATCGGCACCGGCAGGACGAGGTCGGGCGGGAGCGCTCCGCCGCGGACGTCGTACAGCGGGGCGCCTCCCGGGTCTTCGTCGCCGACGCCGGTCCCGGCCGTGGTCGACGTCCCGTCGTCGAAGCCTCCGGGAACGCCCGGCTCGCCGTCGGGCTCGAACGGCCCGGCGGGCGGGAGCTCGTCGGGGATCCGCCCGGGCTGGGTCGCCGGCCGGAGAGGTCGAGCGACGGTCCCGGGACGGGCCGCGACAGGAACGCCGCCTCCGCGGGGCGCGCCTCCGGAGCGCGCCGGCGCCGGGCGCTCGCGCAGGTCGACGGTGCGGGTCTCCCGGAGGACCGACAGGTCGGGCTGCGTGACGGCCCAGACCTCGCCGCGCCAGCCGGGGACGTCGGGGAAGAGGAGGAGCGGGCCGAAACCGAGGACCGAGAAGGCCGTCAGGTGGAGGCCGATGGAGGCGAGGAGAGCGGGGCGGGGCCGGTCGGGGGGCGTCGCGGGCTGGAGCATCGTCGTCCTCCTCCGTCGTTTTCCGGTGAGACCCGGAGGGAGGCGCGGAGTTCCCGGCGCCCCGGCGGACGCACCGCTCCGGACGCCGGGCCCCGGGTCTCGGCTATCGTCCGGGCGCCATGGAGCTCTCCCTCACGACACCCGCGCTCCTCTTCCCCGCGGTCTCGCTCCTCCTCCTCGCCTACACGAACCGGTTCCTCGCGCTTGCCACGCTCGTGAGGAGCCTGCACGCCCACTACCGGGAGCGGGCCGACCCGCTCGTCCTGAAGCAGATCGACAACCTCCGCTACCGGATCCACCTGATCCAGGCGATGCAGGCGACGGGCGTCTCGAGCCTCCTCGTCTGCGTCGTCTGCATGTTCGTCCTCTTCTTCGGGAAGGTCGTCCTCGGGAAGTTCCTCTTCGCCGGCAGCCTCGCGCTGATGATCGCTTCGCTCGGCCTCTCGGTGAGGGAGATCCAGGTCTCCGTGAAGGCGCTCGACCTCCACCTCCACGACCTCGAGGAGCGCCCCTGACGGACCGGCGGATCCTGACCCGTCCGTTCGTCCTCGTCGTCCTCTCGACGGCCGTCCTCTTCTTCGGCTTCTACTTCCTCATCCCGGTCCTCCCGCCGTACGCGGCCGCGCGCGGCGCCTCGAAGGGCGAGGTCGGCCTCGTCGTCGGCCTCGCGTCGATGACGGCCCTCGCCACGCGTGCCGCGTTCGCTCGCGCCCTCGACCGGAAGGGGCGGCGACCCTTCGCTCTGGGCGGACTCGCGCTCTTCGCGGCGGCGACGGCGCTCCTCCCGCTCGCCGCCTCGCTCGTGCCGCTGCTCCTCGTGCGGGGCGTGCAGGGGATCGGCTGGGGCCTCGCGACGACGGCGATCGCGTCGCTCGTCGCGGACCTCGCCCCGGCCGAGCGGCGCGGCGAGGCGATCGGCGTCTGGGGCCTCGCGCCGACGGTGGCGATGGCGCTCGGCCCGGCCGCGGGCGGGGCGCTGTCGCGACTCGGAGGGCCCGCGACCGCGTTCCTCGGGACGGCGCTCCTGTTCCTCCTGGCGCTCGGCCTCCTCCTGCCCGTCGCCGAGCCGAGCCACGCAGCGGGGCAGACCCGCACGGCGAGTCTCCCGGCCGGCGCGCTCCTGCCGTGCGCGGTCCTCTTCCTCTCCTCTCTGTCGTACGGCGCCATCCTGGCCTTCGTCCCGGTCGAGCTCGGGCCCGGGAAGACCGGGACCTACTTCCTCCTCTACGCGGTGTCGATCCTCGCGGTCCGGCCGTTCGCGGGCCGACTCTCGGACCGGTACGGGCGCGTCGCCGTGGCGGTGCCCGGCCTCCTCCTCGGAGCCGCCGGAGTCGTCGGGACGGGCCTCGCGCGGGGTCCGCTCTCCCTCGCCGCCGCCGCCGTCCTCTACGGCGTCGGCATGGCGGGCCTCTCCTTCCCGGCCCTCGTCGCCTGGACCGTCGATCTCGCCGGGGAGGCGCGGGGAACTGCGATGGCGGCGTTCTACGGCGCGTACGACCTGGCCATCGCGCTCGGCGCGTTCGCCCTCGGCGCGCTCTACGAGAGGCACGGCTTCGCGGCTCTCAACCTGGCCGGCGCGGCGGGGGTGGTCGCCGCCTCGCTCCTCGCGGTCGCGTTCTCCGGAGCCGCGCGACGGCGCCGTCCGGATCTCGGGAATCCGGGGCCCCGTCGCGCGTGTTAGCGCTTCTGATGAACGTCTCCCGTCTCGCCCTCATCGTCGCCGGCCTCCTCGTCCTGACCGGAATCGGCGGCTACGCCGCGTTCCAGAGCCCGACGGCCCTCATCCCGGTCGGGTTCGGCGTCCTCCTCGGAGCCTGCGGCCTCGTCGCGCGGAAGGAGAGCCTCCGCAGGCACGCGATGCACGCCGCCGCGGCCGTGGCGCTCCTGGGCTTCGTCCCGTCGGTCCCCGGGCTCCTCGGGATTCCGGCCCTCCTGGCCGGAGAGGCCGAGCGGCCCGCGGCCGTCGTCCTCCGGAGCGTCATGTCGCTCCTCCTCCTCGGGTTCCTCGTCGCCGCCGTCCGGTCGTTCGTGGCGGCGCGGAGGGCGCGCCCGGCCGGGGAGAGCTGAGACCGCCGATCCCGCGCGCGGCGGCGAAATGGGGTAGCGTTCCGGGCGTGAGGCTCGCGAGCGCGACCCTCGACTCTCCGGTCGGGCGGCTCCTCGCCGTCGTCTGGGACGGGCGGCTCTGCGAGCTGACGTTCGACGCCGACGCGACCTCGACGCGAGAGCATCTCCTCGCCCGCTTCGGGACCGACCTCTTCCCGTCGCACCGCGACCCCGCGGGCGTCTGCACGCGCCTCAGGGCCTATTTCCGGGGGGACCTCGAGGCGCTCGAGGGCGTGGAGGTCGATCTCGCCGGGACTCCGTTCCAGGAGAAGGTGTGGGCGGAGCTCCGCCGCATACGGCCGGGGACGACCCGCTCCTACGCCGACGTCGCCGCCGCCGTCGGCGAGCCGAAGGCGCTGCGCGCGGTCGGGATGGCCGCGGCGCGCAACCCGGCGGTCCTCGTCGTCCCCTGCCACCGCGTCGTCGCGAGCGACGGGAGCCTCCACGGCTTCTCGGGCGGGATCGAACGGAAGCGTTGGCTCCTCGTCCACGAGGGAGCGCTCCTGGCCTGACGCGCGTCCGGGCGGGCCGACGGTAGAATCCGCCGCTCGAACGCCCGACAGCAGGAGACACGACCGATGAAGACGACCCTCCGCGCGACCCTCGCCGCCGCCCTCCTCGCGGCCCTCGCCGCCACGCCCGCCGCCGCCGCCACGAAGTACGGCAAGGGAGTCTCCGAGGCGGCTCCCGTGAAGCTCTCCGAGCTGATGGCGAATCCCGACGCCTACGTCGGAAAGGTCGTGAAGGTGGAGGGGCTCATCACCGAGGTCTGCGCGAAGCGCGGCTGCTGGATCAACGTCGCCGGCGACGTGGAGTTCCAGACGATCCGGATCAAGGTGGAGGACGGCGTCATCGTCTTCCCGATGACCGACAAGGGAAAGAAGGTCGTCGCCGAGGGGACGTTCAAGAAGACGGAGCTGACGAAGGAGCAGGCGATCGCGAAGGCGAAGCACGAGTGCGAGGAGAAGGGGACGAAGTTCGACCCGGCCTCCGTGACCGGCCCGGCGACCGTCTACCAGATCCAGGGGACCGGCGCCGTCGTCGAGTGAGCGTTCCGCCTTGAACTGGCGGAAGCTCAACAACGTCCTCCACCGCGACCTCGGCTACCTCGCGGCCGGGCTGACGCTCGTCTACGCGATCTCCGGCGTCGCGCTGAACCACCGGCACCAGTGGAACCCGAGCTGGAAGCTCGACGTCGAGGAGCGGACGTTCGCCCCCGTGCCGGTCTCGGACCGGGAGACGATGGCGGCGGCGCTCGTCGAGCGCCTCGGGCTGCCCGGGCCGCCGAAGTCTTCGTTCCGCTCCGCGCCCCACCTCGTCGAGCTCTTCTACGAGGGGTGGAGCGTGAAGGCTGACGCGACGGCGGGGACGGCGACGATCGAGCGTCCGCGCGGCCGCTTCGCGCTCCGCGAGATGAACTTCCTCCACCTGAACGAGCCGAAGGGGCTCTGGACCTGGGCGGCCGACGTCTACGCGGTTGTCCTCGCGCTGCTCGCCGTGACGGGCCTCTTCGTCCTGAAGGGGAAGAACGGCCTCGCGAGGCGCGGCAAGTGGCTGGCGGGCCTCGGCGTCCTCCTGCCGATCCTCGCGCTCTTCCTCCTGCTCTGGCGCCCGGGCGACTCCGGGCCGCGAGGGGAGGGCGAGGGGAACGGAGGGGGCCGCCACCGCGGGGAAGGGCGCACGGAGGCCGGGCCGGAACGCTGAGCTACGCGGCCGGGCCGGCGCCAGCGCGCGCGAGCGCCTCTTCCACGGCGTCGGCCGGCTCCACGACGCCCCAGCCCTGCTGGTCCACGGCGACGTGCGGCAGCCGCCGTGCTGTCGACACCAGGATCGACTTGATCTCGTGCGGGCGCAGGTCGGGATTCGCCTCGAGCATCTGCGCGGCGAGGGAGGAGACGATCGGCGCCGCGAAGCTCGTCCCGTCGACGTGCTTGTAGGCCCCGCTGATGACGTTGCCGTCGCGCAGCTTCGCCTCGACGAGCTGCCGGAGGAGCGGCGGCGCGAGGTGCCGGGCCGCGTCGAGCGCGGGGTCGACGCCGGCGTGCGCTTCGAGGATGACGTCCAGCTCGTCGTCGCGCGACGTGGCGAGGTGGACGTGGAGCGACGCCTCGGCGGACGTCGGGGTGCCGGGGAGGATCGGCGCCGCCACCCAGATCGCGGGCGCGATCACCTCGGGCTTCTGGAGCCCGTCGACGGTCGGACCCCAGCTGCCGTGGTAGATGTCGTGCCCGGCGCGGTGGAGGTGGTTGCCGTCGTCCAGGCCGCCGACCGTCAGGACGGACGGCGCGGAGGCGGGCGGGAGGACCGGGTGGCCGGGCGTGAGCCCCAGGTTCCCGACGGCCGCGACGACGAGGATTCCCGAACGGCTCGCCTTCTCGGCGGCCTGCGAGAGGGCGTCGTGGAGGTAGGACGCTTCGTAGTCCCCCCCGCAGGAGACGTTCGCGACGCGGATGCCGTATCGCGCGCGGTTGCGGACGACCCATTCGAGGCCGCGGCGGAGGTTCTCGTGCGTGATGCGCCGGGCCGTCCCCACCTTCACGAGGACGACGTTCGCCTCCGAGGCGAGTCCGCGGTAGAGGCCGTCGGAGAGCGTGCCGTTCCCGCAGGCGACGACGGAGGTCATCATCCCGTGCCAGCTCGACTCGTCGGGCGCGAGGAGCCGCGGGTAGGAGGCGCGCGGGTCGGTGACGTCGACGTAGCGGAGGATCCGCTGCCGCGGCTCCACGAGGTCCGCGTGCGCGTAGAACCCGGCGTCGAGGAAGGCGATCGTCACGCCCCGGCCGCGGAACCTCTCGTCCGCGCCGAGCCGTACGGGCGTCGGGAGGATCGGTCCCGGGTCCCGGGAGGCCGGGACTCCGAACGGGAGGGGGTCGGAAGGCGGCACGCTCCGGAGACGCTAGCAGGTTGCCGGGGAAATGGGAGGGGCCCGTCGCGAGCGCCGCGGGCCCGGGGTCCGTCCCGGGTGATAGAGTTTCGGCCGAGAGTCCGTCGTCGTCCGTACCGGCCCGTTCGCCCTCGCGGGAGGGGAGATGCCGCAGCACTTCCGCGCGCTCGCGCTCGACTACGACGGCACGCTGACGTCGACCGGGCGCCTCGACGAGACGGTCCTCGCCGCGCTCCGCACCCTTCGGCAGGAGCGGATGAAGCTGGTCCTCGTCACCGGGCGCATTCCGTGGGAGCTCCTCGAGCTCTGCCCGCACGCCGAGGAGCTCTTCGACCGGATCGTCTGGGAGAACGGCGCGGTCGCGTGGGGCGCGCGGGGCGCGCGCCCGCTGGCTCCGCCCGTTCCCGGAGAGCTCGAGGAGGCGCTCGCCCGGCGCGGCGTCGCGCTCCGCCGGGGGCAGGCGATCCTCGCGGGGCACGCGCGCGACGCGGCCACGGCGCTGGAAGAGATCGGACGGCTGGGTCTCGAGGTGCAGGTCGTGAGGAACCGGCAGGAGATGATGCTCGTCCCGTCGGGCGTCTCGAAGGGGACCGGACTCTTCGACGCGCTCGGCGACCTCGGCATCTCGCGCCACTCGACGGTGGCGATCGGCGACGCGGAGAACGACCACTCCCTGCTCGGCGCGTGCGAGCTCGGCGTCGCGGTGGCCGACGCGGTGCCGTCACTTCGCGCCGCGGCAGACGTCGTCCTCCCGGAGGCCGGAAGCGCGGCGCTCGCCCGATTCCTCCTCGGGCCGGCCGTCCTCTCCGACGAGACCCCGGAGCCGCGCCGGTTCCAGGCCGTCCTCGGGACTTTCGAGGACGGCTCTCCCGCGCGGCTCCCGGCTTCCGGGGTGAACGTCCTCGTCACGGGTGGCTCGATGTCGGGGAAGTCGTACCTGACGGGCCTCCTCGCCGAGCGGCTCCTCGCGCTCGGCTACTCGCTCTGCGTCCTCGACCCGGAAGGGGACCACGTCGCGGTCGGGCGTCTCCGCGGGGTCCTCGCCGTCGGGGGGAACGAGCCGCTCCCCGGCCCGGACCAGCTCCCGCGCCTCATCGAGCACCGGTTCGGGAGCCTCGTCGTCGACCTCTCCTTCCTCGATCCGTCCGAGAAGACCGCCTACGCGCGCGCCGCCCTCGTGGAGCTCTCGGCGCTCTGGAACGACACCGGGCTCCCGCACTGGCTCTTCCTCGACGAGGCGCAGGTCGCGCTGAATCTCGCTCATCTCCCGGTGGAGGGCTTCGACCCGAGCCGTCCGGGGACGTGCCTGACGACGTGGCGGCCCGAGGACCTGCCGCCGGACGTCGTCGGAAGCCTCGACGTCGTCCTCGACCTCGGTGCCGAGGAGACCACGGGCCTGCCGGAATGGGCCCGTTCGGCCGAGGCGCGGCCGCCGCCGGGGCAGGCCCTCCTGTCCCGGCGGAGCCGTCCGGGGCCGCGCCGCTTCACGGTCTCGCGCCGGGCCAGCCCGCACGCCCGCCACCTCCACAAGTACATCGGTGGCTCGCTCCCGCCCGAGCAGCGGTTCTTCTTCCGCTCCGGCGCGGGAGCGACGGGGCGCGCCGCCGGGAACGTCGAGGAGTTCCACCGGGAGCTCCGGCGTGCCGAGGCCGACGTCGTCCGGCACCACGCGCTCCACGGGGACCTCTCGAGATGGGTCGCCGACGTCCTGCGCGACGAGGTCCTCGCCGGGACCGTTCGGACGGCGGAGCGCGCGCTCCGGCACCGCGCCTCCGCCTATGAGATCGAATCGCTCCGGACCGAGGTCCTCGCCGCGATCCTCGACCGCTACCAGGGCTAGGAAACGTCGCGCGCGAGGCTAAACTCGCCCTCATGATCGACGCACGCGCACGCCGTGACCGGATCGCTCAGTGGGCCTTCGACGCCCGTCCCGTGCTCGGCCGCTTCCACCTCTGGCTCGAGGACGTCGAGGAGAGCCGCGTCGAAGGGGAGGCCGGCCTGGACCTCTCGTTCGCGGGGACCTCGCTCGAGAAGTGCCTCATCATGACGGCCGGCGTCACGGCGCTCGGCACTCGCCTCTTCGGCCGCTACGGCGAGGCGAAGGGGCTGGACGCCCACGGGGCGAACCACGTCAAGAAGGACGCCGACGCCGTGTCGGCCTACGCGATGAGCGAGGGACTCTGGTACCTGACGCGGTCGCTTCCGGAGAACCACGCCATCATGGTGAGCCTTGGCGAGGGGCTGATGCCGAAGGGAGGCGAGACGCCCGACATGGGCTCGAACCCGCTCCTCGGCTTCGGGCGCGTCTACGCCCGCCCGTCGGTCGCGAAGTGGCTCGACGCGCGCGTCCACCGCTTCATCAACGACGCTTCGTACGGCTGGCGGACGTTCTGGAGCGAGCTGATGGCGGCGCGCATCACCGTGTGGGGCGCGGCGATCGACACGCTGGAGAACACCTCCCGCTTCGCGAAGGGAGCGCCGACGGGGCCGACGACGGTCCTCCACCTCTTCGACCAGCCGCTCCGGATCGCACGCCCCTACGAGGGGTACACCGGCGCGATGACGCTCCCGAAGGAGGTCTTCGAGACGGCGGCCGACTCCTCGATCCTCCTCGACTTCCTCACGCCGCGTTCCCTCGTCCTGGACGCGATCCGGAAGACCTACCCCGGCATCGAGCCGGGCGACGTGCACGTCTGGACGCTCGCGGGGCCGACGCGCGTGAAGCGGATCGGCAGGCTCTGGGACGAATGGAGGGCGCTCGGCGCCCACCTCGTCGAGGACGGCTGGTCGCTCCCGAGCGGCCTCGGCGCCTTCACCGACTCGGGGACCTACGCTCCGACATATCGGGTCGGGCCGTTCACGGGGCCGGACGGACGGACGCACCTCTTCCTGACGGACGGCTACGCGGCCTCCGCCGAGGCGCTCCAGGCCGCGAGCCTCGACCCGATCCTCGGGAACCGGACCTCGATGTGCGTCCTGACGTCGAAGTTCGAGGTCTCCTACGATCGGGAACGGCGGATACTCTTCCTCGACCCCGCCGCCCCGGACTTCCCGCAGCGCCTTTCCGAGATCCTGGAGCGCGAGGTGGCGCCGAAGGACTGCCTCGCCTACGCCGGCATCCTGACGAACGCCCGCGACGCGGCGATGCCTCTCGGAAAGCGGACCGTCACGGCCGACGACTTCTTCCAGAAGAAGGAGTGGCACGTCCTCTCGCTGATGGGGAGCATGCTCCCCGAGCCCTACACCGGCCTCGCCGGCGTCGAGCAGGTGAAGCAGGGGGTCTATCGCGTCACGACGCGCGCGGCCTCGGAACGCGGGGTCCTGGACGTGACGCTGACGCTCCGCCTGATGGAGTCGTTCGAGCAGACGCGCCTCGTCTTCTCGCCGCTGCTCGACCGCTTCTACCGGGGTCAGGACTGGAAGACGCGGCCGGTGAAGGTCTCCGACTCGGGCCGGATCCGCAACGAGCTCCAGACGCTCGCGTCGGAGGCGCTCGAGTACTTCGGCGAGAACGGCATCCGCGTCCACTTCGACCGGGTCGACGACGCCGTCCTCGCGCCGGACAAGAAGGCCCTCATCCGGGAGGTCCTCGCCTGGTACAAGGAGCACCATCCGATCTGGTTCGGCTGGCTCGAGCTCGCATGAGCGCGGGCGCCGGCCTCGCGCTGATCCCCGTCGAGCTCCCGTGGACGAAGACCGAGGTCGTCGAGGGGACGACGGTCGACGAGCTGTTCGACGCGGGCCCGACGGAGGGCCGGGACGTCGTCGCGGCGTGCGTCAACGACCGGGTCGTCGCCCTCGACTTCCCGATCGAGTGCCCGAGCCGCGTCGCGCCGGTCGACGCCTCCTCGAGGGAAGGGGAGGAGGTCGTCCGTCGCACGGCCACGCTCCTTCTCCACGGCGTCGCCCGGAAGCTCTTCCCGAAGACGCGCCTCCACGTCGGCCAGAGCCTCCGCGGGGGTTACCACTACGGGGTCTCCGGCGAGTACCCGCCGCCCGCCGAGCTCGCCGCCGCCCTCGACGAGGCGTTCCACCGGGAGGCCGACGCGGGCCGCCAGGTCGTCCGGCAGGAGGTCTCGCTCGACGCGGCGCTCCACCTCTTCGAGCAGGAGGGGGAGGAGCTGAAGGTCCGCCTCCTCCGGATCTGGCCGTCGCACCGCGTCCCCCTCGTCTCCTGCCTCGGTTTCACCGACGTGAGGCATGGCCCCTACGCCCTTTCCGTACGGCCCTGCCGGAGCTTCCACGTCGAGGCGCACGAGCAGGGGCTCCTCCTCGTCTTCGACGGTCCCGCGGGGCAGGCGGAGAAGCTCGGGGGGGGGACGGTCCTCTTCAACGCCTACAAGGAGACGAAGCGCTGGAACGAGCTCGTCGGCGTCGGGACGGTGCCGGACCTGAACGACCAGTGCCTCGGCGACCGGATCAAGCACGTCATCCGGATCGCGGAGGGGCAGCACGAGAAGAAGATCGCCGAGCTCGCGGACCGGATCGCGGCGCGACGCGACGAGCTCCGCGTCGTCTGCATCGCGGGCCCCTCGTCCTCGGGGAAGACGACGTTCGTCAAGCGGCTCTCGATCCAGCTCGAGGTCAACGGCATCGTGCCGCGGACCCTTTCGCTCGACGACTACTACGTCGACCGGGAGAAGACGCCGCTCGACGCCGACGGCGACCTCGACTTCGAGGCCCTCGAGGCGATCGACCTCCCGCTCTTCCTCGCCCAGCTGAAGGAGCTCGTCGAGGGGCGCGAGGTCCTGACCCCGGTCTACGACTTCAAGGCCGGGCTCCGGAAGCCCGAGAGCGCCTGGCGCCCCCGCCGCCTCGGCGGGAACGAGGTCCTCCTCGTCGAGGGGATCCACGGCCTGAACCCGCGCCTGACCGAGTCGGTCGGGGAGAGCCGCAAGTTCCGGATCTTCATCAACGCGCTGACGCAGCTCTGCATCGACGACCACAACCGGATCCGGACGAGCGACGCGCGCCTCCTCCGCCGCATCGTCCGCGACCGAAGGTACCGGGGCTACTCGGCCGAGACGACGATCCTCCGCTGGCCGAAGGTGCGCGCCGGCGAGGAGAAGCACATCTTCCCGTTCCAGGAGCGCTGCGACGCGATGTTCAACTCGGCCCTCGCCTACGAGACGGCCGTCCTGAAGAGCTTCGCCGACCGCTACCTTCTCGAGGTCCCGCCGGTCTCGCCGGCCCAGGCCCGGGGGTTCCAGCTCCGTCGTTTCCTCGAGCTCTTCGTCCCGGTCTGGCCGGACGACGTCCCGGCGACGAGCATCCTCCGGGAGTTCATCGGCGGGAGCGGCTTCTCGTACAAGTAGGCCGCGCTCCGGGCCCGCCGGAGAAGGCGACGGGGGCGCGTCCGACGGCGCCCCCGTCCTCCTTCGAGCGCGGGGCCCCGGGCCCCGCCGACCGGGACTAGAAGAGCTTCCCGCCGAAGGCGACGACGAGCCCCGAGAAGACGACCGAGACCATGCTCATCAGCTTGAGCAGGATGTTCAGCGACG
>ENA-UPTA01002736-UPTA01002736.1-activated-sludge-metagenome-genome-assembly--contig:-NODE-2736-length-17914-cov-12.208802_pt1 | contig 17914 bp, 18 predicted proteins | sample MGYA00238184_ERZ773361 | MGnify/ENA primary metagenome ERZ773361 (study PRJEB29100, sample SAMN05720205) | activated sludge metagenome | isolation source: anaerobic digester from wastewater...
TCTAAGGATTAGTGAAAGAAGTCAGTTGGATACTGACGAGAGTTACCCCATTTTTTTGCTTTTTGCTTTAAATTGCTCCCAAAAATTGAACATCACAATTCTCAAAAATCAAATTACTGGTTGCAGTTTCTGCCTACAATCTTTAATATGAAAATATGCAAGAAACATCCAATCTTTCTCCTCAAATTCCCAATGAAAAATTTAATCCCAACCCCAGTTCAAACCCAAGTCTTAACCTCAACCCTAACCCCAATGCCAACCCCAACCCCAATCAAGAAACTGAATTAATCAGTCAAGAACCAAAGACACCCAAAAAAAATCCAAAAATGCATCTAATTATCATTGGGCTGGTGCTACTTGCTGGCCTAATCTTTCTTACTTCATTCTTTTTTAGTCCACAAAATAAAACCGATATCTCATCAAGCAATGATCAATATTCCTTCCCCAGTGATCAAGAGTTACAAATCGCTATGGCTGAGTCTTTTGCTGACTACCCTCTCGAAACTAGCAATGTCCAAATTCAAGTACCAGCTTATGCAATCGAGCTAGCCAATTTGACTAATTTAGCTGACTTTGAACAGGCAAATAATCAAGCGTTTAGTGAGGCACAAATTGCAGCTTTGACGGATCAGCACTTCTTCATTCAAGAGAATACTGATATTTTTTATAATACTGATCCAGACGATTATACTAGCAGATACGATGATTGGTCGGCCTTATATAATAAAATTAGAGGTGGCTCGATTTATGATCGTGCGCCAGAGGACTCAGTTTTTATTACCAGTGATTATTTACTACATATTTATTATAAATTAGTCTCTAAGCAATTAGAATATTTAGAAGAAACGAAGCTTTATCCAGATCTAACCACTCTCACCGATTATTTATTTGCTAAATCCCTTGAAAACTACCAAAACAGTAGTGATCCAGCCAATCAAGAAAGTTTTGCTCGATTAACTGCCTATTTTGCTGTACCAAAAGCCATTTTAACTGCCGTTAAACAGGATTCGGAAATTGACCAATCCATTGGCGCAGTAGTCCTAGACAATGACAGCGATAGTTATGAGCAAGTTAAAGCGCAATTAGTACTACTTGAAGATCAATTAAGACCAGATATGTATCAATTAGCTTTGGAAGAATTAGATTTATTAATGCAAGCCGAAATTGCTCAAGCCTCTCCTCTATTTGGCGACTTGATTAACCAAGCCGATCTTGAATATTTGACTGATTACTCGCAATTTCAACCTCGAAGCCATTATAATCGCAATCCTATCCTGCGTTCATATTTTCGAGCCATGACCTGGTATGGCCAAAATAATTTTTTCCTGCAGAGTAAAGATTTAACAAGAGACGCTATCAACATGTCATTACTCTTTGCTGAAACAGGAGGCGAACAAATGTTTACTCTATGGTCTGATATGGGTCAGGTCATTGCTTTTCTAGTTGGACCACGTGATGATCTAAGTTTAGGTGAATATTTAATCAGCCTTAAAAACAACTCTACTGATAATCAAATTAAAGTAAATGAACAGTTTATTGAGCAAGTACAAGCTAGTTTAGCTACTGTTGATGGACCGCAAATTATGTCAAGTTTGGTCTATGGCGATGAAATTTTTAGTCTGACAAAAGATGAACTTCAAGAAAATACTAAAGGTTTTCGTTTAATGGCTCCTCGCTTTACCCCAGACGCCTTTATTTTTAGCACTCTGACTCAGGGTGACGAATTAGTAGATGAAAAAACTGGTGAAAAATTACCAAGTAATACTACCCCTCTATTAGTCATGTCAATCTTCGGCAATAATTTGGCTAAAGATTTAAGTCAGAATTGGATTGAGAATAATGCTCCCCAATCAAAAAATGTGCTAGCTGACCGACTCAATACCCTTGATCAACTTTTCTCCAATAAAACCGAAAAGGAATGGACAAACAACTTCTATTGGTCATGGCTTTACACTCTCAAAGCTTTATTTAAAGATTATAGTGGAGATGATTACCCAATGTTTATGCAAAAGCCAGCTTGGCAAAACAAGAACTTACAAACCGCTCTTGGTTCCTGGACTGAGTTAAAACACGCCACGTTGCTTTATGCTAAACAATCCTATGCTGAAATGGGAGATAGTGGAGACGAAAGAGCAATTCCCCCTGTCCCCAAGGGCTATGTCGAGCCAGACATTGAATTTTTGGATCGTTTGCTAGCTTTAAGCAAGATGACGTTGAACGGTCTTAGCCAAAAAGGATTAATGGATGATATCTTTTTGGGTAGGCACGAGACATTTATTGAAGCTCTTGAATTTTTCAGAGAAATTGCTGTCAAACAATTAGCCAATCAAACAATTAGCGATGAAGATTTTGAAAAATTAAGAACTATTTCTGATAGTTTTGTGTGGTCAGTACTTCAACCTCTTCCAGGAGAAGAATATACAGAAGATCATGTTCGCTCGGCCATTGTTGCTGATGTCCATACCGATGGACTTCGCCAGAAAATCTTGTATGTCGCTAATGGCATCCCCAACTATATTTATGTAGCAGTCAGTGACGCCAATGGCACCCGTCTAACCAAGGGACTCACTTATTCATACTATGAATTTGAGGGTGATTTGGGTAAAAGACTGACTGACCAAGATTGGCGCGAACTCAATTATACTCAGGACAAATCGCAACTACCCAACATGCCTGATTGGAATGCTGATTTGATTAAATAGCTTTCTTTGAAGAAATGAAAAGAAAATCATTGTTCGTTGTCTTGATTCTGCTTGTCATGATTGGAGTTTGGGGTTTTATTAGTTTAAAATCCACACCGTTGACTGAACATCAGCAAACAACAAGCGCAGTTATCAATGATGAGCTTGCTTACAAAGAAAATGACCAGCTTGTTTATAAAGAAACAGAAGTTTTCCTCACTAGTCCCTACAAGCAACCGGCTCTCTACGAAGAAGCCTTTGCTTCAGCTTCAGCTTCAGCTTCGGCGACAGGAAAACAAACAGTCCTCGCCGGCATCACTTCTCATCATTTTTTAGCTAAAAACTTAATTGCTAATTTTTTTCAAGGAATTGACAATTCCAATATTAGGCAAATCATTCTCATTGGTCCGGATCATTTTAATTACACCATTCACGATCAATTTTTGGCTCACTCCAGCCTGCTTAACTGGCAAACACCATTTTCAATTTTAAACAGTGGGCAAAATTTAATTAATCAATTACATCAACAAGCGCTCATAACCATTAAAGACACTGCCTTTCGCAACGAACATAGCATCTATACTCTGATCCCGTTTATCAAATATTATTTCCCTGAAGCAGACGTTGTGCCCCTTATTTTAAATCCAAAAAAAGCTAATTCGGAATTTTTTGATTTTGGGCAAACAATTAAAAAAGATCTTGACTCCTCAAGCACTTTATTAATCGTTAGCAGTGACTTTTCTCACCAATTGAGCTTAGAAAAAAGTCAGCAAACCGATTTAGAAAGCATTAATACACTTAATGAACTTAATTTAGCTAATTTAGAAACGGTTAACTGCGATTGCCAACCATGTCTGGCTTTTTTACTAGGTTATTTGGCTGATGAGAGTTATCAATTTGCATTAATTGATAATAAGAGTTCTGCTGAATTTAGTGACGAGACTCAAGAAACTGTGACAAGTTATGTGAGTGCTTATTTCGTAAAAAAATAAAATAAATTATTAACAAAATTTAATCAAGCAAAATAATTTTGGTATTAGGAAGAACTTTAAGATCATCAAAACTTCTAAAGTCTAGGCTTGTTTTTGTCTCTGGTGTTCTTCTGCATCTGAGGTGAGAATGTACTATATTTCTTTTACTTTCCCTTCACCGACACTCACGTGAGATAAATTCAGCAAAGATTGGACTAGTGCTTCCAATTTTTCTCTGCCCCGCACCTCTTCTCTGATATCTTTTGCTGCTTTGTTGACAACTTTATCTCTCAAGCCTGGGAAAATAGCTTTTGCCATATCTAAAGCCATACGCTTAACATAACTTTTATCTTCAAAAAAGACTCTAAAAAGATTTTCCAAAGCAAATATACCATTCTTTGGATCTTGCTCTTTAATAGTTCTTTCTAAAAAGCGCGTGGACACCGTAATAACTTGATCTAAACCAAAATTATGATCTGGAGAACAATACTTTTCGCTATAAACTTTAAAAGCTTCAACCGCTTTTTTGTAATCCGCTTTTTCAATCAAAGAAATTAAAGCAAAAACCTCTGAGGATTTTTCTTCGCTCAACTCCAACAATAAAACCAAAATCTGTTTTGTTAAATTATCTAGCTCTTCACTTGGAGCAATTTTAGCTACAAAATCCAGTAAAGATAACATATCTCTAAGACAAATTAGTTGTGCAGATTGACTTTCGATAACCGCATTCTCCCAATTTTCTCCTCTTTTGCGAGCCTCTTCTTCATTTGTGGATACTGGATAATGACCCAAAAAAACTTTGATTGCATTCTGCAAGTGATCAGAGGCTTCTGCTGGTGGTGTTTTGAGGGCAGCTGATTTGCTTAAAATCACTGCTTGTCTTACAGTGTCAGCAAACTCCTTTTTAGCATGGGGTGAATTGAGATCGGAAGACTCTAAAGTGGCAAGTTTCGCTAAAGCAGCGCGAGCTGCTAAGGCAGAATTATCTTGCTTAGCATGCTTATCCCAAATTTCTTGATTTGTGCTTTGTTCGGCTGTATTTGACATATGGGTATTATAGAATAGGTCTTCTGAAAAAGGAATCTGAGCTTGCTTGTACAATTAATAAGAATGATCTTTTGAACACTGACGAGAGTTACCCCATTTTTGTTATAATAGCAGACCAAGCAATTTAAGATTAAAAAAAATTATGCCAAAAAGTACCGAAGTTCAAAGACATTATCTAAAAATAACAGATCAGCTGGTAAAATCTGCAATTGCACATCCTCGTTCTTTTAAAAAGATAAATCAGCTTAATCCAATTCAAATAGAGGCAATTGAATCTGGTATTCAAGACGTTTTGACAATTATTGTCAAAATACAAAATTTAACCGTTAACTTAAATAGTGAGGAAAAAAATCTCTGTTTGGATGTAGTCACTACTTTGATAGAAAACAAAAATAGTGATTTTCCATTAGCCTGGCAAGTCTTTTTTGGCGAAAATCCAGAAAGAGGTGAGGAATTATACTCAATTATTGAAGAAATGAGAGATTTGATGATGCAATTAGTGGAAAATCATATTGATATAAACGAATACGCAGTAATTATTAATGACATCGCTAAGAGTAGATTTGGTGCCTAAAATCACTCTTCAATGTGTCTTATATAGATAAAAATTATTGTTCAACAATTCCCTCAATCACAAAATCAAATTGATTTTTGGGCATCACTTCTTCAAAATAATAATCCTCCACTTTATCCCATTTGGCGTGCCAATCTTTCATAAACTTTGCCCCTTCTCTGTCAATCAACCTTTTTCTACGCTGTTTATCAGCCAATTCCACCAACACAGCCAGATCTAGCAAATCTCGAAGTTTCTTGCCCGAATAAATACCATCAACAATAACTAAGGGAGCGACTTTGAGCAGAATACTTTTTTTTGACAAGCCTTTTCCCCTTTTGAAATCAAAAGGATGATAGCTAGCGTCTCGACCCACTAGTAAATTATTTAACACCTCACTTCTTAATCTCTGATAATCCATCACCTGATTAAATTTTTCTACCACCGTTTTCTTATACCAATTGCTTTCATCGCCATCTTCCGCACCAGCATAAAAATCATCACAACAAACAAGCACTGCATCAAATTTTGCTAGTAAAACCGAAGAGATTGTAGATTTGCCAGCCCCACTTCTCCCATCTAGAGCAACAACTACTACTTTTTGTTTGAGTAATAGTTGTTCAATCTTCTCAATCAGATCAGATAATGAATGTTGGTTGTTGTTAGACACACCAACCATTATATAACATATTAAATTCACTATATTTTAAATACTGACTGATTTATAGCGACATTTTGAAAAATTTACGAGGGGTTGGTGAAAAAGGTCGAAACCTATTTTAATTCTTTTTCTCCCAAATCTTCACTGAATCTTAACAAATAACCATCTGGATCTTGAACCAAAAATTCTTTATTTCCCAAAAGCTTATTATCCTGGCGATACCAATTCTCCATCACATCTTTAAAAAGAGGATAATTATGTTTAGCCAAAGAGTCTAAAATTGGTTTAATTTTTTTAACTTCAATTTGAAAATTAATACCTCTGCCAAATGGCTTCTCCATTTTTTCAACACTCCAATGATTGTTAATTTCTTCAATCATTAATTGGGAACCTTCTAAAGAAATAAAAGCAAAGTTTGATTCTTGGCGTTGATACTCAATTTTGAAACCCAAAATATCACAATAAAAATCTAAACTTTCTTTAAAGTTAGAAACAGATAACTCCGGAATTAGTGAATTAAATATTAAATTTTTCATTTATAGATATTATACAGGAAGAAATAAGTATAAGTTTCTATTTATATACATCAAAATATATTGAGCAGGGCCTGGTGGAAAATATTAGTACCTATTTTGATTCAATCATATTTGTTACAATCAATCTTGAGTGAATATTAGTTTTAAAAAAAGAAAGAACAGTCAATGGAAAACGATCAAGAAAAAAAATCAGGTGGAGAAAAAACCATTCCAAAAACCCCAGAAACCCCAAAAACTATAGCACCAGTTGAAATAAGCTATAAAGTGGACGAGCAAGAAATAAATATCAATTCAGAAGATATTAATCAGCTATTTGCTGACATTAAAAAATATAATGATCAATTCTCACCTGGCGCCATGATAACAAGATCAATTTTTAGTATTTTTGAACCCAGGACCAAATTGGGGGGAGATAAAACTCAAGAAACGCCAGAAGAACATTTAGATGAAGAAACCAAGGATCAACAAGTAGTTGCTTTCTTTGTAATTTCTAAACACAAAAAATTACTAGAAAAACTGGGGTTATCTCTTAAACCAGTTGCAGAAGGAGCAACCATTTTTGTCGTCGGTGACGACAGAGAAGCCAAGCAAGTGCAAATGATGATTGACGTCGTAAATAAAGATCACTTTCTTGCTTTCCTAAATGAATTAACACCAGAACAAGTAGAATCAGCTGGGCTTAAACAGAATCTGGAAAAGATAATTTCAACTCTCTCTCAACAAATCGTTGGACATTACGATTTGGTTGCCCCAGAACAAGAAGCTATGGAGCTATTTGCAGGGATGGAAAAAATAATTGCAGAATATAAGCGACTAAAAATTAATGGACCTGCATTAGATGAATTGGAGAAGTATCTTCAACATGGCAAAAACGGCAGTTTGAGAGAATATGTGGCGATTAAACAAAAAGGTCTTCTGAGTCCGCCAGGTGAATCTTTTGGTCCTGCAGATTGGCAAAAAGATTCTACTCCTGCAAAATTGGAACAAAGTTGGAACGAGGCTATTTCAGTTTTAAAAAATACTAAAGAAAATCCTCAAGCTATTAACTTGTATGAAGAACTATCAGAACACTTGAAAATGTGTGTTGAAATGGCTATAAAAAGCCTGGAGAGTTTAAAATATTGGGATGCGGCAACTATTGACAAACTGAGAACGATTTTGGAAACTGCCCAACAAAAAATAAACGAATTAGCAATGTAGCTACAAGTTTTGCAGGGCGGGAAGGAATCGAACCCTCATCAAAGGTTTTGGAGACCTCGATTCTACCGTTGAACTACCGCCCCTTGTTAATAACAGTTATTATAGCAGTTAATTAGGTACTTTAGTGAAAATATTTTGCGCCAAACTGCTTACTATTTCACTACTCCAACAATTGATATTTCTTAGCTGCATCACCAGTCCGGGCATCGATAAAAATAACTTCAAAATTATCCATCTGTGGGTCTTTTTTAGTTAGAATGAATTCAAAATAACCAGCTACGGGCACAGATACAGCGGCTTCACCAGCTTCATCAACCACTGCATCTTTAAATCTTCTTGTAGGGTTATCGCTGAGGGGCACTAAGTGTTTAGGTATTAATTCAATGGCTTTAATAATGGCTCGGCGCAATTGCGTTTTAAGTTCATCGCTCATTTCTTGCTTTTCGCTAAACTGTAAAGTTTCACTGTAATCACTAGTTTTCGCACCCAGAAAAATCTGTCCTTCACCTTTATCCAACTTAGCATGCTTGCCTTCAACTAATTCAGCAAAAATTTTGCCCCGCTCATTGATTACTAAATTGCCTCCATAATAATTGCGCCAATATTCAGATAAAATCAATTGCGAATCAGGGCTAATTTCTTCATTTTTTAATTTTTCTCTAATAAATTTTTTCACTGCTTCTTGGTCTTGGTCTAAACCGAATACTCTTTCTCCAGTCGTCAAATTGACAATCGAGCAGTAATAAAGGCCACTTGCACTGGGCAATTTGGCAAAAACGCGCTGTGGATTGTGTAAAAAGCTTTTTAAATTCACCATTACTTTTTGGTATCTTGGTAGATCGTTTTCTTCCAAAAAACGTAAGCCGGTCACTTTAGTTACTGCATCTTCAGCTAAATTTTCGGTAGCAATTTTGATTAGATCAGCTTCGACTCCATCTTTTACTTCTCCGGCTTCTACTGACCAATGAGTAATGGAACTCCCACTAGTATCGGGAGCTTTATGTTGCTGATCTTCAGCTTCCGAATCTTCTTTAAAATTGTGATTGGTTTCTATTGTCGCCATGTAGATTTAATAATTACTTTTTAATAATGACTTAAGAAATTTAATAAAAGTTAAGCCTTGTAGGTATTTTATCATAAAGGGCTATAAAAAACCCAAAACCTGCACCCAAATGCTACATTCAAACTTCTCATTGATTAACAATTAGCACTAAAAAACCACTCTAGCGCAGCCTCCAAAAAACTGCTAGGCTAATCATATGCAGGAACAAGCCTTTGCTCTTCTCTACCAAGACAAAAAATTACTAGAAAATACTAAGGTGCCAATTATCACCGTTTCCGCTTCATTCAAAGAAGATCTTAAAGGTTTTCATGGTGAACCAGAAAATGATCAAATTCAAGACATCGTTTTTTCTCGAGCACACTACTCAATGGCATTAGCGGTGGCAGTTGCTGCTTGGGGTAACAAAATTGATGCTAAAAAAGCCTGGTTGGTAGATCCTACTAACCACATTAAAAAAAGTGACTGGAAACAAGTCATATTGACCGACACCATTGGTCGAACTGTTGCCCGACAACCGTTGCTCAAGATTCTAAAAGATGTGGTTGATCGCTTTGGTCGGTCAAAATTACCAATTCTAGAAAATATTGAACCAGCAACCAAATTTTTAACCCAAAATCTAGATCGGCCAATTCTCTCTTTTCATATCGCTACTGGCAATATTCTAGCCGCAAATGGTAAGCAAGTTTTACAAATGATCACTGATCCTCACGTCAGAAGTGAGTACGTTCAAAATGCTGATCAAGCTAATATCCGCTTTATGGTTTTTGATGAAAAAACTAAAGAGGATTTTTTCTCAGTGGCGGCGGCGGAGCAGATCAAGATCCCCGCCGAGCAAATCCAAGACAAAGTGATTGTTACCGGCCCCCCAGTTGATCCCCGCACGCTCGCCGCCGCTCAGTCAAAAAAACCCTGGACCAATGAGCGACCTCTTAGAATTCTCATTACTACCGGCGGACTCGGCACCAATAAGCAAGAGATTAAAAAAATTCTCGATCAACTTCTTCCGTTACTCAACCATGTCGCAACAGACTTGCCAAAAATTGAAATTATGTATTACGCTGGCACTCATGCTGATCACCAACAAATGGCAGTAACATTAGCTAAAAAACATCATATTAAATACCATTTAATCAGTCCTCACGACCCCGCTGATTTTACCCAAGCCGGCTGGTTAAACCGCGCCCACCGTCAGCCACAAAGTCAGATTAAATTTCACATTATTTATCATCCCCAGATCATCGATGCCAATGAGTTGCTGATTCGTTATGGTTTCCCTTGGGCTGATGTGTTTATTAGTAAACCGTCTGGAGATATGGCCTACGACGCCGCCCTCTCTGGATCAGCCCTATTAACGCTAAAAGAATGGGGTGAATGGGAACATAATGTGCGCGCTGTTTTTGAACAATATGGCATTAGCCAAAAAGCTGATGTGGAGCAGATTGTCGAGCAAATTCTTCGCCTCAGTCAAAAACAGTCTGTTAGGAGTCAACAAAGCGAAGTTCTTACTAGCAGTGTTCGTCCCATTCCCCAACTCGATAGTCCTGTTACCGATCATGACAGTTGGATTACTCAAGCAATGATCAACACCCAAAAACTACCCAAAATCTTTTATCAAGGGGCAAATAATATTCTCCAAGCTATCAAATAGTTATGACTTTAACTCGCTATTACTGTTGTTTTGACGAGCAACAACAGAGCTACCAATTAATTACTTGTCGCCAATTTCCTAAAAAGAAATGGAAAGGGGTTATACCTCTGGATTTGCCTCTAGACAGGGTGGCCGACTGCAATCAATTTCTCGAGCAAGCTCTACAACAAGAATTAATAAAATTGAGAAAAGAAGTCTTCTTTCAAAAGTTTTGGCAACTAGCTGATTTTCAAACGCAAAGATCACTCTTGCTTTCAATTTACTTGCGTCAGAAATACCCTAGGGGGGTATTTAATGTGGAGATTGGCAATTGGCTCAATACTGGTCCATTTGCTCAAATTTATCAACAAAACAAAAAATTATTGAAAAATCTTAAACCTCGACAAATTTTATCAAGATTGATTGTTACTAGTGGCAATCACAAAAAATCTTTGCGCCTTGGCCACATTCACTTAGCTTATGATCGCATCAAAGGTCAAGACATTTTCTCTATTCACTATGACAAACACAATCCTAATCACCTCAAAGACCTAGGTCTGCTGAAGCATTTTTTCTTTGAAGACGGTAAAAATAAAAACTTACTAAAAGTCTTTAATAAACAGGACTACTAAACCACAGTTGGAACAATTGATTACTTGAGTTTTTTCATCAAACGATGAGGAGTTCTCTTTTGACATTTTTTGCAGTATTTATTGAGAGGGAAAGTGTTCTCACCGCTAGTTTGCTTTTTGAGTAATTCGTTATTTTTATTATAGCTGCTAACGTAACCAAAAGCCTTACACACCGTACATTGAAGACCAATTGGCTGTCGGGGACCTTTTTTTGTTTTTGCCATGTTTTCCTTTTTATCTTAAAATTTTTGCGATAACAAGGGAGTATTTTAACACAAAAGATTAAGAAGTGAAAATTACTTAAGTAAGTAAAAAATTCTTAGATGCAGATATTGGCAAAGATAGTTGGCAAGCCACCAAAAAGCGACCGTCGTTTGCCTGAGCCAATGGTTTTTCCCCTTTAGCTAATTGTTCTTGACTGCGTCGATGAGAAAAAAATTGGTCTGGCAACTGGTAAGTATCCAGCTGGCTATCAAACAATTGTTCTTGAGGTAAGCCTTTCCTGGTTAAAAAGTCTTTAATAAACCCTGGTAAATCAATTTGCCAAACTTCCTTCTCTTCATTTGGGTGCAAATCTTTGGCTCTGTTTGGCTGTTGGCCTTTGTCAAGGTTTTGCTGTTGGCCTTTGGCTTTTTGACTAAAACTAATCTTTTTAATGAATTGTTGCCATTCTGGACGCTGACTTTGACGCGGTTCACTCGCTACACAATAAGATTGAGCTCTAATTCCTGGCCCCAAAAAAGCCCAAATATTTTTGGTTTTTACTCCCCATAAACTGGTCATTTGTTGCCAAACCCGATCAAGAATTCCTAAATCTAGTGGCTCCCAACCAGCATGTATCATCGCAATATTTTTGCTTTTTTGATCAAAAAATATCAACGGAAAACAGTCCCCAACTACCATACTGATTAGGGTTTGATTAGTCTCTCTTTCCCCCTTTTTGTAATTAGTTAAAATAGCGTCACCAACAAAAATTTGCGTTGTTTGCTTACTGAAAAGTTCGCTGTTGGTCAAAACAATGGATTGCTGCTTATTTTCCAGTTGCAGATGTAGTAAATGAAAATTCTCTTCTCCAATTGCGGGCTGAGCCTGCAAAAATTCTCTGATATGCTGCGTTTGCCGGAAATCCCCATCATTACGCTCACTGATATATAAGACGAGATCTTTGAGTAAAAAAGTTAGCATAAAAACTGAGCCACCCCAGGGACTTGAACCCTGAACCTCCTGTTTACAAAACAGGTGCTCTAACCAATTGAGCTAGGGGGGCGACGGTGCCAGGAGCAGGATTCGAACCTACGTAGGCTAAGCCAGCAGTTTTACAGACTGCCCTCGTTGACCACTTGAGTATCCTGGCGCAAATTGCTGTTAAGTTACACGTTTTTGCTCACTTTGTTTAATTTAGCCGAAATCATGAGCCTTTGTCGGGGATCGGACCCGAGACCTCAGTCTTACCAAGACTGCGCTCTACCAACTGAGCTACAAAGGCTAAGACTTAGCCAAACAATGCCTCACTATTATATTGAAAAAACTCAAAAAAAACAGTCCATCTCTGTTACAAATAATAGCGTCAGCAATAAAATTGACCAAAAAGAGTAACGCAAAACCAAAAAAACCACAAAATCCACCCCCTTTCGCAGGAAACCAGCGTCTTTCCCCTGGTGAACCAGGTGGGCAAGGCGAAAATTTCTCCACGGAGAAATTTTACAACCTCTCAGCCCATAGAAAAGCTGTTGAGGAAAAAAATGCTATAGCTTCCTGCAAAAGAAGGTGGAGTTTTAAGGTACATTTCCATTCTAGAAAGACTAACCACAAAAGAACAGCTGTTGTAAATAGCAAAAATTTGCTAGAATGGAATATTAGCTTGTTAGAAGCTATTCTTTACTAAATTCTTTCAACCAACTGGCTACTTTTGGACCATATTTTTCATGATTAATCACGAACTTTAAGTGGGCTTTAAAATAATTTTCTGGATCACCAGTGGTCATCCATTCTCCCCGAGATTTTTGGACTAAGACTTTGCCCCCGCTTTGGTTAAGTTTACCAATGGCATCGGCTGTCCATAATTCCTCATCTTTGCCAACGTTTTGTGGCGACAAAAATTTAAAAATTTTGGGAGTTAATAAATATCGACCATAAGATGCTAGATGGGTTGGTGCTTGAGCTGGATCTGGTTTTTCAATAATGTCTGCTAAAATGTTTTCTTGATCTTCCCGATATTGTCCATTTTTTAGAGAGACAGCAGCATATTTAGTAATTTCTTCTTCTGGAACTTCTTTCACCATAATGATCGCATCAGCGTCTGGAGAACGATGATAGGCTTCAATCAGAGTTTTGGCATCACCTGGCTTACCAAAAATCACATCATCACTGTAAAAGGCCAAAAATGCCTCTTCGGTATCTACGTAGTTCTTAGCACTGGCAAAAGGTGAACCATTACCATAAGGCAAACTTGAGTCTTGAGTAATTACCACAATTTTGGGAAAATTCAGTACTTCCTGCACCGGGACATAACGACTTTCCTTGCCTTGAGCAGCTAATTGTTTGCGAATACGATTGACACTGTTATTGAAGTAATCCTCATAAATTGGCTTACCCTCAGGAGTAGCCACCACAATAATTTCGTCAATCTCTGCTTCCACACACTCTTCAATCACAAATTGCATAATCGGGCGATTACCCAGGGGCAACATCGCTTTAGGTAAAGTCTTAGTGATGGGTAAATAACGACTGGCAAAACCAGCGTCGGCAATAATCGCTTTTCTCACTTTTTTTTTGGTCATAACGCCAACGAGTATAACATATTTACTAGTAAAAATCCCCATAGCGCTTGACCTTTCCCCATCAAGTTTAGTATGCTTAGTTAATGACTAAAAAAACTAAGTCATATCCTGAGTTCATTCAACGCATGGATTGGCCAGCCATTATCTTCCTCTTATTTCTAGTTGCCTTTTTGGGCGGGCTCACTTGTCAGCATTATTTCCGCCGACAGCAACAGCTGCGTTGGCAAGCTATCCAAGATTTACAAACGGCGGAAATGGCAAAACTTAATCAGTTAAATATTACTGAGGATTTATTAAAAAAGGCCGATCTCAATCAAGATGGTCAAATTAATCAAACCGATACTGAGATCATGCAAAGTTCTTTTTTGAGCATTGATAGCGACAGTCTAAAGGCCGATCTCAATCAAGATGGTCGCGTGGATACCAAAGATTATGCTATTTTAGCCCACATTATTAGCTCAGCAAAAACCGAAGACACTCAAGAATAATTGACTAGTATTAGCAACGAAAAATAGAAGAAACGAACAATAATGGAAGAAAATTACTTACAAAAATCTAGAAAAAAACCGTTTTGGTCCTACTTTTTTTTTGTATTAGGCGTGTTAGTAATCATTTTTATCTTGAGCGCCACCCTCTTTGGTTTAATTTTCTTACAATCCGTTGATGAAAATTTGGATATTCGTAAACAAGCTCTGGAAGTGAGCAAACGCGTTGATTTTGATACCTACCCCTTTGCCCAAAGCTTCTTTAAAGTACAAGAACCTAGTCGGATTGAGTTGCAAATTAATACTTACAACCACTACGTTGACGCTCTTGAGCTTGGCTTACAAATTAAAGCTGATCAAGGTTTATTGACAGCCTCAGATTTACAAATCACCGCATCCAATGATCAAGTTTTAAAGTTAGTGCAAACTGATGTTCAGGAAATAACTTGTGATCCACAACAAGACTGTTTCCTGATTACCTTGTTACTTATTACTCACCAGATTAATGAACCGTTCACTAGCCACAATGTGTCCACTTCGATTGCCAATCTAGAGTTTATTCCCCAAAAAGAAGGTGCCATTACTTTGGAACTAACTCCCGCAAGCCAAGTTAACGAACATGGCACTGGTCAAAATATTTTGCAAAACCCCAGCGCAACTCAATTTGACTATTATGTCAGTAATAATGGTATCGATTTTGCTCAATGTCACTATGTTTATGGTGACTGGACTGAGTGTGAAAATTTCTGGCAAACACGTCAATATGAAGTAGCGCCACTCAACTGCCACTGGCATCAAACCGAGACACTAGAAACACTCAGCCGTCAATGTCCTGACAATCCAGAAAGCAATTCCAGTCTGGCTGAGACAAAAGATTTGGCTCTTCATTATTTTGCCAGCTGTTTAAGCAATCATAGTCAAGGAGAAAATTTTTATTTAGTGTGGAATACAGAGCTATATCCTGGTTTTGATTGGTTGGATGTCAGTCTCGATCATCGCTTCAATAGTTTTTACCAAAAATCGACTAAAACGGCTGGGGCAATTGGTAATTATGCCATCATTGATTTAAAAGGATTGACTGGCTTTTCTCAAGATGTGCGGGGACAAATCCTTAATTTTCAGGCTGACCAAAACTATTATTTTCGACTCTACAATGATCAGACTGAAGAATTTGTTTATGGCCCCAAACTTTACCTAAATTATTGTAATCAAGAACAAAGTGCTCGACTCGATTGTCAAGAGGCTTGTATCCAAACCAATCAAGGTTCAAATTGCCAAAATGGTTTGAGTTGCATTGATGGGCGCTGTGTTTTAGAAAGTAATCCTGAAAATCCCTGGTGTTTTGACGAAAAGCTCATGAGCAAGCAAAACCGTTTGGGGAGCGTGGCTGGAGTCAGCACTCAAGTTGCCGACACAAACGTAATTATTCAAGGTCCTTTCTTGCCTAGTGAAGTGTATGACTTGACCACCTATGCTTGCAATCATGGCTGCAATACCAATCGTGATTGTATGGCAGATTATCGCTGTTATCAGGGTCGCTGTCGTTTGGCTAGCAATCCAGAGAGTCCGACTTGTGAAGCAGCAACTGTAGTAGATGACAGTGAACCAATAGAACAAAAAGGGGGCGTGATTGATGATCAGCCACCAATCGTTGATCAACCACTACCAAGCAATACTCCCATCCCCTTACCCACTCAAGAAACAGTAGATAATCTTGCCACTGACTCAGGTGGGCTTGGAGAAACAACCGATACTGAACCAACGCCTGCGGAAGAAACTGCATCAACTGAGCCTGAAGCTAGCTCGCCAGCTATGTTCGCTAATCTTTCGGCCACTCTCCAAGACTTTTTTAATAAATTTAATTGGCAATATTTGGCTTTAGCTGGCTTATTAATTATTATCGCCGTCGTCTTTATTTTCTTAGGTTTAAGCCATAATCCTCGTCAAGCTCAAGCCAAACCAAGCAAACCAAACAGTCAAAATACAGACAATCAAAAAGAGGTCGCAGAAGAGGTGACAATTCCAGAAAATAAAGAGCTTGATCTGTGATAAAATGCCAATCTATGTTGCAAGCAATTAAAAAATATTTACTGGAAGTCAAAACCGAACTAGGAAAAACCACCTGGCCTGACAAAAAAACGACCAAAAATTTAAGTATTTTAGTGGTGGTGGTCAGTCTTTTATTAGCTCTCTACATTGGCTTTTTTGATTTTATCCTACAAGAACTCATAGCACTTTTTGTTTAATCTGGTATAATAATCGCTCGCAAAAAAAAGCAAGGCAAAAGGCATTTATGGCAAAGCGTCAAGACAGCAAAAATACAACTAAAACAGCAAAAAAAACTACTGCAAAGTCCAAAAAAGTTGACCAAACTCAGGACGCTCCAGTTGTAGCTGATCAAGAAGTTAAAAAGCAAGCCAAAGCTGAGCAACAAACAGACGCACAAGAGACAAGCAAAACCAAACAAAAAATTGAGGATAATTTAATTGTCATTAGCCAAGAAACTAACAAAAAAGCGCGGTGGTATGTAGTTCACGTTTATTCTGGTCACGAAAAAAAAGTGGCCGAGGCCTTGCGCCAACGAACCGAAACTTTACATTTATTGGATAAAATCTTACGAGTTTTTATTCCTACTCAAGATAAAATTCAAATTAGACGCGGTCAGCGGCGCACTGTTAGCGAAAAGATTTTTCCCGGTTACATTTTGGTGGAAATGGAAATGACAGACAACGCCTGGTTAGCCATTCGGACCACTGAAGGAGTCACTGGTTTTGTTGGTATGAGTAGTCGCCCTACCCCACTGCCCAAGAGTGAGGTTGAAGCAATTATGAAATATGCTGAACAAAGTGATACTCAATACAAGGCTGACTTTGTCGATGGCGAGGCGGTCCGTATTACCGATGGACCATTTAATGATTTCTTGGGCACTGTCGATAATATCGATGAAGAACGTGGTAAAGTTACCGTGTTAATTAATATTTTTGGTCGGGAAACTCCGGTCGAATTAGATTTCTTACAAGTCAAGAAAGTTTAGAAGAAAGAAAGTCATGGCAAAAAAAGTCAAACAAGTCCTCAAGTTAAACTTACCAGCAGGCAATGCTACGCCTGCTCCCCCAGTTGGTCCAATTTTAGGTCAAGCTGGTATTAACATGATGGATTTTATCAAGCAATACAATGATCAAAGTGCCGACAAGCGTGGCCAAATCATTCCAGCCGAGGTAACGGTTTACGAAGATCGTTCTTTTAGCTTTGTGCTAAAACTGCCTCCAGTTTCAGATTTAATTAAGCAAAAAATTAAACTGAAAAAAGGCAGCGCTTTGGCTGGCCGAGAAAACAAAGGCAAATTAACAAAAGCCCAAGTTAGAGAAATCGCTGAAGAAAAGCTAGCTGATCTGAATACCACAGATATTGAAGCAGCTATGCGTACAGTTATCGGTGCTGCCCAAAGCATGGGTGTAGATATTGTCGATTAAAAAATTAAAAAAATAAATAAGTATTAGTGTGGCAGACTTAAGCTTTACCCCAGTCGTTTGCACCACGCTAACAGAAAGGAATTATGGGAAGCAAAAAAAATGTCGACATGACTCAAACTGAGAGTGATGTCAAAAAAGAGGCTGAGACTGAAAAAGAGGCCAAGGCTAAAAAAGAGGCGGGGGCTGAAAAAGAGGCTACTGACGA
>ENA-UPTA01002737-UPTA01002737.1-activated-sludge-metagenome-genome-assembly--contig:-NODE-2737-length-17904-cov-42.612919_pt1 | contig 17904 bp, 12 predicted proteins | sample MGYA00238184_ERZ773361 | MGnify/ENA primary metagenome ERZ773361 (study PRJEB29100, sample SAMN05720205) | activated sludge metagenome | isolation source: anaerobic digester from wastewater...
CGCTGATTTCCTCCAGGCCCAGCCAGGAATAGCTGTCGATCATCCCGGGATAAGCAGTCAGGCCTCGGGCTTCAATAACCCTGGCTCCAGCCGGGATAGAAACATTAGCTCCCAGGTCAACTATTCTGCCATCTTTGATTAGAATCGAACCGGAGTCAATGATCTGGCCAGTCACCGGAACTATTTTTGCTCCTACAATGGCTATTACCTCGGCCTTATCTTCAGTCTGAACGGCAGCTGAAAGTGGAAGGGAATAAAGACTCCCTAGACCCAGACAGAGCAGCGCTGCCATAAAGACAAGCTGAGTTTTATTTTTCAACGAAGCTGGTGTCATTCTGGTTAGCTTCATGATAGGCCTCCTTTTTGGGCGGAAGCACCGGCTCTCTCTTTGATAAGTGCCTCCCGGTCGAAATAAACATCACCTTCGATAATTGTCATCTCACAGCGGGTGTAGGCACTCAGTGGATGCCGGCTGAAGAGTGCCAGGTCAGCCTGCTTCCCAACTTCAATGCTTCCTACCAGGCGGTCAACACCGAGCTGCTTGGCAGCATTGATGGTGATAAGTTTCAGGGCTTCATCCTGGGTCAATCCGTATTTAACCGCCTTTCCAGCTTCATTAAATAGCCTTCTTATGCGCTCGCCGCTATCGGAATTAATCGAAACCAGAATGCCTTTTTTAGTGCAGTAGGCAGCATTATAGGCAATACCTTCGGCTGCTTCCATTTTATAGGCCCAGCTGTCAATAAAAACCGAGATACCCACGCCGGCGGCTTTTAGCTCATTGGTTATTTTATAGGCTTCCCAGGCGTGCTCGAAAGCGCCAATTTTGAAACCAAACTCTTTGGATAGGTTTAGAAACTCAATCATTTCCGGGGCGACATAAGCGTGGCAGCGAGCAATGAGCTTGCCGCGGAGAAGATCAGCCAGCGCCTCCAGTCGGAGGTCTTTTCGTGGGGGGAGAAGGTTGGCTGGAGGGTTTTTGGATTTTTTTAGCTGCTCATAGCGGTCCCAGGTGGCGATATAGTCTTTCGCCCGCATTAATTCGGTTCTGATAAGAGCATTAGCCCCCATGCGGGTCGCCGGGTAGCGCTGCGGACGGCCAGGAAGCAGAGTGCGGTTTGATTGCTTGACATTTTCGCCCAGGGCAAATTTGAGAGTAGGGTAGGCTTCCTTGACAATTAATTCTTCAGAAGGTTTACCCCATTTGAGTTTCAAGACGACGTTGGTCCCCCCGATGACATTGGCGCTGCCGTGCATGGTATGAACCATGGTCACCCCGCCGGAGAGAGCGGTAAAAATCGAAGTGTCATCGGCATTGACCACCTCAGCCATGGTTACTTCTGGAGTGACCGCATCGGTGCCTTCATTGGTGCCAGAAAGAGCAATATGGGTATGAGTATCTATGATGCCTGGCATCAGATATCTGCCATTAGCTTCAATGATTCTGGTTCCAGCCGGGGCGGTGATATTCTGACCGATTTGTTTTATTACTCCATTGATGACCAGAACATCGCCATTGGGGATAACGCTGCCAGTGACGGTTAAAATAGTGGCATTTTTAATCAGGAGGTCACCGCCAGCCAGCAGCCAGGTAGCTGACAACAGAAAGAGAATCAGAAAGGACAAAGATATAATCAGGCCGGTCTTTTTTAGTTTTCGAGTCATTGGCCTTTCTCCTCGTAGCTGAATAAGGTTCCATCAACCATGACTTTAACTATCTTGGTTTTTTCATCGAATAGCTCGCCTTTGGTCAGGATGAGATTGGCGATTTTACCCGGTTCGAGAGAGCCAAGCTGTTTCTCCAGGCCAAGGGTGCGGGCTGGCTCGATGGTCAGCGAACGAAGAGCCTGGTCGGTGGGCAAACCTGCCTTGATGGCCGCTCTGAGATTTTTTACAAAGTCTGTATCGTTCAGGCCGAAACTGGTCAACGAGAAATTCATCTTTTCTTTTACCAGGTTGGAGGTATTAGCTGGATAAATCTCCTTTTCGGCCTTTTCTCTGATCGCCTGTCCCTGCTGGGCATAGACACTGCTGGCCGGTGGGCGAAAGTCAAGAGTCACCAGGAGGGGAATACTGGCTGACTTGAGTTGCTGGCTAGCCCTCCAGGCTTCATTACAACCGGTGAGAACAGCATTTAACTTGAATTCTTTGATGATTTTCAGGGCGCGTTTTATTTCCTCGAGATTATTGCATTGGAAAACAATTGGCTTTTTGTCAATGACAAAAGGAAGGAGGGCTTCGAGAAATGGGTCATATTCAGGTCTTTTTAAAAAATGAGGCGACTGGCGATATTTTTGAAGATGCTGGCTATAGTGCTGTGTGTCATAGAATTTCTGCCTGAGGAAAGCCAGTGTGCCCATTGGACTGGAAGGATAAACTCCTCTTTCGGTCGCAAAGTTGATATGGAGGGCCCAGGGCTGAGCCAGAACCATCTTATGAATCTGGTCACTGTTTAAGTTGAGGACCACACTCTGTCCTTGGAAAATGCCCTCATGAGGGGCGACAACCACTGTCGTAATGCCAATTCGATGGTAGGTTTCGACCGTCTGCTTTTTCGGCTTGATTTTTTCTACTATCTGAAGCCAGGGGAATTCTTTGGGTTCAGCTGGCTGACTGAAAGCTGCCATATAGTCTTCAGGGGTGGCTGGTTGAGCCTGTTCCTTTATTTCAAGGAAGAGGTTGGTGTGAGCAGAAATTAAACCGGGATAAGCATTTAAACCGCTGGCCTCGATTAGTTCAGCGTCTTCTGGAATCTGAATTTTTCCGGCCGGGCCAACAGCCTCAATCAAGCCATCCCGGATGAGGATTGTTCCTTTTTCTATAACTGGTTGAGCAACCGGGAATATCCGGCAATTAACCAGAGCATAAGCGGGCTTAACTTCCGGACTTCCTGCCCGGGCAGAAAGGGGAAAAAATAAGCTGGCTATCAACACCAGGCCCAGCAGAGTGGGTGCCAGAGCCCGGATAAAAACAGGCTGCCTTTTTTTTAGAGATTTATTCATGGGCCTCCTTCCGGCAGAAGATTTGTGATTTATAGACAAACATAGATGGGTCATTTAATTTTTGTGATATCTATGGAATTTTTTCATAAGGCTATTCATTGGAGCCAAAAATCTTAAGAAAGAATATCTTAAACCTGGCAGTTTTTTTGTCAACATTAAATATTTATGACGTGAAACAAATTAGCTGCCAAAATAATTTGAGATAGGTTCTCTTGCCGGCAAGATGGAAGACCAGCCACGACTTGACCGTCATTCATGGAAGCAATGCACAAAATTCTCAATCAGAAAGAAAAAGGGCATGAAAACCGTATGGGAAAATAGGAAATATAGATTGTGTCCCCTGTTTTCTTGACTGGAAGGGGGGATTTCTGTATTATAAATCTACCCGGTGGGGCTGTAGCTCAGTTGGGAGAGTACGTGACTGGCAGTCACGGGGTCGCCGGTTCGAGCCCGGTCAGCTCCACCATTAAAATTCTCTTAAATTTCTGTCTTATCAATCAAAATTTGAATATTTGCAGGCACTGCGAAACTACAAGCGGCCCTTGACTTGCTGGCCTTTATATTTTGGCTTCGAAACTTTACATCTTTATTGCATTATTTTCTTGAAGTTAAGGATTATAATAATAAACAGAACTAAAAACAGAAAAAAATAATAAAAACATAGGAGGGAGGTAAAAATGAGCGTAAAAAAGATTCTGATGCTGGTTGGAGACTATGTCGAGGATTATGAGGCCATGGTTCCTTTCCAGATGTTGACCATGGTTGGCCATCAGGTTGATGCTGTCTGTCCTGGCAAGAAAAAAGGTGAGACGGTCAAAACAGCTATTCACGATTTTGTCGGTGATCAAACCTATAGTGAAAAACCAGGCCATAATTTTGCCCTGACTGCGACCTTTGACGAAGTTGATCCCAAAAACTATGATGCTCTGGTCATCCCTGGTGGCCGGGCCCCGGAATATATCCGTTTGAATGAAAAAGTAATTTCTATTGTCCAGTACTTCGCTGAGAACAAAAAACCTATTGCAGCCATCTGTCATGGTCCGCAGGTGCTGGTCGCAGCCGATGTGCTTAAAGGTAAACTTTGCACAGCTTATCCTGCCTTAAAACCAGATGTGATCAGAGCGGGAGCTAAATGGGGAGAGCTAAACGACAGCCTGTCCAACGCTTATGTTGATGGCAACCTGGTAACCGCTGCCGCCTGGCCAGGACATCCGGAATGGATGCGGAAGTTCCTGGAAGTGCTGGGCACTAAAATTGAACCTTAAATAATTAATCTAAAAAACTGTCGCTATATTTTTTAGCAGGCCGGTTAATGGGCGGTGAAGCGGCTGATCTCAGCTTTTTTGCTGCCAGTGAAGCTCGGGACTTCTTTCTCCGGTGATAACATCCTGGTAAGCCCTGAGCATAAGAGGTGCAACCTGGCTAATGTCGTATCGTTTTCTGGCTGATTCTTTAGCCTGTCTGGCCAGCGTGATAAGAAGAGCCGGGTCAGTGACCAGCCTGACCAGGGCTTTTTCCACTTCCGAGGCTACTGGCTCAGCGACCAATCCCGCCCCGTCCTGCTCTATTTCGACCCAGTTGGCCACCCGGTTGGTAATAAGAAGCGGCAGGGAAGCCGCCATGGCCTCGGTCAGGGCCATACTGACTCCTTCGGCCAAGCTGGGTAGGACCATAAGATCGGAAGCCGAATAATAAGCCGGGGTCTCATGATGGTCAATGAGTCCGACCCAGATGACCTGTTTTTCCAGGCCAAGGCTGGTGACGAGATTTTTTAAATTATTGACATACTCTTCTTTGCCTGGCGGTCCGACCAGCAGCAAGAAAACATCCGGCCGGTGTTTCAAAACAGCCGGCAGCGCCTTAATTATTAAATCAATTTGTTTTTTGGGATGAAGCCTGCCCAGAAAAAGCATAACCAGGGCTTCGCCGGGTATATTTAGTTTTTTCCTGAGCTCTGCCCTGAGTGTCTCATTTCTTTCATAGCGGTCGGTAAAAATACCGTTAGGAACAATAAAGCTGGCTGCTCCACGGGTAAAAGCCTCGGAGTCCTGGCGTTCTCCTTCGCTTAGAAAATGAACAGCAGTGGCGTTTTTGATGGCTTTTTTACCCAGTAAATTCCAGTAAAGTTTTTTTGTCCGGATCGATCCAACCCCGTAAAAGGAAGCGGCCATCAAGCTGGAGTGCGGCGTGATGATGGAAGGAAGTCCCTGTTTTTTCACAATTGATGAAGCGGCGACACACAGATATTGCCACAGGCCGGCCAGATGAATGACCTCAAAATCCGCTGCTGTTTTTTTTAGATGATGGAGAAGACTCCTGGAATAAAAAGCGCGGACTCGCCCCAGTTCATAGGGAAAGTACCAGACTGTCAGGCCGTCCAGATCAACCGGCTGCTTCAGAGGGACATCCAGGTGGCTGCCCACGCCGTCAGCATTGCTGGCATAAACAGTCACCTCGTGACCAAGACGCTGCAAAGCGTGGCAGAGGTTGCTGTGAGCTGTGATTGATCCACCTACCGCCCAGGCCGGCTCAAAGGAGGTCAAAACGTGCAGTATCTTCATTGGCTTAAACCATCCTTAATTATTATTAGTTTATTAGCATAAATCGGTATGAGCTGACCACCTGGGTTTATTCAGGCCGACTGCTCCACCAGTTTTTTCTGAACATAAAAATGGAAATAAACCGATTCAGCGAGCCAGCCAAAGCTTATGATATAAGCCAGAATAGGGGCCTGTTTCAGGGCCAGGAGGACGAAAACCAGAGTGGCGAAAAAGTCGCGCCGCACAGTGAAGGCCAGTTTGGCTGCCACTTTATCTATAAAACTCAATTTTTTTTCTTTTTCAGGTCTGACCTCTATCTCTTTGGCCACCAGGAAGATTTTCTTACCGATTCCGGAGTTGCGAGTATAGCGGGCCAGATTGTAATAATACCAGACAGCAGAAAGAAGAAAGATAAACATAAGAATAAGGTAGCTACTATCCTGTCTTAAGCGATAAAGTCCGAGGTCCAGGCAGCTGAAAAAAATAACATAACTGGAAGCATCGAGGATGACATCGGAGAGAGCTCCCTTATCGGAGGTGGTGTAGGTCAGGCGGGCCACCTCGCCATCACAGCCATCGAAAATACTAGCCAGCTCAAAGCACAATCCAGCCAGGAAAAAACTCCAGTTGCCGCCGCCCATGGCGGCGAGCCAGGCGCCTACCAGGCCCAGCAGAAAATTTAGAAAGGAAAGGAGGCTGGGGCTGGCTCCAAGTCTTAACAGTCTCTGGCTGAAAAAGAGCGAGATAGGCCGGTTGATGTGTTTGGCGATAAAGCCATCCTGGGGCTTGCGGGCCGTATTTAGCAGAAGTCTCGTCGCTTCCTTCTCGGTTTGTCTGGAATTTACTTTAAGAAAAAAGTGCCCGGCGGGCACAATCTGGTAGCTAACCAAGGCCGTCGGTGGAAGAGCCCTCAATAAATCATTTTCTCCCTCTTTGATTGAAAGAAGCCCGGCCAGAAGCTCAGGCAAAATTTTTCCTGAGCCAACGGCCAGCCCTGACCAGGTGGAGTCGGGAATGCTATCAGCCGGGGATTTAAAAAGAATTATTTCTCGCTCCTGAGGTTCAAAAAAATTCAGATCTTCCAGGAGTAAAGGATCGAAAATTGCCTCACCATCCAGCAGGAGAAAACTACCCGACCAATCATATAGTTCCTGGCTTTTTATTTTGTCTTCAGTAGAAAGGCTTCCAGCCTGAAAATAGTGTAAGTCAGAAGAGAAAGGCAGAACACGCCTGTCTTTCTTTACTCTTTCAACCAGTCTCAGTTCTTCCTCGCTGCCAGAACCGATTAAATAAAAAGTCCCTAAACCGGCCTGGCGGCAGGCTATAATTGCCCTGAGGAGAAGCGGCAGACCAAGAATATTTTGGCCTGAGCCAGGGCGGAGCAGAATAATAGTGTTATCTGGCATGATTAATCTCCGTGGCTAATTTTTCTTTTTTTTTAACGGCTGAAGTCAAAATCACGGTCAGAACCGCAAAGATGATTTTGCGGACTCTTCTCATCAGCCCAACACTCAGCCCGATGTTAGGCGAATAACCGACAGTGGCCGCGGCCAGCAGACTCCCGCCTTCGGCTGCTCCCCACTGGCCCGGGATAATAAAAAAGGCAGTGTTGATGATAACTGTAAAGACCGAAATGAAAACAACTTTGACCAGGCTGGCCGGATGGCCCATCGCTCTGATAATTATGTATATTTCCAGAGCTCCAAGACAGCGGGCGACAAAATGAAGCAGAAAAGCCACCAGCAGACCTGTTTTGGAGCGGCTGAACAACAGACGCATATTCCTGTCGAAATCTTTCAGGCTGGCTTCTTTTTCCTCATACCAGCGCCGGCTGCGGCGGGAGATCCCGGCCAGCCACCCGATAATCGAATAAACGCCTTTGAATTGCAAAATGATCATGATTACCAGAACCAGAGTGATAGCTCCCAGGGCCACCAGCGAGGAAATTTTCAGCTTCTGGGGGATCTTAAGATAAATCAGTGACAGAAAGAGCCCGGCTGCTAAATAAGCTAAAGAAGCCAGATATTCAATGGTTTTATCAAAGACAATGCCAGGAATGCCCTCATTTAAAGGAGAATGGCGCTTTATAATGACTGCCCGCGCTGCCTCCCCTCCGATATTGGCAGCCACTGGCAGAAGAGTTCCCATGCCGTCGGCTATAATTTTGGCCCGGAACAGAGTCATAACTGGAACTTTTTGGAAGGCCCCCTGGACAATGGACCAGGCTATAGCCTGAAGAAACATCCAGAAAAGGGCTGTGAAGCAAATTAGAGGCAGATAATAACCAGCTTTGACAATGTTATCCCAAACGACCTGTGGTCCAGCCTTCCAGATAAGAAGGGCGAGCAGCAAGAAGCCAAAGGCGGTCAGGCTTACCCTGGCCAACTTTTTTTTTCGGCTCTTACCTTCGGTTTTAGTGGAATTGTTATTTTCCATTGGTCGTTAATTGGCAATCAAGTAAGTTAAGTTTAGCTTAAAACCTCAGTTAGCTTTTCAGGCAAAGTTAGCCTTAGCCTTGTCCCGGATCTAAAGTCGGGCTGAAAAATATAGACCGGGGTCGGCCAATTAGTCTTGTAAGTATAGATGATACAAAAAATTATGTCAAAAAAGAGCAAGCCTCAGGTAGGACGGCGTATCCAGAGATCGGGCAAAAGGGAAGCCCTGGTTATTTCCTTTCCAGTTGGCACCGAGCCGGAATGACCCACCCGGATGGCAAACCATAACTCTGTTTATGATTTCCAGTCGCCCGGCAGACTGCTGAATTTTAAAGACTCAGGCTAACCCTGGCGTCGGCCGTTTTATCCGGCTGGCTTTCAGATGTTGCTTTTAGAACTACGGTTGCTTCTCCTGAAGCGCCTTTCGGCGGTAGAACATAAACGGTTATATCTGAGGTCTGGCCAAACTCTACAGAAGCCAGAGCGTTGGGCAGCTGAACCTGCCAGCCCTGCCCGCTGATGGCGACCTCCAGCCGGTATAAATCATAGTTAAGGTGGCTGGAAGCATCTGAGGGATGAAGCTTCGGATCAACTTCAGCCGGTTGGCCGGCATTTTTGAGAGAAAAAGTAACCGGAGTCAGCCCTTCAGTAGTGGCCTTGATCTGGGCAGAAAGCGGGGTCAACTCGACGCCCCTTGCCTGTGGGCCTGAGCCATCCAGAGACCTGATAGCCAGGGTATAGGTTAAAATGCCGTCCTGATTCCGATCGACAGATACAACATAAAAATGGAGGCGGTTTGGTTCATCACGATATTCGAACTGACTGCCTGAATTAAGGCCAGCATGGAAAAGAGCATCGTTTAGCTGGCGGTAGTCGGCAATCGTCCTCATGACTTTTTCACCAGACGGGCTGACATAGTCAACTACATTTATATCTTCCGGGTGAGCATCTATGACCCAGATATAGCTATTGAAGGCGTTAGGACCTCCGTTATTTCCCCGCAGGTTATCCCTGTTTTTAGCCAGCAAGACACCGTTATCTGGGCAGAAGGAATCAAAGCCGATCCGCTGGACGACCTCCAGGGAATAAAAATTATAGTCGGGGTTGCCAGAGGAGAGGGGATCGGTAGCCGGGTCAGAAAATGGCGTTCTATCGCCTGGCTCTGAGCCATCGAGCCGGACGTTTATCCCAGTATAACTACCAGGCAAAGGATCAACTTCTCGGGCGGTGACCTTGGCTACTACCAGTCCAGATTTGGCCAGCCCTTCGCGGCTTAGTGTAAGTAATTGGCCGTCGGGAATGAAGCCGCAGGCCATTCTATCTCTTATCATCAATCCGGCCGGCCCGGCCCCACCAGCTATGGGTGGAACTACCCAGCGTTGATGAGGACCTCCGGGGCCATTGAAACAGGCTCTGTCCATCAAGTCCCATGGCCCGACAGCCGCCCGTCGATAAGGCTGGACATAAGGATTGTTGTTGAGGTCAGGCAGACGGAAAGCAAAGTGTCCAAGCTCGTGGGCAATTGTGCCGGAATTTTCTCCCTGGCGCATCGAAGAAAGCCCCCACTGCTGCGAGCCAGCCAGCCAGCTGGTCCATTCGACATAACGAGTGGGTACCCAGCGTGGCATCTCTGGATTGGGATTACCCCACTCGGCTGGAATATCATCTTTACTTTTAAACTTCATCTGGCCAAATTCCATCCAGACTCCAGTCTCATCATATCCAGCATAAATTCTTAAAATGGCATCATAATTTTTTCTGATATCCTGGCCAGCACTCTGCATCCACAGCTCATCGCAGTCCTTTTCCAGGCGTCCGGCAGCTACACTACCGTCAGGCGTATATTTATTCTGGCGGTGTTCATTGAGGCCATACCACCAGTGAGGTTTAGGCATCTGGTAAGGTCCAAAGGTATCAACCTGAGTCACGCCAAATTTGCCTCTCGACTGCCACATCCAGTAGTGATGGATATCAAGCCCATGATTAATCGGCAGTGATTTAGTGAAAAAATCAGCGTAGAATTGCGGCACTTTTTCTCTGGCTATGGGCTCAACCTGCGGGTTGCCGAAGGGATCGGTGCCCTTGGCCTGGGTGATGACAAAAGGCTGGTTGGGAAAATCAACGGCGACGACGGCTAGCCTGAAACCCCGTTCTGGCTTGAGCGAGGGATCAGCCCAGTTTTGGCCGGGAATCGGCCGGTAATCAGCCCAGGTCATTTCGTCTTGATCCTGAACTTTCTGTGGATCAATTGGTGGAGGGAAAGAGGAAAGCTCTGTAGAAGCAGGAGAGGTAGGTGATTTAGCTTTGTTGTTGACAAAGACCAGAAGGATTACTCCTAACAAAATTAAGATAATAATCAGCCAGAAACCAGTTGATAAAGATTTCCGCCTGACGGGAGTTTGGTCATTAGCCATCGGGCACCTCCTGATATATCGAAAAAATGAACCTATGAAGTAAAGTATATTAGATATCAGGCAGAGTCAACAAAAATCTTTCCTCTTTTATAGATTCTTTATTCCTGACACAATCTGAGAGAATTTCAGCCAGTTTTCACTGCTTTTTGTAACTAACCGGATGATTGAGAAGGGGAAGCTGCGTCTCTTTGAGTTTGAGCAATTCCCGAATTTTATCTCTATCCATACCAGATCTTGGTCTGGTATTCAGCCCGATACCGGCGCAGAAGAGGGATATATTTTGAGAAACGATGCCGGTATCAAGAGCTGCCCATTCCTTTTTTTGATCATCATTGCCCGCCCTGAACCTGGAGATATCAGAGACAAGAAGCAAAACAACCGGAGCCATAGTCACCTGTTCTTGGGGGCGAGGAGCTCCAGCCGGTGGGGTCGGGGGCTGCTGACCGGGTTGCCCGGCGGTGGCCGGTCGTGGTCGCCTTGGCTGGAAGAACAGCGACCGCTGGTCGCCGGCCACGACTTCTACCAGGCTGTGGCTTTTTGCCTCATACAGGTAAACACCGTCTTTTATGAAAACATAGATATCAACATCTTGAGCGTTCATGGCTGAGGGCGCAGTCTTTTTGCCGCTATCGGGGCGGTTAATCCCATTGGCTGCCCACAGCAGGTCGGACAGATCCTGGGAACTTAAATCCCGGGTAGACCATTCGGTCGCTGAGGCTCTAACTGCCAGAGCTGCCATGACGGGTAAGCCTCTTTCTTTGTTGGGTTCATTTAATTTTATGGTCTTTGGCCCTTGAGCTCTCAGGACCAGCGGGCAGAAAAGGAAAGCCAGGATCAGAGTAACCAGAACATGATTTTTAAAGTTAGTCGAAGGCATGTTTTTACCTCCCTTCTTTAATTCTTTAATTTTAAATTTATTTTTATTATATAACAAAGAGCCAGGAATAGTCTCACCTTGTATGATGTTGTTAGCCAGAGGCTGCGGGATCTTTATTCTCTGCTTCTTCAGGAAGAATCGGATCACTTAATTAACGAATCTATAAAAATCAAAAGAATTTTTGTCAGTAATAAATGATTCGGGAGAGGCAAAATATTTGGTGGGCGGAAAAGTAAAAAAGGGGCGGAAAAACCGCCCCCTCTTCCTATTTACTTCGTTAAGTCTTACGACGTCGGTCAGATTTTTCGATGGCAGAGCCACCAGTCGAAGCAATTAGCTTGCTTTTTACGCTCCTTAGCCCCTTTGATATCGGTTGGGGCTGGAATAATAACATGATCCTGAATCAGCTCATTATTGGGCCAGTTGGCTGGCATAGCCACATCATACTGATCAGAAACCTGGAAGGCTTCAAGTATTCTCAGGATTTCAGAAATATTGCGACCAACTTCTGCCGGATAGTAGAGAATCAGTCTAACAATTGCTTCTGGATCGATGATGAAAACAGCTCTGACCGTCTTGGCACCACCACCTGGATGGATCATGCCAATCTTCATTGAAATTTTGCCCAGATCATCAGCAATGATGGGGAAAGGAATTTCCACTTTGAGCTCATTTTCTATCCATTCTACCCATTTGATGTGGCAGAAAACCTGGTCAACTGACAGGCCAAGAAGTTCGGCATTCAGCTTTTTGAACTTATCGTAGTTCTTAGCGAAAGAAACGAATTCAGTTGTGCAGACCGGTGTAAAATCACCTGGATGGCTGAATAACACCAGCCATTTGCCGGCATAGTCCTTGGGCAGCAACTTTTTCCCATGAGTCGTTTGAACTTCCATTTCGGGAAACCTGTCACCGATCAAAAGCATGCCTTTCGATTCGTTGTTTTCCATGAGTTACCTCCTTAATAATTTTTTTAATGCTGGAGCAGTAAATAAAATATCAGCCCGTGGTCGGCACTCAGGCCAATCATACCCTTCGACCCGGAACACCAGTCGCGGCGGCTCTTGCCGATGAGCCTCCTTCCACCACAGGGACCGGATGAGATCTCAGTGTGAGTCTCAGTGCCGTTGACCAAATATTTTTTCATTTTAGCTACGCTGATTTCAATTTACCTAATTTTTGTTTTCCCAGAGAAGGTGGATGTTGCAATATTCCCGAGCCCAGACTTTGGCGGCGGTGATGGGGAAGAAGGCTTCCGGCTTGTCACCGGGTTTGAGTTCCTGGCGGTACACCTGGCCGTCAGCTATCAGTTCAATCCACTCGATATAGTGTTTCTCTTCCATCGGATGAGCTACCATCTGACCAACTTTAACCAGATACCCACCGGCCACTTTTTCGATATAAGGTACATGTTTTTCCTGAGTAGTATCGGCTGTTTTAGCTTCCATAAAAACCATTTCCTCACCGCAGCAGACTAAGGTTCCCATTCCTTCGTGCAGAACCTCAACGATATTTCCACACTTCAGACATTTGTAAATACCATACTTTTTAGCCATTTAGTCCCTCCTGTTCTTTAAATTTATTTCTCTCCCGGCAAGAAGGGCAGAGGCCCTTCAGGTCGAGATGCTTTTCCAGGACTTGATAGCCGTCCAGATCGGCCAGCTTCAGGTCCTTAATTTCGACGTCATTAATCTGACCACAGGCCAGACATTTAAAATGTCCGTGCCAGGTTAGATTGGCATCATAACGAGCTTCATTCTTTTCGACATTAAGCAACTGGACAATTTGTTTCTCAAGAAAGAGCCTCAAGGTGTTGTAAACTGTAGCCCGGGAAATGGCCGGGATGTCCTTCCTCAGAACCTCATAAATCTCATCGGCGGTGGGGTGGGTTCGCTCATTAATCAAATATTCGAAGATTTTCAAGCGGTAGAAAGACGGACGGATGCCCTGCTGGCTGAGAAATTGGCTGATCTCATCCAGACTCCAGGGCTTTTCTGGCTTTTCTCTTAATTCGACCCTAACTCTCATGTTTTTAATCATTTTAAAAATAGAATCAATATAAATTTATACTGATTATAATGTTTTGTCAAGACCTTCTCGCCTTTTATTATTTATCTGGCTTATTAAAACTTTCTCTGTGCAGCTCGTCCTGAAATTGGCGTGGACCAGGTTCAGGCCTGATCTATGTCTTTTATATTTTTTGTTGGGATTAAGTTGTCGTCTTGTGTTTTAGGCGCAGAAACCATGATAATTAGTGCCTATGCCGCCAAAAATCGAGATAAGACCCCGGAACAAGGGGTAGGCCAGAATATGAATAAGTGCGGGCTGAGAAGTAAGATATAATCCCTGTCAGGATTATCTCATCTCTTTCCAGTTCGAATGATAATTATTTTGAGTAATAATCAATCATCTGCTGGATGGCTCGCTGGCAGACCCGGCAGAATTCCATCTTCGGACTGGAAATCATCACACAATAAATCTGCGGGCGATACAGTCCTTTCGACGTATAGCCGGCACCTTCAAAGGCGCCAACTTTGTCTTCGAGAGCCTTATATTTTTCTCGGATGGCCTGAATTTTAGCCTGGAGTGTTTTGTTTTTTTCCTGAAATTGAGCCTGAATCTTTTTTATTTCTGCCTCTTTTAAATTTTTCTTCTTAGCTTCTTCCAGTACCTTCTGCATTTCCTGGAAGTTGGCTCTCATCTCAGCCTGTAATTTTTCTATCTCATCTTTTCCGTAATCAGTCGGAATTTTTATTCCAGGAGAGAGAAGGTCTTTCCATTTTAAGTTCTCGGGGTCAAGCAGAGCGGTGATATTCGGCTCGAGTGGTTCAACCCCGGCCGGGTAAAATTCATTATAAGCCACATCCGAGGTGTAGTACTCATCGGCCAGCCCGGCAAAACTGTGGCCAAATTCATGGATAAAAACGCCCAGACTGGCTTGATGGTCAACAGTCGTGATGCAGTAATCGTTATAAATCCCGCCACCACCATACCGGGTGCTGTTGACCAGGACGACAATGGCATCATATGGAACCTGAGCAGCCATTTCTCTCAGGGCAAAGCCCTCTTCGGTCAGCACATAGCGATCAAGGTCAAAGGCATTGAAAGAAGCTTTGAGGGCTGTATTTTTGTAAGCCTTTTGCCTGGGTTCATCCATACCTCGTTCGAGTGATGCCCGGAAAACTCCATAGATATTGAATCTGTCCCGATTACTCTTGTAGGGTTCCTTTTCAAACAGGAAGCCGGAGAATTTTTTGACATCAGCCATGAATTTATCTTTGTCTTCAGCCTTATAACCTTCAGCCAGAAAAGCCAGATCAACTTTTTGCGAAGGCTGGCCGCTTTTCATTACTTCAAAAGTATAATCTCCTCCGGGTGTCGCCTCTTTGAGCAGGTGATAATCCTCGGGATCGATCGAGGCCACAGCCAGCGGATGGAGGAGATTCTGCCTGTCTCTGGCTTCAAAGACGACTTTGACCGGCCGCTTGGGCCAGGGAATTCGGACCGCTCGCTGGAAGACTTTTTTTACCCCGTTAAGAGCCGGGGTGGTGGTTTTGTACTCGCCAAACTGGCAATCAAAACCTCTGGCATAAATTAACTGGTTAGAAGCCACTTCATAAACTTTGATAAAATAATGGCCATAGTTAAAGGGATTGGTCAGATTGACCTTGCTTTCGGGCCAGATATTTTCCTGATAAATATCCTGAATAATTATTTCTTCTTCCCGAGCATTCCCTACCATATAGAAATTAATACGCATTGCTTTATCGAGGAAAAAATCATCAAATTTAATCGGGGACTGGGCCTGCGCTGGCTGGCTCAAAACGGCAGCCAAGCTTAAAACCATTAAAAATATGGAAAAAACAAAAACTAACCGCTGATAATTTTTTTGACGAAAGAACATATTAAAGCTCCTTTCTCTATCGGTGATAAAGTCTTTGGCTTCTCTGAGCCTCAGGACCTTTTTATCTTTAAAATTACTTTAAATGTTGCTTATCTGGACAAAATCAAACACCAAGTCTGGACCTTTAGAGCCGGCCAGGTTTGCCTCCGTCTTCCGGCTTTCTAAACCTATAGTTATTGTCTGTCTTGATATCGATAATAAAAAATATCAGAGGCTAGACTATGCTTTTAAGACCTGTCATGTCAAGTTAGCCTCTCATTCAGCTTATTAGATAGTGTCCCAAGTGCATGAAAGATAAGAGCGTTCTGGCCTCGAGGCGGCGGATAGAAGCCACCTGTAATCGGGGTAAAATGCGATCGAGGGAAAAATTAAACGTCATCGAGACATTGATAGAATTCCTTGAGTTAAAAGGCTATAAGCCTGAATTGGGTTTGTCTAAGTCCAGATGATTGCCTGCTCCGTCATCTGTCCAGTGCAGCAGAAGGCAAAGTCCTGCTGGGCGGACGCCAGCTCTTAATCTGACTGACTGGTTTTAAAAATCAACAGCCAGCCCTGGTCTGGCTCAACAGGAATCTCTTCGCCTGGCTCAAAAGTTCTGGCCGGCTGAAAATTCTCAATGGCCGGGGCCTCGATGATCACTTTCTGCGGGTTGAGACCAAGCTTCTTCCAGTCAACCAGCAGGCGGCAGTTCTCGGGCTTATCTGACCAGCTGGCCAGGGCGACCATGGCCTTTTCTTTCTGGCGATAGACTGTGGCCAGCACCTGCGGCTGGCTGGTTTTTACCGGGCAGTTTGGTGACCAGTAGCCAATCATCTCGGTTCGAGTCAGACCAAACTCATCCCAGGCCTTCCACAGCGGCCTGGGATCGCCAGCCCACGGCAGCCTGGCGGTCATTCCATAAATCATTCCTCGCCAGGGATTGCCACCTTTCTCCAGCATTTCGCCCATCAGTCCAAATGGTATTCCCGACATCTCCACCAGCCAGTAGTCAGGCTGGCTGTTGTAATCAAAGTATTCACCAAACCACAGCCGGTCAAGGTAGGGGAAATGTTCCAGATAAAGATTGGCGCTAGAAGCATAGCCATCGCGCGGGTTGTATTGATTGGCCGAATGAAGATCAATCAAGGCAGCGGGGCGGTAGGTTTCGAGCACCCTACGCACCCTTTTCATGGTCACCCGGTCATAAGCAACATCATCAATATAGAGGCCGTCAATTCCAACGTTTTTGGCCAGCCAGGCCAGACCTTCAATGTAGTAATTATGCCAGCGCGACATTCCGCTATTAATAATGGCTGCATCCTTAAGCTCGGGAACAAACCAGCCGGCAATATAACCGGAGTGGAGATGCTCCTGGAGCCAGGAATAACCTCCGCCCTGCCCGTCAGTAAATATTTCATGATTAAGGCTCTCCAGGGTGAATAGTTCGCTGGCCCGGTTGGAGAGTTCCCGGATAGTGTAATAAATTTTGACCTTAAGACCCTGGCGATGGGCTTCGTCAATATAGGCTTTCATTTTTTCAGGGCGAAGAAAAGGATAGTTGATATAGGGATTAATGTCGGTGGCGTGATGGACATTGATGACATTGGCTCCGGTAGCGGCAATTTCTGAGACTGGCTTATAAGCATGATAATAGCGCTCGGAGAAATGCTTCCCTGGATTTATGGGCTTAAACGGGGTCAAAAGCAAGTTGAAATTAAAGCAAAGAGTCTCTCCTTTTTTTAGCTCTCTGGGGCCGCTGGAGGCTGTGAAAAGCACTTCTTTTCTGTCTTTTTTATCTCTGGCTGCCACCTCTTCCACTCGCACCGAGCCGCGGCCATCATTCCACCAGGAAGGCGGGAGATTAAGAGGCTTTAGCTGATAAAAATTGGTGTTAAGAGGGCGGGAATAATTCTCGGCTCGAAGCTGACACTGAAGACCGGCATTGACCGTCCCCAGCCAGAGAGCATCCTGGTTTTTACTCCTGTCCCAGCTCCAGGAAAAAGAGGACGGCCTCTGTCCACCTTTAAAGCCCAGTCCCATCATGTAGGTTGAGGTCTGTGGGCGTAAGGGTATGTGGAGGGAGATATCATCAACTCCAGTTTGTGAGCCAGCCTCTACTTTTACCTTAAATTCAACATAGCCATCAAATTCCATTGCCCCGTCAATTTTAACTGTCAGGTCGAGCGCCGGAATTTTATTGACTGCCTGCCAGGCTACCTTTCCGGGAGCGATTCTGGTAAAAGCAAATGACTCACTCTTCCAGCTTTGAGCCGGACCTTCCGAAGTTTTAATCAGAAATTCAAAAGGTCTGCTCAAAAGGTCGGTTGATATCGAGCTTATGGAAGTTAGTTCGGGAGTAAAAAAGCTCTCGATTCTGGCCGGTAACCCGTTTTCTCCAAGGGTCAGAGTCCGGCCCAGACACTTTATTGTCCTGCCTTTAACTTCAAGTGGTGTGTAGGGGCTGACCACTTCATCGTTAACGGCCAGTAGGGAATTAAGCCACCGCAGACGCGACTGGCGCCATAGTTCCGAATCGCCGCTATCGGACAGAACTTTATCCTCGACTTTTATTTTCAAACTTATTTTTTGAGCCAGGAAATTGCCTCCCGAGACAGCCACTTCACCTTCATAATCGCCAGGTGGGGTGTTTTCTGGTATCTGAATTCCGCACCAAAGTGGCTGGACTTTTCCCTGAGCCAGGCTCAACTCTTTTTCGAAAGGCTGACTGTCCCAGCCGATGCCCCCCAGGTTAA
>ENA-UPTA01002738-UPTA01002738.1-activated-sludge-metagenome-genome-assembly--contig:-NODE-2738-length-17901-cov-6.331671_pt1 | contig 17901 bp, 10 predicted proteins | sample MGYA00238184_ERZ773361 | MGnify/ENA primary metagenome ERZ773361 (study PRJEB29100, sample SAMN05720205) | activated sludge metagenome | isolation source: anaerobic digester from wastewater...
GATACCGCCTTTTTTCGTATTCTTTGAGATGAGATAGCTTGAGGGTATTATCTCATATATACCCCATGTCTGAAGCGCCATAAAAACCATCAGTACTCCTAGTGCGATGTACCACCAAGGATTTGTGTTTCCCACTATCTTCCCTGCCAATGTCGCAGCCACTGCTAAACCTGTATTAGTTACAGCCATACCAAGTATAAAGATAAGGGACAGCCTGAAAGCTTTTTTTGAATCCTTTTGTGAAGTACCTCCTACATAACCCACTACCAAAGGTATTGTAGACAAAGCACATGGCATAAATGAAGTAATTACTCCCGCCAAAAGAGCAAGTACAGGAGTTAACCAGCCGACTTCTGTTAGCAGTGGAGCAATTTTATCCAGAAGCTCTGTCATTTCCCCACCCCCATATCCTCAATAATCGCTAACAGCTGTTTTTGTGAAAGAACTCCTTCATGAGCAGTGAATGCATGCTCTCCAGTTGAATTGTAGTTATATATGGTAAATTCAATATCTATATTTCTGCTTGGCACATATGGAGTTCCATCAGCATTAATGAATATCTGAGTTGGGATGACTGATACAGGATAACCCTGTATTTCTTCTCCAAGCTTATAGACATCCAGATATTTGATAATTACCTTACCATACATCTCATTATGCATAGCTTTTAAAGTAGGGTAAAAACTTACACAGGGCAGACATGAATCCGAACCGAAGTCTAATATTATCGGCATATTATACTCAAGCAGAACATCCATATTCAAAGTTTTGGCATCAAGTTCAAAATGCTCTTGGTCAATCGGAGCAATAACATCGGCATTCATTAAATTATCGCTTCTTGAAAAGTCTATATTCTTTAAAACCCATACACCAGCTATAAGAATAACTATAGCGACAGGTACAAGTATTTTTAAAAGCTTCTTTTTATCTGTTTTATCAGTATTATTCACAGTTGCATCCTCTCGTGCAGCCACATGCCGCACTATTTATCTTTTTCTTACCTGCATAAAATATTTTAAGATTTTCTGGTAACATATAATCGATTTTTCGGGTATTAATAGTATTTCCTGAATAAGCTTGTTTTAATATAAACTCAGCAAGCATTCTAACAGGCGGTATCTCATACATCTGACCTTCGAACTCATATGTCCTGCACTGGACTGAATCACATGCAATGTCCGAACAGCATCCGCAGTGGTTTTCCTGAACCGTTTCACATAAATCATATCCATTCACCCTTATTGTAGGTGATGAGCTAAAATGATGCTTTATGGCTTTTTCCTCTGTATCTATAAGAACTTTCCTGTAAATCATCTCAAATCCTGCATTGTATAGTTCTTCTTTTATCTCTTCCATAGCTTTTACAAGTATTTCCTCAGTACCTATGCATCTGTCACATACATTCAAATCCAGATACATATATTCTACCAGTATCTTCTTTAATGAATTTGAATTGCATGCGGCACATGATACAGTATCATCCTTTTTATTCTTTGGTACCCAGCCTGTATCATCTCCAACATATGTTATTGCTCCTTTAGGACATTTATTACCGCACCCATGACAGTGATCTACACAGTTCTCAGGATTTTTTACAACCGGAGTCGGTGTTTTGTCCATATCATAAACCTCATGTGGACACATTTTTGAACATATGCCGCACTCGATACATTCCATATAATCTATAACCGGATACCATTTCCTTGCCACTATAACCTCCTACATAAACAAACCCTGTAATGCATTAAAAATATAACCTATAAATATAATTCCCACAGTGACAATAGCACAGAAAACAACCAAAAGTTTTGCTTTAACAGCTTTTTTCAACATAATAATCGAAGGCAGGGATAAAGCTGTTACACCCATCATAAATGATAAAATTGTACCAAGCCCTACTCCTTTTGCATATAGGGCCTCTGCAATAGGTATTGTCCCAAATATATCCGCATACATGGGTATGCCTACAACAGCAGCTAAAACAGGAGATAATGGATTTTTCGAACCTAACACTGCCTGAATCAATTCTTCTGGTATTACATTATGTATCAACGCTCCGATAAATACTCCGATAAAAATATATGGAGCTACTTTTCTTACGGTTGCGGATACCTGTTCCCATGCATATTTGAGCCTGTCTTTGATTGAAAGTACCTGATCTTCTATTGAAATTGAACGAGCTTGTTTTATAAAAGGCTCAATATACTTCTCCATCCCTGTTTTCTCTATAATAGTCCCACCTGTAACTGCAAGCACCAGACCGACTATTACATAAGCAATAGCAATCTTAAATCCGAAAATGCTTGTCAAAAGCACTAAAGAGCCCAGGTCAACTAAGGGCGAAGAGATAAGGAAAGAAAAAGTAACCCCAACTGGAAGTCCTGCTGAAGTGAAACCTATAAATAAAGGTATGGATGAACAGGAGCAGAATGGCGTTACCGTCCCTAGCAATGCTGCAAGTATGTTAGCTGGCAGACCCTTAAATTTACCAAGAATTTTTTTTGTCCTTTCAGGCGGGAAATAACTTTGGATATATGAAATAATGAAAATCAGTACTGACAGAAGTATAAATATCTTTATAACATCATATATAAAAAATCTAATGCTCGAAGTGTACCATGCTTCAGTATCCATTCCTATCAAGCTCAGTAAATCTGCTATCAGCCTGTCTAGCCACTTCATCCCTAATATTTCGTTTTGTATAAAAAGCCCTATTGCTTTAAGTATTTCCATATAACCTCACATTGACAACCATCAATACGTTAATTCTATTTAACATATAGATATCTGTCAATATATTATTTAAACTTTACAAACTTTTTACATTTGAGTAATTGTGTTAATATATACATGTTTATTAATCGCAACTAGAGGAAGTGATAATATGAACAAACTGTTTGAAGCATTAAAAGACAATAAAAGAACTGTCATACTAGATACCGATATCGGTCCTGACTGTGATGATGCAGGCGCTATTGCTTTGCTATTCTACTATCAAAAGAAATATAATTTCCCCATTAAAGGATTTGTAAACTGCACATCAAATCCATATGGCACCAAAGCGCTTCAGACTCTATGCAAGTACTATGGATTTGAGGATATACTTATAGGGGAATTCGGAAGTTTTGACGGATTGGGTGATCAGAATAAATACAATAAGTATCTTGCAGAAAAAATACTGCCAGTATTAAATGGTAAAGATAATATAGTAATGAATTCCATAGAGCTATACAAATCAATACTTGAGAAGGCAGAAGATGACACAGTTATAGTTATCACTATAGGCTCTTTTCTTTCTGTAAGTGAAGCAATAAAAGCTTATCCGGAATTATGGAACAAGAAGGTTCATGCAGTCATATCCATGACAGGATGTTTCAATCAGAAGAAGAGGGAATTTAACGCTGTTTGGAACCTCCAGTCCACCCAGTATTTTTTCGATAATTTCAATAATCATATTATTTGTACAGGTTTGGAAGTAGGTGCAGATATAGTAACAGGATTTCCCCAAATGAATATGCCGGATTTGTTCAATCCTGTAAAAATGGCATATTATCTGTTTACAGACGGGCAAAACACAAGACCTTCCTGGGATCTTACTGCTGTTATGTTAGCAACAGAAGGAGTATCTGAATATTTCAAGCTATCAGAAAAGGGGCACATATCATTTACAGATGAGGGGATAACAGTATTCACTCCCTCCCCTTCTGGCAAGCACAAATATATGATTAAGAACACTGACAATATGGCTATATCAGGTTATATAAATGAATTATTGGAAATAGCTGCATCTGCTGATTAAGAAAGTTTTGAGCCGCAGTATATGCAGAACCTCGCATCAGCTTTAACCTGTTTTCCGCAGTTAGTACAGAATCTCTTCTGCTGGATTTCTTGAAATACAGGCTGGATTTCTTGAAATACAGCTGGTAGTAACTCATCAGGATTATTCCTGCACAAGAAATACCAGTCAATATCAGCCTCACTGTCAGCAACAAATCCTATTGCGCCTGAATCAGCTACCACATAAAAACTGTCTTCATCGCTTATACTTTCCTCATCATGGGTTTTGGCTATTTGCGGCAGGCTCATAGTATCATAAAAATCATTTGATGTGGAAAACTTCCAGGCCGAACACAGAGTCAGCGCGTATTGCGACGCTTGATAAAGTGTAGTAAATTTTTTCATAGATCCTCCTTGTCATTTAAATAATAGATTATCACATCGTTTGCATCTGTCGTTTTTTATCGGATTCATCATTTTACATACATTGCAATATATGATCCTGTCCCTAGATTTATCATACTTTTCATAAGTACCAAAAACCGGGTAATATCTTACCCTGTCACCTACTTTTAAATAATCATACATATCCCTCCGGCTGTCTCTTTCCGTTATTCTTTTACTCTTGCCAGCTAAAGTCTTTATTACTGTTGTGTATTCAGTATATGTCTCAGAATCATCAGAATTACTGTGTTTGCTTTTTTCTTTAACTGTTTTGTCCACAACCTGGCCTTCCCACATGGGCTTTTTTGAACCTGCAATACCTATTAGATTAACAAGAAGCATTATAAACGATATTCCGCCTCCGATAATTAAAGCGTCATTCATGGGAAATTCATCAATAAACAGACCCGCCAGTAAAAATCCGACTAAGGGCACAATGACAAGTATCCACATGCAGCCTATTGAAGTTTTCCTATTTTTTTTAGCTGCAAGAATTATACTTGGATCATTGTATCTATTTGAAAATCCTATCAGACTATTTGATTTATCATGCTCAAAAGATGCGTCCTCCTGTTTGTGTCCGCAATTATGACAGAAAGCTGTTCCTTTATCGAGTCTGGTCCCGCAGTTCTCACAAAACATATATAAACCCCCACATAAAGTCTTGTGCAGTATAAGAATAATTTTTCCACAATATCCTGTGTAACAATGAAAAATACTATTTATCAAGCACTGCACTCAATATGTAAACATTATACCATAAATATCTTTTTTATTAATCCAGTTTCATTCCCCATTTGTCCTGCCAGTGCTTATCATAAACTATTTCCTCAGGCCTGACTGCCCGTCTCTTTTCTGCATCAGGAAATGAAGAAAAAGGCACATGCGGTTCTGTCTGATACCAGAAAGCCACGGAGGAATAAAAATCACAGAATTCCTTGTTTTCCACAGTCCATGCATGTTCAATATCTACTTTTATGCTTTTTGTGAATGGTACCGGATCCATAATATGGAATCTGTAACCTGTGGTCTTGTCTCCTGCATGGTTGCAACCCTGCCATATGGAAAAACCAGAAAAAGGTGAATGATATACATGAGGGCTCCATGCAGTCAGAAAGTAATCTTCTGTCCCAGTACCCCATATGGACGGGTGATTCTCTCCATCAATATATATCTTTTCATCTCCTTCGCCGAACCAGCCCGGCCTGGTATCCTTTTCTACACTTAATACAGTACCAACATAGTTGCCAGTTCCAACAGCTTCTAAAATATTGTAGTCCCTGCCTTGTACTGTGGGATATTCCTGTTTGTACTGAGCATGAAAATATAGTATTTCCTCTTTTATGCTTTCATGCTTCTGCCAGTCAATGTTCCAGTAAAAAGACCGGACTTCCTCCTCAGCTTCATTAGTTATAGTCATCAGAGCTCTTTTATTAAATGGCATCTCAAACCAGCAGTTACGACCCTTTCCCCTGTTTAGTGAAGTAATCGGAAGAGATATTATCTCGCTTTCCATTCCATGGCCAGAACAGAAAAAATCACCTATTGGTGTCTCCACACTGGGTTTTTCTTCATTGTCCCAGTAAAATCTTAATACAAGCATTCTGTTAAACATATGTATTTTTTCCGCAGCAATAGTGCACCACCAGTGAACTATCTTCCCAGGGCCTTCTATGTCCGCCATTACTAATGTCTCACCAGGCTTTATGCTTCTTAGATCAAGATTTCCGCCTGATCTGTCATAACTGGATTCCCTCATGGCTTTGAATGAGGATTTTTCTGTTAATTCTGAAAACATCTGTATTACCTTCTTTCCTCAGGAATTCTTTTTTCTGCAGGAATCATCTTAACAAATACAGTATGCGGTTCATCCTGATACCAATATGCAACAGAAGATATGTCATCCCCTCTGTCGTTTGCGTGGCCATGCTCAATGCTGACCCTTATACTTTTTTTGAAAGGAATTGGATCAATGACATGATATCTGTATACACAGACTTTACCTTTGTTATGATGAGTATTTCCGTACTCGTTATACTCACACCATGGCTGGCCGCTATATAAATGACTGACCTTCTGCATTCCCCATGCATGGCAGAGATAATCTTCAGAACCTGTACCATGCAGATCCGGAGGCCATTTATCATCATTATCCCTGTCCACAAAGATCATATCATCCCCTTCACCCCACCAGTTACCCTCAGTATTGTCAATGCTCATGTTGGTTCCGATGTAGTGTCCTTTCCCAAATGCTTCAAGTATGAGATAGTTATTCTTATCTGTTAGGTTCACACCACCATTATCTTTAATTGCTACTGGTTTTTCTCTTTTCCACTGAGCATGGAGATATAATATGTCTTCTGGTAACTCTTCATGCTCCTGATAATCTACATAGAAATATATGATTATACCTATATCCTGTTCATTAACAACTTCAATCCTTGCCTTCTTTCTAAAAGGCATAGGTATCCAGCAGTTCATCGCTATTCTGGGATTTATGGTTCCCTCTATAGAATCATTACATGATGTATTGAAAAAAGCGCACTGATATGAGTATGCACGAGCATGTCCGAGTCCGAAGAAATCACCTATTGGGCAGTCTACTGATGGTTCTTTCTCATCATCCCAGTACATTCTGATTAACACTTTTCTGAGCGAGTATGTATCAAACTCCCTTTTATCCTCATCTCCCCATTTTCCGAATATAGTACACCAGATATGGCTTATTTTCCCAGGACCTTCTATATCTGCAATAGTCCGCGAAGATTGCGCATCAATAACCCATCTGTCCGAATTACCGCCTGTTTTGTCATATGAACTTATTCTTTTCGCCTTGAAATTTTTATACTGTGAAAGATTCTCAAACATTACACAATCTCCTTTTCTCTGTTAATTGTATTATGCATTACATCAACAAACAATTGATTTATGAAAATTTAAAAAGATCTCATAAACTATGAGATCGAAAAGAAGTTATTCAAAAGGAAATACCGCTTTTTATTATTGTGTCAGATTAACAGTCACACACTTATTACCAGTACCATCATATGCTATAAGCAGATATGGTGTTCCATTAACAAGCTCTGTTACCTGCGTAAGTGTGCCATCATAAGTATATACTGACACTGCATTAGATATAGAATATGATAAAGCATATCCGCTTGTCGTCCTGATGAGGTACCTTCCATCAGCCGTCACAAGGTATCCGCCTATCACATCCCACTTATACTTATTAGTAGTAGTCAGAACAGGAATATCAGCCTGTAATACATCACCAATAGCGTATTGCGATACATTGATATAGTATTTACCTTCCTCTGTACCAGTATTGAGAACAGTTGAGAATGTCACATGATCATCTTCATCAATATCACATACCCATAACCTGTCACTCACACCAGTAAATGCAGCTGCATCAAGTCCTTTAGAGTAAACTCTGAAATCCACTTTTCTTGTCAATCTTTGTGCTGCAGTATTATCATTTATGTGCAGTATACCAGGTGCTATAGGTGCAGTCGTATAAGCTTTGAAATTCACGCTTGAAGTAGCATCAATATCTGATTTAGTTCTATTAACATTTATATACAGATAATCTGTCTGATTAACAGCGGTACCTTTTATCCATTGAGGGTATATATTGCTCTGGTACCACAAATCAGATCCTACATATACAAGATCCCCTACTGCTTCATTAGGTACCAGACCGTTTACTGATGTTAAAATATCGCCGTAACAGAAGTCTATTGTAAACTGGTCTTCAAATCCAAGACCAGAAGTCTCACCTTCCTCAGTAAGCGCCCTGTTGTCTACTGCCAGATATGTAAAGGCAACAGAACCATATGATGCTCCTAGATAATAGACTCCCGGATCAGTTATTACATATGTATGAGCGATAAAGTAGTCCTCACCGTATGCAACATCACTTAATGTATAATCTGTACCGTCAACTCTCGCAAAAGATGCCCCGCTTGCTATGGTCCCATACCTGTTTGGAAGCGGTATAGCAGCATATGGAGTATTTCGTCCATCTATAAACGTATATGCATAATTACCTACTTCATCGGAACCGTCTCCATATGTTTTAATAGGTGTTGTTTCTCCTGTAACAAGATCGATATTTGCAATTTTCCATAAAGCTAGATACCTAAGATACTCCGGATTAAGCAGTACATCATCAAATTCGGTTGTTACTATAACATTTACAAAAACCGGATTCTCCTGGCTTGCTTCATCAATGACAAATGATGCAGAACCTGCAGGTGCATAATATGAAATATCTACAGTAGTACTGTCATATTCTGTAGTATGGGTCATTTCTATGAAATCTTCTTTCATTAAAGCAACATCAGTTGTGGTAGTAATCCCCTCAGAAAAGAATACAGAGGAGTCAGCAGTTGATAGTATCTGTTCAGCATTATACAAAGTCCAGCCTTCAACGCTTCCTATAGTACCGTCATAACCTATCCCGTATCTCTTCAAATCAGGCATAAGAGTCTTTGTAAAACTAAATTTGGTAAAATCAACAGCTCCTCCAATTGTAGTAAGAGGCTGTGTGAAATAATTGTATGATAAATCTCCTCCTGGCAGTCCTGCTTCAACACCTGTCTGACCAAGAAGATATAAATTTATAGGGACTTCTGAAGCAGTCGATGAAAGATAAAAACCATTATCAAGATCAAATGCAAGAAAACTTGTTCCGTTAGAAAGCTGACGGTTCTCAATGTCATATATGAAGTTAGCATTCTGTGAAGACAGATAGTAACCTGTGTATGCAGTATTTTCAAAATTCAGGACAGAAGCAGGATTGGATATCTGCTTCCATATATATTCACTGTTAACTGATATGCAATAATTGCCATTGGTATCTATGCTGAAATTACCGCTGAAATATGGATTAACATCAACATTTGATAAGTTCAATAATTCAGAGACTGTCAGCGTATAGTACTGATTACCTATAACAGCAGATATGAGGTATTCGCCTGTCCTTGTAATCTGGCCTTCCACTTCAGACTGGGAGTACATATACAGATCATCCTGCGATTCCACAAGATTAACCGGATAAGATAATATCGTCTGATTATCGTCTGCTACTTCAATTACATATGAATGGAATGTTGGCTGTACAGTTGTCATAGCAGCAAGCTGATAAAGCTGCACCCTCCCTTGTGTGCTTGCTGCAGTAGTATAATCTGTAGTTAATTTGAAGGTCAGATCTGCAGGATCAAAATACATATAGAAGATGGTCCCCCCGCCAATTGAAGTATCAACATAACCCAGAAGATATACATTCTCACTTCCTATCGTATATGAGTATATACGCCATTTGTAGTCTGTCAGATCAAGCACAGCTTCTTCGTCTACAAGCTCAATCTGAGGGGTCATATCCTCGAGATTACCCTTGGCTCCTGTCAAGAAATAAGTATCAGTAAATCCGCGATTTTTGAGGATGACTTCCAGATCTGTTCCTTGATTTACCCACACGCTAGCATCAAAGAAAGTTATGTAGCTGCTGCTATAGCCTAAAGCAAGATTCATTAGTGCTGTAATATCAATTGGCCTGGTGTTGTATATATCATTCATGGATAAGGAATAATATCTGTCTACAATTGAGTCGCTGTCTTCGTCTACTTCAGCAACTATAACGTAATTGCTGGATTCCAAAAGACTGACTGACTGAGTAAGTTTGGCCTTTCCTGAAAGCATAGAGATTGTATCTGTAACGTCATCCAGTTCAGAGCTCTTATCTACCCGGAAAATATACAGTGGTGTAGGCGAACTATTAGTTGCTGTGAAAGCTGCTGTCACATTGGTATATGTATATGCCCAAGTAGAACCTGATGTTGTCCCGGCATAGAGCCCTTCAGTATTTCTTCTTAAATAATATGTCTGTCCTCCCACTTCCTTTTTAAATCCTGATGCATCAGCAGTCCAGACTAAATCTGAAATAATACTTTCTTCAAGGACTGAAGTGCCAAGATTGTACCCTATTATACCGCTTGATGAGTATCTGACTGCATAGTATATCCCGTCTTTGAATATTACTATCACATATGTACCTGATGTAGGCACGCCAGATGTAATTTTGCTTGTCAGAGTATAGCTCCCGTCACCCTGGAGAGCAGCCTGATACAGTATGACATCCATTGCAGTTGATGTTGTCTCAATTCGATTAGTAGCACCTACAGTGAGATGAGCTGCCGTAAGATTGGTATTGACAACACTATACAATCTGGAATCAGCGCCTAATGTCCCGCTATAGCTGTATTCCCACTGTGTTGTCTGAGAACCGGTTAACAGGAACATATTGTTGATAATAGTCAGATGGCTGAAACCAGATATTGTACTGAAAACAAGATAATTACCAATTGCTCCTGCATTAGCAGTTATATGATGAAGATCAGGATTTATGCTGCTTTCCCACCCGCTTGGTAAGGTTGAACCGATGAATGTACGGGTAAGTATAGAGCCATCCTGTCCAATCAGATAATATACTGATTCATCATAAACAAGCATAACATAGGTTTTTCCTGCAGAGAGATTGCCTGTAACAGGAGTATACACTCCTGAGTTGTGTTCATACATATATACAGTTGTTCCAGTTGTTGATGATGTATTATATGTAGGGGTAACCATAGGGGTATATACAGTTTCCTGTGAGTAATAGAAGTAACCCTTTGAATCAAGATAGAATGTCGTACCTGCTGATGGGCTTCTGCCAAAAGTGGTACCTGTTGAAGTCAGATACCTGCCTCTGCTGCTTCTTATCGTAATACCTGTTCCTGATTGTATTGCTGTCAATATAGCCGTAGTATCTGTCATATTAGTCGATGTTGTAATTGTCCCATTTGCTTGTACTGATACATTTGCAAGTGTGTAATATGAAAAACTGGAATTATTTATCCTTAATGCGTAATATGTTGTTCCTGTTCTGAAAACAAGCACTTTATTACTCCCAGCAGAAGTAGTTGGTACCAGTGTCCCAACTCCTCCGCTGTATGTGTAATCATATAACCTTGATGAATATGTCCCTGTATTTGTTGTCATTCTTATAGTGTTATCACTGTAATAATATGGGAAGTTATATGTGGAATAACTCATCTGACTTGTCCCGCTTAATCCCCATGTGCCGCTTGATGTTGTCGCAGAAGTAATGCTTCCGCCAGCAATTGAAGATATATATCTTCCGCCATTGCTCAAAGTCCAGCCGCCGACATTTTCTGTAGCTGTCCACAAACATCCTGTATCCTGATAGGTAACAGAAGTGAAGTTAACAAGAGTAATCGTGCCAGAATTATTCTTAACTGCAGAATAGTTTGCTCCGCTATATCTTGCCAGTGCTAAATACTGTGTACCCGAAACAGGTGTTGCAACCGGATTGCCATCTGTATCACATAAAATTACAGGATATCCTGATGTAGAAAAAGAGTAACTTAATCCTGATGCGATATATCTGTCAGCTGTTTTAGCTGTATCGGCTATTGTCAGTCTTGATGTATCACCAGTAAATCTTATTGCACGGGTGCTTGCGCCAACGCTGCCGTTTAAACGGTTATTAATAAACGACCATAAACCATTACTACTTGTAATTCTCCATATCATAGGATCTGAGCTTAAATCCATGCCTCCAGTAGAAGTGTCATATATTACTGTAAATCCTCCTCCAGTTATATATGAGAACAGCTGCATATACTGAGTAGATGATGCAGGATTATATGTTGTTGAATAGAAATCATAGTACTGCTGCTTCCATATGAACTGCAGTATTTCATTACGTTCAGTCTCTGACAAAGTCTCCTTTATATATTCCGATATATTTCTTGCTTCAAGACTTAATCCGCTATCAGACAACCCAAGCGCTGTATATCCTTCCGCATCTCTTCCAGCAACTATAAAATCACCATCTTTGAGACTGTCATCTGCAGCATTTGTCACTCTGCTCACAACATATGTAGGCTTGAATCTGTATATATAAGTATGTGTTGCTGAAGAGCGGTCAGTGGTGAGTGAAAAAGCATTTGACAGCATATCATAAGTAAGATAATACTTATCTATCCCGTCTGTATAAAACATATATTTGGAGATTGCATCATAATACCACTGTGTAGACGGCTGAGTACTGACATTTACATCTATACTTGTAATATTGACATTTGAACCAGATGCAGTCAGCCAGTCTTTGATAGCATTTGTGGAATAGTAATCCTGGTAGAAGTATAATGATTTATTACTGCTGGTCTGGTACCAATCTGCTTCAACAGGAAGCATTATAAGCATATCCGTACTGCTTTCTTCAACTATCTGTCCGAATTCATCTAGAATATTGCTGTTATTAATAGCTGATGCTTGAGAGGTTACATTTGTACCAGTCAGAACCTTGTTGTTTAATTCATTAAGTGTTTCACTTAAAGCATAATAACTGAAAGTTGTATCCAGATTATCCACTTTAGCAGTAATCATATAGTGCATATCAGCATCAAGATTATCACCAATTATTTCTGAGATTATTACATTAGTAGTATACCCTGATGCTTCATATAAATATGGAAGAGAGTATTCAGATGGTGCAGCAGATGAACTGTTGTTTAAAGCTAATGCAAAAACGCCAGGTGACGGAGTTTTCCAAACATAATATTCAAACTGTGTTCTTCTTCCCATAATATAGAAGGAATTGCCTATGTAATTACCATTCACATCAGTACGATACAAATTACCAGGAGACCGTGACAAGGAAGTAGCACCCAATCCGATACCGGTCGGTGATGCGCTATCATCATTGTTTTCTAGACTTGGGCTAATACTAGTCCTGTTCATATTTATATTAGAAGTTGCAACCATGACAAGAGTACGTGATGATGGATTATTGGACGCACCTATATACATATCCGTAACATCATTTCTGAACTGGTATCCACATTCATATACAGTAGTAGGATTTATCATCCTTGTATCCATTCTCCATCTGTAATACGTGAGATCTGCGGAAGTCGTAAAAATACTGTTCACAGAATCATATGAAGATGTCGGAGCAATATTTAATGATTCTATTGGAGCTTGATCAACAGTACCGAATGAACCTAGAATATATGGTGCAGTATTAGCCATATCTGTAAGAGGAGCTGTAAGAAGAAAGTAATACTTATTCTCTCCCACATATACTTTATCTATATACGTTGCATCTGTATATGATATGGATTGAACAGGCACAACATTAGAATATTCATATTCATATGTAACCTTATATAACCTTATGTCATATGTAAGCGCTGCATTATTGGAATCTGATGTAATCTCAAAACCTGTCCCGTTATATGCCATATAGTATATTATGTCTGAAGCTGAGTAATAGAGCCTTCCTGATACAGCATCATACATCCATTGGACTGCTGTTGCAGATAAGGCTGGCTGAGTATTTGACAATCTGGAAAGATAAGAACTGTATTTTATGTTCTGAAAAGAAGGCGTTGATGATGTAGTATTTACTCTCCATTTATATCCTTCATTTGCTGCTCCGTCAAGAAGAAGCTGTAGCTGTGCAGAAGAAGCTGTCCCGTTTACATACTGCGTTATATCAGCCATACCTAAAGTGTTTGCCGCTGTCATTGTTACAGCCTGGTACGTTGTTCCTGTGTTGACAGCAATCATATACTGCCCCTGCTGCACAATAGAACTATCTGATGTTACAAGCTTAGCGCCCTGGTAGGTGTTATAATCCGGTTCAGTATCGTCTGGTACCAGTTTGTATAAATAAATCGTATATGGATTAGGAGCAAGTGTGAAGCCTGAACCTCCAGGGTTATATATATATGTAAGATAGTTTGATATTATGCCAAGTGTCCCGCCTGCACCTGCATTCTGGGTATATGTCCAGATATTCTGCTGTTGCGACAAAGCTAATGAGTTTCCTGAATATCCTAAATAATATGTCGCACTTAATTTTTCACGGAAAGCCACAGATCCTGATGACACGCTAGGAGCATTCCATATATATCTTTTCAATGCCTGATATTCGTTTATATTCCAGTTTGCTGGTATTGATGATAATGAAAGATCAGATGAGAAGGAACCATCGACTACCAAAGATCCCCCGATACCTTCCGTCGTACCTGTTCCGATGAGATAACTGCTTCCGCCGTACTGTGCAACAATTATGTAGTCATCATTAACTGTTATATCCGCTACATTATCTACCAGTTCCAGATTGAATCCATTGGATATCTGATAGATTTCTATAGTTGTGTCATTTGATGTTGAAAAGTAGAACTCTGATGTTGCCGTATTAAAGTTCAGATAGTATCTTGTTGTAACATACCCAGCTCCTACCTGCTCAGTTATTGAATAAGTAAATGTACTGTTCAACACACTTGCTCTGAATGCTGCTGCGTTGTTTATGTCATTTGCAAGAGTCAGATCTAGTGATGATCCATGCTGAACTGATAAGAATTGCGATTTGAAACGGGTATTCTGGAAAGTCGGTTCCTGAGTATCTGAAGCTGTCTGCCATATGCAGCTTGTGTAAATACCTTCTGCACTAGTTCCGTTTATATAATCAGTTACTTCAACTTTTTCTGAGTCATCAAAAACATATTCGATTGTCCCGTCTTCACCGATTACCGCGATTATCTTTACTGCATAATATCTGAATTTCGCCTGTACATTATCAAATACCTTAGCCACTATTATATATTTGCCTTTATCAAGTATGCTGCTTGATGCTGATAACGGGCTTATCCCTGCATATCTTGTTTCATTTGATGATGCTCCAGTAGAAACCAGACTTCCTCCACCTTGGGGTGTTTCGCTATATCTGTATTCATCCGAACAGTACAGAACGGATTGGGTAGCATTAAATCCGGCTTCATTCAGCAGATAAACATTTCCTCTTCCCTGCCATATAGTGCTAACTGTATCATTTTCTTTTGACAATATGAATCTGAATATGCCTTGTGAGAAATGATTTATATTCTGTAATCCCTGTACTGTAGTGCTTATCCCACTCCATATGCCAGACTGTCCTGGTATTGATGTTAGAGGATATTCATAAACATCCGGCTGTATAGTAGCAAGATCATATATCGAGTCGGCAAAAAGAGGCTGTGACAACAATCCCATTCCGGTACCTGCACCGATAAGTTCGGAAAACTGTACTCCGTTTATTATAGCCCTGTCATCGATATACCCAACTGTGGTAAACCTTGAATATGTGTTAATATCCGCACCATTTATTTTTATAACACCTTCTCCAGCTACAGTTATATTTTCAGCCATACCATCAATGTGGCCAGCGAACAGTCCTATATGCCTTCTATCTGTCTGTGATACAGTGTCTGCAAAAATATGCCTTGGAACACTGTTCATAATCGTGTTCCATATTGCATCAAAAGCAGCTTTTATTGTATTAGGCTGGGTTTCTGTACAGTCTATCGTAACGTTATACAGAATCACATCATGCACAGACGAGCGGCTTACTATGGTATTTACATCAATTATCGGATTGCCTGATCCATCCAGAACCGGATTTCCGAAACCATCAGTAAGTATTCCATATTCTCTTCCTATACTGCTGAAGAACCCCACATCAATCTGATCATTAGGTGCTTTGATTGTGACATTTGATACAATCTGAGGAGCTGCAAGCAGCGCACTGGCTGGAATGTAGTATTCATTCGATGATGTAGCAATCAACTGGGGATTAGAAGCAATCGCCGGATATGTAGAATAATAGAAAGATGGTACTTTTATATATTCTGCTGTAACTGCACTTCCTGCTGAAACAGTTACAAGCTGTCCGTCAATATATACATCAGTTCCCAGGACTTCCACATCAGCTGATGCACCTGCACTCATATACACATACTCTGATTCGCTAACCAGATATGCATAAAGAAGCCCTGTTAAATCATCAATGAAGGGATACTGGTTATTACCGACCGGGCTTTGAGTAATACCTGAAAGATTCAATACCTGAGGAGTAGGCTGCTCAGTGAAATCAAATGCGAAATAGAACTTTTCCGCCCCTCCGTATACTTCTTTTGCAGCAAGAAGCCTTCCGTCATTATTAAGGACGATAAGATTATTCATCCTTTCTTTACTGTCAATTATAAATGGGTTTTCCGGAGTAGTGCCATACCCGTTTTCTATTCCGCGGTACTCATCATCTAGTGCTCCAAATGCATCCAGCCTTATAACTCCATTAATCTGGATTAACGCACTGTACTTTCCGTAATATTCGTAATAAGCATATGCTCCTATAGCTAAAAGCAGGACTGCTAGTATAATGCTTATTACTACTACACTTCGTTTCTTTTTCATAGCAGCCCTTCCTTTCTATAATTCACCACAACAGATATCCTGCCATAAACTGCATCACTAGCTTTATATGGTATACTTTTAAAATTGCAGGAAAATGTATATATGTTATTTGTAACTATCTGGACAACATTAACTGGAACATTATTATCTTCAATGGTCTGCCTTATCCGTGATGCATCGCTGTTTATACGGATAAATAACACAAGACGGCATTGTGTGCCTTCTGCGGTTGTATATGTATACTGTTGAGAATTTAAATCTAACAGCGAAATGTTCAAATGGTCATCATCTATATAGTCAACTGGTGCACCTTCAGGTGCTTCAATAGGAGCGGGAGGCAGAAAAATCTGTATGTACTGTGCAGATTGCACCTGTGTAATTGCACTTGTCGAAGCCGGGTTAATATTCGCATCTGGGGCTATTGAATATGCGATATTAGTGTATATGACTTTATCATTAGGTTCCAATCCATTCATACCTGATCTGAGCATCATTGATAGATCCGCTTCAAGATAGCCATTTAAAAAGTTACTGTCTGGATAAGTTAGTATAAGCATGTAATAGTTAGTGAAGGGGACAGTAGGATAAAAGACCCCGCCCCACTCAACAAAAGTTGTGGTCAAACCGCTATTTGCAATAACGGTATCCTGTTCATCGTTTAAACCTGCTTGAGTAAAGTAACCCAAACTGCTGCTGTATTGGTATAATTCCACATTTATCTCATAATGCACATCTGTATATATAGTTACGTTCTGAGTAGTTGGAAAATAGAACCATGCTACACTTGCAGTAATAAGTATCGCTATTAATAAGACTATACTCAGAGCACTTAGCAATATCGCCTTTCTTTTTTTATAAATTCTCTCATTGCCCGCCTCCTGTATACGGATACATAATGCATCCGGCTATTGTTAACGAACAATCCATCTCAATATTCTGGTTTGCTCCAGTATCCATATACCAGATTGGCACGATTACCAGTAAATCTGCTATACCATTAGTAGATGGAGGGTATGCAATATTGCTTGGTAATGTGAACTGAAGTTCTACATTAAAACCGTTAAGCTCAGTGTAAATATAGTCCACACCTGTATTACTTAAGCCGTCACTGGAATCATAAAAAGCGTTTCCGTTAATATCGTATGAGTATAATTCATAATATTCACCACCCTGTTCATTCGCGAACTCCTCGAGAACTGCTAAAATGAAGGTATCTGATTCAATGCGGCAGTTACTTACAAAGGATATGGCATCAGCTCCCTCTCCTTCAGCCAGCGCTTCCATCCCTGCAAGCTCCATCATGAAATTCTGATTTGATGCAATATCTATGTCTGTGACAATAAAAGTATAGTAAAGCACATCACCTGG
>ENA-UPTA01002744-UPTA01002744.1-activated-sludge-metagenome-genome-assembly--contig:-NODE-2744-length-17888-cov-6.289856_pt1 | contig 17888 bp, 18 predicted proteins | sample MGYA00238184_ERZ773361 | MGnify/ENA primary metagenome ERZ773361 (study PRJEB29100, sample SAMN05720205) | activated sludge metagenome | isolation source: anaerobic digester from wastewater...
TCTACACACCGCTATACACTCTTTCCCTACACGACGCTCTTCCGATCTGAGCTTCTGGTCAGATCAAAGTTATCAACCCTGGCCAGCCTTCGGCTACGTCGGCACCGAAGACATCCCAAAAGCCCGCCTCCAAGAATCCCTACCAACAGCCTGCCGCTACGCAGCCGAGTACCACTTCCACTCCAACTACGGTGACAGCCTCTACTGCTGGACGAACTTGCAAGACGATCCGGCAAACCATCACCCTCAAGGACGGCAGCACCCACGAGGAGGACGTGACCGCATGTAAAGGCCCGAACGGGTGGGAGAACGTCTGATGAGTACAAAAACATGGCGATTTATGGTGCTGCTATCTGCCGGCCTGTTCTTGATTCTTCCCCCTGCCGAAGCGGCCCCGCGCAACATTGCCGCCATGGATGGCCTCCGTGCAACGGTATCCGATGCTCCGAACTGGTGCCAGGGAACAGTAGATGTTACGGTTACTTCTCCCATGCTGGATGCTTTCACCGGGGATCGCATCACACTCCAACGGTTGCTCGGGCAAATTCGCCTGTCGCTCGAAGACGAATGCCCACAAGCTGACGCTATCCGTCTATCAGGCGTTGTCGAGGGGCGTGGCCCAGTCTTCAACGCGATGGTTTCGAGTGCTAACGGTTGGGTCCTCGCCGTTCCCTCATCGGTTTCACCACCATCGTCTGCTGCTCCCAAGATTGCTGCCTCTTCGTCTTTACCCAGAGCCTCCAGTGCCATCCAAACTTGCGACCAGTTGGCAGCCCATCCCGACGATCCCCAGGCCGTTGCCAAAGGGGTGCCGGATAGCCGCCTTAACGCACAGCAAGTGATCGCTGCCTGCGAGGAAGCTGTTCGCTTGGACAAAAACTCTCCGCGTCTGGAGTTCCAGCTGGCTCGCGGTTACTTGAAGGCTGATCGGCTTCAAGACGCCATCGAGCAACTTGTCAGTGCCGCCAAGAAGGGGCATGGCGGCGCACTGGCTTATCTGGGGGATGTTCATCTTGATGGCGGGCCTGGCATCGAGCCGGACCCCAAGCTGGCTCATTCCCTTTACAAGCGTGCTCTCGCGGCGGGCTACCAGCCGGCCAAGACGATCTTGGCTCAATTTGAAGATCACACCGCCAAGTCTGCAGCCGCTGCTCAGGAGGAAAAAGCCTCTTCCAGAAAAACCGCTTCTACGCCAAACAAAACCCACGCGCCGAAGATGGCTTATATCTACCCGGAAATTATTGAAAACATCTTGAAGGGACGCTTGGACGACGTCCCCGAGAACGAACTTCGGGCCAAGATGTATCTGATCGCCGTTGCGGAGAGCATTGGTTACGCGTGCAAGAGACATTTTTCCGAACCGGATATCAAGCATCTTCGTAGCGTGGCCTTGATCAAGAATACCGATATGAGCGCGGGGGGTGGTGTTGCCAATATCTACAATTCACTCGAAAACATGGCTGGGGTTATCAACACGATACGCCGTGGTGGTGTAGGTGCAGTTGCTGAACAAGCCTCGCGTAGCGAACGCGACTTGAGTAATACTATGAACGAGCTTATGGAGAAGGGAAGCAAGGACAGTCATGCCCTTATGACCAGACATCCGTGCGGCAGCCCGGGGCTTTCTGAATTCAGTACCAACCTTACGGCTTATGTTGAGGAGAAGGGCGCACCCCGCCAAACGTCCGAGCAGCTTCTTCAGTCTTGTCAGCGAGCGAACAACAGAGCGCGAACCAGAGAAGGCAGCGAGCAATGTCTCTGCGTTTCGCGCAAGCTGACTTCCGGGTCACTTTCAATGACGCGGGCTGAGCGCAAAGGACTGGCAACCGATTTTATGGGCAGCGCGCAAAAGATTATCGACAGCAATCGCAGTGACTTTGCACAATGTTTTGGACAATACGGCTAGGTATTTGGTATAACCAACAAATGTCGAGTGAGGTAGTATGAAAAATATCTATCATATTCTGCGCCAGGCGGTGCTGGTGCTGTCCGTCCTCTGCTTGGCCGTTAGTGGCGGTGCGCTTGCCCAAAACAACAATTGGCAACAGCAGCAACAACAACAGCGGCAGCAAGAGGAGAACAGGCGGCAACAGGACCAAATGCGCCAGCAGCAGCAGGCCCAACAGCAACAGCAGGCTCAGCAGCAACAACAAGAGCAGATGCGCCGTCAACAGGAGCAAGCGCGTCTTCAGCAACAGCAGTATCAGCAACAACAAGACCAGATGCGGCGGCAGCAGGAACAAGCACGTCTTCAGCAACAGCAGTACCAACAGCAACAGGAGCAAGCACGTCGCGTGCAGGATGAGAATAGGAGGCAAGCAGAAGCCTCTAAGCGAGATCTACAAGCAGCACAAACTAAGAACGAACAAGAAAAGCAGCGGCAGCAGCTTCAGAACGCACAGAAGGCTCAAATGGCCGGCAAGCCGGCTCCGGCCGGAACGCCGCAGACGATTGCCAATCGCGCTTCTGATCGCATGGTGTTCTCGAACGGCGTTGCCAAACTGACCCGTCCCTTGACCCCGGCCGAGATGAAGCGGGGTTTCACTGGCAAGGTCACGGAGGATGGACGCGCCTTGGTGAAGTTCCAGAACCGTATCTTTGCCGTGCCGGCCGCCCGTCTTGGGATAACTCCTCGTGACACCAGCACCAGTCCGGCGGCCTTGGCCACGTCCTGGAGCCCGCAGAAACAAAGTGCGATCAACGCGGATATTCAGAAACTGGCTTCCGGGGCTTCGTCAGGTTCTGGAACCACAGCCAAAGGTGAGCCGGTCAAGGTTGCCTCGGTGCCAACGCAGTCGCGGACCGATGCTGCGCGGGCGGCAAGAAGCGGTGGCAGGGGTGGGGGCGGTGGCGGGGACGAAGAACCTCCCGCGAACAAAGCACAGGAAGGTTCGGTGGCGGCAAAGGGAGCAGCGCGTTCAGATGAGTTGTCGCAGGCGGCAGCGGCGGCTGATCGTGGCGGGTTGACTGCCGCAGGGCGGGCTCTTCAAAAGCACGGCGATCGTGAGGGCAGCGCATTCCCTGCGGCCAAGGGGAATCCCCTCTCGGTCAATCAGCAAGGTCAGCATGCCGTCGATGACATCCTGACCAGTCCGGGTAGTACGACCGTCACGCGCAATCACGCCCGCTTCGGGCAAGTCACAGAAGTGCGCGCCCCCGATGGCCGAGGTGTGCGATATGGGGCAGATGGCAAGTTCATCGGCTTCATGGAGCCGAACAAATGAACTTCACCATTGAGATTGCAAGCGTTCCAGATCGAGATGATGTTGTCGCCGAAATCTGGTGGGGTGATGCGATGGTTGCTGAACTGAATCGGGGCATCACCGGCGGCGTAGAGATCGAGATCTACGCGACCGAGTCGCGTGATCCGTGGAGCTTCGACCTCGCGAGTTGGCTTACTGTCCTTGCGGAGGCTCAGCGGAGACTGGGCTGACTATCACCCGATGGCGATGCGCCTGATCGCCTCACCCGCATCGACGATTCGTCCTATACCGTACATAAGATTAAGGAATTTCTCGTATGACTAACAGTGAATTGCAGGCCGAAACGGATAGACTGCTTAAGCTATCGGATTCTCTCGTAAACGCGATACGAAAGAATAATAATCAATCTGTCTTTACTGAGTTATTTGTGTGGATATTTGAAGGGGGATTTGCCATTATTGTCGCCTCTCTTCTAGCTTTTATCGCTTCCCACTTTATAGACAAGGATAAGAGCATTATAGTTTTTGGCTCAATCATCGTGTTCTACGGATGTTTGAACATATCCCATGCTGTTGCAGGCCATTGGCAATCGGCGGCAAAGATAAATGACAATATTAACGCACTCAGAATTGCTGTAATTGATCTTGCAAACCGGCTTTCCTATTATGCTGACAAGCGGTGACGTGATTCATATCTACTCGACGCGCTCTACTTCGGCACCGGAATAGCTCGATCCGGAAGTTCCGAGCGGTTTCTGGCCGCAAGCATCCGGCGGGCAGCTTCAACCGTTTCCCATCCACCAGGGATCGTTTTGACGTAGTACTCACCCGAGCAGAACTGGCCAAACGGCGAGCGATAGAACGCCAGAATCCGCTGCGGTGCTTGCGGCTCCGGATACGTCTTCTCGCTGATCAGCTTGTTGCCTTCTTCGTAAGCGCGAACGGCGACCAGTCGGGTCTCCCCGTGGTGGCAATCGACGTCCAGGGTTTCAACCTCTGAAACCATTGGCTGGTCGGCTGTAGCCGCCCTGTCGTAGCGAAAGTGAATCCGCGGCAGTCCATCTGGGCTCTTGGTGCCCGTTGGTGCCACGAAAACCCGTGAACCACGCCGACCGTCCAGCTCAGTCCACTTCCCACGTAGAGCATCGTCGCCATATGGGCGTTGCTCTTGTGCCTGAACCGAAGGCGAGATCGCGCACCACGCAAGCACTGCCGAGGCCCGCCCCACCGCCAACCACCTATTCATAAGGTCCGCCTCCGAATCGCAAACACCAATTGTTCCCGCTGCAAGAGCCAACAGTCAAGCTCTACTCAGCACATGCCCATCCTACGGATGACGACTCATGGTTACCAGCCGATCCGTTGCCTTCGCCTCTCTCCTTCGCTCCCGTGCTTGTGCCCTCTATGGCCTAGGGCTATCCGTTCGTCCCGTTCAACAGGCTGCCCGTTCATTCGCTTTGCTCCCGTGTTGCCTGTTCCCCTGCGGTGACCGGTCCATCCGTCGCCCTTTTCGGCCGATGTCACAAACACGAACCGAAGGAGGATTCAGACATGACAATCTTACTCAACCAGGCCACAACCGACCCTTACGCCGAAACCTACTGGCAGAATCTTGAAACTGCGCTGATGGCCCGCACGATCGAGGCGACCGCCGATCTTCCTCCCGAACGCCGTAAGGCCCTGCTGAGCGTCTGGCTGCAAGGGGTTTTTGATGCGGCTGCTGTTGGTCTTCCTCAGCAGTTCAACCATGATGGGCTTCTCGTCTGGACCGAGCAAGGTTCGCTTCGTCACCTCACCTATCACGCGCCGACCGGATTCTCTTGTCACCTTGGCCGCGTCTATCCCCAGCCAAACGGAACATGGGCCGCCCTGGTCATCGCCGGTCTTGCGGACGACGAACACACGGCCATGGCCAAAGCCGAGTGGGCTATTTCCCGATTGACCGCCTGAGTGCGCCAGAGCCTCGACTCTCTTCTGAGCGTCGAGGCTCAACGGCTTCCCATTATTCGGATTCCCTTGTTCTTGGCAAAAAAACGAAGAGTCAAGGGCCGCCCAGAGCTGCACAAGCGCAGCGCGGAAGCGAGGACGGGGCAAAGCCTTTACCCTTGACGCTTCGAAGAAGGAGAGACCCTGCCACCTCGGCGAGGGGCGGGGTTTGGGGCGGAGCCCCATATCTTGTTTTTTTCTCGCCGAAAATTGCTACCGAATTCTGATTTTTGGCTTTGGTTTCTCTTCTTCAATTCGAAACCTGCGCCGTCCAAATTATCCCCCGCTTTCTTGCCCGATTCCCCGCGAAATTAACCTTTTTATTGATCGCCTCTGGCAATTATGAAGCACCCCCAAGAAAGGAGGGGCCGAAAATGACAGAAACAAAAAGACCTGACTACGCCGCTTTTGTGGTTCGCGATCGTGACGATAAAAAAGCCAATTGGCGCGAAATCGGGGTGGCCTTCAACCATAAGGACGGCAAGGGACTTGATATTCTCCTTGACGCCACGCCTGTATCTGGCCGCCTTGTTCTTCGTGAGATCGAGGACAAGCCAGAGTAGCGTGCAGCCTGTCGATAGAGCTCTCTCACCGCTGACAACAGGCAGCCCGAATTATTCGCACAGTACCTATTAACGGAATCCTACAGATCGCCTTAATCTGCATTCCGCTTCTCTCCCTTCATCTGGGTTAAAACGCTTCGAGCGACTGGAGTGAAACCCGTCTGCGGTCTCCTCCCGACCTCCGCTTGAGACTTAAGGCTTACAACTGTTCCCGATAAATCCGATAAAAGAAGACTGGCATCGTACATCTGGGTGTTGGCTCCCGTCACGGTCATATACCCCTCGCCGCCATTGCTGTGACGAATACGAGCCTGAATCACTGGGTACTCCTTAACTCTTTCAGCTCCAACTTTAAGAACATAATTAAGACCATTCTTGACATTCGAGTTGGGTTGGTCCTTAAAGAATCTTGGGTCAATCATCCCCGCTTTGTCTTGGTCAATGTTATCCGCGATGATAAAATCCCGCAGAGTCCCGAAGACGCACATATCCTTTCCGTTTTCTCCCCGACGCCCAACGTGGTATCCCTTGGTCATTCCATCATTGGCATAAATGGACTCGGCAACCATAACCGAAGCATTGCGTTTTTCATCAAACGCCGGAACATCATAAACGTAGTAGTTGCTGTACCCCGCTTTGGTCAGTTCAGTTTTTACAACTTCAGCTGGGCCGCATTGACCCACAGCCGGAACATCGGCCAAAGCAGGGGCGGACACAGCACCAAAAACAAGAGCCGTAGAAAGGGCAGCGTTACTAAAAAACTTGCGAGAGAGGGACATGGCTAACCTCCTGGTTTGTCGCTGAGGGCCTAAGAAGTCGCTGGAAGGTTTCGGTGGAGTGATGTGTCACATGGCAGAAGGCTTGCGTCTATTGTTGCATGCCGGATGCGTTGGTGGTGCGTTCATTCTTGTTGATAACGTGTCGCGCCCTCCTTGACCTTATGGCAATGTTTGAGGCTATCTGGTAGCATTTTGGCAGGGTAGCAAGCTATGTTTTCGGTTCCCGAAAACGCTTGCAAGGGGGACGGGCTCCCGCCTGAACCTCCCCCCTTGACCCCCTCACGCGGCCCGTTCGGGCCGCAATCAGGCGGGGCGGCAACGTGGTCTTCCCGACCAGGTGCCGCCCCGGAAAAGCGGGCCGGCCGGCCCGCGCTTCGCATGGAGGTTCGCGCCGTGGCACGACCGAGGAAGGAGCACATCGAGGCCCGCAGCGAGCGACTCAACCTTCGCTTGACGCTAGGTGAGCGCGCTATGCTCGAAGCGAAGGCCGCCGCCGCCGGAGTTCCCCCGACCGACTACGCCCGCCGCGTGGCTCTTGGTGGCCACTTGGCCATCGTCGAAGCCAAAGCCGCCGACCCCAATCTTGTCCTCGCGCTCAACCGTGTCGGCGTTAATCTGAATCAGATCGCCCGCGCCATCAATGCTCATAGCGGATTTTCTCCCGCCGATCTGTCCCACACGCTCGCTCGCCTCAATCAATTGCTCGACGAGCTGCAGGAGGGGCAATGAATCCCAATGCGGCAAAGAAAGGAAAAAGCTTCAAGGGCGTTGCAGCCTACATCATCCACGACCCAGACCGCGCCAAGACTTCTGAGCGCGTTTTGTTTACGCAGACCCGCAACCTGCGCACCGATGACCCAGAAAAGGCGGCCAAGGTCATGGCCTACACCGCTGCGCACGCCTCTTTTTTGAAACAGGCCGCCGGAGTGAAAGCCGGAGGCCGTAAATCAGAAAACCCCGTTTATCACTTGTCCTTGTCTTGGGTTCCTGGCGAGCAGCCCAGCCAAGCCGAGATGATAGAAGCTGGAGAAAAGGCTTTAGAGTTTCTCGGCTTTGGTGAGCATGAAGCCCTGTTTGCCGCGCATGGCGACAAGGGCCATAAGCACTTGCATATCGTCGTTAATCGAATTCACCCCGAAACAGGAAAGACCCACAACCCGAACGACGATTATTCGCGCCTGCAGGAATGGGCTCACTTTTACGACAAAGCGCGTGGTATGGAACACCACAGCCCCGAGCGCGCCGCAAAATACGAGAAGGACCCCATCAAGAAAGCGGAGTATCAGAAACTCGCCGAAGAAGCCCGCCGCAAGAAAGGGATAGCCAACGATAACGCGCCCCGTCCCCAGCACGAGGCCGAGAAGGACGCGACCCACCCGCGCAGCAAGCTCTATCAAGAAATCAAAGAGACCTTTGCCGCGCGCACGAAAAATCTGGCCATCGAAACCCGCGAGGCGGCTACTCGCCACAAAGCCCAATGGCAAACCCTGAAAGACCGCCATAAACAAGAGCGCGCCGCCTTGTGGGACGAGCAGCAAGCCGCCTTCAAAGCTCGCAACAGTTTCAATCGCTCAAGTAAAGTCCGCCCCCTGCCCTCCTACACTTGGGACCAATACCAGAAAGACCGCACCGCCCTTCGCGAGCAGCAGAAAACCGAGTTTCGCACTCTCCTCTCCACTCTCAAGATGAATGACGAACCGCAGGTAAAAGCGTTCTTCCACAAGCAACGCAGCGCGCGGGCTGAGTTCATGCAAAAGCATAAGGAGCGGCTTACTGCTCTCACGAAGAACCTCAAAGCCACCACCCAAACACCTGTTGGCAAACAGGGGCAGGAGCATCAAGGCCACTTGGCCCGCATGTTCAATGAAGTTGTGGCGAAGGACTGGCGTACGCGCCAGTTCATCGCCAGAGAGGAACGAGAGAAAGGCGAGTTCTTCGCCTCTCTCAAAGCGCAAAACCAGCCGGCCATCGAGACGCTCAGGGCTTCCCACTACGAGCAAGGCGGCGCGCTGCTTGCCAAGCTCAACGCAGCTCGGGAAGACGCCAAGCAAGAGCAAGCCAGGAAGATACAAGACGCCAAGCAAACCGACCGTAACGAACGGGCAAACCTCTCGAACCAGCACAGCGCCGAGTATGACGACCTCAAGCAGAACCAAGCTGGAGAGCGGACCGAGCTACAAGGTAAATGGGCCAGCCTCAACCATGACCGCGCTAAGGCCTGGGAGGCGTACCGGCAGCTCCGCGCTGAGCAAGAAAAGGGAACCCTTCAAAAAACAGAGCAGACCACGCTTCGCGCTTCCTTCGCCCGCGTTGCCGATCCAGGCCGCGAGGCTGCGCAAACCCGCCGGAGTGATCCGGGCCGAGACGGCCGTTCTCAAGGTCCAAGTGGAAGCCGCAGCCGCGACCTCAAACGCGACTAAACGCCTTTTTCTCCGCTAAGCCTTCACCATCAAAAAAACATCACTGCTTGTAGTCTTTTTGCTTTTACTCTGCGTTACCCAAAGAAAAAAGGAGAACGTCATGCTCTGGCAAACATCCCTTGGTGTCATTGTTTTGCTCGCAGGCGGTGTCATCGGAGCCGAGACGGCGGCCCCCCTCGAATGGAAACCGTCGATCCTGCTGCGGGCCAGTACCGGAGAACTGCCGACCCGCAACTTCAGTGCCGCGCGTGAGGCCGAGCGCGTAAAGCTCCTCGCCCTTGAGCAATCCATTGCGACGACGCGGGCTGAGGCCGAGGGCTTGCGCCAATCGGACGTGGAGCTCCGCGCTACCACGCTCGCTTTGCGCGAGCGGGTCGCCGAAACGCAAGCTCAACTTCAAAACGTTCAACTGCGATAAGGAGTCCTCGCCATGTCTCTCCTCATTGACCACCAGACTCTCGGGGCCGACGTTGTGGAACAATCGGCACGGCTTCCCCAGGAGACCCCGCCCAAGCCACCGAAGCTTCGCCCTTCTCGCCCGCTTTCGTCTTTCGTCAAGGTTTCCACCTTGAGCGGACTTGCGTTCTTCTTTGTTCTTTTTGCTGCCGAGCACGCGGCTCCCTCACCGTGGAAGCCCTCAACCGTCATTGGTGCCTTTGGCGGCAATGAAAAATCCGCACAGATGCTCGCCAGTCTCGAAGCCGATCGCTCTCTCGTTGCCATGCAGGAACAGGAGAAGGGCCGCGCTTTGCAGGAAGTCGAAATCCTGCGCGCCAATCAGGAACGCCTGACCCGCGCCTACCAGGCCGAGTATGATCGGGGAACCGAACTCATCAAGGCTGGAGCCGCCGCCGCCCAGACCCTTTTGCAAAATGTCACCAAAGCCCGCTTGGACGGGCTCACCGGCAAGGCCGAGAACGCCAACATGGCGGATAGGGCGGGGATGTTCTGCTCTTTCCTCGAAATGCTCTCAGGGAACTCCGTCTGCTCGCAGCAGGCCCACACCTACGCCGCCGGTCAGCGGGGTGATGCGCAGGCCGAAATCATCGGCTCATGGAAGCGGGCCAACGCTGAGCTGAGCCACATCGCCTTGACTTGGGCCGAGGGCCTGCCCGACCCGCTGCAGCTCATCGAGCAAGCGGCTCGCCAAAGCTCACCCAATTTCACCGTGCCGCCCCGCTCCCCTACCCCGCCGAGACCAGACCGAGCCCCTTCACAAGAGAGTTGAAAGCCGTGATCGGGTCCGCGAAGGCATTCGCCGAGCGTTCCCACATGCCTCGGGGCTTTTGCCCCGAGGTCTTGCCTCTCTGGTGCTCCGGCAGTGGCGAGAACAGCCCCCTGAACCACGGCGAGGAATCGTAATCCACCCGCAAGCACCACACGGGCCGCCGCCCCTTGATGAGCAAGAGCCCTGCCCCGCTCTCGCGCGAGAACTGCAAGGCGATTTCATCGGGGCGCAGCAGCGGCACCGTATGCAAGGATTCCGACGAACTCACCGAGCGCGCCGAGCTGTAAGACGTGCTATCGGTTTCCATCGCGCCGCGCAGCAGGACTTGAAACGCGGCTTGCGTGTAGCGTTTCTGGCCCAGAGCCATCAACGCCCCGCTATAGGCATCGGCAGGGGCAGGCCGACCGCCCCCGGCATTCTCGTTCTCTGATTCTGAGGACATCACCCGCACCGCTTCAAACTCTCCCAAGCACTTGGACGCGTATTCGAGGGTTTCTCGATCCGAAGCCCCGAAGATATGCACCGCTCCGGCATTGGCCAGGAAGGTTTGCCAGTTCGATGGATAGAGGGCCTTGAGCTGCTGCAAGTCTTGCAAAATAGCCCATAGCTTGACCCCGAAACCGGCCGCGTAGCCCGCTGCCTTTTCGATCGAGGGCATCGGGCCAAGGGTGAAGAATTCTTCGAGGAGGAACAGCACTGGAGCCCCGCAGGCCGGCGGCTTCAAGTTGCGCTGCATCCGCTCCAGAAAAAGACCGATCATCAGCCGCAGCCATCTGCCATGTGTGCCCATCCGCTCTGCCGGCAGGCACAGATAGACCGAGGCCCCGCCCCTCGCTTCTTTGAGTACGTCAGGGCAGAGCGTGCGCCCTTCCCCGCCCAAGGTCTTCCGAAACAGCGGGCCGAGCGTATCGAGAAAAGCCGTGTTCCGCCGCGCCGTCGAAAGGATGGACCCGCGTTCATTGTCTCCAGTTCCCGCGAGACTCTCCGCCGCGCCGGCGATCGCCCCGCCGAGAGCGTCGTTCTCCCGCATCCGGTCCAGCAGGAACCACATCGCATTCGGGCATTCCTCCTTGAAGTCTGGATCATCGGCGCAGGCTTCCTCCCATCCCTTCTTCTCGCCTTGCGTGAGGAAAGCGCGCAGATCGAACAGCGTCGAGCCCGGGCGCGTGGTGATGAGATGCAAGGCCAGGCCCTTGACGAAGTTCCGCGCCGTTTCATCCCAGTGGGAATCGCGGTGATCGGCCGACACGATCAAGCCCTCGGCCAGGAGGGCCGCATCATCGACCACCAAGGGCGATTCCGCATCGAGCAGCGCGAGGGGATTGAGGCACGCCCGCACGCTCTCCGGCACGGCCGCCACGCCGAAGGGATCAAGGACATAGACCTCCTGCCCAATCCCTTCCGCCCATTCATCGCCAGGGCCGCGCCGCGCCGCTGTCAAACTGGCGTTCTCGCCCTTGGGATCAAGGACTACCACCGAACCAGGATAGAGACAAAGGTTCGGGATGATCGCACTTCTCCCCTTCCCCGAGCGGGCTCCGGCAATGGTGACGAAGTGGCGATCATCATCGAGGCCGAGCGGAATGCAATCTGCAAGCTGTGCGGCTCGCCAGATGGACTCCAGAGCTTTTGCGCCGGCCGCTCTTCGCAGCGGCGGCAGAGAGGCCTCTTCCATCTTCTTGAGGGCCGCTCCCACCTTGCCGCCAAAGTCTTTTAGCTTGAGCCAGTTTTCTGCATAGGGAATGGCTCCCACGAAGAGCGCGGCTCCCCCAGCATAGGCCAAGCGTTCGACGGCTTGCGGCTCTTCCCACTCCGCCGAGGACAGGGGCACGTTGGAGGCCCCACGGAAGCCACCACGAGGAAGCGAGAGCATTCAGACCCCTTTCCTTAGAATGGGATTCCGTCTTCGTCAGAAACATCCCCAAGGCTAGAGCTGAACTCCTCTATCGGACCCAAATTAAACTCCTCTATCGGACCCAACTTAAAATTCAGAGGTACGAAAATATCCCCCTCCCTAGGCAGTGTGATAAAGCGCCTGAATCCCAACTGCGACAGATCCCACATGATATTTTCGATGCCGAGAGGGTACAACTCCTCAAAAAAATGGCCGCCGTCTTCATCCTCGATGTAGCTCCCCGCCATTTCTCCTCCTGCAAGCCACACCTCAGTCTTTTGCTTTTTCTTGCCACGGGACACCCCATTCACTATGCGAATAACGGGCACGAAGGAGCTAGGATCAACAATCTCCTCTTTTCTCTTTCTGCCCTTCTCCCGATACACCAGCCATAGTTTGCTAGTCGTCTTCATCTGTTACCTCCTCGTCTTTGCGAAGCCCGCGTTTCTTCGTAAGGGCGACAGTTCCCTTTCTTGGCTAACGCCCCAGAAGGGGAAAAAGACTACAGGCAGTAGTGTTTTCTCCCCTCACTTTTCTTTCTAGTCGTTTGGGCGATGCTCCTTCGTGCTGCGCACCAAGGAGCCCGGGCTCTACGCGCTGTGCTTCCTGAGCCCCGCCTGGCGGCGGGTCTCAGCCGATCCGGTGACGATCCCTATCGCGAAGGTCAGACGCGGCAGCTTCGCTCCCGCGTGAAGCTCCTCGCGCAGGGTTCCAGCTTCGCTCGAACCCTGAGAGCGATCAGCCCCGCGTTCAAGGCTTCGCCTTCATCACGGGGCTAAACCCTTCTAAGGGGCCCGCCCCTCGCGCAAGGCAAGGGTAAAGCGCCTGGCGGCGCCAGATTAGCCGGTATCCCCAAGCTTCCTCCGCTTCGCTTTGTGCAGCTTGGGTGATCCCCCTCCGGCCTATCTGCCCTTGCCTTTTGCTACCCCCGGTCTCGCCGACGGGCGTCGGGGGCATGCGCAACGCATGCCCCCGCAGCCCTAAAGGAGAAAGACCATGAAACCAGAACCCCGCAACCAAACCACCACGGCCGATGTTTATTCCCGCATCACCGAGCGAATTATCGCCGACCTCGCCCAGGGTGTCCGCCCCTGGCTCAAGCCCTGGAGTGCTCAAGAGTCTGGCCACCTCATCACGCGCCCCCTCCGCTACAACGGAGCCCCCTACAAAGGCGTGAACGTTCTTCTGCTTTGGGGTGCGGCTACCGACAAAGGTTTTTCCTCTCCCTTCTGGATGACCTACAAGCAGGCCCAGGAACTTGGCGGCCAAGTCCGCAAAGGTGAAACCGGTTCCCTCGTTGTCTATGCCAACCGTTTCACCAAGACCGAGACCAACGAAGAAGGCGAAGACATCGAACACGAAATCCCCTTCCTCAAAGGCTATACCGTTTTCAACACCGACCAGATTGACGGATTGCCCGAACGCTTCCAGAGCGTTCCGCTTCCCTCCCCTGCCCCCGAGCTTTTGCACCAGGCCGCCGAAAGCTTCTTTGCCGCAACCGGTGCCAGTTTTCGCCACGGCGGCAATCGTGCCTTCTATGTGCCCGCCGGCGATTTCATCCAGCTTCCCCCGCCGCAAGCTTTCAAAGACCCCGAGAGTTACGCCGCCATCAAGGCGCATGAACTCATCCACTGGACCGGCCATTCTTCCCGCATGGCCCGCGAATTCGGCAAACGCTTCGGCGATAACGCCTATGCCTTCGAGGAACTCGTCGCCGAGCTCGGTGCTGCCTTCCTCTGCGCCGACCTCCAACTTACCCCCGAGCCCCGCCCCGATCACGCCGCCTATCTCGCGAGCTGGCTCAAGGTTCTGCGCCAGGACAAGCGCGCCATCTTTGCCGCCGCTGCCCACGCGCAAAGAGCCGCCGACTACCTCCACGGCTTGCAGGCGAGCGAAAAAGTAGCCGCCTGAAGCCAGGTCAGAAAACGGAAACGGCGAACCCGAAGGTTCGCCGCTTCACCCTGTACGGTCATCGCATCCCTGCTGTACCGTGCCCTCAATCTACTCTTCTTGCGGCCCTTCCTGCAATCTTCATCCTGTTTTATATCCTAGCGGGGTGAATTGGCCCCGAAGGGGCCAAGAGGGGGCGGCAATGAGCCCCCTGCCCGTCACGTCCGGCGCGAGCGCGCACCAGTGCCCGCTCGCGCCGGTTTTATTTTAGTCAGCGGCGGCAGGTGCCCTCCCGCCGGCGCCGCGCTCGGGCTTCGCCCCCGCGCGGAGAAAACGGTGGCGCGCACGGCTCAGGGCTTCGCCCTCAGCCCGCGCCGTTCCTACCCCCTGCTTTCAGCTTGACCGCCCGCCCGAATCCGGTTATTTTCATGAAATGCTTATTTCAATCATTCATGAATGGTGGTTTTCATGAAAACAATCGTGATTACATCCCAAAAAGGCGGCAGCGGTAAGACGACGCTTGCTGCTCACCTGGCCGTTGAAGCCGAGCGTGCGGGCGACGCCCCCGCTTGGCTCATTGATACCGATGAGCAAGGCACACTCAGCCAATGGCACGATCGCCGCGAGCATGACACGCCGCACCGCGCCGAAATGCCATTCGCCCAGATTGCCAAAGGACTCGCCAACATGGCGGAACGTGGGGCCGCCTATTGCTTCATTGACACCGCGCCCACCATCTCCCCGCAAAGCAAGGCCATCATCAACATGGCCGATCTCGTCTTGATCCCTGTCCGCCCTTCCCCCGCCGACCTTTGGGCCGTGTCGGAAACCGTCGCCCTGGTCAAGCAAGCAGGCAAACCCTTCTTGTTCGTCATTACCCAAGCCAAACCACAGGCCACCATCACCGCCCAAACCATCGCCGCCCTCTCTCAGCATGGCCGCGTTGCCGAAGCCTTCATTTCTGACCGTGTTCCCTACGCGGGGGCGATGACAGGCGGACGAACGGCCCCCGAACTCGCCCCCAAGAGTCCAGCCGCCGACGAAATCACCCGCCTATGGCTTAATGTGAAATCATGTTTTCATGAAAACATTAAATCAGTAAGGAAAGTCAAACATGGCTAAACCTGTTGCCATCACCGCCGCCGACCTTTCGCCCACCAAGCCACGCCAGCAAAGCGTCACTCGTCAGCGAGGCGTGATTTCATCCGCCGAGCTCGTTCCCCTGCAATTCAGGATGCCGCCCGAGTTCGTGCGCTCCTTCAAGCAAGCCGCCCTCGACCGTGGCCTGAAACTTAATGAATTGCTGAATGAATGTTTTCATGATTTCATTAAAAAAACTGACTAGCACCAGGCAGCACACCCCCGGACCCAATCCACCAGGCACGTTCTGGCCAAGCGCGTCCGACCGGAAATTGCGGGCCTGCCCCAAAAGCATAGGCCAAGCAATAGGGAAGGGCGGACGCGCCTAGGAAAACCCCGGATACTTTCCGCGCCGCTTACAGAACGCCAAGAAATGGGCTTCCGCATGAAGCGGGCTGATTCCCTTTCTCTCGATCCATCCCCGCCAATCCGCTTCAATCCCGTGAATGTCCCAGCCGGGGGCATAGCTACGCCCCACCTCGTAAGCTTCTTCGCTCAAGCGGATGAATAGCTCTCGTGGGGTAGGGGAGGCCGCTTTGCTCTTGGTCCGTATTTCGACCATATCGCCTTCTAGGCTGAATCCGTACCCAGGCATATGGTCATGCGTTTGGTCCGCATCAATGATCGTCTGTAGAAGCCGCCGGAACTCCTTCACTGTCGATTGCGCCCCACACTTGGTCCGCAGCTTTTCCAAGCCAATCTTGAACGAAACCTGCTGGCCAACGTGCTTGCGCGCCAGCTCGTAAAGCCGCCGTTCGAGGGGCTTGGCAAGCTGGAAATACTGCCGATCAAGCGTTAGCACTTCCTGAGCTTCCACCGCTTGAAACACCCAATCCGAAAGAACAATCTCGACTTCCTGCATTCGTCCTTCGCGGGTTTCGCGCACGATCCTTGCCCGATCAATCAGGCTGAACAGATCAAAGGTTTCCTTGCCCCCAGTGATGATGTTGGTTGCAATCTGCGTGCCCTGTAGCCGTTCGAGGGCTTCCCTGAGCTGCAAGTAGCCACGTCCGCTTGTGTCCCTATTGGTGGCAATCAGGAGATCATGCGCCCGTAGCCGCAGAGTCCGCGAGATCGGCCGGCCATCGTTCATCGCGCCCATGAGCTGGCTAATGCAGTAAATCAGAATGTCGCGGTCAAAGACCGTCGCAAGCCCCTTCGCACCTGGCCGCACCTCCGCCCAACTTGGCCCGTTCTCATAACGACGGGTTTTCATGTCTGGCTTCTTCGACAGGGAAAAGATAGGGTGCTCCATCGAGGCACTATCACCCTTCAAGGCCGCGTCAAACACGTCGCATACGAAGAAATCCCGCTCGTGCCGAACTGGAAGGAGAGGGGACCTCTCTTTCGTGTTTTCACCCACCGCAACATCGGCTATCGTGTTTTCACCCACCATTCCTAAAGTCTTCGTGTTTTCACCCACCATGTCAATATTCTTCGTGTTATTACCCACCGTCGCGATTGTGGATAACTTTTTGTCGTATGCCATAAGCAACGTGTTTTTACACACCAAACTTCGTGTTTTTACACACCAAACTTCGTGTTTTTACACACCGGAGCAATCGAAACGCACCGTTTTTGTTCTTTCTTTTCAATTTGTTACTGACTTGCCAGAATCGCGTAACTCTATTAACTCTTTTTAACAAGACTCTGGGGCTGTGGATAACTCGCCACCCTTCCCGCCAATGGCAAAGCTTTCACCGCCTCTTGGGGGCTTCGCCCCCGCCGGCTCCTCCGCTTCGCTCCGCCCGCGCTGCGCGCTCCCGCCCGGCATCCCCCGAGGGCTTCGCCCTCTATCGAGGCCCCCAAAGGGGGCCAAGATGATCCCCCAGGTCGCATCCCACCGCTCGAAGTCAAGAGGAACACCCTTCGCTAACCGACAGGCTTCACGGTTTAGCAGGAAATGGCGGCGGTTAGGATATTGGCATATCCGGCGGCCTTGCATTCGGGGGGAGCCAACGGAGAGATCCTCGGGCATTTTCCAGAACATTCGGCAACTGAGCCCGTGCAAAAGCAAGGGGGCATTCCTGCTTGAATCTTGATTGACTCTGGAACTGTGTTTATAGCTTTGAGCTATGATACAAGCACAGCTTCAACTCCCTGGCATCGAGGACTCGCGCTTTACGGTTTATGACCCGTTCGCCGAAGCCCTTTATTGCCGCCGCAGTTTCGCGGAGGCCTGTCTCGTCGCCGACAACATCGCTTGTAGCTTGGTCGTTGAGGTTCCAGCTGATGCCATCATCGGCCCGCGTGCCATCCGGCGGTTTCGCAAAGATGGCGATGCGTGGAACGTCGAGACGCCGCAGGTCATCCCCGCCGCCGTCCCGCAATCTGTCCCCAGCTAACGCCCCAGAGCACCCGGCCAGGCCCCGAGGAGCGGGCAGGACACAAGTTTGACCAGGTGTGCCACCCTTGGGGCTATCGCTCGTTTGAGCTGTCTTTCCGCTGTCCTTTTTCCTTCTCGTGTTCTCCCAAAACAGGCGAGGCCTATCGTTGCCGAGGCTGTCCGGTTTTCAACCCCCGGCCCGACTCCATTCGCTTTGCTCCCGTGTAGGGGGTGGAAAGCCGGACGTATCGCCCCGGCCTTTCGTTGGCCTTCGCTCCCGTCTTGGGGTCGTCTCAGAAAACGGAAAAAATCGTACGCTAAGAGAACGGAGTGCCTTCAGGGAAGGCGCAACACGGTAGCTCACCTCGTTTGTCACATTTCATCCCAAAACACCCTTTGCGTGTCTTAGACTAAATTACGGGTTAAGTGACAATTTTTGACGGCGAGAACTTTCTGCCTC
>ENA-UPTA01002751-UPTA01002751.1-activated-sludge-metagenome-genome-assembly--contig:-NODE-2751-length-17862-cov-7.191105_pt1 | contig 17862 bp, 13 predicted proteins | sample MGYA00238184_ERZ773361 | MGnify/ENA primary metagenome ERZ773361 (study PRJEB29100, sample SAMN05720205) | activated sludge metagenome | isolation source: anaerobic digester from wastewater...
CTACACACCGCTATACACTCTTTCCCTACACGACGCTCTTCCGATCTCGATGTCGTTGGCGATGATGTCGATGGGGTTGCGGATGGAGATCCCGTCCGTGTACGTGCCCCCGACGATCGATTCGACCTCCGCCCTCAGGGCCCTGTCCTTCTCGATGTGATGCTGGGCGCTCTTGAAGCGGTTGAAGCAGGCCGCACAGGGGATCATGACGTCGAGCCCCTTCTTCTGTGCGATCATCAGGTTCCTGGCCGGCAGTGCCACGGAGAGCTTGTAGTTCGTGCTGTGCGCCGATGTCGCCCCGCAGCAGGACCAGTCGTCGATTTCGTGGGTCTCGATGCCCAGGGCACGGCTCACGGCCTCGATGGACTGGCTGTACTCTTTTGCCGTTCCGTGCGCGGAACAACCGGGATAGATGGAAACCTTCACGGAATGCCTCCTCTGCTTATGGCTTACGGCTTATGGCTTATGGTCTTGATAAAAACTCTTGGTCCTTTTCCCCGCGCCTTATGCCTGATGCCCGTTTTACGCCGTTTTCGTCCTTTCGAATATCTTCCGGACGGAAGCCACGTCCTTCGTCTTGGGGCCGAAAAGCGAAAGCTTGCCCTTCGAGAACATGTCCAGGCCCAGGGCCATGTCGGAGAAGAGATCCCCGGACTTGAGCTTGTAGTTCACCATCATCACGGGCTCGTTGAGCCGCCCGCCCGACTTGATGCTCGACAGGAAGGCCTCGTGGAAGGCGAGCACGCTCTTTTCCTTCGAGCCCTTGCCGCTCTCCAGGGCCATCTGCCTGAGCACATCCATCATCCGCGCGATGTCCACCTCGTTGGGGCAGCGCGTGATGCACGTCTCGCAGGAGGCGCAGAGCCAGATGGTGGAGCTCCCCAGGACTTCGTCCCTCTTGCCCATCTGGATCATCTTGATGACCTTGTTGGGGTTGTATTCCATCACGAACGCCACGGGACAGCCCGCCGTGCACTTCCGGCAGTGGTAGCAGCGCTGGATGGGAACCCCGCCGATCCTCTCGTTGACTTCGTCCAGAAACGTTTTCATTTTATCTCCGTATATCGATCCTGTGTCTTACCTTCTTACCCTCTCGCCCTCTTACCTTCTGCAATTAGTGCCCGCCGCCGGGGTTGAAGATGAAATCCTCCTTGTCGTCCATCCTCTGGTCCTGCAGGGGCGCCGGGAAGTCGATTTTCTCGCCGGCCCGCTGGTTGAATAGGACGAAGCAGTCCTTGTCGAGCTTCTTGAGGAACTTCCTCAGGTCGACGCCCATGGGGCAGACGCTGACGCAGGAGCCGCAGTCGACGCAGCGGCCCACCATGTGGTACATCCGCATGAACTGGAAGACCTGCGTGTCCGAGGGGTCTTCGCTGATGCCCACCCACTGGGGCATGCTCTGCTCGGCAAAGCAGGTCCGGCAGTAGCACGACGGGCAGGCCTGCCGGCAGGCCGCGCAGCGTATGCACTTGGCCATCTCCTTCTGAAAGTAGGCCCAGCGCTCCTCGGGCGAGAGCTTCTCGAATTCGTCGATTTCCGCGTACTCCGCGGCCGGGTTCATGGCCGGGGCGGGCTCGCCGAGCATCACGTCCGAGATGACGGGGTTGTTGAACCGGCAGGTCACGCAGTTTGCGGCCAGGACGTCTTTCACGGCGATGGTCTTCTCGCCGCTTGCGGTCCTGATCTTCAGATTTGCGCCGTCGAGGGACCCCTCCAGGATTTCCTCGCCGCCCAGCTTTTCGGCCAGGGCCCTGCGGTCCACGTAACCGGTGCAGGGCACGCCGAGAATCGAGAGGTCCAGGCGTTCGTACTGCCGCTCCTGCAGGTGGATGACCAGAGAGCGCGACGTGCAGCCCTTCGTCACGACGCCGACGACCTTGCGCTTGCGATCCTCGGGTTTCAGCCGCTTCTGGGAATCCCTGTTTGCGCTGATCAGGTCGTGCACGTATTTGGCGAGGTTGTGGTGACAGAAGGCGTTCCAGACGAGCCTGTCCGCTTCCTCGGGGGCCGTGATGAACACCGGGGTCGCCGTAAGCGGCAGGGTTCCCGCCTCATAGCCTACGACAACATCCACCTTCTTTTCGGCCAGGAGCTTTTTCGCCTCTTCCCGCAGCTTCTTCTCTACTTTTTCCACGTTCCCGATCCTTCTGTTCCGGTTATTTCGCAACGGCGACGTCGGCGTCGCGCAGTTTCTTGACAAGCTTCGTGGCGGGGCCCAGGGCCTTGACCCGCTCCGTCACGGCCTTGACGACCTGGGCGAACCGCTCGCCCTCCGAGGCGGAGACCCAGGTGAAGGTCGTCCGGCCGTCCTCGATCCCGATGTAGTTCAGGAAGCTCTTCAGGGTGGCGAACTTGCGGCGCGCCGAGAGGTTGCCCGAGATGTAGTGGCACTCGCCCGGGTGGCACCCCGAGACGAGGACGCCGTCGGCGCCTGCCTGCAGCACCTTCACGACGTAGAAGGGGTTGATCCGCCCCGTGCAGGGCACGCGGATGATTCGCACGTTCGGGGGGTACTGGATGCGGCTGATCCCGGCCAGATCCGCCCCTGCATAGGTGCACCAGTTACAGACGATGGCGACGATTTTCGGCTCCCACCCTTCCGATTTCCTGCCTGCCGGCTTGTCGTGATGTGACATGGTTGCTCCATTGTCGCGATAAGTGGTTTCTAAGACGGCTTTGTCGGTTTGTGCAGAGCCATCCATATAATTTCACGAAGTGAAGAAGCTATGAAGTCAGGAAGATCGGAAAATCCTTCTTCTCTTCTCTGCTCTTCCTCGCTTCCGCTCTTCCGCTCTTCCATCCTCATATCGCCGAGGATATCTGCGCCAGCACCTCCTCGTTGTTGAACCCGTTGAGGTCGATGGCGTTCATGCGGCACGAGGCCGTGCAGACGCCGCAGCCCTTACAGAGCACCGAGTTGACCACGGCGCAGCCTTCGGCCATGTCCACGGCGACGGCCCCGTAGGGGCAGTTGGACTCGCAGAGGCCGCAGGCCATGCAGCGCTCCTTGTTCACGTAGGCCGTCTTGCCCTCGGACTCGATATAGTCCTTCGTCAGGATCGTGCAGGCCCTCGAGACGGCCGCATTGGCCTGGGCGATGGTCTCATCGCTCATCTTGGGGGCGTGGGACATGCCGCACATGAAGACGCCGTCGGTGGCGAAGTCCACGGGGCGAAGCTTCACGTGGGCCTCGAGGAAGAAGCCGTCCTGATTCGTGGGGACCTTGAGCATCATGCCCGTCGCAACGTTGTCCGGGTTGGGCACGGTGCCCACGGAGAGCGCCAGGATGTCGGCCCGCAGGTCCACGGGCTCGTTCATCACCGGGTCGAAGACGCTCACGGTGACCTTCCCGCCGTCGACCTTCACCTCGGGCTTTCGCTCCTCGTCGAAGCGGACAAACTTGACGTTGAGCTCGCGGGCCTTCTTGTAGAAGTCCTCCTTGAGCCCGTAGGTCCGGATGTCGCGGTAGAGGATCGTGACGTCTTTCTCGGGGTCGAGCTCCTTGAGCTTCAGGGCGTTCTTGATCGCCTCGCTGCAGCAGTAGCGGCTGCAGTAGGGCCGCTCGAACGAGCGCGAGCCCACGCACTGGATCATGACCACATTGCGGGCGGCGCCCACCTTGTCGTCCCTGTCGTGAATCATCTTCTCGAGGTCGCGCTGGACCACGATGGCCTCGCTCGTCCCGTAGCCGTACTCCTTCGTCTCGAGCTCGTAGGCGCCCGTGGCGACGAGGACGACGCCGTGGTCATACTGCTGCTCCTGGCCGCCGGCGGCGATCGTGGTCTTGTAGTTGCCGATGAAGCCGTCGATCTTCCTGATCTCGGCCCCGGTGACGACCTTGATCTTCGGGTTGGTCTTCACCTTCTCGATGAGTCCCGCGAGGTGTTTCTGCGTGTCGAGCCCCTCGAGGGTGTAGTAGAGCTTGCGGTAGTTGCCGCCGAGCTCCTTCTCCTTCTCGACGATGCAGGACTCGAAGCCCTGGTCCGCCAGCGACAGGGCCGCCGTGATGCCGGCCAGCCCACCGCCGATGACCAGCGCATTGTGGTTGACGCCGAGCTGGCCGGGCTTCAGGGGCTTGAGGAACTGCGCCTTGGCAACGGCCATGCGCATGAGGTCCTTGGCCTTTTCCGTGGCCTCGACGGGCTCGTTCATGTGGACCCAGGAATTCTGGTCTCGGATGTTGGCCATCTCGAAGAGATAGCGGTTGAGGCCCGCCTTCTCGCAGTTCTCCTGGAAGAGGCCCTCGTGGGTGCGCGGCGAGCAGGAGCCCACGACGACGCGCGTCAGGTTGTGCTCCCGGATCACCTCGCCCATCTTGACGGCCGTGTCCTGGGAGCAGGTGAAGAGGTTGTCCGTGGCATAGACGACGTTGGGCAGCGTCTTGACGTACTCGACGACCTCGGGCACGTTCACGACACCGCCGATGTTGATGCCGCAGTGGCACACGAAGACGCCGATCCGCGGGCCCGTGCCGCGCAGGTCCTTCTCGGCCGGCAGCGTGCTCTCCGTCACGAGCGTGTCGCGCGCGGGCGCCAGCAGCCCCGTTGCGCAGGCGGCCGCGCCGCTGGCTTCCATGACCGTCTCGGGGATGTCCTTGGGGCCGGCGAAGGCTCCGCACACGAAGACGCCGTCGCGGGTCGTCTGGACCGGATTCTCGAGCAGGGTCTTCGCGAAGCCGTGCTCCTCGAGTTCGATGCCGAGGGCCCCGGCCAGTTTCGCCGCCTCCTTCGGAGGGGTGAGCCCCACGGAGAGAACGACCATCTCGAACTCCTCCTCGACGAGCCTGCCGTCCTCGGTGACGTAGGTCATGAGAAGGTTCTTCGACCCCTGGAGCTCCTTGACCGCCGAGGGAATGGAGCGGATGTAGCGGATCCCGTACTCGGACTTGGCGCGGTTGACGAAGCGGTCGAAGTCCTTTCCGTGGGCGCGGATGTCCATGAAGAAGATCGTGGGTTCGAGGGTCTTCAGGTGCTCTTTGCCGATGATGGCCTCCTTCGTGGCGTACATGCAGCACACGGAGGAGCACCAGGAGTTGCCGCAGGAGGTGTCGCGGGAACCCACGCACTGGATGAAGGCGATCTTGCGCGGCTCCTTGCCGTCGGAGAGCCTCTGGACATGGCCGAAATAGGGCCCCGAGGCCGAGAGAATGCGCTCGAACTGGATGCTCGTCACGACGTTCTCGTAGACGCCGAAGCCGTACTCGCCGCGCAGCTTCGGGTCGAAGATCTCGAACCCGGGGGCGGCGATGACGGCCCCGACCTCGAGGGTCTCCTCGGCGTAGGTGTCGTCATGGTTGATGGCCTTGGCGATGCAGGCCTCGACGCACTGGTAGCACTCGCAGCAGATCCCGCACTTGAGGCAGCGGTTCGCCTCGGCGACGGCCTGGGCCTCGCTGAAGCCGAGCCCCACCTCCCGCCAGTCCGTACGGCGCTCGGCCGGATCGGCGTGAGGGTACTTCACGCGGGGCATCTTTGGAACGTCTCTCAGGTCGGCCTGATCGGCGAGCCCCTTCGTCCAGTCCTTGGCACGGCCGGCCTTCACGTCCTCGCCGCGCAGATACCGGTCGATGGACTTGGCCGCCTCCTTGCCGGCGTTGACGGCCTTGATGACCGTGGCGGGGCCCGTCACGGCGTCACCGCCAGCGAACACGCCGGGCGCTGTCGTCTGGAAGGTCACCTCGTCGACGTCGAAGTTGATCCACTTGTTGATGGAGATGCCGCTGTCCTTCGACACGAAGCCCAGGTCACAGGCCTGGCCGATCGCCGGGACGACGGCGTTGCACTCGACGATGAACTCGGAGCCCTTGATGGGGACGGGGCGGCGCCGGCCGCTGGCGTCGGGCTCGCCCAGCTCCATGCGGAGGCACTCGATACCCGTCACCTTGCCGTCCCGGCCCACGACGCGGGTGGGGGCCACGAGGAATTCGAAGCGGATCCCTTCCTCCTCGGCCTCCTCGATCTCCTCTGGGGAGGCGGGCATCTCGGCCCGCGAGCGGCGGTAGAGGATGAAGACGTCCTTCGATCCCGTGCGGATGGCCGTTCGGACGGCGTCCATGGCCACGTTGCCGCCGCCGATGACGGCGACCTTCTCGCCCAGGAAGACCTTCTCGCCCAGGTTGACACGCTTGAGGTAGTCGACGCCGTGGATGACGCCCTGCATCTCCTCGCCGGGGATGTCGAGCTTGCTCGAGAGCTGCGCGCCCACGCCGAGAAACAGGGCATCGTAGTCCTTGCGGAGCTGCTCCAGGGTGATGTCCCTGCCCACCTCCTGGTTGCAGAGGATCTTCACGCCCATGTCGGTCATGGTCTGGATCTCGGCATTGAGGACGTCGCGGGGCAGGCGGTACTCGGGGATGCCGAGGGTCATCCAGCCGCCGGGGATGGGGGCCTTCTCGTAGACGGTGACGTCGTAGCCCTCGATCGTCAGGTAGTAGGCGCAGGTCAGGCCCGCGGGGCCGGCCCCGACGACGGCGACCTTCTTGCCCTTCTTTTCCTTGATCTCGGGGATGTACTTGGTGGCATCGTTGAGGTCGAGATCGGCGACAAAGCGCTTGAGGTGCATGATGTCGATGGGCTGCTCGACCCTGCCGCGCATGCAGGCCTCCTCGCAGGGATGGTTGCAGACCCGGCCGCAGACGCTCGGGAAGGGGTTCTCCTGCTTGATGAGCCTGAGGGCTTCCTTGTATTTGCCGGCTGCGATGAGGGCCACGTAGCCCTGGACGCTGATGTGGGTGGGGCAGGCCGCCTTGCAGGGGGCCGTACCCAGCTTGTCGATGGCGAACCCGCTGGGGATGGCCTGGGGGAAATGCCGGTAGGTGGCCTTTCGGTCGCTCAGGTTCTCGTTGAAATCGGCCTTGACCGTGATGGGACAGACGGCGGCACAGTCGCCGCAGCCCGTGCACTTGGAGAGATCGATGAACCGGGGCGCCTTCGTGAGCTTGACGGTGAAGCGGCCCGGCTCGCCCTCGACGGACTCCACCGTCCGGCGGGTCAGGATCTCCACGTTGGGATGCCGGCCGACCTCGACGAGTTTCGGGGAGAGAATGCAGGCCGAACAGTCGTTGGTGGGGAACGTCTTGTCGAGCTGGGCCATGACCCCGCCAATGCTGATCCCGTTTTCTACCATGTAGACCTTCATCCCGGAATTGGCGAGGTCCAGGGCGGCCTGGATCCCGGCGATCCCGGATCCCACCACCATCACGGCGCCGACTTTTCCATTCTTCTTATGTTCCGACACGTTACCACCTCGGTCTTTGAGTCAAAGCTGAAACGTTTATTTCACAGAGCGACACAGGCCAAACCGCAAGCTCCGTAACAAAAAACCAATACCCTGTCAAGGTGTATTCGAGGGACGTAAACGCCAATGGTTTCACACCTTGTCAAAGGAAAACCCGCGGCTCCGGCCCGCCCCTCGGAGTGGGGCTTCGTCCCTGCCCCGCAAGGCTTTCAACCATCCGGACTCATTCCATGATTTTCCCTCCCGCAGCCTCGACGCGCGCCATGGGACCTCGCGGTCTTTCGGGCGGCCGGGGGCCCGGATATCGTGTTTTTCCTATTCGTAATGTAAGCACGGGAAGGGAAAAGACCAGGGAGCGCACAAAGAGGGCCGCTCATGTCTTTTCGGCGAGAGCCTGCCGGATGGACCTCCAGATCTCGTCCTTCCCGTCCCCCGTCCGGGCCGAAAACAGGACAGGGGCCTCGGCACCCTCGAGCCCGAGCAGAGAGGCGATCTGCCGGCGCCGCTTCATGGATTCTCCGCGGGAGAGCTTGTCCGATTTTGTCAGGACGATCACATGCCTTCGCCCGTAATGCCGGAGCCATTCGATCAGGTCGCGGTCCTGTGAGGTCGGGTCATGGCGGACGTCAAGGATGGAGATCACCAGGCGCAACTGGACGCTGTCCCGGAGGTAGGTCTCGACCATGGGGCCCCAGCTTTCTTTCTCGGCACGGGATACCCGGGCGAAACCGTACCCGGGAAGATCGACAAAGCAGAGCCTGCCGTTGACGGAGAAGAAATTAACGAGCCGCGTCTTGCCGGGGGTCGCGCTCGTCTGGGCAAGCTTCCTTCGGCCCACCAGGGCGTTGATCAGGGAGGATTTGCCCACGTTGGAGCGCCCCGCAAAGGCGATCTCGGGGAGGCCCGTCTTCGGGTACTGCTCCGGCCTGACGGCGCTCTTGATGAACTCGGCTGAGACGACCTTCATGTCAGATGGCTCATGGCGAAAGGGCCGAAAAACCTTTAGCCTTTGCCTTTCGCCCATTATTCAAACGTGATCCCGTACTTCTCCAGCTTGCGCTCCAGCGTGGGGCGTGAGATGCCGAGGGCTTCGCAGATCTCCCCCTTGTTACGGCCGATTTTCGTGATGACCAGGCGGATCTGGCGCTCCTCCACCTCGTCGAGCGTGAGAAGCCGCCCCGAAGCGTCCATGCCGGGCTTTGCCTCCCCCCCCCTCCCCGCCCGGCGCCTCGACCGAGGCCCCGCCGAGCAGGTCGGGAAAGTCCACCTTTCCCAGGATCTGGCCCCGGGCGATGACGGAGGCGCGCACCAGCAGATTCTCGAGCTCCCGGATGTTGCCGGGCCACCGGTACTGCAGGAAGATTTCCATCATCTCCTTGGACACGCCGGCGATGTTCTTGTGAAGGTCCTTGTTGATCTTCTTGACGAGAAAGTCCACCAGCACGGGGATGTCCTCGCGCCTCTCCCGCAGCGGCGGCAGGGTGATCGTCACGATGTTGAGGCGGTAGTAGAGGTCGTCGCGGAACTTCCCTTCTTTGACCAGCATCCTGAGATCGCGGTTCGTGGCCGCGATGATCCGGGCGCGGACCTTGACGCGGTCCTTGCCCCCGACACGCTCGAACTCCATCTCCTGCAGGACCCGCAGCAGCTTTGCCTGGAGGTTCACGGACATCTCGCTGATCTCGTCGAGAAACACCGTCCCCGTGCCGGCCAGCTCGAATTTGCCCAGCTTCCGGCCGATCGCTCCCGTGAAGGAACCCTTCTCGTGCCCGAAGAGCTCCGATTCGAGGAGCGTCTCCACGATGGCCGAACAGTTGACGGCGATGTACGGTTCGTTTTTGGCCGTGTTGTTGTGGATGACCTTGGCGATGAGTTCCTTCCCCGTGCCGCTCTCCCCCTGGATGAGCACGGTGGCCCGGCTCTGGGAGACGACGCCGATCGTCTTGAAGATCTCCCGCATGGCCCGCGTGGCGCCGATGATGTCCCCGACCTTGTAGTCGCGGGAAGACTCCGTGAGCAGACCGCCGATCTTCTTCTCCGTCTCGAGGGTCTTCAGGGCCTTCTGCAGGGAGACCTCGAGTTCGTCGATGTTGATGGGCTTGTGGATGTAGTCGTACGCTCCCGCCTTCATGGCGCGGATCGTCGTCTCCATGTCGTGGAAGGCCGTGATCATGATGACCTTCGCGTCCTCGTCGTCCTCTCGGATCTCCTCCAGGACGGTGAACCCGTCGATGTCGGGAAGGCGGATATCGAGGATGACGAGGTCGGGCTGGACCTGGACGAACTTGTTGAGGCCGTCGGTCCCCGTCAGGGCCGTGTGAACCTCGTAGCCCTCCTCGGTGAGGTAGAGCTCGAGCGTCTCGCAGATGGAGCGGTCATCGTCGATGACGAGTATCTTGGCCATACCGAACCTACCCCCTCCCGTCCCTCACGCCCGGTGCAGCGGCAGCGCGATGATCACGCATGTCCCCTCGCCCCTGCGCGACAGGATCTCGATCGAGCCCCTGTGCTGGTCGATGATCTTCTTGACCTGCGACAGTCCCAGTCCCGTTCCGTACTTCTTCGTCGTGAAGAACGGGTTGAACACGTGCGTGAGGGACTCCTCGTCGATCCCGTTTCCGTTGTCCTCGATCTCGACAACCGCTTCCCCTTTCGTCTCCTCGAGTCGCGTCCGGATCGCCAGGGTCCCCCCTTCGGCCATGGCGTCGACGGCGTTCAGGTAGATGTTCAGGAAGGCCTGCTGGAGCATGGCCGCATCGAAGGACACGGGCGGAATCCGGTCGTCGAACCGGGTCTGGACCCGGATGCTCTTTTCCTCCACCCCGCGCTCCGCCATGGCGAGAGACGATTCGACGCACATGTTCAGATCGGACGGATGGGCGTCCGGCTCCGTGGGCCGCGCGAAGACGAGGATGTCACTCACGAGCTTCTCAAGGTGTTCCACCTCCTTGCGGGCGATGTGAAAGCGTTTCAGGTCGTTGCCCTCGGGGTTCATCCGCTTCTCGAGGATCTGCAGGCTCATCTTGATGGATGACAGGGGGTTGCGCACCTCGTGGGCGATGCCCGCCGAGAGCTGGCCCACCGCGGCCAGTTTCTGGCTCTCGTAGTAGCGGTTCTCAAGTTCCTTGAACTCGGTGATGTCGCGCTGCAGTACCAGGAACCGGTCCGTCCCCTTGATGGGCCGCGCCGTCAGCAGCAGGCTGCGTTTCGATCCGTCCTTCTCGGCCATCTCGATCTCGAAGGGCGTGAAGACGCCCCGGCGGATCTCCGCCCAGCGCTCCTCGAGGAATTCCCGCCTCTGCGGGGCCACGAATTCGGAGAAATGCTTCCCCTTGAGATTGCCGGCCGTGAGCCCCCCCTCGGGATCGATGTCGCGGCTCATGTAGCGGAGGGTCCCGTCGGAATCCAGAACGAGGATGAGGTCGGGCGATGCGTCGAGCACGGATTGGTGAAAGTTGAAGAGCTCCTCCATGTTCTTCCGGAGGCAGATGTTCTCCTCCAGTTCGTTCTTCATCGTCTCGGCGTATTCCTTGAGGCTCAGCTCCATCTCGCGCTCGCGGGTCACGTCCTGCAGGGTCTCGATCGCCGCGATCACCTCGCCCTTCTCGTCGAGGATCGGGGCGGCCAGGAAGTAGAGGTGGCGCCTCTTCCCACCGAGGTTCTCGTAGAAGTCCATCGCCTCGTAGGCCCCCTCGATAACGGAGGACTTCTGCACCTTCTTCTTCCCGTAGAATCTCTCCAGCCCGCCCAGGTCGCCGTCCATGATGAGATCGGCGATGACGGGACGCTTTTCGGGATAGAAGGGAATCCACTGGTTGTCCGTGCCGATCATCGCCTCGCCCGGGAACCCGCTCATCTCCGTGAGGGCCCGGTTCCAGAGGATGATCCGATGGTCGCGGTCGATGACGAAGGTCGGGATGGGCGAGCCCTCGCTGATCCCCTCGATCGTCTTGCGCAGGCGGATGTTCGCCTCGAGTTCCCGCCTGAGCGTCTCGGTCTGCTCCTTGAGAGAGCGCCCGAGTTCGCGCTCGCGGGTCACGTCCTGGAGGGTCTCAACGGCCGCGATGATCTCGCCCTTCTCGTTGCGGATCGGGGCGGCCAGGAAGTAGAGGTGGCGGCTCCGGCCCCCGATGTTCTCGTAGAAGTCCGACGCCTCGTAGGCCCCCTCGATGACGGAAGACTTCTGCACCTTCTTCTTCCCGTAGAACGCCTCGAGACCGTCGGCGTCGCCGTCCACGATCAGGTCGGCGATGACGGGGCGCTTCTCGGGATAAAAGGGCATCCACTGTTTCTTCGTCCCGATCATCCTGTGGCCGTCGAAGCCGCTCATCTCCGTGAAGGCCCGGTTCCAGAGAAGGATCCGGTGGTTGCGGTCGATGACGAAGGTCGGGATGGGGGAACCCTCGATGATCCCCTCGATCGTCTTGCGCAGGCGGATATTCTCGTCGAGTTCCCGGCGGAGCGTTTCGGCGTTCTCCCGGAGGTGGCGAGCCAGTTCCCGCTCCCGCGTGACGTCCTGCAGGGTTTCAATGGCCGCGATCACCTCCCCGTCGTCGTCATAGACCGGGGCGGCCAGGAAGTACAGGTAGCGGGGTTTCCCGCCGAGGTTCTCGAAGAAATCCGTTGCCTCGTAGGCCCCCTCGATGACGGAGGACTTCTGGATTTGCTTGGTCCCGTAGTACCGCTCGAGCGCCTCCAGGTCCTGATCCACGATGAGATCCGCGATGAGGGGCCTTTTTTCGGGGTAGAGAGGCTTGTGGTGATCACCCGTGCCGATCATGTTCCGGGCGTGATATCCCGTCAGCTCCGCACAGGCCTTGTTCCAGAGAATGATCTTGTGATTGCGGTCGATGACAAAGGTGGGAATGGGAGACCCTTCGAGAATGCTCTCGATGGAGAGGCCCGTCCGGTTCCTGGCCGGGCGGTCGCGCTTCTTCTTGTCGGTCCGGGGCACCGTCACGACTCTTCGTCCTCTTGTCCTGCCTTCTTTCTCCTTTTCTCCTCGTACCAGCAGGCCACGTACACGGCAATGGCCAGCGCCAGCGAGATGATCAGCTTGATGAGGCCGCTCTCGATGCCGATGACCTTTTCGAGAACCAGCCAGGCAACGACATAGGTAACGGCCGTTAATAGCTCCTGCATCGCAGACCTCCCTCCCCTCGAAGACCGAGTCCGGCCCGTAATCAGGGGCCGCCCGCCGCGGCGCCCTGCCGGACCGACAGTCGCCCGATACTACCGTCCCGGGCGGAATATTTCAATAAAAATATATGGCTGGCGCATGACCCGGGGCGAAGGGCGCAAGGCAGGAAAGACAGAAAACGTCCGCCGCGCCGTCACGGTTTTTGCCTGGCGCCATTCGCCATAGGCGTTCTGCCGGGCGTCATTCCACGATTCGTTCAATTTCAGCCGGGAATTGAAAGAAACGTTAAACGAACGGGGCGGCGGCCGGCATTTCCCCCGGGCGCTCCGTTACGGCAAATCATTTGATTTCAACAGGTTGGGAGAAATTCAATCCTCGCGGACCCCGTGGCATATCGGTTGCAGATTCTTTCGCCGTTTTGAGCAGATTTCCCTTTTACTCGAGAGCCGCTTGTGCTACTCAGGGGACAAAATTACCAGCATCAATATACGATGAAAGGAGAAAGAGGTTATGTTCAAGAAGACGTTCTTAACCATTTGTTCAGCACTGTTCACCCTTCTGGTGTCCGCCCCCGTGGTCTTCGCGGCGGAGGCTCTTCCCTCCGGAGACGGCTATAACAAGGTGTTCTTTGCCGTCGGCGCCATGCTGGCAGCCGGTATCGGTGTCGGCCTCGGTGCGATCGGTGCCGGCGCGGGCATCGGCAATGCCGCCAACGGCGCCTGTATGGCGGTCGGCCGCAACCCCGGCGTACAGGGCAAAATCATGACGACCATGCTCGTCGGCATGGCCATGGCGGAATCCTGCGTCATTTACGCACTCGTTATCGGTCTTGTCATTCTCTATGCGAACCCCTACGCGGCGATGATCCTGAAGTAAGATCCGCTCCGAAAAAATCCAACAGAATAGGGGGAAAAGATAATGGCAGAGACTAAGAAAGATAAGCAGTTCTTCTCTATCGGAAGGATTTTCTTCCTGCTTATCGTCATTCCCCTGTCTCTCATGGCGTTCCTGATTGCCAACGGCATCTTCAAGGTTGGGGATACCGCGAGAGAGCGCGCAACCACCGTTCTGGACCTGAAATCCCAGGAAGAGATCAAAATCCGGGCGATCAACACGGCGGAGGAAGTGGCCAATTTCCTCCGTGAGAGGGAGAATGACGTCCTCGTCGCCTCCATCCTCCCGGGCACGGAGGCCGCCTACAAGGCCTTCGTGGATCAGAAGAAACGGAATCTCTGGGTGAAGGACAGAGACGGCAAAATTCAGAAGGTGGCAGCGCCGCTCTACTCGGAGATGTCCTTGATTGACCGGTCCGGCAACGAGATCGTGCGGATCGCGAACGGCGCCGTTGCAGGGAAGAACCAGCTGAAAAACGTGGCAGCACCCGCCGGCACGACCTACAAGTCCGAGGATTACTTTTCGAAGGCCGTCGGACTCGGCAAGGGTGAGGTCTATGTCTCTCACGTGACCGGCTGGTATGTGACGAAGCAGGAGTTCGAAAAGGGGAAGAGGTTTTCGGGGCTCGTTCGTTATGCCACCCCGATTTTCGACAAGGGGGGCCTCTCGGGCGTCGTGGTACTGAGCCTCGACTATCGTCACCTGGCGGCCTTCACGGACCACGTGATTCCGACGCAGGCCGACTACGTCTATGAGGCCGATGCCTCGACGGGCAATTACGCCTACATGGTGGACAACAAGGGCTTCATCATCTCGCACCCCAACGACTACCACATCGCGGGCCTGAACCCCGACGGGACGGCCGTGCAGCCGCTGACGAAGGACACGGCTGAAACCCTGACGAAAGAAGGCAAGGAGGTCCTGAACCTCAACCAGCTCGGGTTCATGGATGCGGGCCTCGCCGAAGTCGCCAAGGAAGCGGCCGCCGGCAAGGCCGGGATCAAGAATTACAAGTTCGCCGGCCATGAGAAGTTCGTCGCCTACGCGCCCATCAAGTTCTACAGCAAGACCTACCCCGAACCGGCCGGCTTCGGCTGGATCGGAATGGGCGTCGACATCGCGAAGTTCCAGGAGATGGCGACGGCCACGGCGGAGAAGATCAACCAGGAAGTCAAGGGCTGGACGTCGACGATCGTCATCATCATCATCGCGTCCGTGATCCTGCTGTTCGGGATCTCCGCCCTGCTGGCCCGCGGCATCAGCCGCTCGCTCGAGGCGGAGGTGCCGGCCGGCGCGGAAACCCCGAAGGACGACCTCTACGACGACGAGGAGGACAAGTAGCCCTCTTTGAACCCGCACGTTCCCGGGGCCCGGATCGCCGATCCGGGCCCTTTCCGTTTCCGAAAATTTCATTGACAAATTATCCGGTTATCCTATAAGAAGAAAAATTTTAAAGATCAAAACAGCCTCCGCCGCCATGGCCGGGGCCGCGCTTGCTTTCGCATGTCCGCCCCTGCGGCGGGTCCCTGACCGAAACCAATCGAACGATGGGGGGGTCCATGAGCCTGAAAGAAAAGATCAACAGTGAAATGGTTGCAGCGGCAAAGGCGAAGGATTCGATCAAGCTGGGTGCGATCCGGATGATCAAGACGTCGCTGCACAACAAGGAGATCGACGCCAGGCGCGAGCTGAAGGAGGAGGAGATCCTGCAGGTGCTGGGCTCCCTCGTCAAGCAGCGCCGGGACTCCATCGAGCAGTTCAAGGCCGGAAACCGCCAGGATCTCGTCGACAAGGAAGAGTACGAGCTGAAGGTCATCCAGGCCTTCCTGCCCCAACAGATGACCGCGGAGGAGGTCGAGGCGGAGGTCCTCAAGGCCATCGCCGAGTCCGGCGCCGCGGGCCCCCGGGACATGGGGAAGGTCATGAAGGTTCTCATGCCCCGCGTGGCCGGCAAGGCCGACGGCAAGCTGGTGAGCGACACGGTCAAGGCAAAGCTCACGGGCTGAGCAGCCGACAGCCGGCTTCCCCCCTCCGGGGAGATGACCGTGCCGTCACGGCCCGCGGCAAGGCCCTGTCCGGCCGAAAAAAAGACGGATCAAGCCTTTACACATTCCCGATCTTCCTTATATTAGGGATGAGGCCTTGAAAAAGGGTGCCGAATCTTGAAGGGTTACATTCCCGAGGACCGGATCGAGGAAGTCCGAAACCGGATCAACATCGTCGATCTGGTTTCGGAATACGTCACGCTGAAGAAGGCGGGCCGGAACTACCTCGGCTCCTGCCCCTTCCACAAGGAGAAGACCCCCTCGTTCACGGTCAATGCGGAGAAACAGATCTACCACTGCTTCGGCTGCGGCGAGGGGGGAAATGTCTTCTCCTTCCTGATGAAGATCGACAACATGACGTTTCCGGAGGCCGTGCGTCACCTGGCCGGGAAACTGGGCATCGCCCTTCCCGCCCGGGACTTCACACCGGAGGAAAAATCCCGCCACGATTCACGGGAAAGCCTGGTCCGGGTGAACCGGGTGGCCGCCGCCTTCTACGCCAAAATGCTGCAGACGGCTGCGGGCTCGGGGGGACGGGCCTACCTCGAAAGAAGGGGACTCCGGCCCGCCGTCGTCGACGCGTTCCGTCTCGGTTACGCGCCGGAGGGCTGGAGAGCCCTGCGGGACCACCTGCAAAGGGAACGGATTGCCCTGAAGCACGCCGAGCAGGCAGGCCTCCTCGTGCCCCGGGGCGACGGTGACGCTTACGATCGCTTCCGGGGCCGGTTGATGTTTCCCATCGAGGACATCCACGGCAACGTCATCGCCTTCGGGGGAAGGATCATCGGGGAGGGAGAGCCGAAGTACCTCAACTCGCCCGAGTCAGCCCTTTACGTCAAGGGCAGACATCTCTACGGGCTTTCCCGGGCCAAGAACGCCATCCGGAAGGACGAAACCCTGATCATCGTCGAAGGCTACTTCGACCTGCTGGCCCTGTGGAATGCCGGGGTCGCGAATGCGGCGGCCACGCTCGGCACGGCGCTCACGCGGGAGCAGGTGGACCTGATCCGGCGATACACCGCTTCCGTGGCCGTCACCTTCGACACCGACGCGGGCGGAAAGTCCGCCTTGGAACGCAGCATGTCCCTCTTCCTGGAGAGGGGCATGAAGGCCAGGGCGGTGGTGCTCCCCGACGGGAAAGACCCCGACGAGTTCGTCTCCCGCCACGGGAAGGACGCGTTCCTCGACGAGATCCGCCGCGCCAGACCCCTCGTGGATTACTACATCGACGAGGTGATCGGAACGGGCCGCAACATCGACGAGCGCCGGGATGCCCTGAAAGCGGCCCTGCCGTTCATCGCGGGAATCGCCGAGCCCGCGGAGCGCGGCCAGTTCATGCGGCGCGTCGCCGAGCGTCTCGGCGTCGACGAGGGTCTGCTCCGGCAGGAGGTGACCCGCATCGTGGCGCCGCAGCGGAGTCCCTCGGCGCTCCCGTCCCGGCCCGCGACGGGCATCGTCGACCCCGTGGAGCTGAGCCTCATCCGGATGATGATCGAGAACCCGGAGCGGGCTCGAGAAATCGAACGGGGCAACGTCCTGGCGTGCTTCACGAGCGACGCGCTGAAGAGCCTGGGGGAATCGGTCGTGGAACACAGCCGCCGTGCACGGCCCGTACGGCTGGCCGAGTTCATCGATCGAGTGCAGGACAAGACGATCCGGGAGAAGCTGCTCGAGTCGAGCCTGTCCGCGGGCTCGCCGGACGAGGCCCTTCGGAACCGTATCTTCGGCGATACGGTGCGCAGGATCCGGCAACGATGGTATCGGGAGAAGCAGCGGGACCTGCGGGTCCGGCTCCTGCGCGCGCAGGAAGCCGGCGACCAGGACTTGTGCAAACGCCTTCTAGACGAAAAGGAACGATTGCGCCATGAGCAAAAAGAACGTGAAGGATAATCAGCGGCGGGGGCAAACCCACCTGTCGAAGGAGATCCAGTCCGACGGGGTCAAGAAACTCATCTCGCTCGGTGAGGAAAAGGGGTTTCTGACCTACGATGACGTCAACGAGATGCTTCCCTCGGACATCGTGTCATCGGACCAGATCGACGAGATCATCATGCTCTTCGGGGAGAAGAACATCGACATCATCGACACCGACAAGGGAGAGAAGATCATTCTCAAGAAAACGGTCGATGAGGCGGCCGAGGCCAAGGAGGAAGAGGAGGACGAGCTGCTGTCCCTGCTGCCCGGCGTCGCCCGGACGGGCGACCCGGTGAAGATGTACCTCCGGGAGATGGGCCTCGTGTCGCTGCTGAGCCGTGACGAGGAGGTGGAGATCGCCAAGAAGATCGAGGAAGGCGAGTGGGAGATCACCGATGCCGTCTTCAGCGTGCTGACCTCGGTGAAGGACATCGTCGGGATGGGCCGGGAGCTCAAGCAGGGCGACTTGCGCGTCAAGAGCATTGTGGACAACATCGAGGACGAGGACGGGTTCGTCGAGGAGGAGATCCACAGTGAACGCGTGATCAAACTCATTGACAAGGTCACCGAGATCGACCGCCGCAACGAAACCCTTCGCAGGAAGCTGCGGGAGAAAGGCCTCGGCGAGAACGA
>ENA-UPTA01002756-UPTA01002756.1-activated-sludge-metagenome-genome-assembly--contig:-NODE-2756-length-17835-cov-7.494994_pt1 | contig 17835 bp, 17 predicted proteins | sample MGYA00238184_ERZ773361 | MGnify/ENA primary metagenome ERZ773361 (study PRJEB29100, sample SAMN05720205) | activated sludge metagenome | isolation source: anaerobic digester from wastewater...
CACGGTCCCCAGTATGTCCGAGAACTGCATCTCGATGAACTTGACGTTCTCCTTCTTCACCTTCTTTAAGATGTCCTCTTTCATCTCATCGAAGTTCTTGTCGGTAGGCATTGGGGAGGGGTTACAACAAGGTATATTAAATAACTTTCTAGGCAACAAATGAGCACCTAACAATTAACAAACACTACAAATGTACAGTAAATTATGATTTTACTATACGATTGAATGTTTTTTTAATATTATTAGCTCATTTTGAGCAGGCGGATTATCTCATCTAACAGGACCGAGGGGTCCAGCAGACCGGTTGCGCCCCCGCTGGCGAAGTTGGGCTTTCCGCCTCCCCTTCCCCCATGCTGGGACAGCACTGAATTCAGGAGCGAAACGCAATCCAGCTTGACGTCGGTCGAGCAGGCCAAGACCAGAAAGGTCTTGTCGTCCTGGCAGACGAGCGCGGCGACGGAACCGCCGCCAGCCACCAGTTCGTTCGCTTTCTCCATGACCATCTTGCGATCCAGTCCGGCGAAGGAACCGGAGAAGAACTTTTTATCGTTCAGCTGTTCCGGGCGCAAGGAGGAAAGCGCCAGCCTCCCGTAGGCTTTGAGGGCTTCCCTTGCCCTGACCAGCTCCCGGTCCCGGTTGTCGAAGGCGGTGAGGCTGTCCTGGGGCAGCGAACCCAACCGCTCGGCCAGCATCAAAGAGCGGACGGAGTGGTCCACCGCTGCGCTCACCGCTTCAGGTCCCACCAGGAACTCGATCTCCCAGTCCCCGGCGGGCTTGGCCGAGGTGAACTTGCTGACCAGCAGCATGCCGATCTCCTTCGCGTCCCTCAGGTGCACGCCGGCGCAGGCCGCGCTGTCGTGATCGCCGATGCTGACCACCCGGACCATGCGGTCGGCTATTCGGTCCAGCTTCACCCTCGGGCCGCCCTCGACCATATTTTCGCGGTCCACATGCTGGCAGGTGACCTCCGCCCCGGCGGCGATTATGTCGTTAACCTCGTGCACGGCGTCCCTGACCATGTCCCAGTCCAGGTGCCCTTTCACAATCAGCACCTTCTTCTCTTTTGATAGGGATATCTTGACCAGCTCCATATCGGTGCGTCTGGACAGGGATGAGAACAGCAGATGCTCGCCGGTGTGCGCCTTCATCAGACCGTATCGGTTCTCCCAGTCCAGCACCCCCTTGACCTGCGAACCGACCGTCAGCCCGTGACCGGGGACCTGATGAGACATCTCATCCTTGCCCTTGACGGCGGTGACCTCGCGCCCGTTCAACGTACCGCGGTCCCGCTCCTGGCCTCCGCCTCCGGGATAGAAAGCGGTCCGGTCCAGAACGACCCAGTCCCCCTCCGCCTTGGTCACGGTGGCGGTGAACTCTCTGAGGTAGGGGTCGGTCTCGTAAAGCTTGACGGTCATGACCGGTGGATGGGTTATTTCCTGTAAATAGTCCACGCTGAGCTTATAAAGGAATGAATTAGACAATTGCGCATTCGGTTCATAGCTTTGAAAGACATATATCTAAGGATACCGTTCTGGAAGCGGATAACAAGGCGTTCACCATGCTCGACGAATTGGACAAGAGGATCATCGAGGAGTTGTGCAAATCCAGCCAGGGATCGTCCAGAGCTATCGCGAAAAGGCTGGGCATACATCCCACCACCCTGATCCAACGCGTGCGCAATATGGAGAGCCGCAACGTGATCCGCGGCTACCGCGCCAACGTGGACTACATGAAGCTGGGCTACGAGTTCATGGCCATCGTGCACATCTACGTGGAGGGCGACCTGATCACGGTCCAGCAGAGCATCAAGGAGCTGAAGAACGTGGTGGCCGTGCTCGACGTGACGGGCGAATGCGATTCCATCGCCTGGGTGGCCTGCCGGTCCCGCGAGGAGTTCAGCCAGGTGGTCAAATCGATGCTGACCATCAAGGGTGTCAAGAAGACCAACACCTACGTCATACTGAACGTGATAAAGGACCCCTTCAACTTCCTGCCGGACTTCAGCCCGGTGGAGCAGAAGTGAAGGGGGGCAATCCGTCCACCTTCCTTTATATAACTTGGCAATTTGAACGATAATTTCCATTTTTATTGCCATAAATGGCCATTTTGTCATTTCCACAGTGGATAAGAATTTAATAGGGCATCCACGTTACTCCGGCTTACCGACCATATCCAACCAGAGGAATGGAAATGTTAAGGACACACCATTGCGGACAACTGACGAAAGGGGACCTTGGCAAGAGAGCTACCCTCGCCGGTTGGGTAAGGTTCTACAGGGACCATGGAGGAGTTCTGTTCTACGACATAGCGGACTCCCATGGGAGCACCCAGGCGGTGTTCGACCCTGAGGCCTCCAACAGCGGGGACTTGGACCGGTTGGAGACCGTTCTGAATAATATCGGTCGCGAGTTCGTCGTGACCGTCACGGGGATCGTCCGGGACCGCGTGGAGGGCACCACTGACGCCCGCAACCCCACCGGAGAGATAGAACTGCTCATCGAGGACGCCAGGATCATCAGCCGCTCCAAGCCCATCCCGTTCGAGGTGGCCGAGCAGAAGAACTCCATGTTGCCCGGGGAGGACCTCCGGCTGAAATATCGTTACCTGGACCTCCGCCGGAAGGAGATGAACGCCAACCTTCGGTTCCGTTCCAAACTGATCTCCTCCGCCCGCCGTTATCTCGAAACCCAAGGCTTCATCGAGGTGGAGACGCCGATGCTCACCCGCAGCAGCCGCGAGGGGGCCAGGGACTTCCTTGTGCCGTCGCGAACCATGCCGGGGCAGTTCTACGCTCTGCCGCAGTCGCCGCAGCTCTACAAGCAGATGCTGATGGTGGGCGGGGTGGAGCGCTACTTCCAGATCGCCCGCTGCTTCCGCGACGAGGACAGCCGGGCCGACCGTCAGCCGGAGTTCACCCAGCTCGACATGGAGATGTCCTTCGTGGAGATGGAGGACATCCTGAGCATGGTGGAGGGCATGTACGCCTTCGTCTGGAAGGAGATGTTCAACGAGGTGCTGCAGACGCCGTTCCCGCGCATCGACCTCAAGGACGCCCTGGCCAAGTACGGCACCGACGCTCCGGACGTCCGCTTCGGGCTGGAGATGGACGAGGTCACCGACCTGGTGAAGGACGCTCCCTACGAGATATTCCAAAATATCCTGGCCAAGGGCGGCATGGTCACCTGCATCAACCTGAAAGCATCCTTGATAAAGGAGCAGGACACCGACGGTTCCGTCGGCCGAAAGCAGGTCGACCGCCTCATCGAATGGGCCAAGTCCCAGGGCATGGGCGGCCTCACCTGGATGCGCATGACCCCCGAGGGTCTTAGCTCCAACATCGTGAAGTACTTCCCCGAGGAGGTCCGTCAGGCCATCGCCGAACGCAAGGACGCCCAGCTCGGGGACCTGCTTCTGTTCCTGGCCGGACCGCGGGAGAACGTGCTCAAGGCCGGCGGACAGCTGCGCCTGAAACTGGCCAAGGACCTTGGATTGCTGGAAGGAAAGGGCCACCAGTTCGTTTGGCTCGTCTCGTGCCCACTGTTCCAGAAAGATCCCGCCACCGGAGGGCTGACCTCCTTCCACCACCCCTTCGTGAGGCCGGTGGGCGATGTCATCCCCGAAGGAAAGGAATGCGCCAAGGGCATGGGCTATTCGTACGACCTGGTGTTCGACGGCAGCGAGATCGGCTCCGGTTCCTTGAGGAACCACGATCCGGAGATGCAGCGCAAGATGTTCGGCATCCTGGGAATGGACGAGGCCACCATCCAGAGGGAGTTCGACTTCTTCCTGGAGGCGTTGGAGTTCGGCGCTCCCCCGCACGGCGGCATCGGCATGGGCATGGACCGCCTGTGCTCCATGCTCCTGGGCTGCGAGAGCATCCGGGATGTCATAGCGTTCCCGAAGAACAAGAAGTTCCAGTCCCTGGTGGACGGCGCTCCCACCAAAGTGGAGGAAGCCAAGCTCTCCGAGCTTCAGCTGCTCTGCCTGGCCGACGAGGACGAGGAGAACTAAACCCTTTTTTCCATTTCCTTTTTAACTTCCTCAACGACCTCTTTTGACGAGTAGCGCCCTTTGGACTCCTTCATCACGTGCCCGATGACCGTGTTGGCCGCCTTGGGGTTCTTGCGATAGTCAGCTAGAACCTCCGGATGGGCGTCCACGTAATCGGAGATCAGTTTGGCCAGGTCGTCGCCGCCCTCTGCGGCCGCCTCCTGCTGCACGCCCGCCAACGAAAGGATGCGGCGCTTGGCCTCGTTGTCGGTTATCTGTCCCTCGGCGTCGTCCTTCACGATCTGAATGATATCGGACCATCTGGCCCGGTCCTGCAGTACCGCCCAGTTCCCCGAGATGGGACCGGTGGTCCAGCTGACCGCCTTTTCCGGCGGGACATGGCCGCACAGCTCCTCGAAGAGGTCGGTGAGCGTTACGGACGTGAGGACCAGCTGCTTGGCGGTGGCCTCCCCGATGCCGAACGACGACACCAGACGCCTGGCCCGCGCCAGCGGGGTCTCCTTGAGGTCCAGGTTTCGGGCCATGTCCCCGATGCGGAACTCACCCAGGTCCGGCTCGCCGATGTAGCCGTAGTCCTCTTCCGTCTCCTTCTCCCGGGCGGATGAAGTGACCTTCCTCTCCTCGTCGAAGCGTCGGGTCTCCCTTATGACCTTCTTACCGGCGGCCAGCAGCTTCGTTTGACGGATGGCCTCGAACTTGAGCGCTTTCTCCAGGTTGCGCAGGCCCTGAACGTTCTTGACCTCCACGCGCTCCTCGCCCACCGAGATGTTGGCGTCCACCCGCACGGTCTGCTCGTCCTGAGCCTCCAGACCGCATAGGGAACGCAGTTCGATCACCAGCTGGTCTATGAACGCCCTGGCCTCCTCCGGGGAGGTCAGGTCGGGCGCGGTGACGATCTCCACCAGCGGTATGCCGGACCGGTTGTAGTCGACGAAGGCTATCTCCTCGCCGGAACGACCGACCCTCTTGATCCGGCCGGGGTCCTCCTCGAGATGCACCCGCCAGATCCCGATACGCCGGCCGTTCAGGTCGAAGTGGCCGTTCGTTCCTAAAGGCGATTCGTACTGGGTGATCTGGAAGTTCTTCGGGAGATCGGGATAGAAGTAGGTCTTCCGGCTGAACCACACCCTTTCCTCGATCGTGCAATCCAGGAAGCGGGCGATGCTCAGCCCCGCCTCCAATGCTTTGCGGTTCAGGGACGGACGAGAACCCGGATATCCCAGGCAGACCGGGCAGATGTTATGGTTCGGTTCCGCCGAGGTGGTGGGACAGGAGCAGAAAAGCTTGGAGCGGGTGGGAAGCTGGAAATGCATCTCCAGTCCGATCTTCATGGGGACACCTCCGGGAACCTGTATTCGAACGCTTTTTCCCAGGCCGAGGCCGCCTCCAGCAGGTCCAGCTCCTTCCAGTGGTCGGCCACCAGCTGCATGCCGACCGGCAATCCTTGAACGTAAGCGCAGGGGAGGGAGACGTGCGGCATCCCGGTGAGGTTCGGCGGGACCGTCAGAACGTCGGCCCCGTACATCTCCAGCGGCTTCATCCTGCTGATATCCTCAAAACGAGGAGCGACGAAGGGCATGGTGGGGGTGACCACCGCGTCATGGTCCCGGAAGATCGTGCGGTAATCTTCGATCAGCAACTGGCGCACCGCCAGCGATTTGAGATAGTAACGGGAGCGGAAGCCGACCATTCGGCAGAACGTTCCCAGCAGTATCCTTCTCTTGGCCTCGTCCCCGAAGCTTTCCGAGCGGACCCCGGTGAAGAAGTCGTTGAAGTGCTGGTTCAGCTCCTCCTCCCGGCGGCCGAAGCGCATGCCGCAGTAGCGGGCCAGGTTGGTGGACGCTTCGGAGGTGGCCAGGATGTAATAGGCGGGCAGGGCGAAACGCAGCGAGGGCATGGAGACCTCGCGGACCTCCACGCCGATGTCCTTGAACCTTGCCAACGCGTCGTGGAACGAAGAGCGCACGGCTGGGTCCAGGTTCTGCAGGGCCTCCTTGGGCACCGCCAGCGATCTGGGCATTTTACCCTTCTCGGGCAGCGCGGGCTGGGCGCAGGAAGTGGGGTCCTTGGGGTCCGGACCGGCGATGGTCCTGAAGTGCTTGGCGATGAGGGACGCCGACCTGGCCAGAAGGCCGACCTTGTCCAGGGAGTTGCCGTAATCTATGAGCCCGTGACGGGAAACGCGGCCGTACGTGGGCGTCAGGCCGACCACCCCGCAGAAGGACGCGGGACCGGAGATGGAACCGCCGGTGGATACGCCCAGGGCGATATGCCCGGGGATTAGGCAGGCCGCCGCTCCCGCGCCGCCGGACGAACCGCCGCAGCTGCGCTCGAGGTCGAAGGGGTTCAACGGAACGCCGTGCGCCGAGTTGGTGCTGAAGGTCCCGAAGCCGAACTCGTCCATGGTGGTCTTTCCCACGAGCTGGCCGCCGACCTCCTTCATTTTCTGGATGGGAGTGGCGTCGAAAGGAGGACGATAGCCGTCCAGGACCGCCGAGCCCGCTCTGGCCTGGAAGCCGTCGGCGCACAGGTTGTCCTTGGCCGAGAAATGGAACTTGCCATCATCGAGGCGATCGACCACCTCGGTGAACGCCCGATGCCTGAGCTGGGCGTATCGGATGAGATCGTAAACGGCGCTCAAGACAGTCTGGGCCCCCTTACGTAATCCTCATAGGCGCCCATCTGGTTCCTGAGCACCTGCGGGTCCAGGTCCTGGGCCGGCTCGTCCTCGCGAAGCACGTCCACCACCGGGATGGGGTTGAAGCTGTAGCTCTCCCCGGCTGGCGCCTCGTCGAGCACCGAGAAGCTGTTCAGGATGTCGTCCAGGTCCTTGGCGTATCTCTCCATCTCGTCCTCGGTGAGGTTCAGCCTGGCCACCTTGGCCACCCGGGCTATGGTCTCTCGGTCCATGCTATCAACATCCGTGCCGCGGTGCGGCGTTGGAGGGTATATTTTCGCACATTGTCAAGGTTTCGCATACCAGGTGGGATTAATAACCTAGGACATACCCGAAGCGATGAAGTTCCAGCTGTTCACAGACGGAGGGTCGCGGGGAAACCCCGGGGATTCCGCTTACGCCTACATAATCCTCGACCAGGATGGCCATGAGGTCGCCTCGGGATCGAACTACCTGGGGACCATGACCAACAACGAGGCGGAATACCGCGGGCTGCTGGCCGGCCTAAAGGAGGTCCTGAGCCGGGGAGGGACCGAGGTGGAGGTGTACATGGACTCCGAGCTGGTGATCAAGCAGCTCAAGGGGCAGTACCGGGTGAAGGCCGCCAACCTGGCCCCGCTCAACCGGGAGGCCGTGGACATCCTTACCGGGATGAGATCGGCCAAGGTCAATCACGTTCGCCGGGAAAACGAGGTAATAATTAAAGCCGATGCATTGGTCAACTGGACCTTGGACCAGCACAGCCTGGCGAGGCAGCTCAGACGATGAACTATCTATATAGTCTCATTGCAGCAAGCAAATCATTATATATACGATGCTAAATGCACCGTTTGAGGCGTCAGGGGCCGGAGGCGATTTTCCTCCTATATTCAATCTCCCTTGTGATCCCCCATATCTTCCGGCCCTGCAGCCCCTCAAACTTTGAGCTTTTCGACCAGATCGTCCATCTTGACCAGGGTCTGCTCGCCGCTGCTCATGTCCCGCAAGGTCACCGAGTTGCTCTCCAGCTCCTTTTCCCCGACGATCACGGCGTACCTGCTCGGCACGGTCGCCGCATACTTCAGGCTCTTGCCGACCCCTCTCCTCATCAGGTCCACGTCGGCGGATATGCCGGAGCGGCGCAGCGTGGAGGCGATCTCGAAGGCCTTGGTCCGGACGCTGTCCCCCACCGGTACCACGAAGGCGGTGATGCTCCTCTTGACGAACGGCACTCCCTCGGTCTGCAACGCCAATAGGGTTCTGTCGAAGCCTATGGCGAAGCCGGTGGAGAAGACCTTCTCGCCTCCGAACAGCTCCGACAGCGAATAGGAACCGCCGCCGCAGATCTGCTTCTCCGCCCCGAGCTTGGGGGCGTCCACCTCGAAGACCATGCCGGTGTAGTAGGCCAGTCCTCTTACCACGCCCAGGTCCACGCTGACGTTGCCGAACCCCATGGCCAGCAGTATGTCGCACACCTGGCGGATGTAATCGCTCGCCGGACCTTCCCGTGAGTCCAGGACCGATATGGGCCCGGTCACCTTGGTGGTCCCGATGATGTCCTGGGCGACCTTGGTCTCGATGCCCGCCTGGGCCATCAGCTCCTCCGCCTCGGGGTAGATCTTCTTGTCCAGCTTCTGCAGTATCGGTAACGCTTTATCGCCGGTGACCCCGGCATTGGCCAGCATCTCTCTCAGTATGCCGATGTGCCCGACCCGGATGCGGTAATCCTTGAGGCCCGTCCGCTCCAGGATGGCCGCCGCCAGCCCGATGGCCTCGGCGTCCGTTTCCGGCGTCGGGTTCCCGACGATCTCCGCCCCGAACTGGAAGAACTCCCGGTAGCGGCCGGCCTGCGGCCTCTCGTAGCGGAAGCACTGCCCGAAGTAGAACATCTTCAATGGGCGCGGAAGGGTCGCCAGATCGCTGACGAAGAAGCGCATCACGGATGCGGTCAGCTCGGGCCGGAGGCATATCTCCCGTCCTCCCTTGTCCTGGAAGGCGTATATCTCCTCGACCACCCCGGGACCGGACTTGAGGGTGAACAGTTCGGTGTGCTCGAAGATGGGCGTGGAGATCTCCCTGAAACCGTGCAGCACGGACTCCTGGCGCATCATGTCCTCGAAGTGTCGGCGGACTTCCATCTCCTCCGGGCCGAAATCCCTGGTCCCCCGGGGCCTTTGGATCATGTGGCGTGAGAAGGAACGGTCGATAATAAATATTGCGAGGAAGGCCCCAGCGTAAACCTGAAGAACGCTCTAGGCCATAGCCAGTGCGCCATGTTGGACGAGGAGTGCCGGATACGCAAGGAACGCCTGCTTCAGGCCTGGGCGGATGACCTGGACCGCAAGGGCTTTTCCGACCTGCAGGTGAACCTGGAATCTTTTCCTGCAAGACCCCGGGGGTTCGGGGAGCACATCCCGGACATCGTGGCCACCCGCAAGGACGGCCGCCGGCTGGTGGGAGAGATCTGGCTCTGCGAATCGCTGGACCAGGACGACAGAATGTTCTCCCGGGTCATGAGCTACGCCTACCGGGGCGATGTGGTCATGCTGCTGGTGCCCTACGATTGTCTGGACGCCGCCGAGGACCTGGTGCGGGAGTGGGGTCTGTCCTCGGAGATATTCGTGCAGGCCATACTCGACTAGTTGAGCGCCTGGTCCAGGTCCCGGCAGAGGTCCTCGGGGTCCTCGATGCCCACCGACAGGCGGATCATGCCCTCCCCGATGCCCAGCTTCTGCCGTTCCTCGAAGCTGTACGAGGTGTGGGAGGTGTTCACCGGCATGCTTGCTAACGACTCCACGCCCCCCAGGCTGGCCGCCTTGGCGATGATCTCGAAGCGCTTGAGCGCCCTTTCCGCCGCCGGCCGGCCGCCCTTCACCTCGAAGGTCACCATGCCCCCGAAGCCGTCCATCTGGCGCTTGGCCAGCTCGTGATCGGGATGAGACCTCAATCCGGGGTAGATGCACTTGGACACCTTGGGATGGGACTCCAGGAACTGGGCCACGGCCAGGGCGTTGGAATCGTGCCTCCGCATTCTCAGGTCCAGGGTCCTCATGCCCCGTCCCAGCAGGTACGCCGGGAGCGGGTCGAGCACTCCGCCGTACAGCTTCCGCCGCAGGTGCACCTGTTCCATGTGCTTGGCGGAGCCGGCCACGAAACCGGCGATGACGTCCGAGTGGCCGTTGAGGTACTTGGTGGCGCTATGCAGGACGATGTCCGCACCCAGTTCCAGTGGTCTCTGGAGTATGGGGGAGGCGAAGGTGTTGTCGATCATGACCAGGCAACCCTTTTCATGCGCCAGGCGGCAAGCTTCCCGGATATCGATGAGCTTGAGCAGAGGATTTGTCGGGCTCTCCAGATACAACACTTTGGTTCGAGCGTCGATCGCCCCGCACAGCTCAGCCGGGTCGGTGGTGGGGACGAATTTCACCTCAACGCCCAGGCGGGGCATCTCGTTCTTCAAGAAGCTGTACGTCCCTCCATACAGGTCCTGCATTGCCACCATCTTATCGCCCTTCTGCAGGAAAGACAGTAGCGCCGAGGTTATCGCCGCCATTCCCGATGAGAACCCCAACGAGGACTCTGCCCCCTCCAAAGAGGCCAGCTTGTCCTCCACAGCCCTCACCGTGGGGTTGCTGTCTCGGGAATAGATGTAGGTACCGTCGGGGACCTCGCCGTTCCAGGTTCGCGGCTCGTCCGTGGGAAAGGCGAAGGTGGAGCTCTGGAATATCGGGGTGTTGATCGCGCCCTCGTAACGCAGGGACTTGTCTCCGTCGTGAACGGAGCGGGTGGACATTCCTTTCTTTGACATCGCCGGGGAATTCCCCCGGACGGGTATAATCGTTCTCCCTTCACTCGCCGGTGCGGCGAATGATGACCGAGAGCACGTCCCCATCCGCCAGCCGGTGCTCCAGGCCGACCATCTGGCCTGGGAACCTGGCGCTCTTGCCCCATACCAGGGCGTAGCGGAAGTTCTGCCGGAAAACGCGGTGCATGGAGTCGCAGACGTCCCCCACGGTCGCCCCGTGCTTGGTGATCAGCGGGACGTCAAGGTCCGCCTCCTCGCCCTGCTTCTTCATGTATACGCGGATGAGCTCGAGCCTCTCGAAGATCCTGGCCTTGAGGTCATCGATGCCTATGTTCTTCACGGCGGAGATGAACACCGGGTCCCAGTGCTTGAACTTCTTGCGGACCTCCTTGAGGTATTCCGCGTCCGAGATATCGATCTTGTTGATGGCCAGCACTGCGTTAAGGTAGATGCGATTGCCGGCCAGTACGTCCACCAGCTGGTCCTGGTCGATGTCCTCGCGGATGACCACGTCGGCGTTCACCAGCCCGAACTCGCTAATCATCGCTTTCGCCAGGTCCAGATCCAGCTTGGTTAGCTTGACCGTGGTCTTGATGTCTATGCCGCCGATGTCCCTCCTGGATATCACCACGTCCGGGGGATGGGTGTTGATGCGCATGCCGGCGTTCTCCAGCTCCCGGACCAGAACCTGTAGGTTGGTGTCGTAGAAGTCCAGGACGAAGAGTATAAGATCCGAGGCGCGGACGACGGAGATGACCTCCCTGCCGCGGCCCTTGCCCTTCGACGCGTCGCGGATCAGCCCGGGCATGTCCAGGACCTGTATCTTGGCGCCCATGTACTCGTACGCGCCAGGCACGACGTCCAAGGTGGTGAAGTCGTACGCCCCCACCTCGCTCCTGGCCCCTGTCAAAGTGTTCAGGAGGGTGGACTTGCCTACGCTCGGGAAACCGACCAACGCCACCGTGGCGTTCCCGCTCTTTTTGACAGAGTATCCTTTGGCAGGGCCTCCGCTGGACGACCTCCGCTTTTCCACGTCCTCCCGCAGCTTGGCCATCTTGGCCTTCAGCTTTCCGATGTGGTATTCGGTGGCCTTGTTCTTCTGGGTCTTGTCGATCTCTTCCTGGATCGCCTTTATCTGCTCTTCGATCGTCGAGGCCATCTTCGCTTGTCCTCACTCCACTGTGGTGCCCGCCTTTCCTTCCAGGGCATCCATCAACCGGTCGGCCGAGGTTATCACCGCCTTCCGGCCGGTGGCCTTCACGAACCGGGTCGCCGCCTCGACCTTGGGCCCCATGGACCCCGGGGGGAACTGGCCCTCGGCGGCGTGGCGGCTCAGTTCTTCGGCTGTCACCTTCCGGAGAGGTCGCGGCCGGTCGCTCGTGAAATCCAGATAGACCGCCTCAACATCGGTCACCATTATTAAAATATCGGCATGCAACACCTTGGCCAATCTGGCCGAGGCGAGGTCCTTGTCCACCACCGCTTCCACTCCCGTAAATCCGGCCCCGCCCTGGACCACCGGGACGCCGCCCCCGCCGCCGCAGAGCACGGCGAAGGGCGGGACGAGGGATTCCGCCAACGCCCTCAGGTGCTCCTCCTTGGCCACCTTGACCACGTCCGGGGACGGGACCACCCTTCTCATGCCGCCCCTCCTGAGGTCTTCCTGGAACACCCAGCCCTTATCCCGGATCAGCGCCGCGGCCCTCTCCTTCGTGTAATAGGGTCCGATCGGTTTCGCCGGCTCCCGGAAGGCCGGATCGTCCGCCGACACCACGGTCCGGGTGATGATCGGGACCATGGGGACCTCCCTGCCCGCGGCACGGCAGGCCCGGTCCCAGGCTTGCAACGCCAGGTAAGCGATCTGCCCCTGCGATTCCGCCACGCAGACGTCCAGGGGCATGGGCGGGACGTCCGCTTGGCATAGTTCGTTCCTCAGCAGGATGTTGCCCACCTGGGGGCCGTTGCCGTGGGTGATGATCATCCTAGGGTAACGGTCCAGCAGAGGGAGGGTCATCCGGAACGCCTCCTGCAGGTTCCCGATCTGCACATCGTCCCTGGCCTCCTGGCCGGCTTTGAGGATGGCGTTGCCGCCCATGGCCAGAACGGCCAACCCGCCCTCGCCTGGTCTCATTCCCGCCATGGTCCTAACGAAAGGGTTTAAAGATACTATAATTATGGCCGGCCGATGTCATTCATCGACGATATCAACAAGATGATGAAGGGGGTGCGGCAATCCAAGATGTCCATCTGGGTGGGCATGGGACTGGCCCTCCTGGTCACCGTCTCCCTTACCCTGGCGGTCCAGCTCTGGCTGGCCCAGGTGGTCTGCCTGCTCCCGATACTGGTGGCGCTGCTCGCCTATTATATTCCAACCTACTTCGGGTTGAAGGACCGCAAGCGGTTGGCGGTCTTTGGCCTGGTGCTTTTCCTGGTGATAGGACTGTCACTGGGAAGTGCGCTGTACAGCACCGTCGCCAACTATGAGGTCCAGGACGTGAGCTCTGAGAACAACCTGCTGGTCGGAGGGACCGTGTCGCCGTCCCACGTGGTGCCTGGCGACGCGCTCCAGTTCAGCGTGGTGCTGACCTCCGGCAACAACTCGTCCAACGTGTATCTGCTCCTTTATAACAATTGGGGCGAGCCGGCGGACAATCCCAATTATACGATGACTTTCTCTCCCGAGCTGTCGAATAACACCTCGCTTGGCGCTGTCTACACATACAGCGACAGTACTCTGAAAGAGGGCGTCTACTACTTCCATTACGGAACGCTCAACGGGACCGCTTGGACCGAGACCCCGCAGAGCTTCGGGCCGGTCAACGCCGACCTGAACAAGGTCCTCAGCAACTCCCTGATGTCCAGGACGGTGTACTCCTTCTACAGCATGGCCGTGCTGTTCTACATCCTGATACTGCTGACCTGGTGGATGGACCGCTCCAAGAAGAAGATCTTCGAGATGGAGCAGAAGCGCGCCCAGACCAAGGACAAGAAGGTCAAGGACGCCAAGGACGAGAAGTTCGTCTGCTCCGACTGCGGCGCGGAGGTTCCCGCCGAGGCGGACAAGTGCCCCTCCTGCGGCGCCTCGTTCGAGGACGACGAACTCAAATGCCCGCAATGCTCCGCCAAGCTGCTGAAGTCCGACACCAAGTGCTGGAACTGTGGCAAGAAACTCTGAGGGCACAAAACCTTTTTACCGCTCCCGGGGATATGCACCCCGGGATGCAATCGGTCTTTTCTAGGGAGGGATGGTCCAATGGCTTCGATAGCTGACGAACTGGCGAAAAAGCAGAAGGAGATCTCGGTCTCCGAGTTCTTCGAACGCAACCGGCACATATTGGGCTTCGACTCCCAGATCAAATCGCTCATCATGGGCATCAAGGAGGCGGTGGACAACTCCTTGGACGCCTGCGAGGAGGCGGGCATACTCCCCGAGATAACCGTCATGGTGGAGAAGGTGGACAAGGACGAGTTCCGGGTCACCGTGGAGGACAACGGCCCCGGCATAATCAAGAAGGCCATCCCCAACGTTTTCGGACGATTGCTCTACGGTTCCCGCTTCCACGCGGTGCGCCAGTCCCGCGGCCAGCAGGGGATCGGCATATCGGCCACGGTCATGTACGGACAGATCACCACCGGAAAGCCGGCGGTGGTGGTGTCGAAAACCGGCACCGAGGACGTGGCCTGGCGCATGGAGATCATGGTCAACACCAAGAAGAACATGCCCGACGTGCTGAAGGAGGATCCCTTCATCTGGGACGGCAAGGAGCACGGGACCAAGATCACCTATCACATGAACGGCCGCTACACAGGAGGAAAGCAGTCGGTGATGGAGTACCTGAAGCAGACCGCCATCGTGAACCCGCATTCCCGGATAACCTTCGTGGACCCCGACGGAAAGAGGACCACTTTCGAAAGGGCCACCGACAAGATGCCTCCGGCCACCAAGGAGATCAAGCCCCACCCGTCCGGACTGGAGCTTGGCACGTTGATGAACATGTCCAAGGACACCAAGAACAAGACCCTGGGCAAGTTCCTGCAATTGGACTTTTCGCGCATAAGCGACCGCCTGGCCAAGGAGATCTGCGACAAGGCCGGCCTGAGCATGGAGGTCAATCCGGCCAAGCTCAACCTGGAGGAGCAGAAGCGACTGCTGGCGGCCATCGCGGCGGTGAAGATCATGGCCCCGCCCACGGACTGCCTTTCCCCGATCGGGGCCAACCTGATCAAGAAGGGGCTGCGCAACGTGCTGGACGAAGTAAGGCCGGAGTTCTACGCCCCGCCGGTGACCAGGGACCCCAAGGTGCATTCCGGGAACCCGTTCCTCATCGAGGTCGGCATCGTCTACGGCGGCGATCTGCCGAAGGACTCCCAGGTCCAGATACTGCGTTTCGCCAATCGCGTGCCGCTGCTGTACCAGCAGGGGGCCTGCGTGGTCACGAAATCCATAGAGAACACCGACTGGCGGCGTTACGGGCTGGAGCAGCGGGGCGGTTCCGGGATACCGTTCGGCCCGGCCATCATACTGGTGCATGTGGCGTCGACCAAGGTGCCCTTCACCTCCGAGGCCAAGGAGGCCATCGCCACCCTTCCGGAGCTGCAGGCGGAGATCGAGCTGGCCCTGAAGATATGCGGTCGCTCGTTGAAGACGCATCTTAATAAAAGAGAAACCAAGAGCAAGACCCGGGTCAAGTTCGAGATCGTGCAGGAGATACTCCCGCTCATCGCCCAGAAGAGCGCCAAGATCGTCGGGAAACCCGTCCCCAAGCTCAGCGGGAGCATCACCAAGATCATGAACGTGGTCTGGATCGATGACGCGGTGACCTTCGAAAAGGGGCATCATCGGGTGCGGGTGTCCATTTACAATTACACCCCGCAATCCCAGAAGTTCAATCTGCACATGGTCCTGCCGCCGGGATCGTTCGATTACAAGGGACTGCAGTTCTTCCCGACCGAGGTGCGGGAGGACGGCAAGGTCTCCTGGGAGCTGCCGAAGATCAGCTCCACGGAACGCCTGGACGTCAACTTCTCCCTGACCGGCCTGAACAAGGACGATTACGATGAGAACGAGATCTACGCCTCGGGCATCAACCCGGTGTTCATAATCGGGGCGGAACCGTTGCCAGGGGATTGGGACGTAAAGGGGCTGCAGATCACCGAGAGCGTGGAAGCGCCGGTGGTCGAGGAAGAGGAGGAAGAGGTCGATTACGACGAGTCCAAGGAGGCGCTGAACGATGACTGATGACGAGAACAAGGCGGTGCGCTCCCTCACGGACATAGCGCAATCCATCTATGACCAGATCGATTCCGGACGCATCCCCAAGATGACCTTGCCCTTGAGGACCAAGGGCAACATCCGCTTCGACCCGAAGCACGGGGTGTTCAAGTACGGAAAGGCCACTGGCGCCCGTTCGGCCAAGAAGGTCAACGGGGCCCTGATGCTCCTGCGCACCATGTACGTCCTGGAGTTCATCGAGGACATGATCGCCACCAGCAAGTCCTCCACCCTCAGGGAGATGTACTACATCTCCGAGGGCTGGGAGAAGGCCAAGTTCTCCTCCCAGGACGAGAGCAACCTCCTGGCCGAGGACCTGGAGATCGTCACCTCCTGCATGCGCGAGGACCTCAAGCTGAGGGCGGAGGAGAACGGGGCCAGCATCATCGGCGACATCGACATCACGGAGATGGACCGCAAGGGCCGGCTGAAAAGGATCAACTGCCGCGACGATGTGGGCGATTCCGGCTACGGCATCCCGAACAACGTGGAGAAGGAGAAGGTCCAGCTGCTGAGCACCAACGCCAAGTTCGTCATAGCGATCGAAACGGGCGGTATGTTCGACAGGCTGGTGGAGAACGGCTTCGACGAGGACTTCAACGCCATCCTGGTGCACCTGAAGGGGCAGCCGGCCCGAGCTACGCGCCGCATCATCAAGCGCCTGAACGAGGAGCTGAAGCTGCCGGTGGTGGTGTTCACCGACGGCGATCCCTGGTCCTTCCGCATATTCGCCTCGGTGGCGTACGGGGCCATCAAGACCGCACACATATCGGAATATCTGGCCACTCCGACCGCCGAGTTCGTCGGAATAACCGCCTCGGACATCACCAACTACAAGCTGCCGACCGACAAGCTCACGGACATGGACGTCAGGGCGCTGAACGCCGAGCTCAAGGACCCCCGCTTCGCCGACGAGTACTGGCGCGGGGAGATCGAGACCATGCTCAAGCTTAACAAGAAAGCCGAACAGCAGGCGCTCGCCAAATACGGCCTGGACTTCGTCACCGACAAGTACCTGCCGGAGAAGCTGACCAACATGGGAGTGCTGCGTTAGACATCTCCCAACGGTTAAATGCCCCTCGGCCCGTAATATTCCACGTGATACCATGGACCGCTTCGAGTCGGAGATAGGACGGCTGGACGGCCTGCGGCCGGAGGAACTGGAACATTGGATCGACCGGATGAAGGGCGTTTGCCGCTGCCCGGGCTGCGCCACCTACACCGAATGCAACGCCAGATACCGGGAGCTGCTGTACTGCTATCTGGGCAAGAGCGAGGGCTGCGACATGCCGGCCAAGACCTGCGATTGCCCGGTATGCGGTGTGACGGAGGAACTGGGGCTGAAGTACTCGTTCTACTGCCGGAACGGCACGGAGAAGAAGCTGCGCGAGTGAGCGAGGGCAAGTTTGATAATACCAGCATTCCTTTTTCACTTGAAGTGAAATGAACGATCGCGTCTCGGTCACCCTGACCAGTTTGACTGTGTCCTACCTGATAATCGCCACCGCGGCGGCCATCCTGATCGCCTGGATCACCGACGATTGGACCCTGTTCATCCCCTCCATGCTGCTCCTGGGAGGCATTTTCGCTACCTTTGTCGGAATGAGGCAGCGCTCCGGGGCCTTCGACCGGAGGCGGAGCAATGACAGCAACTACCTGATGTTCTGGGGCACGCTGCTCATAGCCTTCGGGTTGATATGGGCCATTAACTACGCCTACCCGGGCAACGCGCCATTCCTGGTGATCGGCTTCTTGGTCTGGTTGGGACTGGCCGTGATCCTCTTCACTCTGAAGAAGAAGTGATCGGGAGATCAGGCCTCGGACAGCCTCTTCAGCACGAAGTCCCGGTCCAGGGTGGACAGGAAGAAGCCCAGCCGCGGTCCGGAGCGCCTGGCGATGAACAAGCGGTAGAGGGCGGCGAAGCACACCTTGGGCTGCATCCCCCGCTCCTTGGCGGTGTTGTAGATGGCGTCGTGTATCCTGTCCCCGGTCCATTCCGTTGCTGCCAACCGTTCCCTGAGCACGGCTATGTACGCCCTCTCCTCCTCACTGATCTCCACGTCCGGCCTCTCCTGGCTGACGGTGAACAGC
>ENA-UPTA01002757-UPTA01002757.1-activated-sludge-metagenome-genome-assembly--contig:-NODE-2757-length-17835-cov-5.920866_pt1 | contig 17835 bp, 39 predicted proteins | sample MGYA00238184_ERZ773361 | MGnify/ENA primary metagenome ERZ773361 (study PRJEB29100, sample SAMN05720205) | activated sludge metagenome | isolation source: anaerobic digester from wastewater...
TTATTAACAAGGACATGGATTATGGGATGGCCATTACTGCACATAAAGCACAGGGAAGCACATATACTCATGTATTTGTAATGGAGAATGATATAGATGTAGATTGGCTAGTAAAAGAAAGAAATCAGCTTAAATACACATCTTTTACTAGACCCACGACATCAGTAACAGTATTAACCTCAGAAGAATATTAATCATGGACACAAAAACCGCATTTTTTAAGCTCAAACCATGGCAAAGGATTGTCTTAGGAACAATCTATTTCATTGTTTTGTTTTTACTTGGAATTTTTATTGGAACATTAATTTAATAAAAATAATATGAAGGTATCGAGAGAAACACTTCAAATAACCTGGAAAATTATTCGAAGGTCGGGGTATAAACATACCAGAACACCCAGAACATATTGTAGTTATATTGCTGAGAACAAAAATCACAAACACAGGTTAAGAGTATTTGAAGGAACTGAATTATTCGATATACTTAAAAATACTGTCATATCAAAACTTCCACAATATATGTATTCTGTCTATGTCGATGGTATATATTATAATAATAACTTATTGCGCGTGGAAAATCCGAAAAAGATATGAGAATATTAAAAATGAATTGGTTTGTCCGTCTTATCACGTTTGGGTGGGCAGCAGGAATAACATTAGCCCCTTTTGGTATATACATTAGGGAGAAGTATTGGGGGTTTACAACTTTCTTTAAAACCATGGTCAATCACGAATCCATCCATTGGAAACAACAAATGGAAATGATCGTAGCAGGATCAGTAATTTCATTAATCACAGGAATTATTTTACTATTGTTAAAAATATTTTCATGGTGGTTATTGTTATTACTATTATTTCCTTTCATTTTCTTCTATGTTTGGTACTTAGTGGAATGGATAATAAAAGGTATCTTACCGCCTATCGGTGCTTACAAACACCTTGGCTATGAGAGAGAAGCGTATATTTACGAAGGAGATCTCAATTATTTATCAGAAAGAAAACATTTCGCTTGGGTCAAATTTATGTTCCATGATAACGTTACTTATTTAAAGTCGGTTTTTCGTAAAAAAAATCGTTAAAAATTTGGTTTTTTGAAAAATAGTTGTAACTTTGTATCATAAATTAACTGTGATATGAAGATAAAAGTTCCATTTGTGGTTGCGACAGCAGACCTTAAAGGTTACGAAAGACAGATGTTACCTGTCGAGGTTCATATTCCAGAAAATATGGAAGTATCAGGGAACATTGAATATAGTGTAAAAATCCCTGACCATATGTTTAACGAGCTTGCTGATAGTGAGCCGAGGTTTAATACAAAGGCCGATGTATATAGTAAAGGTATAAGTGGATGTTTTTCACAAAGAACTTTACTCAGAAAATTCAGGAAAACTCAAACCGCGTTTCTTCTCGAAGTTTTACAAAATTACATGAGTGAACTCACTCAGCACATTAATGACAGGCATAGTATCGAGACGGCCACAATGAAAAAGAAAATATTCGTTGCTTTCAATCATTCCGATGACCACACAAGAAATAATTTGAATGGTGGTTATACAGGACGATTAATATCTCAGAGATTTCAATTCTTTACGGGATACGAAGTAATGACATCCAAATTTTCGGGAATTGGAAGAGAAGTAACAAAAAAATACATAACCAAAATTCATTACGCTCCGCCAAGTTCATCTATAAGAAAACTTGACACTAATTTTCAGGAAAGTGAAAACGTGTTTCATCCTCTTCCTAATCTGAATGAATCCGTCGAAAATTTCGAAAGTAGGTTCTCAATCATTGATTGGTCTGAGGAACGTGAGAATTTTTGTAAGAAAATTCAAGACACTTTCACAAAAGTTAATAGTGAACTTAGTGAATTTTTGAAAGATATTAGTGAGGAAAAGATGGATGCACTGATGTCGGGTAGCGGTTTAAAATTTTTAAAGGCATAAGATGGAAAAAATATTAATCATAATTGGTGCATTGGTTGCTTACGGTCTTTTTATTTTCTTTTTATTCAAATGGATGAAAAGTCAGCGAATAAAAGACATGATAAGAATAGCTAATGAAATGGTTGAAACTGGTGATATCACCAGAAAAGAAGGCGATGCGATAATTTGGTTGATAAATAAAGCGTCAGGCAAGAAGTAATGGAAAAGATATTAGTAATTGTTCGTGGTATTCCTGGGTGTGGTAAATCAACATTTGCCAAACTCATTGGTTCGTATATTTGTACTGCCGATGATTATCATATGGTAGAAGGAAAATATGATTGGAAGCCTGAAAACGTCAATATTGCTCATTCCAAATGTAAACAGAAAGTTGAAGATGGGATGAAAGAAGGTAGAACAAGAATAATTGTCGCTAATACAAGCACCACTCTCAAGGAACTACAACCATATTATGACCTTGCTCAGAAATATGGATATACTGTTTTTTCTGTTATTGTCGAAAATCGTCATAATGGCGTTAATGAACACAATGTTCCTGAAGAAACCATAAAGAAAATGAAAGGTAGGTTCGATATTAAATTATGAAAAAGTATAAACCTAACGAGATACAAGAAACTTATCCAATCGATACACCTTGCACAAAAATGATGTATAAATCGGAAAGTGAAGCTCGTGCAGCAATTCTTTTTCTTAAAGATGTGAAAGGAATTACAGGTTTAACGACTTATTATTGTACAAAGTGTGGATATCATCATTTAACACGTAATTTTGATTGATATGTTTGAAATATTACTAGGACATTTGGTGGGAGATTACCTGCTTCAGAACGAGTGGATGGCACAGAATAAATCCAAAAACACATGGATGGGTTGGCTCGCAGCAACTGTTCATTGTTTAGTTTATACATGGGCTGTTTGTTTCATTATGTGGGAATTTAGTTTCATTTGGATTGTTGTAGTTTTCTTTTCTCACTTTTTTATTGATAAATTTGCATTTGGATATTGGTATTTAAAACACATAAAAGGTTTGGACACGTACTCATATAAAATGGTGGGTCTTAGTGAACTTCGAGCAGGTTTCAATGCGGTTATTTATACAGTTACAGATAACACAATGCATCTCCTCTTAATGTGGATTGCATATAAAATAATATTCTAATGGCAAGAAATGTAGGTTATCTTAATATTTTTGGATATCAGTTTACTTTTGTCTTTCGTCATAGGTTTGAAAAGAAAGACGAAAATAGTCTACTTGACAGTTTTACCATGTGGCGAGAATGGGAACTTGGTTTCTGGTTCAGACGTTTCCAAGTTGTAGGAAAAAGAAATTTTCATAAGCCAAAAGAATGGAATAAAAATTTGGTTTATGAATATATGTTCGGAATAAACTTGCTTTGGTGTAAAGCTTGGTTTACTGTTCAGAAAGGCGCAATGGTCATGAATATAGATACTAAGCGATGAGAATGTGGGGCGTAAATCCGAAGTTGTTATGTAGACAACATTTACTTGGTGAACATAATGAAATTCACAAGCATAGACACAATTTTGTGAAGAAGCATAGTATCGCCAAACGGATCTCACCTATAGTTCAGATTGAACCAGAGAATATGAAAAAACGTCACGATGAACTTGCGGTCGAAATGATACAAAGAGGATATAGCCACAATTCCCCTTATGAACAACCTGACCTTTCATATTTAAAACCTGAAGAAAGATATGCTGAGATAGACATATATTTGTCTATAAGAGATTTGTTAAATCGTTGTCCTGAGTGTTCCAAAAGAATATCGAACTCTATTACTGAAATTGGAAAAGAAACCTTAAATCAAATGATATGTACTTTAGAATCGGAAGGTATGTTTATTATGAGGCAGAGAACGCTATAGGTTGTATAACCTTATGTGGCGAAGTTTGTATGGGTATTGACGGACTTTATATACAATGGTATGCGTAAAGAAATAATAAAACTTGGACATCAAGAGCCAAAAGGATGGAGAGTAAACAGATATAACTCCATTGAATTGAATGGTGATTTCGCTTATTGTAAGTCACATAATTTTGTGTACAACCCTGAAGTTGAAAAATTCAAACTTTACATGGGACAGCCTTGTTATTTTACCGATACAAGATTTATAGACACAATACACAATTATTTTCATAGTTGTAAACTTTATTGGTCTCGCAGTAAAAAACCAATCAGTCTGAAATCTTGTATCCGAAGAACATTGGCATGTAGGAATATTCCTGTTGGAACGATTGTCGAATTCTGTCAGAACTGGTATTATCCTGGTAAAAAGTTCAGAAACTTTTACGCATTTAAAATAAAAAAAGAGAACAATTTTTCTCCAAAGTTTGAAATAAATGACCCAGAATTTTTCAATGATTTCAAGACATGTGAATTTTCCAAAAAATTGACCGAAGCTTTAAGAGCAAATGGATTCATTGTAAGGGTAAAAAATAAAAATCCTGATTTTTTGATGGGAATGGTGTCTACTGCAACATTATACAGTAGCGGTAAATATGAAGAGCCAAAAGATGACGGTGGAGAAATTGGCGTTGCTTATGGACATGGAAAAAAGATTGGATTTTCTTCAGGGAAGAATAGTTTTATGGGATATTCAAAGGGATGTAAAAATATTCTTTGGGATATGTACGGTGAATTCGATAAATGGAGCAGATGTAATGAGATACCAAAAACTACATCAATTGATGAGATCATTGAGATACTAAAAGAACCCAATGAAAAACTTAATGAAGATTAAGTTGGTTATTTGGAAAAAAAATCTTATATTTGTTCAATAAAATCTAATATATGGAAACAGTAAAAGTTTATTCACCCGTAGAAGACAAGAAAGTTCGTGAGAATCTTAATAATTCACCAATATGGACAGGAGAACGTTACCATATTGACGAACTCGAAGCTGCAAAAGCTAGACACGAAGTTCTCTACGAGTACACAATAAAATTCGATGGGTTGAAGCCCGTACAGGTAACAAGCGTCAAAAAAATCGTAAAATAATTTGCGATGGAAATGATAATAACTCAAAAGAAAGAAAAGACTTTTTCATTATGTGTGTTTGGACGTAATGTCTGGTCATCATATATTGAAAAAGGCTTCGGTTGGTTCAGAATTTTTGGCGGAGGATTAAAATGGAAAAATCTGAACAATCACTATCTTATGTTTAGTGAAAGATATGGATATCAAAAAGGGTTAAATATCGGTCATTGGAGGATAGGAATTTTGAAATGAAACTAGAAGAATTTTTTCATAATAACAGATCCATTATTGATAAATGGCCTCATTATTTCGAAATATATGAGAGACATTTTTCGCCTTTCATTGGTAAGAAAGTAAAGGTAATGGAGATTGGTGTTTGGCGTGGTGGGTCTTTAAAGATGTGGAAAGATTATTTCGGTGAAAATGCTGAAATAATAGGAATAGACATCAATCCTAATTGTAAGGTTTTTGAAGAAGACCGTATCAGGATTTATATCGGTGACCAATCAAATGTTAATTTTCTTCAGGACGTTATAAAACAGGAAGGTGAATTTGACATTATAATTGATGATGGCGGACATTTTATGCATCAACAGATAATAAGTTTTAAAGAACTTTATTGGTCGATCAAGAATGGTGGCGTATATTTATGTGAAGATCTGCATACAAATTATTGGAAAAATTACGGTGGAGGATATAAAAATCCGAACACTTTTATTGAATACACAAAAAATCTAATCGACGAACTGAACGCTTTTTTTAGTCAGGAAGAAGCATTGAAAGTGACTGAGTTTACGAGAAATACAACAGGAATTCATATATATGATAGTGTTGTAGTTTTCGATAAACAACACAGAGAAAAACCTGGATAGAAAAAATTTTTTTATTTTTTTGCGAAAATATTTTGTTATTTAAAAAATATGTCGTATATTTGTACTCTCAATCGTTTAGTTTAAAAACATAAACTTCTAAAAAAGACCAATTATGAAAAAGAATTCACTCACATCAAACAAGGGTTTAAGCCTTTCACAGGCACAGTCAATAAGTAACCTCTGCAATCAGAGAGCTCTCGAAATCTCCAACAAACTTTCTGTGGTTAACAACTACAGTAAGACTGTAAAGGTGGATAAGGAAGATCATGTTATTGTAAAGGCCAGAAAACTGCCCGAGAATGTGGTTGAACTTCTTAAAGAGAAGGCAGAACTCCATGCCTGCCAGGCTTTCCTTATGGAAAACCTCAGAGCAAAGGATGATATGCTCAAGGACGCAAAAAAGGAACAGGCAGACCTTTCCAAAATCAATTTCCCAGAGGATTATGATACCATTGACCCTATTTACATCCCACAGGTGGATGAGAATTGGGGTTGGGAACAGCTCACCATTGGTGAATATAACGAATACCTTGAAGCAGAGGCTTATGCTTCTCACATCGGCCAGTTCATACATAAGGGGTCAACCCTTGACACCTTGAGGACTGAACTTCCTTCGCTTCCCGATATCGAATGGATGAACATCGAGGAAGGAAAGAAAAGTCCTGTTAAAATAAATGTTCATCACACATCCGATGAACTTCTCAAGGTTCATGAGGCACTTGCCGCCATCCATCGTGGATACGAGCAGAAGGTGAACTATTACAAGGCAAAGGTTAAGAACCTTGTGACCGAAGAAAACGCCCGCATCGCAAAGGAAAATGCTGACAAGCAGAATGAGGCCGAAAAGGTCAACAAAGAAAGGCAAAGTCAGTATCAGTTGGCTTTCAGTAAGGCAACTGAAGAAGTTAAAACCGCCAAGGCTGAGTTCGAAAAGACTCGTCAGGCAAAAATCAAGGAAATCGCAGCAATGAGAATTGATGTTGACCCAAGATTTCAGAAAGTCGTTGACATATTCTTGAAACAACTTGAATAAACGCAAAAGTAAGGTGAAAGGTGAACAGAGCACAAGCCGATGTTCATCTTTCTTCGCACTTAGTGGTAGGGTTCTTTAAAATAGATAAATTACTAATGTAATTAACGTTGAATGGGCCCCGAGCCCATTTGATCCGTACATGGATTTATCGCCTCTTCTACGAAACCTAAGTTTTTTATGGGTTTTCTGAAAAAAACACCATGACTGCCAGCTAGGTTACTGACAAAAGGTTGGTCCCAGACTTAATACCTATCAGACCACTATCTGGAGGAAGGAAAACGAGACTTAGATATTGTCCTTGTCTTTGCAGTAGAAGAGGGCCTGTGACATGGACATGGACATTGGCATCGTCTATTCACTCTACCACTAGGTGACTTATTTTCTTATAAAAAACAAAAATCATGGCTCTTAAAAGAAAAGAACAAAAACTTGTCATTACGTTGGAAAACGTAGGTCAGGCCGATGCAATCGCGCTAATTAAAATGTTCAAATACATGCAACGTCTTGGAAATGTTGGTTCATCAAGATGGTGTTCATTTTTCGCTGACGGTGATGGTTCGTTCCATCCCAAAGTAAGTTTTGAGTATCCTGAAAATCTTCCTGAAGTTGAAGAAATTGATGGTGAAGTTACATGGAATAAAGAGACAAAGAAATTAGAAGGACATCCAATTTCAAGTGATGGTGATTTTGCCATCGATTCGGATTCAATTGCTTGGAAAATATATCATGACGAAGATTAAATTCAACAAAAAATACGATTACCACGAAAACATCGAACACTTGGATGAATACGAGGGTAATATGGATCCTGAAGTAGTGGATCTTTGTAACGCCATGAACGCTCTTCCTGGCATCGTAACAACAGAAAGTTGTTGTGGTCATGGATGTAGTAATTTCTCAATATTTTTCCGTGTCGTTGATGATGAAAGAGGTTTATTCTTTCTTACTCGATGTGTTGACCGTAGATATTGGAAATATGGGTATCTATGGAAGATAGAACTATCAGTTGGTGATTCTATGTATAAAGATGGACATAGACCGATAACATATTGTCTACATAGCGGCCCAATCGTTGGTGAGGATGCTTATGAACAAGCAAAGGATTTACTGGAAAATATGAATGACCATTTGAATATTCCTGCGTTCTTGGAAATATTTGACTTAAAATTAACAGATTTTGACTTATGAAGACAGGTGAAGATTTTTTAACCTCAAAAGGTTGGGATCCAAATAATCCGCAAGTAGGTGGAGCATTATTCAAAGGTATTGCTCAGTTATTTGATGAATATCGACTTGAAGTTCTTGAGAGCGTTAAACTTGGTTTTGATATTTGTAGCGATCATAGTACGTTCTGTCTTGGGTATAGAAACCTGTGTGATCGTATCCGAAGAGAAAAATCACACGAACCTTTGGATAAAAATATTTCTGCAGTAAAATCAATTACAGAAGAGGAATTATTTCGTAAAATACGAGAAGATGAAATAGAGGAATCAGATCACCAATAATTACCGTTTATTACCTGATAGACCCTTTAACTCCGTTTTAATGTTTTCATTACTACGGAGTTAATTTTTTTATGAATTACCGTTAATTACCAGATAAGATTTATTGAAAAAAATTTGGATATTTCATATAAAGTTTTTATCTTTGTACAGATAGATTATATGAAATGGAAGGTATAACCAAAATACGGATTAAAGAATTTGTTAAAAATAAATTGTCCACCGACCCAGCTTGGGCTAAACAGGCTCTTCTTAGAATCTACGAATTTCAGACAAAAGAGGAACAGCAAGTCAAAGATACTATGTACAATAATGGTGTTGGGTTTACTGGTACTGATGGTAGAATTCTAACCTCTTTCGCCAAACAACTTATGAAGAACAATTATCTCTCAGAAAAACAGATGATACTATTGTTCAAAAAGATGCCAAAATATTGGTCACAGGTTGTTAAAATATCCGATAAAGAAAAACTCAAATTATTGATAAAGTCATGACACGATTAGAAGAAATAGTCGAACAGATGGAAAAATACGGTTTTCCTATTCTCAATGAATTGTTCAAACTCAATAGCAAAGAAATAAAAGAAACTGTTCGTGATATTCTCACTCCTGAATGGTTTGATTCCAAATGTGGCGGGATGCTTTCAGATGGTACAGTTATAAAAACCATAGAAGATGATCAACCCAAAAAAATCGAAATTTGGTTTTATGATGGAATCGAAATAACATGGAGCGGAATTTATTATCTTCCCGAACATGGTGACAGAAAATGTATGAGAGACTTCGACAAGTATTTCAGACTTCCAGAACCAACAAAATCTCCAGAAAAATGTCGTTTTTTTGACCCCTGCCAGGGGCGAAATAAATGCTTAAATCAGGAAGTTAACGACCCAAAATGTAAAGGGGTTTGTGACAAGTACTTAGAATAATCAAAAAACTTAAATTTTAATAAAAAAAACCATAAAAAAATTTGGAAATCTCATATAAAGTTTTTATTTTTACATCGTAAACCAATTAAATTCAAAGATATGGAAACAAGAGTAACACTTAAACCGTCCCAGTGGGTTAATATTCTGTGGTTCATCATAGCATGGGCTGCTGTGATATTCGGTATCGGTTTATACCAATACTGGATGCTCATCTTCACAATTCCTTGGATATGGAAAGCATTAGAACTTGAGTTTTGGAGATTTCAAATTGACAATGAAACAGACTCAATCATAGAAAGAAAAGGAGTTTTTTCAGTCAAAACAGTTGAAGTAAAATATTTCAGGATAAAGTCGGTCAGAATTATGAAGCCTTTCTTCTTGAGAATTTTTGGATTATCTACTGTTGAAATCGTAACTTCCGAACCTTTCCAGCCTTACCTGCGTGTATACGCTATAAGAAACGGTGACGAATGGGCACAGTTCTTTAAGGAAAATGCAATCTATTGGAGGGATGAATTAGGTGTGAGAGAAACCGACTTCCATCACTTCTAAACCCCAAATTCAGATATTTATATGAGGTTGTTCGTCTTATCGAGCAACCTCATTTTGTTATGTTTTTTTGTATCAATTTATTTAAGAAAAATAATAACGATAATAATCCGTTGCCATCACCAACGCTATTACCATCGCCTACACCTACAAATACAATTATCAATATGTGGTCAGATTTAAAACCAATAGAGCTTAGTAAGATCAAAACATACGCTTTCCCTGAAACAAAATATTTTCATAATGAATATAACAAAACACAAGTTGTGTTGCACCACACTATTTCTGGACCTGGCATAGATGGTGATATAGAAACATGGATAAAAGGAAAATATAATGTTGGAACATCAATAATCGTTGATAGGTTCGGTATTCCATGGCAAATATTTTCATCTAAGTACTGGGCATACCATCTTGGGTCAGGTAACCATAGTTTGGATAAACATTCTATTGGTATTGAAATTGATAACTGGGGTGGATTAGTCCTTGGTGATGGCGAAAATAAAATGTTTAATGGAAAGTGGGTCACAACAATACCTGGAAAATATTATGCATACTATGGAAACGTTGTTAACGTAATGGATATACAAGAATATCCCGAAGGTTATAGAGGTTACAATTATTTTGAAAAATATACAACAGAACAGATAAAAACAGTTGGAGAATTACTACTATTCTGGAAAAACAAATATAATATTCCACTTTATAAAAATCCCGCAATGTTCAACATTTCTCAAGATGCTCTTGGCGGTAAACCTGGTGTTTGGTCACATACATCATATCGTACTGATAAGAGCGACATTCATCCTCAACCAGAAATGATAGAAATGCTCAATACTATTTCAACTGATGAAATGCCCGTTTCATTTAAATTAAAACGAAGATGGTTCAATTGGGAACGTAAAAAAGGTTACGACGTAGCTTAAATTTCTCAAATTATTTTGTAAAGTCAAAAAAAAAATTGTATTTTTACGATATGAAACTTTACAACAATGACTAAAGAAGATTTCACCAAAATTATTAAATCTTCAGTAGAAGATGTATGGATAGGTAGACGTTCTTTAAATCCAATGAAAGAACAGACCGAAATGCTTGTCGAAAGTTTATGGCCTATCATTTCAAATCATAAAGACCAAACACAAAGAGTTCAGGAACTTCAAGATGAAATAAAAAAATGGAGTGACGGGACATTTGGTAAACATAGAACGGCAACTCCTATGGCCTATCATCTTAAAAAAGAAATAGATGAATTAATTGATGCTCTTAATTCTTATTATGAAGGGACATATACTAATTCTGATATTACTTCAGTAGGTATACAGGAATTAAGAAAAAAACAAGAGAGAATATTGTACGAGACTGCCGATTGTTTGATGCTTTTGGTTGACTGTGCCGCTCACGCATCTTTAAATATGGATGACGTTTTAACTGCAATGGCTCGAAAACTTGAAATAAATAAAGCAAGAAAATGGGGTGAACCTGACGAAAACGGAGTTGTTGAACATATACATGAATAGCGATGGAAGAAGTAAAACTTACTATCAAAAATTGTATGGATTGTCCATTTCATCAAGTAGAAATGGATCCAGATCCCGATGATTGGTTTTGTGATGATGACGTAAAAGTTGTTTGTAAGAAAGCAAATAAAAACATAACAGTTGCTTGTCGACCATACAACACAAGAAGAGAATGTGATATTCCTAATTGGTGTCCACTTAAATAATACGTATATGAAAAAAGAATTTATTCACGAATTTAAAGGTTTCTTTCATATTCCATCAAAATGTGTAGTGAAGATTTTTTCTGAGATGAATAACCCTTATATTTGTTTTGAAGATATTGGTGAAGGCACCTCAGTCACAAACGCTTCAGAACAATTAGCGTCCGAAATCGTTAATATGTTAGATTTTGATCCTGCTGATTGTCGTTTCTTTGAGACATACCGTCAATATAACTACGATTCTTTCGATGAAATCAAATATACTTGGAATATGGTTAGAGGAGAATGGGTGGCAAAAGAGCCAGATTGGTCTCCTGCATCAGAAGAAATAAGAGATTTATTTTTAACTTTGTAATATGAAAAAAATTTTAAAGTATCTTTGGAGAGACAAAGTCAGTCTCGGAGTTTTAATACTAACAATCGCATTTGCAATTGTTGGATTTAGTGGCTTTCTATGGTTATTAATACTCTTTATTTTTAGAGGTATAATATGGGAGGGCCGATATGTTGATGCTCTTAATAAGTACGTAACAGATCCAGAATATAGAAAAGAATTGGGATTAGATGGAAATCATAAACCCGACATAGTTACTATCATTTTTCAAATAGTAATAGTTCTTGGTATTCTTGCTACCGCAGTTTATATAATAATTGATCATTTACAATAATTAAAAATTAATAATTATGTCAAGTTCATCATCAAGTAGTTCAGGTATAGGTTTTGGCGGTCTATTGACTGTTGCTTTTGTGGTCTTAAAGCTCACCCATGTTATAGATTGGAAATGGATATGGGTATTATCACCACTTTGGATTAGTTTTATTCTAGTAATATTGATTTTTGTTGGTTTTTTTGCTTTCATTTCTAAGAAATAAGACATGAATATCCAAACCATTTCTATTGTTGTACCAACAAAAGGATGTGTTAATAATTGTCCCTTTTGTGTTAGTCGTATGCACGATTCACCTTATGAAAATTCGTGGGATGAATTTCAGATGACAAAACGAATTCAGTACGCAGTAATGAATAATGTCACCACATGTATTATTACAGGTATTGGTGAGCCATTACAAAATAGAAATTATTTAATGAAGTTATCAAATTTGTTTCGTAAGTTGGATAATCCATTTCCAAATATTGAATTTCAAACAACAGGTATTTTTCTTTCTGAATCAGACAAAGAATTTGACAATTTTGTTTACACAAAGGATAGTAAACCGATCTATAAAAATATAAAAATCCTTCAAAGCTTAGGTGTAAACACAATAAGTTTGTCTGTTTCGGATCCTTTTGATGATAACAAAAATAACGCAATAATAGGCGCGCCACGGCCAATTCATTTGTATGAATTAATACATTTGTTGAAAGATTATGGGTTTAATATTAGAATATCACTAAACCTTACTGTTTGGTTAAATAAAAGAAGTGTGACAGATATTATAGAAAGAGCAAAATTTCTTGGCGCTGACCAGTTGACTTTCAGAAAACTTTATTGTCCTGACGATAATGAGTTCACAGACCAAGGATACTGGGTTAAAGAGAACTCTCCTGAACCTGATTTTCTAGGAAGAATAAATGATGTGATTAAGTCAAATGGAAAACCACTTTATCGTTTACCATTTGGGCCTATGGTATATTCTATTTGGGGTATGAGTACAGTAGTCGATGATGACTGTATGAACAAAACAAATAAAGACACATTGAAATATATTATTCTCAGAGAGAATGGAAAACTCTACTCTCAATGGGATGACGTGGGTAGTCTAATATTCTAAAATGATGAAAAGGAGTTTTTTAATTTTCATGTCGTTTTTATTTTTAATTTCCTGTACTAAAGTTATGGAAAGTGATGTCTGTACTATACAGGGGAAAGTCATTGGAAAACAATATGAAGAATCGAGGCACGAATCTGGATATCATTATGTGTATTCGGCAATGGACGGAAAAATGAAACTAACTCATTATGATAGAACAATTCCTGAAAAATATCTAGTCACAATCACATTTCTAAATGACACAATAATTCGAGATAGTAAAAAACTATATGATAAAGACAATGTAATTATATCATATAAAAGGGTATATTACGATAAGGTGTTTCATCATAATTCAATAGTAAAAATAGAATAGATGTCAAAAAAACATAAAGAAAAAAAAGACAATAAGATTAAAAGTAAGCTGAACAATCAGCAACGAAAAGATGTCGATGACATTGAAAAATATGTCGACGCACAAATTGATGCCCAATGGGAAAGTGGAAATATTGTTCTTGATTATGATATTGTCACATTTCAAATTCATCCAACAACAGGTCTACCTTTAGGTTATAGTGATGATGTAAGAAGTAATATGACTAATTTATTGATTGGACGTTTTAAAGATGGTGGATGGCGTGTAAGTGTAGTGCCAGGAGAATCTACAAAAGACGGTGTTAATAAAACTGCATACTGGGTTTTAAAAGTTAAGCCAGGACAAAAAAGTAAAATTAAATGATTATGGCAAGAATTGTTCAATCACCAACAATAGTTCAAAGTGCGGGTAAAGGTAAGAAACTTATTGAAGAATATTTCGGTAAAGTTTCTACGTCACAAAAAGATATTAGTATCGCTGTTATGACTGCAGATGAAGGTTGGGAAGAACCTGGTCAAATCGCACAATTTAATGAGTATGTTTATGTCATTTCAGGAACGGTCTTTATAAGAACAAAAAAGTCTGATTTTATTGTAAAACCAAAGCAAGCAATATTGATTGATAAAGGAGAATGGGTACAGTTTAGTACCCCATTTAAATATGGCGCCAATTATATTGCAATATGTACACCAGCATTTCAACCAAAATTGGTTAAAAGAGATGGAGAAGGAAAAAAATGATAATAGATTGTTACCATGTCCATATTGTGGTAGTACTAATTTAAGTCATCATTATGTTTATATTCAATGTGACGACTGTTTAATGTGTGGACCAAAAAGTAACAATGGACAGAACGATCAACATTCCGATCATTGGGATTATGAATTAGCAATAGAAAGATGGAACAAATTACCAAGAGTATGAAAAAACAACATCCAAATCACGAAGCCCTTAAACTTAAAAAACAAATCGAGAGATTAGAAAATAGAGCCTCATTATTATATGGTGAAGTGTCTCATTTAAAATATCAAATGATGGATATATGTATTCATGACGATACAGAAGAAAAATATGAATATCAACCTGGAGGATATCTAGACAGAGAAGTATATATTAACAAAATTGTATGTAAAGTTTGTGGAAAAGTTCTTGAAGAAGAAAGAAAAATAGGAGGATTTAACTAATGCCAGACAATAGAATTTTTAACGTAAACGGAATAACAATAGAACAGCTTGAATTAGCTGTTAAACTGTTACTTCTAAATGAGTATGGTGAACAAATTAAGATAAGGGGTTGGTATTTTAACCCTAATAAAGGTCTTGTTCTTACATGGCATGTAGATAAAGATTCTAAAGCAAAACCATTCACCGACAATATGGGACAAGAAAAGCCAATTGAGGAAAAAGAATTGGTTGAAACTTTGTGGAATTGGCTGTTCACCGACCAGGCAAAAAGTGTGGTTCTGAATGGTTATGATGTCGATGCGGATCACGATGGGAGTAATGAAAAAGGTTGGAGATTATATAATGAAGAGTGGGGTTGTGTTCGTGATGGTGAACACACAATAGATCATTATTCTGTTGCAGCATTTACTCCCGCTTTTTTATGGTATGGAAAATAATGTAAACAGATATGAAAAATGCAATTGTACCAGTATCATTAGGAGAATTATTCGATAAATGGGTTATTCTTCATGTTAAGGCAGCGAAAATAACCAACGATGCCAAATTAAAAAACATTTTTATTGAAATCGAACATCTTCGTAATCAAGTTGAAAGTTTCAATATTGATACACGTTTTTGGGATGAACTTTATGAGGTTAACGATAAATTGTGGGAGATAGAAGACAAGATAAGGATAAAAGAAAAGAACCAAGAATTTGATAACGAGTTCATTCAATTGGCGAGGTCAGTTTATTTTACTAATGATAGACGTTCCGATATAAAACGAGAAATCAACCTGAAGTACGAATCAGGTATCATTGAAGAAAAGTCATATCAGGACTATAAGTCTTGATATTTATAGTAAAATATCAATTATGCCAAGAATTATTGATGGTTATGTGTTAGACTACACAACAGAAGAACTTGAATATTTCGAGCAGGAAATGCGCAAGTACAGGCTCCCATGGATTACTAAGATGTGGAAGAAATATGGTGTTCCGTTTATTAGATTCACTTTTCTTCCTGCGTTAATTATTATTATCATTTTTGGTGCGCTTTATATGTCCCAGAAAAATTATGGTCAATGGGATTGGATGTGGACAGTTGATAAGTCTATTGCTTTATTCTATATAGCTGGCTTTGGACTTTTTACATTGATTTCTCATATATTTGAACTTATTACCACAAATAAGCTTAGACGCAGATTAGGACTAAGTCAAAGAGATTTTAGAATACTAGTTATCGCGTTCCAGATAACAGGAATGTAATGGATAATTTAAGACGCATCGTAAGATCCAATTTGGTTAAAATACTTAATGAACAATTGAGTGATTATTTATTGGAATATATTTTCGACTTGATTAAAGTCATGCCAATGAAATATAAACTCCAAACTAAATACGGTGATAGTTTTAAATTATATCCTGATGGAATTTCTACCGCCATCAATAATAGTATGATAACTCGGTTCTATCTAAAAATACTTAAAAATAAAGGTAAAACCACAACTATTATGCCTGGTCCAAAACTTAATCCTGCGACTTATGACAAATTAAATGAACTAATTAAAATTATCGATAATTATCACAAACCTGTTGAACAAAAAGATTCCACTAGCATATTGAACATGCCTGATAATGAGAGATTAGAATTAAATAATCGTTTATTTAGAGCGCAATGTTTTCAAATGATGAATTTACTTCTTTATGAAGAATATTTTGATGTGTATCCTTTACGTAGGGATCCACATGAAATTATAAATGATTTAAAACTTCCACAAAACGAAGAAGAATTTCTTCAACTTTTTGAAGAATGGAATAATAAAGAAGGTGAAGTTCGTTTATTATTGTTCCGTGCAGATTCTGTCGATATTATCCGAGCAATAGAAAACTATTAAATTTTTTTGTTTTTTAGTTTTTTTTCCTTATATTTTACTAAAATCGTCAATTATGGAAATTAGTAAAGCATTGGAATACAATCAGGCATCAAAAGTAAAATATGCTTTTATTGATGGCGACACAAATGTAATGAAAGTGTCAAATGATAAGGAATTTCATTCTTCATCAAGATATCCAAATGATGTTTCTCTTAGAGATGTTGAATATGTAATTATCGAAGGCTCGCTTTTTATAAGAGGAACAAGAATTTTTCATTATCATTTTACTCAGCTATTTGACCTTGTAACTATTTGGGGTGAAAGATCAGTATATGAACTTAAATCCGATGAGAGAAATTCAGAGTTAGAAACGCCATTTGAAGAAATGGACATTTATATCAAGAAATGGTGGGGTAAGAAAAAAATAAGAGGAATTGATTTTACGGGTATTTTGGATGAGTTTATGGGTTGGTATAAATTGAAAAAAGAAGAACCATTTGAATGCGCAATAAGTAATTTTAAACTACTTGAGAAATGAGTAAAAGATTAGAAATACTTGAACAGGCATTAGCCGATATGAAAGCTACTCATAGGTCAGCTTGGGATGTTTATGGTAGCGAGCTTTGTGCTGGCGACATGATAAGACAAGAAGAAGAACTTGAAAAGAAAATTGAGAAACTTCGTAAAGAAGAAAATAACAAAAAAGAAGACCCAAAATATATTATTGATGACTAATGAAGTGTGAACTGTGTGAAAGAGAGAATTTATTAACTTTTCATCATTTAATACCTGTTTGTTTACACACGAATAAATGGTTTAAAAAGAATTATACACGGGAAGAACTGAAGAAAGGAATAAACATATGTAAAGAAGATTGTCACAAACAAATTCATTTACTTATTCCTGAAAAAGAGATGGGAAAATATTATAATACAAAGGAAAAACTATTGAAACATCCGCAAGTCAAAAAATACATTAAATGGCTACAAAAAAGAAAACAAGAAAATATTTGATGGAGGTTTTAATATCCTTTGAAACCGCTAAACTAGCCAAATCAAAAGGTTTTATATTTGATGGTCACACTAATAATTGGCTTGAGACTACTCTTCCATATCGTGAAGA
>ENA-UPTA01002759-UPTA01002759.1-activated-sludge-metagenome-genome-assembly--contig:-NODE-2759-length-17830-cov-6.921125_pt1 | contig 17830 bp, 13 predicted proteins | sample MGYA00238184_ERZ773361 | MGnify/ENA primary metagenome ERZ773361 (study PRJEB29100, sample SAMN05720205) | activated sludge metagenome | isolation source: anaerobic digester from wastewater...
ACATTGTCGGCGCAAATCCCGGCAGGTCCGGCCATCGTCTCTCCGTTGAAGCGGGCCGCACGGTCCTTGACACCAGGGATATTACTGCGGAGCTCTTCAATATAGATGATCCGTTTCAGGTGGTGTTCACAAAAAATGCCACCGAAGCGCTGAACCTCGCGCTGCTCGGACTTCTCCGCGAAGGGGACCATGTTGTCACCTCATCAATGGAACACAATTCCGTCATGCGGCCCCTCAGGTATCTGGAAAAACAGGGCATTGCTGTTACCACAGTGCCCTGCCCCTCCCGGAGCTGTATCGACCCGGAAATGGTGCAAAAAGCGATTCGTCCTGCCACGAAACTGATTGTCATGACGCACGCTTCAAATGTAACCGGCACCATCATGCCTGTCCGGGAAATAGGCCGTATCGCCAAAAGCCATGGCGTGCCATTCTGTGTGGATGCTGCGCAGTCAGCCGGGGCGCTTCCCATTGATGTTGCAGATATGAACATCAGCCTCCTCGCCTTCACCGGCCACAAGTCGCTTTTCGGGCCTCAGGGAACCGGCGGCCTCTATATCCGGAAAGGGCTGGAAAATAAAATTGCCCCGCTGATGACGGGAGGCACCGGAAGCAAATCAGAGTTTGAGGAGCAGCCGGATTTCATGCCGGATAAATTTGAGTCCGGAACCCCAAATACCCCCGGACTTGCGGGGCTCGGAGCGGGAATTGAATTTATTATGAAGGAACATATCGACACCATCCGTTCAAGAGAAATCCTTCTGACGAAACGGTTCCTTGATGGCCTGCGGGTCATTCCTTCGGTGAAGATTTACGGCCCTGGGGATGCGGAGTCCCGAACTTCGATTGTGTCATTCAACATAGGTGAGCGTATGCCTTCAGATGTGTCCGGGGAACTTGATGACTCCTACGGAATCATGTCCCGCCCAGGGCTGCACTGTGCTCCTTCGGCGCATACCACAATCGGCACATTCCCCACGGGAACAGTCCGGTTCAGCTTTGGATTTTTCACCACGGAAGATGAAATTGATTATGCCGTTAAAGCAATTGACAAAATTGCCTCAAAATAATAATTATATTGTGACTGATGGAGAATTCTTATGGAAACAATTGACGCGCGGGGACTTGCATGCCCACAGCCGGTGGTGCTCACCAAAAAGGCCCTTGAAAAAAATGATTCCGTTACTGTTATTGTCGATAACGAAACTGCGAAAGAGAATGTCAGCCGCCTCGCTGAAAAAACCGGATGCGCCATAGCTGTTGAACCGGCATCTGACGGGACATTCCGCCTCAAACTTTCCAGGACCGGCGCTCCTTCATCGCCGTATACAGTAACCGAAGCTTCCGGCAAGGTTCCCGCAGTCGGCGGCCCCAATGTCTTTGTCATCGCAGCAAATACCATGGGAAAAGGTGACGATGAGCTTGGGGAAGTACTCATGAAGGCATTTATCCACACGATCTTTGATCTTGACTATACTCCAGACACTCTGATCTTTTACAACACCGGTGTGAGGCTTGCGGCAAAAGGTTCCGATGTCCTTGATGACCTGCAAAAGCTTGAAGAGCAGGGTGTCGAAATTCTTGTCTGCGGAACCTGCGCGAATTTTTTCAACATTAAAGAAGACATCAGCGTTGGAATTATCTCCAACATGTACGACATCGCAGGAACCATGTCACGGGCAGGACGAATCGTAATGCCATGACAGCTTCGGAAACCTATTATGTGGTGCTGTTTAAATCAGTCAGCCACGCCCTGCGCTCTGAAAAAATACTGAAAAAGGGGAATATCCCCTTTAAACTGATCCCTGTGCCAAAAAGTATCAGCTCGGACTGCGGCGTATGCATACGCTTCACACCGGAAAACCGGGAGCTGATTGTTTCCGCACTCACCGGCAACGTCGAATACAGTGAAATCAGGGAGTTGTAGATGCTGCGGTGTCCTCTCCTGCTGACACCAAACAGTCCACCGTACTGCACAGATAAAAAATTAAAAAATCCCCGGAACAAACCGGGGATTTTTTAGTACGTGAAATGATAACAATTTTGCAGCATCACCCTTCGCAATGCAAAAGGATTTCCGGATCGATTATTCCTGATACATCGCTTCGATCACATCACGGTAGCGCTCAGAAATATTTTTCCGTTTAATTTTTTGCGTCGGTGTTATCTCACCGTTTTCCTGCGTAAACTCACCGGCAAGTAACGTAAACTTTTTTACCTGCTCCACCTGACCCAGGTCTCTGGTCTGGTGATCAATCCGATCACGGTAAAATTTAATGATTTCAGGCTTTCTGATGAGCTCCTCACGAGATGAAAACGCGATACCATTTTTCCTTGCATATGATTCAAGCTGCTCAAATGCAGGAACGATCAGCGCCGATACGTACTTACGCCCGTCCCCGATGGTGGCAGCCTGCTCGAAGTAGAGGTCCTCTTTCAGGAGTGTCTCAATCTGCTGCGGAGCAATATACTTGCCTCCGGAAGTTTTCATCAGGTCCTTTATCCTGTCAGTAATTGTAAGAAATCCATCCTCGTCAAAAATTCCAACATCACCTGTTTTCACCCAGCCGTCTTCAGTAAAGAGCGCTTTGGTGAGCTCCGTGTTGTTCCAGTATCCCGGCGTCATACTGGGGCTCTTTGCCTGTATCTCGCCTTCGTCAGATATCCTCACCTGCATAAGAGGGACCACCGGGCCGCATGTGCCGAACTTGTTCCGTTTAGGATTAGACACGCAGATAACAAAGCACTCTGTCATCCCGTATCCCTGCAGGAGGAGCACCCCGGCGTTAAAGAAAAATTCTGAAATTTCACCTGAAAATGCCGAGCCGCCGCAGTTGTACACCTTGTTGCGCCCTCCAAAAATATTTCTGACCTTTTTCAGGACCAGGGCCACCGCAAGTCCATGCTTAATCCTCAACCCCAGAGGAATTGATTTTTCATTTTTAATTAAATTCTGATATTTTTTACCGGTCGCGATTGCCCAGTTAAAAAGTTTTTTCTTAACCGGCGGCGCGTCGCTGAGCCCCTCCTGGATTGTGGCATATACCTTTTCCCACATCCGCGGAACGCTGCACATGTAATGCGGTTTTGATTCCTGAAGAAAATCCAGAATTGCCTTGGTATCGTGGCAGTAATCAACACGGCCGTTACAGCACAGAATAAAATAACTCCATGCCCGTTCAAACACGTGTGAAAGCGGTAAAAATGCGAGGTTCACATCGCTCTCAACAATCGGAATATAATATCCCGTAGCGAAAAGCATCGCAAGCCAGTTTTTGTGGGTCAGCATAACACCCTTCGGCTGTCCGGTAGTACCTGAAGTATAGATCAGCGTCGATAAATCCTCTGCAGCAACCGTTGCAAGACGCTCTTCAAGTTCATGCTCCTTCCCTGACGTTCGTCCCATTTCAATAAAATCATCGAAAAGCATCACGTTATCGCTTTTTTCAATTTTAATCCTTCGGTCAAACACAATGATTTTTTCAACCGTTTTCGCGGTTTTCCGGAATATGCTCATTGCCTTGTCATAGTGTTCCTGTGTTTCCACAAAAAGAATACGAATGTTTGCGTCATTAACAATAAATTCCAGTTCCTTTGCGGAGTTGGTGGCATATACCGGCACCGAACAGGCACGGGCGCTGAAACTTGCATAGTCCACAACCGCCCACTCCACGCGGTTATTTGAAAACATGCCGACAAATTCATTTTCTTTCACGCCGAAACGAAGAAGTCCCTTCGCACAATTGTCAATAAGATCCCCGAACTGTTTCCACGTAAACTCCTCCCATTCGCCATAAACCTTGTGACGGACGGCCACTTTTTTATCTCCGTACTTCTCCGCACGTTTTCTCACCATTAATCCAAGATGGCTGTCCTTTTTCAGAAATTCCTGAAATTCCTTTTCAAAATCGATATTTTCAAGATTACTCATCGTATACATCCCCCGATAGTATTTTTAATAAATTCTGCGATGTATAATTGCGTGTAAAACGCAGATACACAAAATAATTCATAGTATATATATCATATTCTCAATCCCCTGTCTCACCGGTGTATACATTGTAAAATCGTAAATTTTTATAATTTATACACCTGAAAGTACAAATCCCTTCAATCGTGTAGTAATTACATTGACAAATGTAATTTTTCTGTATTGACTGACACGGTACTGTTCAGGAATCACGGGAACAAATCCCATACTGCCTGAATCCTGTGAACAATGCAGTACGAATCCGCAGGGGGATGATACATGGATGTAACGATTCTGCATTTCCTCATTTTTTTCGGGCCCCTCTTCGCGGTTATAATATCCATTGGGCAGCTGGTGCAGGTACGAAAAGGATTTGTGGATTATCTTTTTTCCCTTTCATTTTTCGGCATGGGGATGTGGATGTTTCAGATATCCCTCTATGCGACTGGCGTTTTCGATTCCTGGAGCGGAATTTATTATCTCATTACCGCGTCTATACCATTTGCGTTTCTTGTTCCTCCTGTAATGGTATTACGGTACAAATGGATCCTTTCAAGCGTCTTTCAGGTGAAACCACGCCACCTCCTCCTTTTTCTGCCGGCAGGTATTGCAACACTGCTCCTTATTGTTCCTCTGCTGCTTTATGACATTCCCGGACCAGAGGGGATGTATCCAGGACTCCCGATATTGACGGAAAGATTCTTCCAGCTGCCATTATACTATAAAATAGTTTACACTATGCTGTTCCTCCCCAATATATACCTGGTGCTTTTCATGTCTCCGCATCTTGTGACGATGTCGATGGTGTGGAAAAATAATTATTCACTGAAATTTACAAAAGCCGCGAGGATGGGATACCTCTTTGCCCTGTCAATTGTGGTTTCAAATATAATACTGATCTTTGGATGTTTTTTTTCATTCGGGTTGATAAAACTTGCCGTGCTCATGGCAAACACCGCAACGATCATGGTATATCTCGTGACCAAACGGAATCCCGACTATCTCCGCCTGCTTCAAAGTGAAACACGAAAGGCGCATTACGAAAAATCAAGGATACGGGGCCTCAACATTGAGCAGATAATCACACGCCTCAATGAAATCATGGAGGATGAAAAAGCATTTGCCGATGAGGAATTGTCTCTTGGAGACCTCGCGCAGGAGCTCGGCATCAGCGCGCATCAGCTCTCAGAAATTCTTAACGAAAAACTGAATAAAAACTTTAAGACCTTTGTCAACGAATACCGAATCGAGGAAGCCAAAAAACTGCTCCTGGAGGAACCGGGCAGATCAATCCTTTCTATCGGCGTCGCGGTGGGATTTAATTCCAATACCACCTTCTGCACAGTATTTTCAAAACACACCGGAATATCACCGCGGCAGTTCAGGAAAAATCCAGCCCGATGACGTGAGCCGGACGCCTTTTATCGACAAAAAGCACAAAAAGAACTATTGACAAATCAATCCCTTTTGTCACAATTGCGGCAACTTCTCAGGGCGGGGTGAAAGTCCCCACCGGCGGTGATTTCGCAGCACAGTGAAAAAGCCCGCGAGCGCCTGTGGCACACAGGGACAGCAGATCCGGTGAGATTCCGGGGCCGACGGTTACAGTCCGGATGGGAGAGAACAGTCCGGGACGCAGTTCATAGCGCCCTGTATTATCTGCGTAATCCGCTTTCCGCGGTTTCAGGTATGCGCCTGTCTCTCATCATGATTCCTGATATATTACAAAAGGAGTTCACTGATGGAAGAAACACTTGTAACACAATTCGGCACACCCCTCCAGCGGGTCACGGCAGCCCTTGATGATCTGCGAAAGGGAAAAGGTATACTGCTCGTTGATGATGAAGACCGCGAGAATGAGGGGGACATTATCTTTCCCGCTGAAACCATAACGGTACCCCAGATGGCAATGCTCATTCGCGAGTGCAGCGGTATCGTGTGTCTGTGCCTCTCAGATGAAAAAATGCGCGCCCTTGAACTGCCGCCGATGGTGTCAAACAATACAAGCAAAAACCAGACCGCATTTACGGTATCAATTGAAGCGCGCGATGGAGTAACCACAGGAGTCTCTGCCGCAGACCGAGTTACCACGATAAAAACTGCTGTGGCAAAAACATGCCTGCCGGAACATCTGAACCGCCCCGGTCACGTATTTCCGTTGCGGGCCCGCCCCGGGGGAGTACTGGAGAGGCGGGGACACACCGAAGGCACGGTGGATTTAATGGAACTTGCCGGATACTCCCCTGCCGGAGTACTCTGCGAACTCACCAATCCCGACGGCACCATGGCACGGCTTCCGGAAATAACAGCATTTGCACGACAGCACCACATGGTTGTTCTTACAATTGAAGATATTGTACAATACAGGAAGAACATCAGGTCGGGCTGCGGGGAAAGACTGGTGCACGCCGTTTCCTGAAAACGGGGCTAGTCCACCTTCTCCTGTAGCACAATTTTCCGGCCGCACAGCGTAAGATAATAGGTGTCCTCTGTTTCCTCAAGGCGGTCCAGTATGTGAAATGACGGTGAGCGCAGAAACTTCGCCTTCATGGTACCGCCATGCACGCGGCAGTAAAGACAGTTGTTCGACCGGAAATAAAGGGTGTCAATATCAAGCATTTCCTCGACACCGGACTTCAGCGTAATATGAACAGTTTCAAAATCGCCGAACCCCTCGAAGCGGACACCGGTCACAAAAAACGGCGCATCATCCACAACAATAGGATAGGTAAAATTATCATAATGCAGCGCGTAGCCGCCTTCAGCGGTTTTCCTGATTGAGCGGTTAAAAAAATTAATTATGCGCTGGTTTTCAAACTTTACACCGTTGTGAAACCAGTCCCCTTCCCCGTCAATCCGGATCTCATCAATAGCCTCACCGGACTCGATGAGCTTCTTTATGTAATCAGGTATTTCTACAAATTCATCACTCACGATCAAACCCGTATCATCGGATCAGTCAGTTTCTGGTGCTCCTCAAGAGCGTACCGGTCGGTCATACCGGCAATATAATCTGCGATTGTTCGTTCAATACCGTCTGTTTCTGCGCGCTCATAGTACTCCTTCGGAAGGGCGTTGGGATGATCCATGTAGAGGTTGAAGAGGTCGGCAATCACCCTCTCCGCCTTGATGCCCATCCGCACCACCCGGTAATGACGGTAGAGGTTTTTTTTCAGAAACGCTTTCAATTCAATATTTGCCGCTTCCACTTCCGGGCTGAAACCCACAGGTTTTTCACTGCAGCTTCGAAGCATCGCATAACTTTCGATTGAAAGCCTTTCCACATTTTTTATCAGGGTGTCGATAAAGTCCGTCACCAGAAGGTTAATCATGGTGCGAATTACCGTGCTCACCATAAGCTTCCTGTCCCTCCGCACCTCATCGCCGATACCGGCACGGCTGCACGCCATCTTCCAGATGGCGAGGGAAGACACTTCATCCATATCAAGTATACGGGAGGCAATCCCGTCATCAAGATCATGGTTATTATAGGCTATTTCATCGGCAAAATCAATAATCTGCGCCTCAAGGGACGGCTGTTCATCAGGGGCGTACACCGATACCTCGGGATGGTCGTAGTAGGTGGAGTGCTTGATAATACCCTCCCGTGTCTCCCAGGTGAGGTTAAGTCCGGGAAACCCGCTGTACCGCTTCTCGAGCACCTCGATAACCCGCAGGCTCTGGCGGTTGTGCTCAAACCCGCCCATCCCCTTCATGCGTTCATTGAGCACCTGTTCTCCGGTATGGCCGAAGGGAGTGTGTCCCAGATCGTGGGCAAGGGCGATACTTTCGGCGAGGTCCTCATTCAGACGGAGGGCCCTTGCGATGGACCGGGCGATCTGCGCCACCTCGATGCTGTGAGTCAGCCTTGTCCGGTAATGATCGCCCTCGTGATTTACGAACACCTGGGTCTTGTATTCAAGACGCCGGAACGCCCGGGAGTGAATAATACGCTCCCTGTCGCGCTGAAACTCGGTACGATACTCATGTGAGGGCTCAGGAAACTTACGTCCCCTGGAAGCAGAAGAACGGGCTGCCAGCGGTGAAAGGAGCGCATCCTCCTGATGCTGCATATCCTCTCTTCCTGTGGTAGTAAAGCGGGTCATGCTATCGGTTGTCCAGCTCCGCCTCGTATGCCTGCATGGCGGTTGTCCGGTTAATTCGGATATCCTCATTCCCGGGATCTTCCTCGACGCCCCGATTAAAGGCACGGAGGGCCCGTTTGTAGTCCTTCTTTTTATAGTAGGCCATTCCAATATTGTTATAGGCATCGGCAATGCGCTTCACATCCCGCGTGGCCCGGACAACCTGGTAAAAAGCGTCAATAGCCTGCTCCACCATCTCCTTTCGGTAATAAATAACGCCCAGCGCGAAAAGCGCGTCCGCGTCATTGGGTTTCTGCATAATCGCCTTCTGAACATAACCGAGAGCGGTGCGCAGTGATTCTTCCGTTTCCGGGCCTTTCTTGGCAGAAAGGAGGCCGAGGTTCACCATCGCCTTACGGCCAAACTCGTTGCGCTCATTCAGCTCAATAACCCTCTTGTACTCCCCCATGGCATAATCCACGAGATTGCGCTTATAATAAATAGCCCCGAGATTAAAATGCGCTTCCTGCAGATCAGGCCACCGCCTGAGAATTTTCTGGTATTCATCCGAGGCCATGTCGAGATAATTGTTCCGGTAATAATAGTCAGCTATCGCCATGAGCGGTTTCGGTTCACGGGGATTGAGTTCAGTCGCCCTTTTCCATACTTCAATCGCCTTTTCCGGTTTCCCCAATTTCCGGTAGGTAATACCAAGGTTATATAACACCATGTCATCTTTGGGGCTGATTGCAAGGGCCTTTTCGTAGGCATTTATCGCATCACCGTAACGCTGGGCATCATCCATGATTGTGCCGATATTCACATACGCGACTCGTGCATGTTCGGACCCCGGCTGGGTTTCGGTGATTTTCCGGAAATACTGATGGGCGCTGTCGATATCACCCTTCTCATAATAAATCTCCGCAATCCTGGAAAGTATCCTCACATCACGCTGGTTCACACCAAGGAGCGCATTATACGCATTGAGGCTTTTATCATACTCCTTCAACGAAAGATATGCCTCGCCGAGGTTTTCCATTATTTTGGAGTCCTGCTTCCCTAACTCCTCCGCTTTGACAAACTGCTGCAGGGCCTTTTCTTTATCGTTCTGCTTCAGGTTCACAATACCGAGATTATACCGGTCAACGGGATCTTTCGGATTCACCGCAATGGCGCGCTTCAGATACTTCTCGGCAATATCGAAATCCCCCATCTGGGTATACATCACACCAAGCTTTGAATTTGCCCGATGCGCCACTTTCCCGATACCGTCTGCCTCCGCGGCACGTTTCAGATATTCCATGGAAGAAACGACATCACCCTCCTTCCCCAGGGCCATGGAAAGATTATATAATGCTGAGGAATTCTCAGGCTGCACCTTCAGCGCCTCCTGATACTCAGCTTTTGCAAGTCGGTATTTTCTCTGGTCAAACAGCAGATTTCCCGAAAGAATGCGGTTATCAACATTACGAGGCTCAATCCGCAGCGCCTTTCCTATGGCTTCTTCCGCTTTATCATATCTGTTCATTCGCCGGTAGGTTAGTGCAAGGTTGCGGTAGGTAACAGTATTCCGGTCATTGTATCTCAGGGCACGCGTAAATGACTCAACCGCGCGGTCGTGTTTCCCCTGTTCATCGTGGATTATGCCTATATAGGTCAGGGCAGTGGATTTATCCTCATCCGTAGCGTCGGAATCAACGACTTCCTTGAACTCCCCGATGGCATCATTGTAATACCCTTTGTGATAGCTTTCCTTTCCCCGGAGAAGATGCATATTTTCGGATATACTGTCTGGAAGCACCCGTCTGTCAGATCCTACAATAATCTGTTCATCATTTCCCGCAGGTACAAAGGATTGCGGCCTGTCGAGATACCGCGTAACTGCGATAACCCCCACAATAGCAAGAAACGCCAGGCCGGTTGCAACAAATACCGGGACCTTCTTATTCGCCAGTGTACGAATAACCGGACGATCTTCGCCATCCGGTTCAATGCCGACAATCCGGTTCCGTCGAAGATCATCTGAATCATCGAACCCATCTTCTTCAAGAACTATATCATCCTCATCCGGAATCGAAAACCTATTTTTTTTCTTCGGTATCACCGGGATACATTTCCTTCCTGTTAACCTCAGCATTCTTTATGGAATCAAGTATTCCATTAATAAACTGCCCGGAGTTCTCACCGCCATATATTTTTCCGAGCTCAATTCCCTCATTTATTGTTACCACCACCGGTATATCCGGAAAATACAGCAACGCGCAAATTGAAAGACGAAGAATCGCTTTATCCACAAGGGTAAGACGCTCAAAACTCCAGTTTTTCGAATACTTCCGGATAAGGTCATCAACCGTATCCATGTTCTTCAGGGTTATGGTAATAAGATCCACTGCGAAGCTTCTTATTTCTTCAGGGATCTCTTTTTCTATCCAATGGAGCGTTGTGAGTTCTTCAATGTCATTTTTTGCTATTTCGTACATATACAGCGCCTGAAGAACATACTCACGCGCTTTTCTCCTGTGTCCCATTAACTGATCTGCCGGAAAAGATTTGCCATTTCAATAGCCGACATGGCGGCATCGAATCCCTTGTTCCCGGATTTTGTCCCGGCACGTTCAATGGCCTGTTCAATGGTATCCGTTGTAAGCACACCGAAAATCACCGGTATAGCATTGGTCATTCCCACCTGTGCGACACCTTTGGTCACTTCAGCGGAAACATAATCAAAATGCGGCGTAGCGCCCCTGATAACCGCACCAAGGCAGATTATCGCATCATAATCTTTTGATTCAGCCATCCTTTTCGCCATTGCGGGAATCTCAAATGATCCCGGAACCCAGTAAACATGTATATCATCATCCTGTGCGTTATTTCTTCTCAAACAGTCAACAGCACCCCAGAGGAGCTTGTTCGTAATGAATTCATTAAACCGCGACACAATTATTCCGACCTTAAGACCTGTCGCGTCAATTTTGCCTTCAAAAACCTTCATTGACACCTTTCCTGATTTATATTGTAAGATTTAACCAACTGTATAACCAATGAATGTACATTTCAATTCCGCATGGCGTCAAGCTTTTTTTACCACCCCGCGGCGGTCATTACCATGATAACCTGCTCCCATGGCTGGTGCTCCGGATATACCGCCCGCCCGATGGAGTGCGTCAGCCATATAGGAAGACCTCCAAAGGATATTATTCTTATACCATACGCCGAACCGAGTACATCCTCCCTGTCCGGTGAAAATATCCTGGCATAATCCAGAAAAAAATTAAGCCGTAACCGTGAAAAAAGATCAAATCCGTACCGAAGGTTAACAAGTCCAAAATTGTTTACCCGGAAAGAGTCAACCGTAAACCCGTGAACAACATCAAGATTCGCATTGTCAATTGAACCACCGAAACGGGGCCGTGTCAGAAAATCGTTATTGATGCCACCCTTATATCTCCCGCGGAATATAATATTATGAGTCCGCCGGAAAAGAAAACCGTATGTCATGGTTAAAGAATAGATAGTAAAATGACCCGCCTCCTCTCCTGCTTCATATTCCGGGGGCATACCCCACTGCTCCCATCGGCTCCTGATTCCATACCCGATCCAGCTTGATACACGCAGTCCTTCGGTAATCTGGTCAATCCCCTTTTCCGTCTGCCGGTCATATCCCACATCAATCCTGGGAAAAATATTTACATGGTTTTTCGGCATCACAAATTCTTCAGGAACATCACGGGCAACAAAAAAATATTGCCGTGAATCCAGAGTGAATGCGGTGTTAAAATAATTGGGAAGATGCCAGGTAAGCGTCACCAGCTCGGAGACATAGTTGGTATAGAACCGCACTTCCTCCTGCAGATTGCCGCTCACAAAACCAATATTGGTTCCGCTGGCATATAAGAATGATCCGATCACCGTTTCGTTGAGAGAGGTATTCTTCCATGGAAACTTCTTCTGTGTCAGCTTCATTGTGGCCTTATAACCCACCCAGGTAAAAGAGAAATCCGTTCCGGAACCGAATATTTTCTCCCGGTCAGCGATAAAAACAGGGGCATATACAGGCTCCTGACTGCTTACCGGGATCTCGCCAAGCAGCACCACGATATTATGAATATCCTCGCTGGCCCCTTTTTTAATACCAGTGAGGTCAGCGTCACCCTGCTGCAGGGTTTCGAGCCCCCCTTTTCCTGATCTTCCATGAACCTGTTCTTTTTTATATCGATACCATTGCTTACGGACCAGGTACTTCAGCAGTTCATCCGGCGTCTGCACACCCAGAAGCCTCCGTTCCCTTTCATACTTACGCCGAATCAGCTCCCGTAGCAGTTCATCTGTCGTTTTCAATGAAGTGTTCCGATCGCGCAGCAGATCAGCAGCGCCCTGCATCTCCTCCCTGTCTTTACCCTGTTTTTCTAAATCGCTGCCCCTTGCCGGGGCCACACCAATAACAACAAACAGTAAAAAAACGGTGATAAAGGGAATGAAAGAGAAAATACTTCGGAGTGATTTAATTTTATTTATTACGGAAACCGGCATAATCTGACTCTATAATTAAATTGCAGAAAAAAAAGTGGGATAGTTCATACGCATTAACTGCTCATACCAGCATTTTTCGAAGCCTCTGGGCTATAACCTGCATTACATTAATTGCTATCGTCGGATTGTCTTTAAGTGTCAGGAGGAAATCCTTTCTGTTCAGCGAAAGGAGCTTTGTTTTTTTACTTGTTCTGACGCTGGCGCTTCTTGGCTCCTTGTCAATTATTGAAAGTTCGCCGATACAGCTTCCGCTGGAAAGACGCTCAATTATCCGTTTCCCGGTAAAGACTTCAACTTCACCATCAACGATAATAAATAATTCATCTCCATTCTCCAGTTCCCTGATAAAAAGCCTGTGTGCGGGCACTTCAACTTCCTTCGTAACTTTCGCAAGATGAATGAGATCACCCAGGTCAATATCACGGAAAAGATGATTTTCCTTCAAAGTAATTAATTTCTTCAGCAGTGAATCCATGGCATTCTCCATTGATGTGCTTCCGGTTTTTTTCCTTTTTGCAGTATTTTTTTCACTACCGGGGAAAAACATTGAGACAGAATATGCAATAAGATCATTCAATTCCGGCATAAAACCTGAGGATTGCTGCAGTGAAGCTCTTACCCCATTTTCTGAAATTGACGCAACACTATCATCTTTTTCAAAATTAAAAACATCCCCTTCAAATATAAACAGCGTCTTTTTATGATGTCTCCCTGATGACTCAATATATTCCATGATATAGCTGGAAACATCCTTGTCTTTGAGGAACAGATTTGACTCATACACATCGTCAAGGGCGATACCGGAAATAATACCTATCGCCTTTAATATGAGATGCTTATGAAGCTCAACTTCATTTCGAAGCACCATATCAAAAAACCTGTAATACGCTGACGATTGATCCTGTATATGTTCCCCGCTGTTGATGTACCACCAGACAGCACGTATTTCGAGTATCCGAGATAATTCCCCGGCAATAAATTCAACAAGAATTTTTTTAGGTCTGATATTGAGGCTTATAAAGTAATTAAGATAATTTGCTTTCCTGTAATAACAGTAATGACGAAAAATCCTCTTTTTCAGTATCCCCGTGATCTTCTCATCAGAGATAAAAAACTCCCCCATCTCTTCCGCTTTAATATACCGGCGCAGGTTCAGGACCATCGCCTTATCCAGTTCAGTAACTGCACCCGAAAGAACAGCAACGCTTTTCAGATATGAAAGTCTGCAGCCGCTGAACACATAAATAAGCCTTCTCACCTGGCGTGTCGTAAGGGGGCCTGAAATCGGGATCAGGGCCTTCAGGCAGCGGACATCGCCTGTCCTGAGTGCGACGTTAACAAGCAAATCACGATACAACTCCGGATCAAGAACACCTGCATACATGAGAAATTCGACGGGATCCTGATCATCGAATAAAACATCATTCGCCAGCTCATACAGTCTGGATAACACCACAGCTCTTGATTTTTTATCCTCGCTGGCTGTAAGCAGATTTACCGCAAACGAGCTTGATTCGATGTTCGCCTCACCGTGAACAGCTGTTTTCTTTTCCCCTTCAAGCAAAAACTCCCGCGCATACTCTTCAGAACGGAAAAGTTTTTCCGGCCTGTTTGCAAGCAGAGATACCCGTTGTTCCCGGGGCATGTCCTTTATCGTCCATAATGCCATAGCACGTATTGCCGGTTCGTTGTCACGAAGCGCATACGCAATAATATCTCCCGAATAATTAAATGTTGAATTTTTAATATATAGAAGCATCCTTTCTTTTGTTTCATATTGTAAGCTATTAAAGTGCGGATACAATGCAAACAGCAAGTGCGATGCTGGTTTTTGCACAAAAAATGCTTCATAAATAGGAATGCTGTTTTCAATGTTTCTTTTTTCTTTATACAATGCGGTATAATCATCAACAAGGATGGCAGCGTCTCCATCCTGCCGGTAATCAAGAGAAAGCTGCTGCCGTAATGACCGTACATACGCACGGTTCTGCAGCACGGTGAGCAGCACATACAGCGCACCTGTTCCAAGAACTACACAATACCCGGCACCCTGGCTCAATTTTTTGTAGAGGAGCAGTATCACCCCGCCCCCGGTAATCATGCCCAGGGGCAATACAATGGCCGAGATGAATGATTTCACATCGGCAAGCCTGTCCCGCGGCGCCGCAGCCATAATAATATTAAAAACCGGATGCCTGAAAATAACACTTAAATTCTTTCTGAAAAACCGCAGGAAAACACCTGCAAGGAGACCCGGATTCCACACCATAAAAATCGCGAAAGAAAAATATGAAGCCGGATAAATCATATTTGATGCTTTCACCCCGATAGTCCTGATAATACGCGAAACGATGAACATCTGGACAATAAGGGTAAGAAAATCTGCACAAAATGTGTACATGCCGAGAAACCTGGCCAGTTCCTCTTTTGTGGGAAAAGCTGCATTGAATATTTTTGCAAAATAATACTCTGCAATGAGGTTTACTATCGCCATAAGAAAAATTGCAAGGACAGAATACAGGAATATTGGAATAGAGTATGTAGTTTTAATTCGGTTGGCAACGCGCTCAATGAAACGTGAATCCGGAATGAGTGAATCAGCTTTAACATCAGCTTTTTTGTCCCATGCGTCAGGAAGAAATGACAGGATGATCAGGGGAATGACAATTATAAGACCATTTATCAGCCATAACATCATGCCGTATTTGATAATAGCTTCGGAGAACACGGTAAAGATCAGAAGACTTGCGATTATTCCGCCTAATTTCCCTCCCCCCATAAGGAAGGGAAGGACACGCTTCGAGCTCCGGAGTGAAAGATATTGAAATGAAAAATTAAAAAAATGTATGTCCAGAAAAAAAGTAAAAATATAATTTCCAAGAAACAGATACAATGGAAGCCAGGAATACATCTGGTCCATCAGGAGTGAGGAAGCTGCGATAAGTGACGAGAACAGTATTACCAGGAAATAATAACCTTTACGGAGCGATATTTTCAAAAGAAAGTAATTATACAAAATTCCGGCAAAAATTATGGCAAAGCCATTATAAACGAAAAACCGGGAAAGCCCCTCTGCTCCGTATGCCTTAAGGAAAATTGTTTCTGTATAAATCTGGCCAAATGCGTAAAATGAACCTGACAGCAGATATAATAAAAAGAGCGGCACAGTGAATTTGATCTCATTCTTCTGAATGGAGAACAATTTCCATGCCGCCCTCTGAAGGTTCACGCGTTTGTACTCGTCCTATTTGTTCATCGAATCATATACAAAATTCAAAGTTCCCCGAACATCATCCCAGAAAAAGCATTCAAGACTTTTTTCCCAGTTCTGCTCATCAATATATCTTCTCATTCTTTCGACCAGCGGCTTGCGGTAGAGTTCCTTAATTGGAGTAAATGCTCTTCCCGGATTGTCAATAAAGGTGCTAACCAGCTGTTTCGCGCGGTTGATAAGTTCCCCTTCCTCAACAATTTCATCAACAATATTCATTTGAACAGCTTCGTCTATATTCATCATTTTACCAAAGTATACAAGGTCACGATATTTCTTGTCATCGCACATCCCGAAACGGACGATTTCGCCCTGGGCAACTGCAAGGGGGAGCCCGATTTTAATTTCACTCATTCCGAATTTCGCCTTTGGGTTATTTACTGCTATCCGGTAATCACAGGCCATAGCAAGTATCATACCATTTGCAACTGTATGGCCATTAAGAGCGGCAATAACTGGTTTTTTGCATGCAAAAAGATCCACAAGGACCGGTTCTTCAAGTTTCAGGAAAAAATCTGCCACTTCTTTTGGATTTTTGAAATTTAAAAACATTTTCAGATTAAATCCTGATGAAAAAAATCTACCTTCTCCTGTAAGGATTAATCCCTTCGGTGATGGATTATCATTCAATTCCTTTATTATTACTTTCATTTCATGGTAAAATTCATCAGTAATTGAATTATCTTTACCATTTTTAACTGTAACAATGAGAATATCATCTTCAATTCTTTTTTCAATCATAGTATTTCTCCTTTATACTAAAACATTATTTACCCGGTGTAATTTGAAATTATATTACACTCGTATAATTGCATTAATAAGAAAACATCCTTAAATGTCTTAACACAATACAAACTTGAAAGTTTTACGTCAATTGTTAATTTTATACAACCTGATTCGGGTATACTCGTTTTTTCAAATACAAAGATTTGAACAAACGAACTGTTTTCTATAAAAACTATGCAATCAAATTTAAACCAAAAAACCCCGAACCATAAATGGTTCGGGGTTTTTATAATATGGTCAAGCCTCACGACCGATTAGTACTGGTCAGCTGAACACATTGCTGCGCTTACACCTCCAGCCTATCAACCTCGTCTTCTTCGAGGGGTCTTCAGTGGACTTGAAGTCCAAGGGAAATCTAATCTTAGAGTAGGCTTCCCGCTTAGATGCTTTCAGCGGTTATCCTTTCCGAACGTAGCTACCCAGCGGTGCCACTAGGCATGACAACTGGTACACCAGAGGTTCGTCCATCCCGGTCCTCTCGTACTAGGGACAGATCTCTTCAAATTTCCAACGCCTGCAGAGGATAGGGACCGAACTGTCTCACGACGTTCTGAACCCAGCTCGCGTTCCGCTTTAATCGGCGAACAGCCGAACCCTTGGGACCTTCTCCAGCCCCAGGATGCGAAGAGCCGACATCGAGGTGCCAAACAGTGCCGTCGATATGAACTCTTGGGCACTATAAGCCTGTTATCCCCGGGGTACCTTTTATCCGTTGAGCGATGGCCTTTCCACGCAGGACCACCGGATCACTAACCCCTACTTTCGTACCTGCTCGACTTGTAGGTCTCGCAGTCAAGCTCCCTTATGCGTTTACGCTCTACGCACGATTTCCGTCCGTGCTGAGGGAACCTTTGGGCGCCTCCGTTACATTTTAGGAGGCGACCGCCCCAGTCAAACTGCCCACCAGACAGTGTCCTTGCCCTGGATCAACAGGAACAAGTTAGTAGCCCAATAGAATAAGGGTGGTATTTCAAGGTTGACTCCACCAGAACTAGCGTCCCGGCTTCAAAGTCTCCCACCTATCCTACACATACTATACTAAGCTACAATGTCAGGCTACAGTAAAGGTCCACGGGGTCTTTCCGTCCTTCTGTAGGTAACTCGCATCTTCACGAGTATTACAATTTCACCGAGTCCCTCGTTGAGACAGTGACCAAGTCGTTACACCATTCGTGCAGGTCGGAACTT